>ENA-ORXR01003868-ORXR01003868.1-marine-metagenome-genome-assembly--contig:-NODE-3868-length-13059-cov-17.606301_pt1 | contig 13059 bp, 11 predicted proteins | sample MGYA00237866_ERZ511479 | MGnify/ENA metagenome assembly ERZ511479 | reverse complement strand
ACAAAAAACCGGTTGAGCCGGTTTGTCGTCTCCGAAACTGGTTTGATCCGGTTTGGCCATTCTTGCCAGTTTAAACCTGTTTCAACCGGTTTCTGGAAACCGGTTGCCCATCCCTACCTGGTACACAACACTACTATTCCTCGACATCAATTCCTCGACATCAAATATCATGGTGGCATGAAGGGGGGGCGGGCACCGGAGGGGTGAAGCATGGACAGCTAGTGGGAAGCGGCACGCGCCCAAACCGACTGCGCGGACAGCACACGGTGCAGTGGTATCGAGTGTTTGCACGCAAACGCCAATTTCGCTGCGGAAGCTTGTGGAAGACCGTGCAGAACCTCAGATGCCGCCAAAATTCTCCATTTCAGACTCATGGATCTGTGAAGTGAATTTCGACTATCTCGCGGTTTGCACTCTACACCAAGAGAAGCGTCTCGAGAAACGGCATTCTGACTCGAGTAGGGCACCCTACCGCAGGACAGCAAGAACGCTTGTACATAGAATAGCCAACATCTTGTAGGATCCGGCATGTGGGGGCCGTGCAGCACTCTCGCTGCGGCTCCCAGATGCAGGACATACGCGCTGCTGCATGCTGGCTAGGTCAGAAAATAACCCACAGTAAGCAAGGTGGAAATGTGCGAAACTTAGGTGGGGTGCGCGGGGAGGTGCGATTCTCCGCGCCTGGCTGGATGGTGCGTTATCGGCGCGGTGGGTGCTTTTCTATTCCGTTACTGCTGCCACCGGCTGCTGGTCCATTGCTTCTCAGATGATCGAGAAAGAACACATTGTGGGCTTCAAGCGCGCGTGTATGATCCACCCCGCAGTCAACCTAGAGCACATACAAGGGAGTGCCGGATGCGCTCTGTCGCTACTCCAAAGTCCCTCAAGAGGACGCCGTCCTGCCGGGCCCATTTAAAGGTTCTGGAGTGCGCAGGCGCTCCAAGAACAGTTTCAGCATCATCAGGTCCTCCTCCACTTTGACCCCCAGTATCTTGGCCTGAGGAGAGTTGTAAGCGGGCACGGCTGTGCCAAGCACGGAGTCAAACGCGTCCGCGGACGGCAACGCAGTAGCAACCGCGTCTTCACCGACGGCCATCTGCATGAAGAATGTCCCAATGTTGAGGGTAGGTGGCGCCTCGATGTGGTGGAGGCATGAGAGTTCTTCGTCCCCTGCGGTAGAACCATCGTCGTCACTCTCACTCGCCTCCAACTCCTCATCCTGCACCCCGTAGTAGCGGTCGCCCTCGACGGGTCCGCACCCGAAGACTGGGTAACACGATTCGTCGTCAACGTCCTCCCGATTTCGCCGATGTGAATGACTCGGTCGACGTCGTCTCCTGTTGCACTGCTGTGCAGCAGGGTGTCGTCCACCAGCGGCGACATCACGTCTCAACCCGGCTCGACCGCGCCCAAAGCACCACTCGCCGAGCTTCCGGACTTTTGACCAGTGATGGTGCCCTTACCGCAGCCCGGAGCGCCCGCGCTGCCTGTTCGCAATCATTCGTCTCCCTGTCCGTCTCCCGACTCGGCCGACGCGGCAGCCACCTCCTCGTCCAACTTGTTCGCGTTTGCAGCTCTCGCCCCATCAACGGCCACGTCGCTTGGCTCCCTTACAATCAGAGAGACGCAAAGGCACATATAAATACGACTCTGCGCCGACTCGAGTCGGACTTGGAGTTGCTTCTCAATGCCGCCATGCTCTTGCTGCCTGCTAGGGGGACTGACCACATAAACTGGGGCTCCTTGAAGAGTGAGCAGCACCGGCGCGACGCAAACGAGCTTCTCGAGCGCTGCTCGGGCTGCATCAGCCGTGGTAGCAGCCGCTGATGTCGCTGCAACAGCTGCGGCTACCTCTGGACTGGCATCGGACCTGTCCAACAACCGTCTCGCAAGAAGGGCCGTGCCACCCCTCACCTTAGCAGTGGCCCGCACCACCTCCGGGGCTGTCGCGATTCTAAACAGCAGCGCGCCACGCGCAGTAAAAGCACGAACAGATGCCGCTGCCGCAGCCTCCTCATCCAAAGCAGAGGTCGTCTTGGCCCGCACCGAGACCGCCGCAGCCAATTCCTCATATGAAACTAGGGCGGCGCCGTCCTCTTCGTGGATTTTGGCAGCCGAGGAGAAGGCAGTCACCGACAACGTCGGCTCCCGGAACGCAAAACGCACGACGGCCTTTCACTCAGAGCTCGTTCCGGGGCTGAGCCGCGCGACACATTGGCAGACCACCACAGAGCCTATCAGCAGCAGCAGCTCGGAGAGAATGCGCCCGCTGGGATGAGAAAACTCCGCTTGCGCCATCGCCTCACTGTTGATGAGTGACTGTACGCGGGAAACCTTGTTGGTCCGCCGATTGAAGTACCGGTTCAGGTCGGTGACATTCCCCTGGAAGGTGTCGTCACAAACACGGTTGAGCATGGAGAACGCCGCGCCGACAGTGGTGAGGACGTGCGACAACGCCGTGTGTAGGTAAAGATTGCACACTCAGGCTTTCTTTGTCACAGGGTCCAGCGGCTTGAGAGCGGAGTAGATCTGCTCCAACACTGCATCAGAAAGCTGAAAGACCACCGCCGCGCTCTCTCTCTCTCCCGCCGGTCGGTTGGTGACAGCCCGTCGCCACGCCGACGTCAACAACTGGCTATGCTGCATCATCATGGCGGCGCCGCCGTCGACGGGCACTTCAACAAGGGACCCCGGTAGCGCAACTATCATATCTTCCAGGCGCCCGAGCTCGCGGATGTACATCCCTCCAACTTTGTTCCGCCCCATCAAACGGTAGATGCTCAGTCGGGCAGTGATGTGCTTGAACTCGGGCAACAGTGCCAACAGGAAGTACATTAGCCCCTTTCTGATTTTTTCAGAGCAGTGCAGCACGTCATATTGAAGACGTAAAGGGATGTTTCCTAGCAGAGTGTAGCCACGAGGCCCCCCAATCCGCCGTCGTAGCAGCCGGAAGTACTTGGAGATGGGGGTGTAGGAAACAGGCGGCAGGATCCGAGCCTGCGGCTCGTCGTAGAGGGCACATGCTGGGGACGAGCAGACAACGACGGCTTTGGACGCAGAGAGGGCGATTTTATCGCGCTGGCATCCTCGGCATGCCCATCGAACGAGCCCGCATTCCGCCCGCCACCTGCCGTCCCGAGGGGTGCGCCACCGCGACAGGGCCCAGACAACAACTTCCCACTGGCGCGAGATGGAAACGCCATCCCCAGCACCAAGCCCCTTGGGTTTTTTCCCCTTTGAGCATGCATTCGCGGCGTCATCGAGCAGTAGCGTCGACAAGTAGGCAGCCGGAAAGCACGGCCACCAGTAGCAACAGCGATTGACGTCACCGCACTTCGTCATTGTGAGCAAGTGGGTCATGATCGCAAAGCCACCGAAGACGTGGATGAAGTAGGGCAGCTCCAACGCGGCGGTGGAGCGGTAGGGCCGCCCAGGCGCGAATGCCGGCGCGACGGGCACCACGTAAGTGGAAAGGAGGGTGCGCTTGACCTGGTTGCGGAACCGCTCGCCGACCGCCGAGTGTATGGCATGCTCTCCCCCCTTAACAAGACCTCAGGGATCATTGGCGTGCGACCGGCGACCAGCAGCTCTGAAGAGACCGTCAGGGTGAAAACAGCCAACGAGCTGCGATGCACAGAGCCACCGTCGTCGGAAAGTGTGACCGCAATGGACGCCCGGTGGATAGACTTCTCTGAGGATGTCCAGCAGCCGGTCTGGAGAGCAATGCACAAGAAACGTACAGTGTATAACCCAAGGGCGACCACCGTCTTTCTCTATCTTCCGTCAGAAGTCTCGAGGTAGGGGCTCTGGGTGATCTGGAACGTTTCCAGAAGCACTGGTTCAACATTCTCAGCCGAAGGCGGCAGCTCACGACCGCCGGGCTGGGCGCCTGACGCCAATCCTGAGGGTTCCCTTGGGACAGCTGCAATCTCTTGCTTGTCGGCCGTTCCGATGACGTTCTCCCGCCTCACAACTCGCGCGACTGTAGCCACCCCGTCCACCGTCGTTGAGCTTGAGACGTGTGGGAACACGCCGAACCGTGCCGACTGAGCCTACGTCTCACAGTCATGCACCAGACGTTACTTTTGCCAGCGCATCTGAGATGGTGACGGTAAACATCGCCGCGTCGCCGCACGACGCCCTGGTTTTGAATTTGACAAGAACGGCGCTGCGCAACATCTTTGGACGTGACACTTTGGGCTTCCCCGGCCTCTACCTGCGCGAGAGGCGGTTGACGGAGGACTTCAGCGACAGGATGAGCGCCAGCTCGAGCGCTTTCCGTGTGTGTCTGGCTCCGTGAGCCACCCATGGATCAATCGACAGCACTGAATGCATCCTATGCAAATGGAGCAGACCACGGATTTGTAAACAGCACTTCGACTGAGCAGGACATGGTCGGTACAGTGAGCGTTCTTTGACACTTTCCGCGTAAACCTAAGCCCGCCTCTCATGCCGCAGCAGCCGTGCGCGCGAGAAAACGCCCTCTCCGCCACCAACGCGGTCCGTCAAAACGTTGGACAGGCGCCCACGGGGGCGGCAGCGACCCGCCGCTCCTCCCTTGCATGAGCACAACGAGCCAAGCGAGGCCGATGCGGGCGCCAACAATCGGTGGCGCCAGCGCCGCCGCCGCCGCCTCGACAAAGTGCGCTGCCCACGGGAAGGGCGTCGACCCGCCGCCGGCCCCGACGTTGTGTCGCCACCCCCAAATTGGACGACCGCATTCAGCCGTTGCGGCGGCAGCCTTTGTCTTGGCTGGCGTAGCGTCGCAGCCACGTGACGGTGGTGGAAAGGGCGGCAGCTGCAGACGCGCAGCAGCACCTCCATTGCTAGCGGTGGCCGCGATGTTGCTAAAACCCCCACGGCCGCCACCCGTGCCGCCGTGCCATTTTCTCACAGCGCCAACCCCCTCAATCAGAAACGACACGCCACCGACGCCGCCGCCCCGGACCGCCACCAGCAGCGCCGTCATCTGGCCGCCCTTGCAGACGCCGCCGTCGTTGCGGATGTCGTGCGGTCCCCGCCACGTGATGGTGACGGCGGGGGCGGCGGCCGCCGCACCACCCTGTCGCAGCGCAAAACCCTTTCCCAGCTGAATACACGCCGCCGACGTCGCCGCCGCGACCCGCAACCAACAGCGCCGTCCGCTCGCCGACGTTGCTGTCGTCGCCGTCGTTTCAGCAGACACGGCGTCGACGCAACGTTATGGTAGCGGCGGGGGCGGCGGCTTCAGACGCCCGGCCATACACAGGTGCCTCGCAGTGGCCGCGGGGTTCGTTGTCGACATGCAAACCAAGCACGGGGACGCCGAGGGCAACCGGGACAGGTGTTTTCAGCACTTAACACAAAAAGCAACAACCGAAGAGCACGGCGCCCGCGCCGAAGCGACGGGAAAGACAAGAACTTCAACAACGCGGGCGCCCGCGCAAAGCGCTGGCACCCCGAACAGCTAAACCGCAACGACCGAAGAGCACGGTGCCCGCGACGAAGCGACAGGCAAAACAAGAACGGCGATGACGCGGGCGGCCACACGAAAGGCTGGACGCCCACAATCACAAAAAACAAACGACCGAAGAGCACGGCGCCCGCGTCGAAGCGACGGGCAAGCCAAGCACGGCGATGACGCGGATGGCCGAATGAAGGGCTCGTGGCCCACAAGCACCAAAAGGAAGCGACCGACGAGCACGGCGCCCGCGCCGAAGTTACGAGCAAGCCAAGCTCGGCGGCGACTTGGGGGCCCGCGCAAAGTGCGAGCAGCCCACAGCGACAATAAAGCCAACGACCGACGAGCCCGGCGCCCGCGCCGAAACAACCAGGGGCTTAGGAATCAGGCATTCTTTGTTGCATTAGGATATATTCCTCATGCCCCTTCATGTACTCTGATTTAAGTAGTTCACAAAGTCATCTGTCCTAATTGGTATTTTGCTGGGCCGGACAGAGTAAGGATCAATATTGCTGATCCCCCAATTCTGTCCTCAACACTTGGAACGCCTTCTGGGAACGGTGCAGTTCTTTGAACCGGTTTACCATTGGTCCAGAAGTGCAGCAATGCACATTTCAGAGGTGTTTCTTTAGCTGTAAAGCATCCTGTTCCGTGCAGAATCAAGATCTCGCTTTTTCTTGACATTTTTTTCGTTCTCTTGTGGAGAGGAAGCCGGGAATCGCGAGATATTGAGATTATCCCGGAGAACGCTTGAAAATCGCAGAAAAACTCCAGAGAACTGAGAGGATCGATTGTGCGATTGCAGGCCGTATGCACACATTGTGTAAAGATCGGGCCGGAAAGGCGCACGTCCACGCCTAGTTAAGACCCCCACAAAATGGACATGCGGCTTTTCATGTGATTTCCACAGTTCCATCGCTGCTGGAAGGGATACCATTGGCGATCGGATCACTGTCGAGGATGCAATCGGCACCACATTGGTCCACTCCGTAAACCCTTCGAACAGTTGGCTCAGTATCAACCTTTCGACAGGCACACGAGATGAAAATCAGGCTCTTTCAGTCCAATCTCCCCTCAAGGCCCTTCACAGGGCCTGCCCCATCCACGTGGATAGCTTCTTTCACGCGAAGAGAATGGAGGGCCTCTCAGATTCACTCGCAATTGCCCATCTGTTGCGACACTTGACTCCCCAGGTGGAGCGCTGCGCCATCGCGGAGGGAGCAACGCGCACCCCGAATAAAATAACGAAAGAGGCAGCAAGCGCGCTGGACTCATGGGGTACTTGCGGTCATGGAAAGAATATCTTTACGCTATCACCAAGGCTGCCACTGGGTCGATGCCCTCGTCCCCGCCCACCAGCTCACTATCTGAGTACTCGTCGTCCGACCCATACTCCACCTCGTGCCGAGCGTTGAACGCGTCCACGTGCCGCTTTGCCTTGCACGCACGCTTCTTCGCCCATTGGCACATTTCTTCATCCGCGCGGGAGTCGCCGGCCACGGTGCCGCGCTGAGCGTCTTTGTTGCGCCTCAAGCGCCCGTCATTTGGCCGCGTCGCCAGGCGCGCCCCCGCCTTCTGGGACGGCATGCGGCGCTGGCCGTTGGCCAGCTCAGATGTGGCCCCCGGCTGGCGCTGCAGCGCGGCTTGCTCGACCAGCCGCTTGCACGCTCCGAGGAAGGAGTCGGCTGTGCAACGAGCCTGGGAGTAGTTAAAGAAACCATGCCAGGCCTCCAGCGCCTGTTCACCGTAAGCGCCCAAGGAGCCAAACCGCCGCAAAAAGGCAGGCGCGTGGTGCGCAAGAGCGTGCAGTTTGGGGGTCACACTTAGCCAAGGGAAGGCCACTTGTAGGGGGGGCACCAAACCCCGCGCCAGTCGTGCAAACGACTCAATCTCGGTCAATGGAATGTCCGCCGCCGTGTTGAGCGTCCCGACAATTGCCGCCCAGTCGGTCCACCCAGTGCGCAGGGCGGCCAGTTTCCCCGTCGACAGGTATGGCGCCAGTGCGGCACAAACCAGGGGGTACTTGGCAGTCAGCCGATGGCACTCGCGCCCCTCGAGAGCGCCACCGTGGTAGGGTGCGGGGCTGACACGAATGTCCTCCAACAGGGCCCGCCCCAGAGCTTCCGCGGCTTCCAAACAGGCGTCTGCCCCCCCAGCCTCATAGGCGGCCTCCAAACCCAAGTCGATTAACGTTAGGGTACCTCCTAACGTGGTGTGCAAGGGAATCACGGAGACCTCGGCAGGGTCGACCGCCAGCAACGGACACTTGACAATCGAGAGATGTTGCCATGGGGATAACGGCAGTGTCAAGCTGTCGTTATCGCACGTCCGGTAGGACATCATCTTGTCGAGGAATTGTTGACGCGTGCGCAGCCCAGTCGGAGGCGCCCCAGGCCGTTGGAGCGTGCCATACTTGGCAATCAACTCCGCGTGCAAGGGTCCCGGTCGTATAACGGCAGGGCAGTACACACACGGAAACCGCGCCGTCGCCCCCGCATGGCCGACCAGTGCCGACAAAAAGGACAGGTCCCCCGTCCAGATGAGCCTTACAGCCCTGCGGGTACTCCCCACGACGACGCCTCGCTTGAGGGTCCGTTCCAGGTCCACCACCCACGGCCCAATCATTTCATGAAGGGCAGCATTGTCATCGGCAATGCAAGGCATTGTCGACATCAAGATGCTGTTAGGGCGGCTCTGAGGGCAGGCTTGATTGGCCACAGTAGCCACGAGCTTGGCAGTGGGCGTGCCACGCCCACCCTTGTCCAACCCGACGCACAGATGTAAGTCTGGCGTCGAATCAGCATGCAGGGTGTAGGGTTCACCCAGTGCAGTGGGCACAAAAGCCGTCGTGTGCGCGATCTTAGCCCCCGTCCCGTCCCGGACGAAGCGGTCCACCCATTGGTTTGACGACCACAGCCCCTCCGCCACGCTCTCGAGAGCGCTGTGGAAATCCACCAAGTGGGCGCCTCGCTCGTCCGTCCGCACTTGCCGCCCCGGCTCGTTAGCCACCGCCGCCGCTGCCCCCCGCAGCGTCTCGCGACTGGAAAAGCAGCTATGGCGTCCGCCGAATGCCTCCCGCAATTGGCTCCACTGCGCGCCGCTAATATTGCAGCGGGCCGCAAGTAGGGCTTGGAGACGAGGAGGCAAGCTGCCAGCCCCGCACACAGGGACAACTGACAAGCCCCGTGATGCCTGGGCCTGCCGCAAGATCCGTGCATGGGCTGACGCGTAGGTAGAGGCCCGGTTGCCCGTAATTTGTGCCTGCAGCCCCGTCAGAGCCGCAGCTCGTCGTCGGAGGTGGCGATCACCCACCGCTGTGCCGCGACCGTTACGTACCCACACGTAAGTTCGGTTCACGCCGTTTTTGAAGGCCACGGAAATGTCCGGAGGTCTCGTGGAAGCCAGGTGGCGGTTAAGAAGGGTGTCCAACGTCGCCAGCTCAGGCCCAGCCAACGAGTCATACTTGTCCAGCAGCGCCGCCAAGTATCGCTCAGACGACTGCCACGAGAGGTCGGGAGGGATGTCAAGAGACACGCTCCCTGGCACAGCCACCGAGGCACGTGGAGTTGTGAGGGCGTGCCCCGGCTCCTCAGGACCGCGGGGCTCTTGCAACGGCGGGGTGTCCGTTGCAGACTTGTCGCTTGCACCACATGCAATTTCCGACGCGTACTGCTGGGACCCACCCGCGGGGTCCTCTGCCGCAGGCAGGAGAGGCGGGCCACCCCGAGCGGAGGGGGGTACCGGCAGGTGCAAGGCGGTGGCCGCCGCCTCTGACAGCGCATGCAGTCCCGAGGGGGTGCCGAGGACCATTGCAGCACGCGGACCACCAGCCGCACCACATCCCTCCACTGGCACGTTGCTTGATGCAGGAAGTGTCTGGGCTTGACCTTCAATTCGGACACGTTTAGCGGCCCTCTCAGCACTTGTCCTGCACCCAGCACACACCTTAGTTCGGCCCGCTGGAGAGGAAGTGCGCTCCTGGTCCGCCTGGGCCGATGGCCAGAGGTAGGGCATTATTCCCGGACCAGGCGTGTACTTGGCAGGGGATGTGCTAGCGGCGGGATGCCGCTGGCTTGTGCACGCCTCCAATTGATTGGACATCCCTGCACGGGGGGGGCGGCGGGGGATGGCACATGAGTTGCATACCCCAATGACAACTCCACAAGCAAGCACACGCGAGCGCCGTGCGTTACGGCTCCTCCCCAGCATCGCCGCCTCAGAGTGGGCTGCTAAATCAGCAGGTAGGTGGGAGACCGTGCACAAGTACTCGTCCGCGGCCGCTCCGGGCGGAAGGAAGGCCCGAGAGCAAAGTCCACAAATAAAAGGCATCGGCCGCCCGGTGACGGGGTGGGTGATGCTCTTTACTTTATCTGCTAGGTCAAGCAACGCACTGCAATCAAGAAAACCATGCAGGAAATACGGAAAGAAGAAGAAAGATGAATAGAAGCCGTGCCAACTTTAGGAACACTGTCCGCCCCAGAAGGAACAGAGTGGGAGTACGCCCGCATGCTATCCCAGGCTCAAAAAGATGCCCAGCCGGCGCGCATTCCAATCATGCCTTCAAATGCTCATGCCGCTGACTGCTTCACGCTGCTTCATCGGGATCGGCGGAGGCGGCCGGGTACGTACCTCGGACACACGCCCTCGTTGTCGCCGTCCATGGTTGTCGATGCTCGGACAGAGCGCCTCCAAAGAGTGACAGGACAAGCAGCAGCACGTCGAAGACACGGTTGGTAACGGGGGATCCCAGCGGGGCGAGGGGAGTGTGGAGTGCTTGTTGTAGGCGATGGTGACGGCGGCGGTTCGTGCGACACGGGCGGCGGCGACAGCGGCGTCATGGGTGGTCAAATTACGCCTCGTGCTGTAAGAATGTGACATACGTGGCGCCAATTTAGCGAAATATTTTCAAGCCAGATGTCCGGCCTGAACTAGGCGTGTCGTCGCTCCCATCAGCTTCATTGCCGCCCGCGTCCACCATGACCGACTTCAAGAAGTCCAGGTGTCCAATGTCCAGGTCACCGCCGCCCAGCAAGTTGATGTTGGTGTGCACAAACATCAACTGGGCGACCTTCTCGTGCGTCAGTCTGTTGCGCACCAGCGATTGGATAGACTTCTGCAATGAGAAGGAGCGCTCGACTGAGCAGGAGGAGGGCACCATGCCCGCCAGCGCCTTGCCAATCTCGCACAGAGCCTTGGTGCTGCCACCGTACATGGACCACCAGCCCCAAAGGTCCCAGTCCGAGTTCATCACCTGGGCCACGTCCAGCGGCGCGCCCGGCTTGCGCGCAGCAGCGGCGCCGTGCGCAGAAGTCCCCGAGAGAGCCGTGTACGTAGAGAACTGAGCGCGGAGCCGCTCCATGCGCTCGTCGTCCCCCACCGTGTGCAGCTCGTCGGGAGAGAAGACAGCAGGGGAGCGGATGAAGAAGGTGCGCATCGCCCGGAAGGCGCGCTCGCCGTCCTCCGCCACGTCGCTGGCCTGCGAGTCGAAAACACGCGGGTCCAGTGCCGCTGCCAGGTAGTGGATGTCCTCCAATAGCAGCACCCGCACAGTGTTGTCTTTCGGGCCGTGAACACGCTTCCGCACGGCGTCCACCAACGACGCGAGCACGTCGGCCGAGGCCGTGCACACCACCTCCTCCGAGCGCATCACCCCCGCCAGCGCCGCCATATCGCTCTCCAGGCGCCTCGTGGCCGGCAACACGAGCGACAAGCGAGCCGACTCACCGTCAAACAGCCGGACGTACGCGCACACGGGGTCCAGGATGCGGCGTGCGGCAGACCAGTCTCTGGCGTCGGCCGTCGATTCAGCCACTCGAAAAAAACTGGCCAGCGCCTCCCGAGCACTTACGCTTCTTGGCTTGACGAGACGAGGGAGCTCCGCCCCGTTGTTTAACTCGAGGATATTTCTCAAGGCGGGTCTGTTGCGCACGCACGCCGCCAACAAGTCCCTGTTGTACAGGAACCGCGTCGCGCTGGGCGTCACATACGACACTGCCGTCTGCTTTTTGGCCGCCGCGTCGGCCGGAAGCGACTTGTTGTACAAGTCCTTGGCCGCCTCGTACGCCGCCAAGAGCCGGTAGTGCCGCCGCACAAATTTCGACACCACCGTTGCCGTCGACACACGGCCCTTCATCCACGACACCTTACACAAATCTCCGACGAGGAGGTTAGCCACATGGGCCTGGTCGTTGAGGGAGACGAGACCGGGCTTCGCCACTGACACCAGCCGCCGCATCTCCACGCAGGATGCCGTGTTGTCGGTTGCCAACGTATTGAACGTGTTCATACCGCCGTACTGGTCCAGCTTCTCCTGCACCAGTCGTGCCTGCCCGCACGCATCCTGACACTCGTCCCCGCAGTAGACCGAGTCCAGAAAGACGACCTTGTCGCCTACCACCGCCAGCACGTTCACGATGTGGTGGTGCTTGACGTTCTCCCACGCGTCGAGGACGCAGACGGCCTTGCGCCGCACGACCCACGCGGCAAGCAAGCCGAGCACCTCTTTCCGCGTATCGTTGTACAAGGTGGTGAGCCCGGGCCCCGCCATCTTCTTGCGGCTCGGAACGAGTTCTCGCTCTACAAAGGCAGGGCGCAGCGCCCTTAGCATCGCTATGAAGTTCGGGCTCTCCGCCACCAGAAAAGGCACGCGGTTAGCGACAAAGAAGTGCATGATGGCCGCCTCAATCGTGCTCGCCTGCGCGGGGGAGACGCGGTCCAGGAACGAGCTGATGCCCCCAGCCGGCGGATGGAAACCAGAAAGCCGAGGTCCCACCACAACCGAGCCCGACGCGACAGCGCCGCCATGAAATCCGGCCGCCCCAGACGTCGGCCTCGCTGTCGCGTCGGTCGAACCAATTGGGCGCGCATCGGACTTTTGCAGAGTGGAGCAAGCGTCCCATGCCATTAGCCGCACCGACAGCGGCGCCAGCCGGCAGCCAAAGAGGTGCTGGGCCAGGATCGTGCCGCTCTGCTGCTTCGTCTTGACGATCACTTTGCAGTGTGAGCACGTGCCGCCGACACCCGGAACAGTGGTAAACTCCGCCTTGGCGTTGCTGGCCTTGCGTCCGCCTTTCCGCCCTCGGGTTGAAGGGGCGATCGGGCCCTCGTCTCCCGGCATGCCAGCGGCCGCTCGGTGGGAGCTTTCTCCGGCGGGAGGCATGGACCCAAGGCCGACTTGGAGGAGGCAGGGTGGTAGGGGGAGGGGTAGCCGCAGCGCGACGGGATCCGCCGCTACTTCGGGGATGGTGGGGGTGGGAGAACCGCAGCGCCATGCACGCCGCAGCAGAGAAGGGGGGTTTCGCGCTGTGGAGGGGAAGCTGGTGGGCGTGACAGCAACAGCCGCGACGTCGGCGGCCACAGTGGCTGTTGCACCGTTGATTAAATCAGATAAAATGATAAATTAATGCAAATTTTACACTTTTTATAGATTAATCTATGCATTATTGCAAGTCCTCGGCCAGAATTTTTCATTTTTGCCAACCATGCTATTGAACGTCGAACGACCTCCTCAAATTTAGATAAGTCCAACTCGGTTTGATAGTTCGAGTGTCACAATAGGTCGCGCATGGCCTATTCGAAGCCGAAATACGGCACGCGCACCCTATTCAGGACACTCGGAC
>ENA-ORXR01003865-ORXR01003865.1-marine-metagenome-genome-assembly--contig:-NODE-3865-length-13069-cov-14.173876_pt1 | contig 13069 bp, 22 predicted proteins | sample MGYA00237866_ERZ511479 | MGnify/ENA metagenome assembly ERZ511479 | reverse complement strand
TCGACCCTTTGGGTCCTTCTCTTCTGTATTGTCAGTGTTGCCACGGGGTATTTGCTCGCGCCTTCTTTGTTGCCACAGCCAGCACGGCAGCCCACTTGGTGGTCGTGTTCCCTGAGCAGGCGATTCCGTCTTCCAAGTTGTAGGAGCGTGGCCAATGTAGCCGGGACTGCGAACGCGCGTCCCGAAGAGACACCTCGGCTTCAAGGCGCATGTTGAACAGTAGTAAACAGTGGACGGCCCATACCACGGATCGCGTCAGGCCCATGAAGAAGAGGTGGTCGGGGGAAGGCAAAACGCTGAGCGTCGCATGAAACTCCGTGTCACCCAAGCCCGCTGATACAGATAGAGACACCTGGACAGCTGAGGGAACCCGCCCGCACACCCTTGCTATACTCTCACTCGTTGACACGCTCACCTAGGAATGCACCCAAAGGCTCTACGAGGGAGGATGGTCTTGAGAACACAGTTCTTTTCTTGTGGGAAAGCCGGGCCACGGGCGCCCCGCTGTACCCATACGCTATCCGAGCAAGCGGGCCCAAATGGCTCCGAATCCCGCACAGCAGCCTCCCCAGGGGCAGATCTGGGGATCCATACCAGTGGACCCCCTTACTGTAAAGCAGATAATTCAAGCAATGGACACTCAAATGCAAGCGACCCACAATCAATCAAGATCCCAGCAAGCAAGAACAGAGCCACCGGTCCAAACCGGGTCGCGCCACGTCATCCGCGTTGCCCGGTGCCCCGCAGACATCCGGGCCAGCGAATAAGCGCGGACCTTTGCCGCGGAAGGGGACACTGCGGTGGCCGTCAAGCATATCGGTCTTTAAGGCGAGGAACCGCACATGAGACATGCTCGAGCCGCAATCGACGCGGAGGCCGAGGGACTTGAGGCCGCGCTCCGTGTGATTAGCGGTCCACTCAGGTCGACGTGGACGCTTGGACGCCCCTGCACCTCCGACAGTGGAAGTAGAAGCGGCCGACTCACAACCGGCCATGTCAGGCGAGGATAGGCTATCAGAGCGCCAGCAGGAGGACGGTATAAGCGTAAGAGGAAAAGGACAGGCGAAGAATGGTGCAGCGGGTCGGCCGATGGGGGCGCCGCCGGTGAGGCGGAAAGTGGGGAAGCCTTTTCGCACGCAAGGCGGGAAGCAAGGACGGCTGCCGGAGGGGAAGGGGCTAGCCTGCATACAATAAGATAAAGACAGCACGCAGAAACGAGACAGAATCGAGTACACGGCAGCCCGGCGCCGGTCAGCGTCTCGAGACCGTCGTACACACGACGCTGGGTCCGCTCCAGGCCGCAATAGACCACATGATGTCGGTGTGGTAAAACCCAAAACCCCCGCCGCCAGCGGGAGTTGCAGTGGGAAGACGCCGGCATACGCAGGCGTTGGGAAAGGTGTTGGGTGGTGGCTCGGCGCCGCGTATGTGCAGGGGGCGTAGCAAAGGCCACGAAACGAGAACAGCGCGACAGCACTGTCTCTGACTACTTCTCGGACGCGCCCTTCGGTCATTTTTGAATACACAGTGCTGCGGAAACTGCGCTCACAGACAAGCATAAATAGAAAAGGGTGCTCACTGGCACGGCACTCTCCGTCTGGCTTCCCCGTCAATGAGACAGTTCAAGGCCATTTCCATTTCCCGGGTGGCCACCCGTCTCGTTCCGACGCCCAAGAAAGAGGCCAGAGACAGCCGGAGGCGGCGGTTATGGCAGTTGCTGCGAACAGCCACGACACTCCGTCCCACGCCACCTGGCTGAACGCTACCCTACAGCGCCGTGGCACCCGTTTGAAGAGGCGTGCTTCGGATGAAAAGGCGCCCAGTTCAAATTCGAACATGCCTGGGCCCGTTCACGCCCAGCTCCCGACAGGTCATAATGGTCTGATCCAATGTTTTATGTGCTGCACCCCTGGTTCCAATCTTTGCATGCAGGCGTGGTGGACTCTGCGACATCCCATCAGCTGCGCAGTTTCTTCTTTGGGCGGCTCATGTCAGAGAGGTTTTACTCTTCACCCTTGACGGGCGATCTTCCAACTGCAGACCCTCTTCACTCGGTAGCACTTACGAATTTGTGCTCTTGAGCCGCTAGCCTCCTCTTCGCGGCTCCCCCCTCTACTCTTCACTTCTGAATTGTATACATAAGCCCGTGAGTCCCTTTCTCTCCATGTCTCTCAGCACCCTGCTCTGCGTCTGGGTTTGTTTGTCCCATTTTTTTTGTGCCGCTGATGAGCTGCAGTCCTCCTGCTGCTGCCACTCCAGAGCTGAGCCCGCCTTTCCGGCTCCGTGGCGCGCCACTCGCTGCTGTCGCCTCGCTGTAGTACGCCCGCGAACTCTTCGGGGCGCTGTCGCTCGCCGCCTTAGCTGTGGTAGGTGCCTTGTGGCGGCCTGACGGCTGCTGGTAGAACAAAAGCAGCGGGTGTCACGGACGTTCCACAAGATAACGTAGGAAAGGGAGCACGAGATGACGTGACCGCAGGACAACCGGAAGAAGTAGACGCCAGCGCCGTTTCAGGTGGAAAGAGGAAGAGAGCGCGGCACGGATTCACCGTCAGTATCATAGACCGCATGCAGCGGGATATGGTGCAGGTGGAGACTTGGAGGACCTTCTTTCCTGAGATGCAGGTCAAGTTTGCTTTCGTGCAGGAGGAATGACAGCGGCGCGTGCATCTGTGAACGGTCTGCATGCTCTTCGGGAGGCCTTGAAAAAGACGAGTGTACTCTCGGTAGGGCGTTGCAGGTGCCGCTCCGCAGCCGATTGCTGAAGAAGACGCGCCTCCGCTCTCCCGTCAGAAAATCGATCGGTCCCAAGTCCAAGACCACAATATTCTTCGTGGTGCAGGCGGTGTTGCGGGAGGTCATTCCATACTTGGCGATGAACAAGATGGTCTGTACACACCACCACAAGAAGGCATTGATCGTGTGCACCTTCAAGTTGGCGAGCCGCGACAGCATTAAACACGCCTTCGGCATGATGCCGTCTGGGGTGGCCACGGTGCAGATCCGCGTCTTCAAACGAAAGGACGGGTTCAGGACGGCACGCATCCTGCTGGAGCAATGAAAGACGCATGAGGGAAGTATTCTCCACGTTCTTTCAAGAAATGGAGTCACAGAAGCCGTGTCCAATCACCATTCCGAAGAGTAAGAACCGCGGCGCAAGTGCTTCGTCCACTTGCTCGTCAATAGCACGCTGCCGCTTGCAGCGCTGCATGACAACCTGCTCGCCCCGGTTGCGGAAATGGTTAGAAAAGTGAGATGCTCGTCAAAGCTGGAGCTCGAGGACTTGGGGGACGTGGCATCTGGGAATTTTCACGTGACAGTGCCCATCATTCTTGTGCAAGGTACAGAGGAGGACTTCGGGGCTTTTATTTCTTGAACAGATATGCTGGCCACAGAGCGTGATGTACTTCATGGTACCAGCCCTGGGGTCTTACCACACGCCATCGCCAGACCGATCGCATGCGTCGACAAAGAAAAATGAAAGGACACAGGAGGAAAACAGTACAACACGACCGGCGCGTCGACCCGATGTGGAGCTGTGGCCGAGCGCCATAAAAGAAGACGGTTGTTTACTGCATCGCAACTGCCACACAAACCCTTCCTGCCCACCTGCACTCGCTCACGCAGAGGCCCTCCAAGAGAAACAACTTATACAGCCGGCGCTTTTTGGTGCGCGCTAGCGACACTTTCGAGCTGTCGCCGACATCGTTTTGCTGCCTGCCGGCCTCCGTGGGCTTACGCTCCGTGCAAAGCGGGCCCGGCGCGTCCGCGCCGACCCCGCGCATATGAATGGAACTCGCCACGTGCACTTAGTCACCCACGAGGAAGGCGACTTCGTCCCTAACACGGATATGGACGCCGTCGGGGTCGACGCCTATCCACCCGGTTTTAGCTCCAATTCGGAGGTCATTTTTGACAAGGCCCAATGTATTATCCGAGCATCAGCCTGCGGGTGACACTCAGACGTAGCGTACTGCGTGGCGGCTGGACCTCTCCCTGTAACACCACCCAGGGTTCTCAAAAGCGACCGCTCCCGCAGTCGTTCTCTTACCGTCCAGGCCGTTGAGGTCGTCCGTAAATTGGACGATTGCCACAGTCAATGTTTTGAACCATTACCCCTCTCCGTCCTCCTCAGCAACCCAAAAGCGCCGCTGCGGCACAATCTCCGAAAAACAAGGCGGATCGCTCGACCACCGCTACAATGTCTGTAATCGGCTCCAATTCTGTCACCTTGTGCACTCTTCTGTCAACAAAGTACCGAGTGGACGCAGCCGTCTGCTGTGTAAGCCAGTGCGAGGAAACGATGCTGCCTAAAACCACGTCGTCGACCAGGAACGGTAGCACGAAGTCTCCGGCCCGTATCTTTGACGCGACTCTCAGTCCAGCCAGCCTAAAGCGCACTTAGGAGCGCCGACGACCAGCCCCTCAAAGCACGCGCCACCACGCAGCCGGATTTCAACGGTCCCACCGACGGTCCTCGTCTTGCCTTCGATTTTGATGCGCTCTTGCCGGTGCGAGCACGTGGTGGACTGTCGCTGCCAATGCATGGGAGATTTATAGTACTACGGTTTAAGGGCACCGATCGCGTCCGGCTTGAGAGCCACACGGAAGAGGCCGTACGCTGCACGGAACGCGCCACTCCGCTTGAAGAGCGTGCTGGGCAGTACAGAGAAACAGGAAGGCGCAATAGTCCTCGAGCGTCTTCATTGGATCGAGCCCCCCCCACAGTCCGCCTGGCTTGAAGACATTTTCATCTTCATCCAAGGACGAGAAAGCCGCGTTCTCCGACTCATTAGGGCTTCTTGAAGAGCTTTCGACTGAGCTAACGTCCACCGAGTTGCAGCAGGCTCCGTCCAGCCGGCAGTCGTCGGCGAGCTCCAAGCCGACCTCGACAGCATCGAGAACAAGCCCCAACCCCATACTGAAACCGCCGAGAGGGAACTTCCCGTCCGAGCTCGAACCGACGATCCTGGTAAGCGTCTTTCCCTGATTGATGGCACCGACAGAAGGTCGCGACTCATTCTGATCCTCGAAGCCGGAACCAACGACCGGCACCCCGTCCATCTCCTTTTGTTGACCACGAGATGGTTGGCGCTGAGGGGTCGCTCCGGCATCGTGGCGGCAGTCAGCCCTCGGCACTCCTCTCAAAGCATCTTATCGAGCCGCAATGCCGTCTCCAGCCTGTGCAGCTGGAAAAGCAGCAGAGAATTTTGGGGTGGTGACTACTGGTGCAGGAGTCGAATCTTCGGCGGCCGAGTTGAGCAGCACCTGCCCGGTACCGCTCCGGAAATTATAGGACAAGGGTGCCCCAGGCATCTTGTGAAGGAAGCCAGGAGGGAGAAAATGACCGCGGCTACAAATTCAAACAGCAACCGCGAGCCAACTCCAAAATGGCGGCCAGTGGAATCTCTGGCAATGAGGCAGCGAGGCGGGTGTCTCTACTTGGAGAGAAATGGTCGCCGTGGAAAAGGACAAAGGTACACGGCACAGGCCGACTGAAACCAGGATACTGCCCGTGAGGAGGGTCGATGACCAAGCCGGTGGTGCGCCCGGGCGGGTGGGTAAAGGGAAACGGGTCTCGGAGAAGTCAAAACAGACGTGCTCTCTGCCCACCACTGCTAGGCACTCCGTTGTGGCGATCCAGGCGACGGCGCGCAATAAGCACGAGCATGCGAGAGGGTTCCTGTAGCCAATCATTGTTTCTCTCTATTCCTTCCGATAGGCGCTTGTCTCATACAAGGCAACGAGACGATCCATAAAAGACGACAGTTGTCGAGCTTTTGCCTTATAAGTGCGGCTTAGGCCCCCGTGTGTGACGAGACTCATGGACGTTCTGGGATTGTCAGCTAATGAAGCAACGGCAAAACCAGCACCCCGTGGTGATATCAAGTTTCTTGCCATGAAGTGCACACGGCAACGCGGCCTCGGCGGCCCCAGCCGAGCTCGCGTTCGAAACTTGCGAGTAAGTCCAATTTCACTGCTTTTGAGATTAATATGCATGTTTCAACATACTCTTGAGTATGTCGCCTGATGTCGAATTCAGTTCCACTTCTAGTTCGAGACGTGTCCCCGTTGCCCTCGGAGGTGCACACGCCTGTGGCGCAACCTGGCGGCCTCCATTTGCTGCACATGCGTGCACGAGCCGTGCGTACTCCACAACGGGAGGCACCGGGACCCGTTCCCCTTCTGTGACGTTGGGTCGCGCGCTCCGCTCGCTCCACAAACAGGGAGACCGCGGCGTCTCTGCATCTTGTCGTTGGTCTCGGTCGCGCTCCTTGCTAGAGCCGGACTGGGCACATTTGCTTCGGCCGCAGTGGCGTCAATCACCGCCTCCTCCGAACTCACCGCCCACCAAGAGCCCAACGGATGTGTCATACACCGACGGAACAGCCGCTGCCGCCACACGGGGAGACGGAAGATTCGGGCGGGAATTCGGTTGTGTCTCTCGGCTGCAGTGGCATCGTTTATTCTTGTGCGGAGCCCCTGCAGGCTGTGCTGTGTGCGGCGACGGAGATTTCGGACCAGGCGCCCACTGCCATCGCCGCGCGCATGAATGGTGCTGTGGGAACGAAGACAGCCATCAGTTTGACGCAGTGTCCCTACGCTGTTCCTGATCATGTCTTCACGTCCTGTCTGCATGGAAAGCACTCCAATTTCGCCGGTTTTACCTTCCACATCGACGCCAGCTCGAACAGACCTCCTCGTTCAGGTGCCGGCGCGCGCAGTCCCCGCGGATGATGAGCGGCCACGGGGCCGCCTCCGCCGCCTTAGCGGCAGCAAAAGTGGCCGCGTCCGGTGCTGCGACTAAGACAGCCAATGAGGAGCTCTAAAATGAGGGTGCGGCCAAGCTGCCTGGGCAGCGCGTGGACAAAGGTGCAGCAGGTCCCGTGGGCACTGCAAGTGCTGTTCCCTGCAACAAGCATCGGCTGACATCGCCAGCGATCACTGCGGGTGTGCCACAGGTCCGTACGCAAGGCCAGTTGTCGGCGTAGCCTGTGGCTGACAGGTCCTGTATCTCACGCCCTTCACCGTCTCCTCTTTTCCCTACGAGTACGCGTAAAGATACCCCAGGCTCGAGCTCGGAGCGCGGTGGCGGGAATGCGCCCGAAGGCCGTAGCCAGCCGCCTGGCGCTGCGGATGAGGGAAAGAACGTATTCGGCGAAAGCGCAGTTTGCGACACGCGTGGCGTCCAGGGTCAAAGCGGCCGCCCCAGAAGTACGGGCAGTGGCCGCATGGAAGGCAGAGACTCCATCGGCCCCAGCTGTAGCAGCCAGAGCAGCGGCAGTATAGACAATGAGCCTCCTCCATCGGCGCGTCTGCGCCCGTGCCGTCGTGCCCACAGCTCGAAATCCAACAAGGCGTTCAGGGAAACTGTCCGTGTGGCCAAGGAGTGGATGGAATACAGGCGTGGCGCGTTGGAGTCGCGCACACCGACCTCGAAGGAGATGTTGCATGCAGTTACCACCTAGATGACCAATGCAGTCGTTGCTGAGATCTCCGCCATCGCCGCGGCCAACACAGCGTCGGAACGCAGGTCTCAGAGCCAAGTCTGGTCGGCTACTGCCGTGCCTGTGCAGTTGTCATTTTTCCGCGGTGCATGAAATGTGTTCGTCTTTCGACTGCTGGAGCGGCAACACGTGGAAAAGAGAGAGGAATTCATCTCGCCGAACCTCCCTTCAGCGCGCCGCATTGTCAACAGCTGGGTGCGCGAGCACTTTGAGAGCATCGTCCACGGCAATGTTCTTCTGTGCTACAAGGCTGTTGTCCCCGCCATCGTCAAGGAGAAGAAGATAGTTGCGGTCGACAGACAGGACGACGTGCACAAGGACATGGTGGCGCTGGTGTACAACCATCTCGCTGACGGGAGGGCGGCAACACGGGCTTTGTTTTCCAACGACTTTCGATTTCTCCTTGTGCACGAGACGCTACTGTGCGCCTTCTTATTCTGCTCCTGGACGCGGACGAGCCGCTTGCTGTTGACGCTGCCGGCTCCGAATTCTTCGAATACAAGATGTAGCACGTCGTTTAGACTTAAGGGGCGGTGGTGCCTGCCGCCCTTGCGGCGTCGGCGGCTGCGGGAGCTGCGCCAGTATTCGGGCCGGTACAGATAGAGGACGGCTGCCGCTACGATCAAGCCGAAGCGATGCTGCAGTGCCGGACGAGATGCAACTCTACAACTGAACCGATTGCGCTCAAGATGTTCGCCCTGAGTCTGCGATGTCATGGATGGCACAAATACAATGCATGCATTTTACGTTTTGAATTAATTCATGAATTAATTCATGACTTCAAAACACTCAGTCGACTGCATTTAATATGCTTTTCATGATTTTATTCGAAGGCCTCCGCTTCCGACGGCCGGGCGAGCGCGACCCGACGAGCTGTCTTGCGCACCACCCTCGCGTCTTCGATCGCGAGCAGTGCCCGCCGAGGCGCCCGCATCCGTCAAGGCGCCCGCACCCGTCAAGACGCCAGCGCGCGCACGCATCGAGGCGCCTGCGCTCGCGCTCGTAGCGGCGCGCGGCCGCGCGCCCGTTGCCCTACAGGAAGAACCGGGCGGAAAACCGGCATCTCCTAAAAGAAACCGGCATACTCGACTTACTATTCCGGTTTTGTGGCACCCGTTGGGGATCGACTGTCATCCACCGCTCACCGTCGCTCACCGTCGCCTGCTGCTCCCCACCTCCCATCTCATTGGAAAAGGAGAGGGGCTCAACAAGGGCCGTCAAGAGGGGGTGCCCCCGAGGACACGAGGGTGACCCCGAGGCCAGCCCCTGCGACGGTCGCTCACCCTTAACTTGAGAAACACGACGCCCCACCGTAACACATCATCCGTCCATCACGTCCCCCCCACAACCACCCCCCCACCTCCTGAGCTCATTCGTCCACCGCTCGCCTCCCCACTGCTGTAGCCAACTCTCTTCCCATCCACGCAACCATGGCGCCCCCGGCCGTCGACATGCTGTCGGTCGACTGGTTCGACCACTTGCCCCCTGCCTTCTCGTGGACCCCCCGCCTCGGTCTCGCCACGCAAACACGGCGGCAGCGGCGGGACACGCGCGCGCACGCGGCCAAGCGCGCGCACGGCGCACCGCGCTAACGGCGCGGGACGAGACGTCGGGCGGACGGGCGTGGCGGCGCGGACAGCGGGCGACGGCGGGTGGAGGGTTGAGTACCTGAAGGGCGCGCGTTTTCTCTCCTTTCTTGCTCCCCCCCTGTCCCCCAACGTCCTTGCTTCTCGCTGCCCCTCTCCTCCTCTCGATGTTTTCTCCCTTGCTTCCATGTTGGACCAGGACCATCGGCACGTGCCTCTGCTTTTCTACCTGCCGGCGGGCGCTGGCGTACCAAGACGCCTGCCCCGCTCCTACCTTCCCGTACCCACCGCAAGGGTACTCCCCGACACGACATGGGTGGCGCACCCACCGCGGCCTCGTGTACATGGGCAAATATGATGACGGCAAGGACGGAGGAGCACCGGCTGGAGCGTGGCTCCAACTGCTTGTATATCTGCTTTGCATCTTTATCCTCGCTTTGGTCGGCGCGTTGCCGACCCGGGATCCGCGTATGGACCCAATTGCTCATGCTATAAAGGTAAACGCTACGTTATCGGCCGTATTTGGGGAATGATTAAATGGAATATTTACGGATCGGTACAATTTGAGATCCTGTCCAGGGCCGTGCACCAGCCTGTGGTTTGGATGCAACGACGCTCTCCATCCCTATTGGTCGATGATGAAATGAACGGATGAGCTTGACAGAGCTCTGCCGCAGTCCCTCGTTTTCGCGGTCCTCATGAGCCCAGGTATGCCGGTTTTTTGCCGTGAGGAGGTCTGAGACACCGGTCATTGTCTCACTGATGCCGGCTTTTTCCGGAATACTTGGGTCCCCTGACGGGCCCTGTGGTGCATCCCAAACTGTGGGAAACCGGCATAGTTCTTGATGAGAGTATGCCGGTTTTCGACTCCGGCCTCTTCCGTAGGGTTGAGGCGCCAGCCCCCGTCAAGACGCCCGCATGTACGTCCATCACGGCGCAAATGCCTGCGCCAAGCGGCGCGGCGGCACTTGACAAAAGGCGCGGACCATTCGAGGGGCCGCTCGTTGGTGACATCTCGCACCAAAGAGCAGCAGGGGGTGTCCGTGCGTGGGCGAGGGCTGGGCACGGGGGAGGGGGGTCTTTCCGTCGGTCGGAGAGCGTCACCCGGGCGGTTCGGGCACAGCAAGTCGCGTCGTCGCCGTGGGGACAGCACCGCATTCGCAACAAGAAAAAATGCGCAGCAAAATATGCATTGCAGACTTTGATCAATTATAAGAGGCAATGTTTTATTGATTAGTTCATGGATTAATCACATGGCGATGTAAAAAATACGGATATTTTCCATCCATGTGCGACGTGCTATCAAGAACCACTCGCTCATGTGAAAGTCCCTGCTGCACCGCGACATCACCGCTGATTCGCTTGGGCGGAGCCCGCGGCACCTTTTGACGCCAGGTTTGTCCACGCGACCGTGTTTGAACGTCGTGCTCCGGACCATGACCGAGGAAATGACGGCGGCACACCCCCCGTTCGATGCGGAGGCGCTGATGTCCTACTAGGAAGAGGAAGAGGGAGTTCTTGCGGCGCCTTACAACGGGCCGCCCCCCGCCGAGGGCCCAGAAGACTGGTGCGTACAAAGTTGAAGATATGGGTCATGTATTGGCTCCCTGGCCATCGCGGCAGCATACGTCTTCACCTTCGTGTGAGTAGTGAAGTTGCATACGCCTCTTTCATGTTTTTGCAGCCGTTTGCGGCTGTCTGTATGTTTGGCAGGGTGGCACAGACTGGAGTTGCGTTGTGCCGCCCGTCATGTGAAGCACGATCGTCTGAATTACGTGAACATACAATGATTGGACTACCTTGTCTTGTGTCTTAATGCGCTTAGATGGGGCGTTATACTGTGTATACAGCATTTGTATCTTTATCAAAAGCCCTCGAATGGGAGCGCTAGCATCAATGTGCGAGACACTCCAACATCCCCTTCCCTCTTCAACACAATCAAGGCGCACACACAGCCTTGATGCCAAGCTCGTCCATGAGAGCGTGGGACATGGTCCGTGCGGCCTTTTTAAGCTTTCCGACGGTGCGCGCGCAGGGTAGACAGATGCGCCACGCCCCCGGCCCGCGCGGCTGACCAGGGAGAGGACTGTCGGAATCGATGGTCGACTCCCAGTCAAACCCGTCGTCAGTGGCCATCCTGCGGACCGAGTTGGCGACGGCAGCTACAGTGGAGCATGCAAACTCATGCGCTCCACTTGTCTTCAGGGTCTCTGCGATCGAAGAGAGCACGAAAGCAGGAGAAACACACAGCTCTAGCGAATGCACCAGCTGCAGGCTGGAGACGAAGATGCCACGAGGGTGACCGTTGAGCCCAGCCAAGGCACTGGAGCGTGTTTTGAAATCGAGGAGGTAGGATGTGATGGAGCGCCAAGGCGTCCACAGCACGCTCGAGGTCTCTCAAGCAGCACGAGTCTGGACTGCTGCACTTCATGACCCTCACATGGGGCTACGCCCCATAGAGGCCTCTACAATGGGTCGCTCGACTTTGGCGGGCCTCCGTGGCTGAGTCTTGCGTTCATGTGTGTCCACACGGGAGGCGCCAGGTAGCAAACCGGACGAGGGGACGATGGGCGACCGTCTGTGAGTTGAAAATCTCACCGCTACTGGTTTTGGCGGGTAACTGCTCAGCTATCCAGAACAAATCTGCTTTTACGCATACGCGACAGAAGAGCCGCTGGAACTTCGCGTCCCGCAGCACCCGACCACAGACTTTGAAATGAAGTCTTCGGCAGCCTCGAGCGGGTGTTTGAGGTCGGGAAGCGCTCCCAAGATTGTTGATCCGGATCAGGGACACGAGTCTCGTTCCCAAAGAGAGCAGTTCTGCATGCGCTACTTGATAAAAACGTGGGGTGTACTTGTGGACCCAACGGGCCAATGGCACAGAAGCTTAGCACGCGCCCGTTTATGCACGTCCCTCACGGCTTGTGGCGCGACACGTGGGTCAGAAGTCACACTGTTCGCCTCCGCATGAGGGTGCCGGAAGGCGATATCGTCAAATGAGAGCTCAAAGAGGCCGCACCTTTGTTCCAAGCCTCGGCACACAGCAATAGGGACGCACGTCGGTCTCACCGTGCGCGGGCCGGCGGGCGCCAGGGACAATGGCGAGCGCGCCACGGCCTCGGCGTCGCTCGTCCCCCCGGCCAATTCCCGGCCTCGTCGCCATATCTTCGTCGGCCTCGCAGCCTCGATGGGCGTTGATTCGTTCCCCCCCATCTCCGCCCACCCCTCGCGGATGCCTTCGTCTTCACGGCGGAAGTTGGGCCGGGGTCGGCATGCCTGACCCCTCTGTTGCTCCGCTCCACGACCCGTCGTTCGCCAATGCTTTCGGCAGGAGCGTTCGTACCGTGCTGTGGCATTGGCCTGACGCGCCTCTCATTACGTACGTCTTCGCTCGACTCCCCTCTTCTTCTGATTCCATGCCATTCCTGACCTCCTCGATCTGCCCCTGCCTGTGAAATTTCGTCTCTAGTTATCTAGGGTGACTTCTGAGAGTTCTTGCAGCCTTTTATCCGGCGCTGTGTCCTCACTGTGTGTCCTGTGGGGGAAACCCCCTGTCAGGGGTGCCACGGCCCCTCCGCATGAGCCGGGGACACGTCATGACCACCCACGTAGCAGCCCCACAGGGAAAAGGCGTGGGAAACCTCCCTTGGGCGGTTGTCCAGGGAACCCGAGAGCCGCAAACGAAACGACCTCTCTAGAGGAGCGCGGGGTGATGAACACCCGATCGGGCCCCCCTGGAGGGGTCTGACACAGCCGAGGGAGACACGCGTCTTCCCAGATCCGGGCCCTCTGGAGGGACCAGGAAGCTTGAGGAAGCTTCCTCAATCCGAGTGAGAGCCGGACCCAGATCTCATTTCGACCAGGAATAAAATCCCACCGGAACTCTATCCGGGAAAATTGAAAAATCTTGGGATCAGTCCCGAGGTACTCATTTTGGGAAATTCCTGAGATCTGGGAAGTCTTAGTGAGTTTCCTGCT
>ENA-ORXR01003864-ORXR01003864.1-marine-metagenome-genome-assembly--contig:-NODE-3864-length-13069-cov-17.298953_pt1 | contig 13069 bp, 19 predicted proteins | sample MGYA00237866_ERZ511479 | MGnify/ENA metagenome assembly ERZ511479 | reverse complement strand
TACCGTGGTCGCACGGCCCCGTACCGGTGCAGGGTGGAGAGGGCGGCGCGGCGAGGCGACCGTTGCGGAGCCGTTGCGCACGGCGCCGTCGCGTGTCCCCGGAGCCCTTAACACGGGTCATGCGAGCGGTTGGGGTGGGCGGGAAGGGTGAGGGAGGAGGAGAGGCGGGCTCGCAGACAGCGCACGCGCATGAAAGAGAGGCGGGCGAGCCAGCATGTCGGCGCGCGTGCGTCACGGATGTGGCGCGCCCCCGCCTCCCGCCCAGGCCCACCTGAAGTCCAGCGCCGTGCCAGTGCACAGCCCTCTTTATGTCCCGCTCTGCAGGGTCCCTGACAGACGATAAACGGTCCCAGCGAGGGAGCAGGAGGTCGATAAACGTGGAGCGTGTCCACGGTGCCACACTGTCTGCGCAGCGCAATCTGAAGAGATCCGGAGAGACGAGCCAGTTGGACCGGACCCGCCACAACAACCTGTTCACGCCAACCCCTTTAAAAACGGGGGCCACACGCATACGAGCCACCAACGTTGGACTGCTGGGGGGCCGCGTGGCCCACGTCGGACCGCTGAGGGGCCGCGCGGGCCACGTTGGACTGCTGAGGAACCCCGCGACACGGGCTGGTGGGCTGAGAGGCCGAGAGGCGGCCCCTGAAGACTGCCATCAGGCCTACAGAGCCACAGAGGGCGTCAGTGCCGCGGTCATTTCAACTTCAAGAGGATATCGAGCTCGTCACGTGACCACCTGGCCATCCATGGAGTATATGAGTGCTCCCATCTGATTCACTCAGATGCTTCGCCAACCAATAGAAGGGCATGATTCCAGGACGACCAGGCAGCCTTCTCATTCGGTTTAAATATCTCAGTTGAGACAGGCTGTGAGTTACGGCGGCCGGAAGTGATAACAATGATCGGCCCGGATGTTCCTCCATCCGGCATTTACGGGCACCGCGATCCTCACCCAGATTGGCCGGAAGGAACTCAACGGGCACGGCCACGCCGAGCGGCCAACCCGTCTTCTCCTGCAGCTCCCCCGACTCCGTCTGCTCCAAGAGCAGCTCGCGCTCCCACCAGCGAGCGAAGCCCTCATGGATGCTGCGCATGCCCTCGCCAAAACGCATGAGAAACACGAGCATGGATGCCCGAAGGACAGCAAGAAGCAGCGTGATGGGCGCACGACGGTTGAGCATGATGGTCGCCATGAAGCGGAAGGCGGATATGGATGGCTTGTGCGGCTTGGGCGGGCTCATGGTCTCGAGCACAAATGGTACGACGCCGGGGACAATGAACCCCTCCAGCAAGCGCGTCGCGCGCCTCTGGTCCGTGCGACCGCCGCCTGACCGTCCCCATTGCTGTGACCACCGCCTTCGTCGTCTGCGGGTCCACCACCACGGAAAGCTCCGGCCGCAGGCGTGACCCCGGCGTCAGTCAGAGGCAGCTGGTCGGACAGCGGGCTCGGCGCGCGCGAATCTTCCTCCGCGCGAGCGGCCAGCCGAGCGAGGCGCTGAATGTCCAGCGTAGGCGGGTTGACGTCGTCCAGCTGCGGTGCCACCATCGCGTGTAGCATGTCGAGGTCCGCGGCGGTTGGCGAGGGGGGGGGTGGTGCAGCTGCCGATGGCTGCACACCGCCGCGGTGACTAGTGCCCACCAGCTTTGCCTATGGGCAAGAAGCAAACAGGCTGGTGCGCTGCAGCACATCGCGAGCCCGGAAAACATGGTGTGCCTGTCCAAAGAACCGGAGCACATCGGGGTCGACGTAAGCATTGTCGCCGAACAGGCTGGCCCAGCCCAACTCCCCGCCCGCCAGGACGCCCGACAGGTGCACCACCGACCGGAGCTCAGGGTGGGTATCCCCAACCCGAGAGGCCGCCAAAAAGACCGATGCCAGGTTCTTCACCGCGTTCTCCAGCAATGTGCCGCCTTTGACTGCCGAGACAGAGAGACTCAGGCGCTTGTGCAACAGCGTCGAAACAGAGGCGCCATTGGCGCCGCGCCGCCGGGCCCCCGCCGCAGGGGATGCCTGCACCATGCACGCCGGCGAGGGTGCGACACGAGCCGCCGACGCGCGCAGCACGGACGGGGTCGACGCCGCGTCCGCCGACGTTCCAGCATGCGTGGCGTCCGTCGGGGTGGTGCGCCCGGGCTCCGCCGTCGGCGCGGCCGCCGCCGCAGCGGACGCGTCTGGCACGGACGGGGTCGACGCCGCGTCTTCCGACGTGCCACAAGCCATGGCGACCGTCGCGGTGGTGCGCACGGGCGCCGCCGTTGTCGCGGCCGCCACCGCCCCCGCCGCCGACGAGTGCAACACGGACGGCGTCGACGCCGCGTCCACCGACGTGCCACAAGCCGGGGCGACCGTCGGGGTGGTGCGAACGGGCGTCGCCCTCGGCGCGGCCGCCACTGCCGCCGCCGCCGACGCGCGCGGCACGGACGTTGCCGACGCCGCGTCCGCCGAAGTGCCGGCCGGCGTGGCGACCGTCGGGTTGGTGCGCACCGGCGCCGTCGTCGGCTCGGCCGCCACCGCAGACGACGCGGGCGGCACGGACGGGGTCGACGAAGCGTCCGCTGACGTGAAGACGGGCGTGGCGACCGTCGGGGTGATGTGCACAGAGGTCGGTGATGTCGATGACGCCACGGCGGGAGCGGGTTCCGACGCCGACTAGGTGACTCGAAGCGGACCCACCCTCGTCTTGTAGGCGTCCGCGGTCGAAAGCACGACCGGGGCTTCGCCAATGGTCTTGAGTAGAGAAGGGGCCCGCAGCACGTTGACCATAGGGGACATGGCGGCGAGAGAGAGATGGCGACGGTTGGCGTGATGGGTGGGGAATGCACAGTACCAGGGGGAGAGGCAGCTTGTAAACGAGGGGTAGAGGTCGACAGCGAATGCTTTGAGAGAAAGTGGACAGCGGTGAGTAAAGGTACAGCGGGGTGCCGCCACTCATTCATCATAGACCACATCGGCAGCACCACCACTACCCGGGAAGCGCCGTGCACATCAGAGTGGCGGCCAGTGAAGCGCCGCAGCAAGCGCACGGCGAGCGCCGAGCCCAACCAGCGGACGTGCGCGCGGTGCGTTCCCCTCCTGCAACGACAGAGAAAATGAAAAACGGCTAGCTCACAGATGTCCCGGGCAGCAACCCGGTGTCATAGCACGACCCACGACAGCCTCAGAAGCCGGCCAGCGGCAGCACTATGCGGCGGAAACGGCGAAAACGCCCGCCCCACCCCCATCAAGAGGCCCCCGATGGGGGCCCGAGCGGCCGCCCGGCGGCACCGCGGGGCGGCGGCGGCGCGGCGCGGCGGGGGCGCCAAAATCGGCCGCCCCACCCCCCCGCAGCGGACATCAATGGGGGGCCCAGCATCCGGCAAACGGTGGCACGGTGCTGCGGTGGCGGAACAAACGCCCGCCCCACCTCCCCTCAAGGCCCCATAACGGCGCCCGCGCGGCCCGCCAGCGGCGCTTCGGTGTGATGGCGGGGGACAAAACGCCCGCCGCACCCCCCCGCAGGGCGCCCCAACGGCGCCCCCGCGAGCCGCCAGCGGCAGCGCGGTGCGGCGGAGGGTGCCAAATTCGGCCGCCCGAATCCCCCACAGCGGCCCCCAATGGGAGCCCCAGCAGCCGGCAAACAGCGCGCAGTGGGGCGGCGGTGGCAAAAACGCCCGCCGCACCCCGCCACAGGGCCCCCACACGGTGCCCTCGCGACCCGGCAGCGGCGGCGCGGTGCGGCGGGGGTGCCAAAAGCGCCCGCCCGACTCCCCCCGCAGGTCCGCTCCACGCGGCCCCCGCGGCCGGCTGGCGGCGGCGCGCTGCGGCGGCGGCGCCAACACGAGCAGGCTGGCGGTGGTCTGGACTGTGTCTCACAAAGGATGCTGGAGGTCATCCGGCATGGATCTGTCCAGGAGATCTACAGTCCATCCGCCATCCGGGCGATCTGAGGCCATGGCAAGAGACAATTGCTACGAATTGAATGCCAGGTGGTCGTCCATGCCTGCGCCCTTTTCAATGGGCGAAGAAGCTCCTGAGTGAAACAGATGGGCATGGTCAGTTAGAGCATCTCCACCAATGGAGCCAACCGTCCAACCCTACGGACACGTGTGCGCAACGTGTATCGCTGGAACTGGCTCTCCAAACGGAAAGCCAACACTAAGAAGGTCACGTCTCAATGTTTGGCTGGCTTGAGCGCTCTGTGTGGGTGGGCCTCTTTTGTGGCTGGCCAACTATCCAAAAGTGCCCGACAAAGAATCTCCGTGGATGGCAGATCGTCACGCGACTATCTGAGCGCCACGGGTCATGCATTTCATTGGTGATCGTGGTTCGGACTGGGAACCAGGGGTTGTCCAAACGACTGGGGGCGTCTCCAAACAGGCCTGTTTGGACGGGCGTTGCCGTTGAAGCTCCAAAACTGAGGCGATCGCGCGTGCCAAGCTGGAGATGGATTGGACAACCAAACATTGTGAGGAGAGCTATTTCTGGGCCGTCACAGCCCCATCACAGCCTAGTTTTAGACCGCGTTTTCTCCACGAATTCGCCCGTTGGCCAAACGGTGCAACGTTTGGCTGTTTGGACGGTTGGAGCCATTGGTGGAGATGCTCTTACACCCTCTGGCCATGCGTTCTGTGGCGTCGCCGTGTCCACAAATTGCTCAGAGCGCTTTGCACCTCTCCAGTGGTCCACTGGCACACGATCTCACCCGATCACGCGTGCCAAATTTCTCCTACCATCGAGCATGTCGGACTGAAACAGGCAGTTTGTGACGTCGACTGGTTTCCAAATGCGCCACTTTTGACGAGAATGATGCAATCGAGGACGTCAAATTTGTTCGATTCACCTGTTCAGCCAATCACAGCACTTCCCTCCAGACTGGGCGGCTTGAAAAAAACTCCCGAGAGTGTCCACGGCGACGACATCTGGTCTGTTGCCATCTCGCGACGAGCCTTCCGCACGATGCGGATCGCGCATGTGACGACGCCCGTTGTCCGCTTTGCCCGCCTAGCAGCCTACCACTTCTCGGGTGCCCCGATCAGATCCGGCTGGAAGCGGCGGGACCGGCACAAGGAGATCGGACGCTGCCCAGGGCCGTCGTTTCATTTGGGTGCCCAGTTTATGACGTGGCCGTGCCAGGTGTCGGTCCGGTCGTCCCATCGAATTTCCCTTTCTTCGATATTGTCATCGGTTTCGACGATAAACAGCGGCACATCTGAAGCTTGACAGAGACGTGGCGATATCACCGCGACTATTTGACACACTTTCCAGGATTCTATTCAATGGCTGCGGTTCATTAAGCGCTGATGGAGATCCTGTAGCACTCCTACGCTTTAATTCAAGTTTAGTCTATCAGAATGGGGCTCCACACAACCCAGCAATACTGACCCCATTCGGACCATCTCTTGGCTCGTTCCTGACGCATCGAACCCCAACTATTGCTGATCCCCGAATTTTGTCCTGGGGGAGACAGACAGAGACTGACTGTGAATAAGAGCACTCTATTGGTCTAAAACGACAGTAAGAGGGCATCGAAGCCAACAGAAAGTCCGCCTTCGGTGCCAGGACCTTGTATCCAGCAGAATTCACTTTTTGTCGCCGCTTGATGCGCTTTTCTTGGCACGGAGCAAGCTGCTCAGGCGAGATCCTGAGATTTTCTACTGTTTGCTTGCCAAAAGTGCAGAAAAAGAGAGGAGGTGATGTCTATCTTCGGGCCGCATAGGGACATGTAAGCAATCACAAGCTCCAAGTCAGTCCCAGGGGCGCATCTGATTGGTGGAGAGAGTCGGTCCGCAACTCGGTCATGTTCCACCCATGAATGGCACCGATACAATGCATGCCTTTAAGTTTCTGAACTAATTCATGAATTAATTCATGAATTAAGCACACTCGGTAGCGTGCATTTAAGATGCATTTTATGATTTTATCCGAAGGCCTCCGCTTCCGCCCCACCCGTCAAGGCGCCCGCACCCGTCAAGGCGCCGGCGCGCGCACGCAACGAGGCGCCTGCACTCCCTCCCGTCGCGGCGCCCGCCAGCGCACCCGTTGAGGCGCCAGCCCCCGTCAAGACGCCCGCATCTACGTCCATCACGGCGCCAACGCCAGCGCCAGGAGACGCGGTGGCACTCGCTAAAGTGAGCGGACCGATCGAGGGGCCGCTCGTGGGTGGCATCTTACTGTGGCTCATAACCAAAAGGTGCACCTTGAGGGCCAGCGCGCACCAGGTAGCAGCAGAGGGGGTGTCCGTGCGTGGGAGAGGGCGGGGCAGGGGGGGGGGTGGTCTTTCCGTTGGTCGGACGGCATCACCCGGGTGGTCTGGGCACAGCAAGTCGCTTCGTTGCCGTAGGGAAGCACCGCATTCGCAACAAGAAAAAACGCGCAGCAAAAAATGCAATGCACACGTTGATTAATTAGAAAAGGCAATATTTTACTGATTAATTCATGGATTAATCACATGGCGATGTAAAAAATATGGCTTTCTTCTATCGTTGGTTCCACCAGGGCAAACTTCGGGGATCAGCAATACATCCCGCCCGGCCCCAAAGAGGGTCCCGAGAATGGGCTCTCCACTCAGCGTGCCACACGTTGTGCCTCTAGATTCCCCAATTCGAAGATAGGACCGACGTTGCAGGGTTTTCTCTCAGCAATAGCTTTTCTCCAGTTCTCTATGACAAACATTGACAAATCTCCATATCATGCCAGGATCTGGACTCGATCCCGATACATTACGACTCGGGAGTATTGATGGCTCAAGACGCGAGACGTGGCTGTATTACATTGTCATTACGCTTGACGCTGCACAGGGGCTGTTTCAAAGTTTTTCACGTCACACGTTTAACAGGGCGTACTACAGAACGTGGCAATATGCACCCTCGTTCTCCTTGCTCAAACCGACACCCCCAAAAGACAACAATAACTCTCCGTTTGGGAACCCCCCTCCAGCGCACGGCATCGGCAGATCCACTTCAGCTGCGTCACGCAGCTGCCACTGACTTCACCCTCGGCCTGGATCCCAGTATCGCTCTCCACCACCCTCCCACTTCCCGCAATTACGCTCTGTCACCCCCGCTCTCCAGCACCCTCTATGTTGCTACACCCTCTCTCATCCCCTACACTTCCCTCCCACCATGGCCGATGAGCCCGAGGACGAGTCTAGGAGCCTGGCGCGGCGGTACATGGACCTTTTTCGCGACCGCCTGCGCATGACATGCCCGGGTGTGGAGTGAAGGTACAAGGGGAGGGCGGTGAACATCATTCGCGGTGCGCGACACATCTAAGACTGTGCTGCCGCGCGGACGGCGCAGCTGGAGCTCATCGTCGACCTGGAGCACTACAACGCCACCAACGCCGCCAAAAGAGTGGGGATCGGCGCCGCGGGGGCATCAGGGGCGGCGGTGAGAGCGGCTATCGGTGCCGTTCCTTCCAAGGAGGCGGAGCGCTGGAAGGTGAAGTTCACCACGGCTAAGAACGAACACGGGCTCGCGTTCAACCTCTTCGGCAATCCCACGTGGCGCGACGTGCTGCTCGAAATCTCGGGCCGACGCTATTCAGGCCCTGGGAATCCGCACGAGGTGGGCTGACGGCTGCTGACTCGGGCTGCCGGTACCAGCGACGGGCAAGTGTCGGTGCCCATGGCGGGTGCACGCACTTGTGGGGTGTCTACTGAAGGCATTCCAAGCGTGACACATAGAGGTGTCTCTCAGCCCGGGACTCTACAACGAGCGCATCTTGCCCGTAGCACTTTGTGCCACCGGGCCCGCGGTACTGCATCCAGTCATACCAAGGAGCTCCATGTAAGTTAGCTGCCGCCCGAATGGTGTTCGCCACCTGGCCACGCCGAGGGGCGGATGGATGACCAGAGTATACGGAGTCACAGTAGAAAAGGTTCGTGCTTTCCGCCACCTCCAACACAGCACAGAGCCCAGGTAAATTACGCTTGAGCGCCAGCTGCGCCGCAGTACCGCGGTGGGAGAACCGAAGATGTCGGATGCGCTGCCGGGCGTTGGCCGACGTTGCATCTGAGCCGACCGCTATTGGGCCCTCATCTTCCTCCAGCAAGGAGGCAGCCGCCTGATGGCTCACCAGCAGCTGCTCAACGAGCTGGTCGCGTCTCTTGTTAGTGGCCTTGTATGCCTCTTTCACTGCCTTGTGCAGCTGCTCATTGAAGCCCGTGTTACAGTCGTCAATATTGCCCCGCAGATGGAACTCTTCGAGTAGATGCAAAGCAAGGCGGTGCAGCTTTGTAGTATGAGACGGACCGAGCACCCGCTGGTAGTACTCCATGACGCAGCTCTGTGCCCTTTCAGCGACTACAGCCGCTTGTGCGCCAGTAGTACTACCACCAGTACACGGCTCAGCAAAGATCTCATTTGTCACTGCCACCAGCTCACACAAGACCCTCGCCAGAAACCGGTGGTCTGCCTTGTCCTGCACGGAGCCAATTGCGGCGAAGACGGAGAAAATTATGAAGGGGAGTGCTCTTCCGTGCTCGCTACTCGCCCACATTGCCTGCTTCGTAGCCTTTGGTACAAAACATCTACGTACGACACAGACATATCCAAGGCCAGTACATGAATGAGAAAATACACAGCACTAACGTAAAAGGAAGCAGTACGAGCGTCAAGCTCCGTGTCAGTGCATGTCAATGAGCTACTCAACCGCGCGTAGCGGCCAGCGATCGGCGCATAATCTTCAACTAATACTCAACACCTTCGTTCAATATACTCTTCCATACCCGGGGTGTATGTGTGGAGCTCGTACACGGCGTGAGGCATGCTTGAACCTCATGTTGACCGCGCGCTCGGTATTTGTGACAGTTCCAAGCCGTACATGGCCACCCGGGATAGATATTATCCGGAGGTACTCCGGTACCGCGTTTTCCACCTTGCAGTTGACACCAACGTCGATGACCTGATCACACACAGACCACAGTACATTACATGAACAGACCGGTATACATATGCAACGTGCCGTTAGTGAAGTGACACCCCACACCAGTACAAGCGGTCTGGTATACACAGGACACAGTCTTAGCAAGGAATATCCAAAAAACAGGACGACAACGACAAGAAGCTCACGTAGAATGAGAAACATACATGGAGAAGGTAAAACCCTGGCAAGCGATACAGCATACACGGACCGCTACCAAGCCCCGCAAATGCATCAAGAGCAGGAACCATGCTATTCAAGCTGTGGGACATCTCTTCCTCATTACGCATCGCGCCAGCACCGCGGAAGCCACCCATCAGCGCATTAGACAGCTGCGACCACACATTCTCGTGCACGTCTCTTGCGGAAGCATTCGTGCCCGCCTCTGTACAGGAGCTGTCCCGCCCAACAGCACATGCCGTGAAAGGGAAGAGGCAGCCGGACCCCTTCAGACACATGCCTGCGCGCTCCTCCGGCTGGTCACACACGTTCAAATGCGCACGGGGAGAGACGCGTACACAGCCACCTCCTGACAGATTGAGCCACGCCCCGTCGTGACTTTCCAGCAGACTTGTTCGAAAAACAATGTGTAGGATGCGCTGTACCAGCTCTGCGCGAACCTCTTGGCCCTTCATGTTCTCGAGAAACTTGGCTTCCACCTGAGGAAAATGGGGCGGCGTCGTTCAGAAATCGATCTGCTGCCGTCGAGCATAAGCTGCAGCTCGACGGCGAATGGATGCGCAACTTCATCGCCAAAGCTGGTCTGCGTGCTGCTGCGCAAGTGACTGCGCGTCTTGCAGCACACCCGCTCAATGCGCCTGACGTGGCCCATTTTAGCCCCCTCCGGCGCACCAAACGCTAATGGCAAGTCGAGTGCGGTAGTGTACCCTCTGTGGCGCATCTGATGACGCGTCCGTTTATTCCCAGAGGGTGCGAGGCGATGGGTTGGCCTGGGCGGCTGCGGAGGATCATCAGTCAGACTGGCCGAATCGGAATACGAGGTGAAGTCAGCTTTCGAGTGACTACACAATAACCTCGGTCATGAGTCCATTCCAGAGCATCCATCTGGTACACTGGCTGGCACTAGTGTCTATTCTGCCGGAAAAAAGGATCCAATGAGCTTCGAGTGAGGATCAAATGAGCTTCTCCAGAATCGGCGATTTTGGCCCATCTGAGTGGGAAATCGGCCGATGGGACACCTACAAAAGCATGTTGGTGCTTTTCCCCGCCACACCGCGAAGCGCAGAGGCAATGCCCACGCCCCAAGATGACTATGATGTATTCGGGGAGCGTCGTACGGGAAGACCTGGTGCAAAAAGCGCCTCCACGGGCTCAGCAGCCTGAGTCAAGCATGACCCCTCCGACTCTCCCCTCCTCCGTTTCGTGCGGACAGGCACTGCCACGACGTCTCCTGGTACAGGAGCCTCTGAAAATTGTACTCATGGGGTCCCCTCCTTGAAAGACCGACACCAGGGCTGTGAAATCACCGTCTCCATGGTATGGCACCCGTCTCATCGTGTGATGCTTCCTCCCCCGACTCTCTCTTTCTCCAACGCTGTGGACAGTCTGATTTCGCTCTGCAGCGGTGGAAAGCGACTCTGCAGTCTTGTCAGGTTGCTGCAGAAGAGCCACAGTGACGACAGAGGGGTTGTAGCCTCGCTCAAAGGCTCGCCCAGAGGGACTGGGCGCGGGGAGAAACCTCGCCTTCGCCCGGGGCGGGCAACCCAGCAATCGTCAGACGGAGAGCACAAGCCGTGGCTCCAGAGTCGACAAATCGACTTCGAGAAAAGAACTGATTCCATTTATGAAAAAAAGAAGACATGACAACAAGTACAACAACCAACTTAAACTCTACTTACACATCGATTTCATGCACTTCCCGCAGGTGCACATGGAAGCAGCCCCGCCCGGTCTTGGGGCCACAAAAGAACAGGTCCACGCCGGTGCCATCGCGGCAAGATGAGCACACAAGTGTGGTTCGACCGCTCTTGCAGACTCGGCAGTCGCGCTGCGCGCGGTGGTCGCTGTCCCCCTTCCGACGCTTAAGCGTTGGGGTAAGGTGGACACCGACGCCGAAGCACACCACTGGCGCTCCATCGGAGCCAGCCACCGCGCCAGGCACCCCGCGCTGCCGCAGACCAACGGAATCGTAGGTGTTGTCGATCAGCTGCGCTGCGAGGTCCTCGTAAAACTGGTTCTGGGTGAGCGCCGCCGCCGGACCGCGGGCGCCCGCGTACAACAGCCAAGCGTCCACGACACACATGCCCAACAGGGAGAGGTTGACGCGCATGGACCAATCATGTGTGACCAGCTTGTGCTCCAGCCGCAAGTCGTCCTGCCGACAGCGGTTGTGGCGGTCGATTTGGGCGCAGCACTGGTAGTACGTCTTCATCACGAGCGGCTGTGGCACGGTCAGAACGAGGCGCTCAGCGTGGTCGCCCACCTGACGCCACCGCACGCGGTCGCACGGCCTGCCAGGCAGGGTGCACGACGCCGTGGAGATGAAGTATCGCCGCTCTCGGTCGACCCACAGCACGGCGAGCATGTCCGCCACGCCGTCAGCCGTCTTCTGGGTGTACGAGATGTGTTCCCCCCGCCCCTCCAGCGGCAGCACGGAGAGGGTACTCATCGGGTAGCCCCTGGTCGCCGTCTTGACGACCCCAATGAATCGGAGGCCCATGCCGAGCAGCTGCTCCGCCGCCGTGACGCTCGCAAAGTACGAGTCGGCACAGACCACCCGCTTGGTGCCGGCCCACGGGGCCACCAGCTTCTTCAACACGGTAGTACCATGCGGGAGGTCGTCCTCGTGGCCCGTCCCGGTGTCTTTGCGGTGCTCGGCGGTCGTCACGACGCTGAGGTTGAGCATAATTCCGCTGCGACCGCATGCCGCGTCTTGTATTTCACACCCGTTCTCGGGCTTGCGGTCAATTGCAACGTACATTGGAAGACCGCGAAGGATCCAATGACCTCCTTGACCGTACCATTTACACATGGATTCGTCGACGCAAATTAGGTCACTTGGAGACACGCGGGCTGCCCGGTGGGAGTTTATAGCAGAGACAAACTCGTTGATGAGCTGCCACCTACTCCCCTCCGAGTCGTCCGCGTCGGCCGCCTGCTCGCTGAAGGTCACGGACGACCACAACGCGTCAAACCGGCTACGCGGCATGCCGGTCCGCTCACCAAAGGCGGGTGCCTGCATGTATTTGTTGCGCGCCTTGGTCGCCCACAGGTCCGCACGCGCGCCAAACTCGTAGCGAGTGGCCAGCAGGGTCACCCCAATGAACTTCAGCACCTCCCCGGCGGTTGTCTGCTGCATCCGGCGGGTGCGCAGCTTCGCGGAGGTCAACCTGACCATCCGCACCAGCTGGTCCACAGGGAACATCGCCATAAAATAGTCGAAGGGCTTGCGGGTCCGCCCAGGCCCGAGTGTGTCTCCATCCTCGTGGATGACTTCCCCCCCAGGCGTGCGGACCGACCAGGCTTGGCGGGGCACGGGGCCCCCGACCGGTTCGTTGACCGCCCCGGCCTCCCATGTGCGCCCGTGGGCTGTGGCCGTCGCCGGCACCCCCGCCAGCGGCGAGGGAGAGGGCGCCCGCCCGCTCGCAGGCGGGGGACTCGTGCCGGGCGTGGCCGCGGGCGGGACAAATATGGGGGGGGTGGGGGGGGGGACGGGGGGGTGGCACGTCGCACCAGCGGGCTGGGACGCCTGCGTCACCTGCGACCCCTCCTCGGCGGCTGCCACCTCAGGTGGCAGCTCGTGCGTGGGGGCTGGGCCAGTGTACGCACTGGTCAATGTCTGAAACTTGTTGTACACCTTGCACCGCCACACGATCTTGACGCGCAGGTCCGTCCGGTTCCGAACCCCCTATCCCTTGCCGCGCAGCACCTCCAGCACCGTGCGGTTGAGCAGCCACGTCCTGGCCAGCGCGCCGCGGAAGCGGCTCAGCTCGACAAGGCTCATCACGTTGACTGCCTTGGTGTGCACCGCCGCGCCGACGACCAGCCGCGGGTTGCCGGCCTTGCTCTTGTTCTTCGGCACCGAGGGAGGCGGAGGGGGGGAGGGGGGGGGGGTGGGGGGGGGGGGGGGGGGGGCGGGAGGGGGAGGTGGGACAGGAGGGGGGCCGGCGACAGCATTGGCCGTGGTCTTGCGCCTCCCCATCG
>ENA-ORXR01003861-ORXR01003861.1-marine-metagenome-genome-assembly--contig:-NODE-3861-length-13076-cov-10.957381_pt1 | contig 13076 bp, 19 predicted proteins | sample MGYA00237866_ERZ511479 | MGnify/ENA metagenome assembly ERZ511479 | reverse complement strand
CCCCGTCGGTGCGCCGGCTTCCCATCGCGTCTCATCCTCCCCTACCCCGGCATTTCTCATCTCGCCCCGCCCCCTCCGTACCCCTTCTCCCCTCCCCCTCCTCCCCCACAACGAATGCGATGCAGCACCGCGTCGCTTTCGGCAGTCGCCGCACCCTCCACAAGCCGAAGCTGTCACCAACGTACGCTGGTGTTCACGCCAGTGCAGTCGACGGTTATTCGAGGAGCAACGTTGCGGATGCCGGGCGGGATCCGTCTCCCGATAGTGCTGCGACGTCGCCGCCGCCTCCCCAAGGCGGCGAAAGCGGCCGTCGCCGCACTTCTTCCCCCTCCGGGGTCACCACCACCACCCCCATCCATGGAAGGCTGACGATGTGTATCCCCCCCTCCCCCCGTCGCGTTCCTATGGCCGTCGCGACCGCCGCGACCGCGACCGCTGCGACCTCCGCGGCCGCCGCGGGGAACCGAGGAGCGCCCGCTCGGACGCGCAAACCGACAGACTTGAAGCCCCACGGGTCAACGCCGACACCCGCAGCCACCCCCAGCCCAGAGCCACCCGGCGTCGACCGACGCGTCGAACACGGGCGGCCGACCTGGCCGCTGTCGCCGCCGCCGCCGGCACGTACAGGCGGCACAGCGGCGAGTGTGCTGCGCACATTCGTGCGCGCTCACCAACGGACAAAAAACGCATCCCGACGGCCACCGCCCCACCCCCAGCGAGCCCCGCGGCCACCGAGGCCCGCGCGGAGCACCGAGGAGGAGGGAGCCGACGGCCACACGCCCGAAAAAGGCTGCCACGTCCATCTCCACCGTTGTCACCTCGACCACCGCCGTCGCTACAAGCATTGTTGGCTGCCGAGAGGGGCGCGTCTGTAAGAGGTCAGTGCGAGGGTCAGATGTGTTGTGAGGCGGCCAGGGGGGCGGGGCAAGGAGTGTGAAATCGTCAGAGGGGCGTAGGGAGGGGGGGAAGGGGGCGGTGTCAGCAGGGAAATGGGTGCAGGGAAGGGCGCCAGTGCAGGGGGGGACCGTGCGTGACGTTGGACTGGCATCCTGTCGCGGGCGCGGGTGCTTACACGCCGCATGACCGCATCCGTGGACGGTGAGATGCGGCAGGGGCCGAGCGTGCGTACATGTGCCACGCTGGAGCCGCTGGCGCCGTTGGCGTTGTGTCGGCGCGCGCGCGGGCACAGTTCTAAAATTGGCGCACGGTCCACAGCCCAGCTGGCCGGCAGGCCGCCACGAATGACCGCCGAACGGTCTGCCCCACGATATCTTTGCAGAGATTATTATCGTATCGTCGTGCGTCGCCCGGCATCCCCGCTCCAAGCCGGGCAGCCGTGCGTCGCCCTGCGGCCCCGCTGGGCGCCGCCACCACGCACGCTCAGGCATGGTGCGCGGCTACCTCGTGAGAGCGGCCCCTTCTTGATGCGGGTGGAAATGGTGCCGCTGCTGCTGACGTCCCTGGCAGCGGAGAGGCGCGCGGAGTCGGCTCTTGACGGCTGTCAGGGGTACCCCACTTTCCTTTAAAATTCCTCCTCCTCTCTGCTCTTTTCCCCGGCGCTTCCACCCACGCGTGCACTTCCCAGGCCGCTCTGTCCCCACCCCCGGCCTCGTGTGCACCGCCTCGTTTCAGACGCCCGCTCCCCCTCTGCGGGTGTCTGTTGTGTGCTGCTCTCCTTCCCATCCCCGCATGCTCTCTGTTGCGGGTGCTCCACGCCCCTCTCCCCGGCGCCATGTCACCGTGCGCTTTGGCCCGCTTTTGGCCCCCACTCCACGCCGTCACAGCCACCAACGCGTCGGCCGCCAATCCCCCCTTTAACGACAGGATGGCCGGCCACCGACGCCCCCGCCCCAGCTCGTCGGTCACTGACGACGGCGCCGATGCCAACGGCCGGGTGAACGGGCGCTTCTCCCTCGAGGACGTGCAGGAGCTGGCGGCCACGGTCGCCGTAGCCATGGCGCCCATGCTGGAGGAGGAGGTCAAAGCGGTGAGCGAGGCGGTGCGCGACCAGGTGTCCACCGAAGCGGACGGCCTAGTGCAAAACGAACAAGTGCTCCTCCGCTTTGCGGCATTGGTGAAGGCGTAGCTCGTCGCGCACGAGTAGCGCGCCGACAAGACGCAGGATATCGCCGCTGCCATGGCTGTCATTGTCTTGGCGGCAATGGTCGAGGAGATGCAGCAGTCGTCGACCCCAGGAGTCGCCTTTAAGCAGCGCTCCGTGGACGAGATCCGCGTCGCTGTGAACCTTGCGCTCTCCACGCCGCAGATCCGCCGTGCCCACGCGCTGGGCGTGACGCGCCGCGTGAAGCTGCTCGATGCGGACGAGGAAGCCGAGGGCGACACGCTGACCTCCTTGATCCCGACGGCGGCCAACTCGTCCAGCGGTAACAGCTTTGTCGGTAAGAACTGTACCCGCGTTAACATGGGCATTTTGAACATGATACACTCCGACTACGCGACCATTGGCAACCAGCCGGAGGTTTTCCGAAACAAGAACAAGCTCGTGCCGAGCAGGCTCGACAGCGTCGACGAGGCGGGCCTCTCCATCATCCGAAACGCCCTCAACGACGGGCGGTCGGTGGCGCGTGAGGTCGTGTACAAGAATCTCGCGTATTTCCCCATGCAGCAGCGGTGTGGCGTGCACATTACGCTCCGCGATGAGGCCGCGATCAAGCTGGCGCTCGCCGACGCCGCCGGCAGCGCCTATTTCGCCTGCATGAGTCGTCACCTGGCGTCCGCGACGGGCCCCATCTTGACGGTCAGCGGGGCGGCTGGGCCCGCGTCCGAGCGCTGGGTCGTCCGCGAGGTGTGTCTTTACAGCCTCGCAGAGGACGTACTGTCGGTGTTGGTGCGCCACGCCCACGAGTTCGAGCCCAACGTCAAGTTCATCACGGCCGAATGCCTGCGTCGCGTCGTCATCTCGCCGCGCGAGGTGTGGAGCGAGGCGGACGTGGCCGCCCTCCAGGCCGCTGCCACGAGCGGCCCCTCCGTGTGGAGCCTGCTAGTCTCTCGGCCGACCAAGCGCCTCGCCATGCACGTCTCCATCCAGACGATGACGGCGGAGGAGGTGGCCGCAAGTCCGGCCGCTCAGGCTGATGTGAACAGTGCTGGTGGTGGTGTGGGCAATGGTGACGTGGACGTTGACGCCGTCGGCCACCAGGATCTCGAGAAAGAGGACGTGTTCTGAGAGGGGTGAGGGAGATTCCAAGCCGACTCGGCCGGCTGCACCGCGCTTGACGGTGCGCTGTGTACTTGTGCACACTGTTAGCAGTTGTGGCGTCTGTCTCATTAGTCGCTTTTTTCCTGCATGTGTGCTTTGCTTTGTGTTTGTTCTTCTGGTTATTTTTTGGCTTCGGCAGAGGTGGGGGCTTCCTCATTTTTCCCCTGTGCCGTCGGCCGCTCTCATGTCGACATTTGTCTTTACTTTGGACTTCGATGGGGAATATAAAGACTGTCACGCATCATAGTGCTCCGTTGGAACCGAGCACGGCTCTCTCATATATAGGAGAAGATAGGGTATGCACGGACACAAGGATGGAGCGGGGGAAGGTCATGAATGGGAAAAGTGAGTCCACGGGCACGAGCCGGGCACAAGCTCCTTCCCGTTCCCACTCGCCCGTGCCACGGAGGTCGCCTGCATGTTAGCGTGGATCGCCAATCAAAGCTCAAGATTTTCCTTCCGCGATGAACCTGCACCTGGGGTGGTATGGACCGCCGCGGCGGGTGCCGATGCGGGCGGCGACGGGACCACGCTGCTACACATTTTTTCCGGCCGCAACGACGTCTATGGTGCCGACACCAGAGGTGGAGCTGTGGTGAGAAGACGGCTGCATGCCAAAAACATCTAACCATCTATGTACATGAAGGCCCTCCGAATCGATGGCATACACGGCTCCCACCGCGACAGGACACCGTTCCTTGCCACTCAAACAAGCCACCCCAGCGACAGTACACCTTCCAGAATCGACGCCCTACGGGTGAGGCGCCCGCGCGGGGGCCTTCCAATAGCAGGCAGCGCCAACACCTCGGTACAGGAGGCGCGAGAACTCGTCGTACAAGCAGTCGCCAGACAGATGGAAGCCCCCGGCCGTCGCTTAGTGCCCGCCCAGCTCATTCAGCACGACAATTTCGTCCACTGGGAGGCCAAGGCCATAACCAGGGCGGTTGGGAACGGCCACGTACGCGCCTGGTACCTCTGGGACAATGACATCGTGGCGGTTGCTGGAGTTGAAGCAGTCACCAGACGTGTGCTCGTCCGCCTTAGCAGCGTCCCACTGCATGACGATCTGTTTGCAAAAGTTACCCCGCACTTCCAACGAGGACGCCTACAACCAGATCCACGCACGCAGAAAAGACGCTGAGGTCGTTGCTGACGGCCATCTGCCCAGAGATGACACGGTCAACACACACAGCCACCTGCTGCATCGTGCCATCCGCCACCTCAAACACACGGGTCGGGATGTCGAGCAGGATGGCCTGGCGTCGACAGGCGGCTGCGGAAAGGATGCGCAGGTCTTTCTGCTCCGAAAGTGCGACCGCAAGGTAGATCTTGTGCTGCTGAGATCGGCACTGTTCCATCAGCTTCAGCTCTTCCGTGGTGTACGTGCGCGAGGCGTCGGCCGGCGCCTTGCCTCGCCCCGAGTAACAAGCCGGCATTGTGACAGTCACCGAGCGCAGTAGGGGAAGGAATCACTACCACAGTGGGGACGCGGTAGAGGGGAGAGGGCAGTGCGATCGAGGCGGCGGGAGGCTGGGGGAAGCAGCCCGTCGGAGGTAGGGGAAGTGGGGCGAGCAAACCGTGCCGCACAGATAGACAAGGGAGCGGCTTGCCGCGAGTGACAGGGCGCGCGCGTCGGTGCCCCCTTTCGATTCGCCCATCTTTCCGCGGCTCTGCCAGACATAGATGGCGTGTCTTGCAGCATTGCTCCGCTCCGTAAATTGGTGGCACAGACAACAGGAATTGAGCAGTCGAGTGCAGTCACGGATGTCCAACACTGGCACTGCTCGTCCACCGGCCGCTTGCTCCACCTGCGTTCTGGTGCCGCTAGACCGTGCGGGCAGCCGCGCACTGCTCTTTTGTCAGTACACCGGGCGCTGCGACCGCGGGCGCCGTTCGTCTGCTCTGTCCCCCCGTCGCCAGTGTGTCGGCGCATCTCAGCCGGCGCCTCCTTCGCGTGCTGTCTGTGGCTCTGCAGCGTGGCCTCATCGTCGCAGCAGATTTTGCTGCGGCCGCCCCAGCAGAGCCGCCTTCACTGGGCTGCCGGCCAGGCGGGGCGGCGGAGGATGTGGTGGCGTGTGGTGTGCGCGTCAGGAGGGGGGGTTGTTCGTACGGGTGGCGCCCTGGCTCATCGGGAGGGGGGGCGCAGCAGAAGTCGACGGCGCTGCCGGCTGCATTGCACTGTCGCGCGCCGTTGGCAGAACAGCTGTGCACTCCCACGCCCTCCCTCCGCCGTACCGGCGCCCCCAATCCGCACCTATGCACCCCCGCGCCGCTTCATTGTCCGGCCTTCTTCCCCACGCTCACCCCGCCGATGTCGGCCATCCCCCCTAATCTGTTGATCTCCATCTACTCGGCCGCCCCCGCCGACCGCTGCAGTGCGCACGCGCTGTTTATTCTATTTATCAATTCGGCTCTCAAAGCTGTCTCTCTCCACGCCGTCTGGTCGTGGTCATCCTCTCCGTCTCTCCCTAGACTTCCACAAGGACGTGCTCATCCTCGACTTCCTCACGGAGGGCAAGACAATCATCCAGTACACGGCGGTGCTTGATATTAACACGTCCATGGGGAGGGGGGGGTGGGGCGGACTGTGGATGACGCGGGGCGGAGCGGGAGTGACTTCGGGCGAACCGGAGGTGACGTCGGGCGGTCTGTGGGTCACCTGGAGCGTACTGTGATTGTTTTGAGAAGTCGCACGACCGGCGTGGGAGGTGGGATTGCGTGGTCTCACGTGGCCTTCATGGTCGAACTTTCCAGACCTGCCGCCACCAAGAACGTGTCTGCCCGCCACCACACCTCGTATCTGTGCTTGCGCACCCCATCCAGGAACGGTCGGCACGTACCGCTGTGCTCCAGGTCCCAGACGTGTGCGCCGCGCTGCGGCCTCCTGGGTTCCTTGCTGCAGTTTGATGGGTCGCTGGCTGCGACTGCCTCCTGTGACAACGCAGGGGGCTGGCCTGAAGCGGGGTCGGAGGACGTGCGTGCCACGCTCGCGTTCAGCCTCTGCCGTGGCTGGCTCGTTGGCCACAGCGGCGAGTGCGCGTGGCGACGGCGATGGTATGAACCGCCCCCCGCTACCACCTATGCCGCCGCTGCTCCGCTCTGCATCTGCACCATTGGCGCCGATGGCCGACAGAGGTCGTCTCAACGAGGTGCTGGCTCGTCCCTCGCCTGCGGTGCTCGATGCATTGGTCTGCGCTGATGCGGACGACCGTTCTCCCACCGGCAGGGAATTCAACGGCGCATTGAAGCTGGCCGACAACAACCTGGAGGATGCTGAGTGCGACGAGACCCCCCCTCCCTATTTTTTGTGATGGTCGGACGAGGAGGAGGAGGGGGACCGCGTGCCGCACAGGCTCGGCTTTGGGACCTCTACCGACACAGCCTGGGAGAACTTTGTTGCTGACCTCGACGGTGACGTCGATGCCGTGTTCTCCGAGGTTGACGGCGAGTCTGGACAGGAGGGGCAGACGACTGAGCCCGCCACGTTCATCTCTTACCTGTCCGGATACACGCCGTTCGCGTCGGATGACGCACCCCGCCCCAGCGCCACGGCCAACATGGCGGTGCTGCGCGCCCCCTTCCGCCACCCCTTCACCACACCGGAGCAGCTGTATGGATACTTGCTGCTCCGCGGTCAGCGCGACGCGGGCGACAAGCTGTACGACATTGTGAGAGATATGCACAACCACCACGTCCCACACGCGCCGCTGCCCTGCCTCTCGACAATGCGCGGAAAGTACGCGGCCCGGGTGCGAGAGGGCTGGTCGTTGCCGTTCTCCTCCTTCTCAGCGCCGACGCGCCGCGCCTCGAATGTGGATCTGCTCGCTGTACTGCCGAGCACGCACCTTGCGCGGGATATGGCGTTCAAGGAGACATACGACCTGTTCAAGGAGTATGACGGGTGCGCGGCGGCGGAGCTGGAGCTCGAACCCGAATTCGTCGACACGCCGTTTTTCCGTCGGCGGTGGTCGGCTTTGTGCGGCGACTCGACGGTGGGTCATTTCTCCCTGTCAGGCGTCGTTTAATCACCCGGCGACACAGTGAATGTGTCCTTGCGCGCGGGCGGCGGCCTGCGCGGGTACAAGGTCGGCGACTGTCGCTTTGCGTCAGCGTCGGCGGTGGTGCCAGACGGTGACGGAGTGCACGCGGGGGACTTCCTCGCCTCCCTCTCCTGTGAGGGAGAGTACCGGGGTGACTTGCTTCTGCGCCACTTGGGGGTAGGTGGCTACCCGACGGTCAACTTCGTGGCGACGGGGGCGCGGGCAGTTCCGGTTTCCCGGGTGTGCCACGATCCCGGCGCGGTGGTCGGCTGGACCAATACCATCCACCCTCCCCCTTTTAAGCTCGAATGCATTGGCGCCGACAAAATCCCCATTCTAGTTGTCTGCCTGGCTTCTTATAGCGACGACTTCAATGTCAGACGGCAGCAGAAGGCCTCGCACGGCGGCGTGTACATCAGGTGCTGTCATAAGTATCGTTTTCAGCTTCGGGTACGGTATATACAATTCGTAGAATTCGAATACGAGTGCTGGCCACCTATCTCTTTAGGTGTATCAATACGAAATATACCTTGAAAACACGGGTACGACTCAAATCCGAAATTGATTGACTTGGATCAGCTGCCGACCTTTAGCTGCGCCAAGCACCTTTTTTTCTCAAGCATGACGGATCGGTTCCGTCACGTGAGTCATCCTGTTTGCGGCGTTGTCAACGGCTCGCGTGAGAATTCTAACGGGCGCCCCCTGGCGAGCACACCAGGGTTCGGAGAATCCACCCCGACTAGAACCGTTGTAGGATTCAAATCAAGTCCAAAGATCAAGTGGTACTTAGCGGGGGTGAAACGTCATAATTGCATGAGAATGGCGCGCTCTTCTGGCTTTAACTCCGCTGTCGGTCGGAATTGATAGATACCCACGGCTACCTACTCATCTGTTGATTTGGGTGTGAGTGCCAGCCGCCTTGTTGCCTACGGGTGCGGGAGTTCAGACACTTACACCTGTAAAAACACCTACTCACAATATACGTATGGTAGGGCCTGCTCTTCACGACGACGTGTCGCAAGCAGATGATACTTCCAGTTCATCGGTCTTCACCTGGCAGCACGCGCTGTGTGCTTCAAAAAGTATTCAGCTGTCGGTGCGGGCCGGCCTGGCTGCACCTGCCGTGCGTTCGGTCTTGCAGCAAGAAAGGTTCATCGCCGAACTGTGCCGGACAGGCAAAAGCTTCCAGCAGGAGCTGCGCGTGGCTGTGGACAGCGAAGCGGCCGCTGCGGCTGAGCGAGATGGTCAGGGGCGCGTGCCGGCGACCGCCCTGGTTTCACGGATAATCATTGACTGTCCCACACGATGGGGCTCAGCGCTGGTCCTGCTGTGCCGCTTTGTGCTCGTGGGGCCGGAAGTGTCGTCTGCGCTGTCCAAGAACTACCACGAAGCCTAGTCTACAGGCGGAAGGGTGCGGGTCGAAGGCCCAAACCAGACCGAGGTGGACTCATTGTCGTAGCTCGTCAGGTTCCTGATGATTATCGAGAGCGCGTCGACGAGCCTCGGATTGGAGGACATCGCCACCAGCCCGATGAAGAAGGCTGCCTACTTGTGCACGCAAAAGACGGACGCACCCAACAGGGGGGACTGTTGGGCGGTGTCGGCGCTGAAGCGCTCTTTGATAGCTGATATGCGCTCGTGCCATGAAATAGAGCGCCTTCGTGCTCCAAGTACCCAGTGGTTTGGTACTCGTGTGGCCGCTGTCCTCGTAAACCGTTCTGGCAAATCTTATATCATTGGGGAAGAGTTGTCGACGGCTAAAGCCGCCAGGGAAACGGCACTGGCTATTGTTCGGTGGATGTTGTCCAGGGCACACATTTCACCGGAAGAGGTGAGATTGGGAATCGGCGGCGATGGCAGCCCCCGACCCAAGAGCCGAAAGACGTTTGCGGCCTTCTTGCGCGAGTCGACGGTGCCGAACGGAAGCGCAGCGGGGAGCGGGGGCGTGCCGATAGTAACGAGCTCGGGCCAACTCTTTCCTTTGGAGACCGAGTGGAGGGCGTACCTCGGCCGGGTAGTGGCCTTGGAGTCGGACACCACCGCACTCGGCTGGTGGCGTGAAAACGAGATGCCTTTTCGTCGGGTTGCGCTGGGGGTAAGGTATCAGCTTGCTTTACCGGCGACAAGCGTCACCTCCGAATGGTAATTTCGAAGGCGGAGAGGACAGTCTCCAACCTGCGTGCACGCATGACCGGTGCCAATGCGGAAGAGTAAAATGTGTTGCATGACAATATGACGCGGTGGCGCAGCATTAATTGGGCGCAGAGGTTGTGTGTGACAGGGCGACTCATGTTTATTGGGCGGGGGTGCCGTGCTTTGTTCGTAGGACAACAAGGATAGTGTAGGCTATCTCTTATCAGATGCGGACGGCGGCGTGGATAAAAAAAAGCAGCGAGCCGTCTTGGAAGGCATGGTTGCAACTGCCTAACAAATTCTTAAAAGCAAAACTAACAGCACGCTGCCTATCGCCCCCTAAAGGGAGCCAGCATCCGTATCCCAGCCTCATAAAGCGGTTTGACTCGAGGCACAAACTCAATCAGTACAGAAAAGCTCCACCCCACTGCGCCCGAGCCGCGCCTCTGAGCATGGAAGCGTCTTCCCCTCTCACCTTGAGAGACTGGACTGCCGATGACGTTGGCTTTGCAGCGGTCTCATCGGTGACAATCGTCTGTATCGCTCCCCGGCCTTTGCGTATTGGAACAGCGCCCCGCCCTCCTCATCTTTGTCCGTCGAGCCGGCCGCCGCCAATGCCGCTGCGGTGGCCTTTTCCGCCGCCATCTTGTGCATCGCGTGCATTCAGAGCTTATTTCTGCCCCGCAGCGATGACTCTGGCACGCCTACAGCAAAGGGTGGCATTGCACGAGGAGCAGGGAATATTAACAAAGGAGTCCAGCATGCCTCCATGACAAACGAACACAGAAAGCAGCGATACAGGAACGCTTTGCAAGAAAAGGGGCAGAAAGGATTCTAAGAGCGAAGAAAGAAGTCAAAATAGGTGCTACGAAACTTCTTCCTGTAGAATAGCTGTAGAACGGATGAGCACCCTTCGCTGCAAACGGATCCACCGCAAGCACTGTGGTCCGCACTAGAAAAACAAAACACGCCACGCAGACACACCGAACTGGAACATGGAAGTTCACTCAGACGCGCCGCACTGATACATTGGCCAACGTCACTCCCTCCTGAACCACAAGGGATGCACGCGGCACCCTTGCGGAGATCTGCGGCATGCATGACAAGTGTACGAAGAGGACAAGCGTAAAAATCAGTGGCAGTGAACAAAGAGACACGACCAGAGGAACACAAGCAGAGGGAACATGGAGCAAAGACAAAAAGAAAGATTTTCAGGAACGCATCTAGCACGGACGATATAAAGTGCATCCAGATACCACGGACGTACATAGAGCACCAATACCCCGCATGACACGCAGATGCAGCTGAACTGGCTGCTGCCCAATTATCCGTACCATGCGACTGAGTGGTGACATCAGAATCCATGCTCAACCACGGCGTTGACGAAGTCGGGTGCCCCGGTCATGCCAACGGTCAGCGGCGTTGCAAGGCGCCGCGCCAGCACGTCGACGGGCGCAAGAACGAAACAAAGAGCGCGGGCAGGGGGGGCGAGTGCGGAAACAGCAGTGACGCTAGTGTCTACTCTACCGCAGCATCATTTGTTGGTTAGTTTTTGAGACGATTTTTTGTGCTTTCAAGCTTCTGACGCCATCTTCGACGACATAAATGGACTCAGCGCTGCTTTGTTGGTCTTGGGGTAGCTCAGGTGCGTCTTAACCTGAGATCAAAGGGAGCATTGGCGTTAGTTTCTACGCGCCCATAGCTCAATCCCGCCATGCAACGAGTGACCACATCGCCCTCGCTGTTGCCTGCTGCATCAACCGAGAGTCGCCCTTGACCCCACGCCAGGGCTACTGACAGGTACACCCTTCTTTGGGCTGGTCGTGGGTCGCCAGCGAGCAGCCTCCCCCGTTTTAGCAGCCTCGCTGTACAGGTGCTGCTGCTTGTCACCGCCACCCGGCGCGCCTCCTGCTCGTGACCGCCGTAGTGCCCCGCACGCGCCCCCCCCCCCCCCCCCCCCCCCCTCCCATCATTGTCGATACCTTTTTCGTATCGTGCTGCCCATGAAAACCTACCCTGTCACCTCGCTGCACCGCCATGCACCTAACTCTCTACGCCACCTCCATCCTCCCAACTCGTCAGGCCACCTGCTACCCACCTCCTCCTACTCCTCAGCCTGGTGCAACCAGCTCAACACATGATGCTCGGCGCACATCCTGGTGAATAGCTTGCGACATATCAAAGTCAGGAGTCGTTTTGGCGTCCTTCCTGGCAGGCACCCGAGACAAGTGTATGTTATGGCGCCCCGAACTCCCCCTTCTCTCCGCGGCCCTACAGGAAAACGCTGCTCTATGGAGGAGGTAAACCATCCACAGCAATGGAAGTGGAAAAGGTCGAGCATGTGGGCCGGTCTGAATGGTCGTTAGCCAAACGTGCGTCGTTCTAGGGCTCTCACAGAAGGCGGGGGGGGGGGTGCGGCACGTTTGACCGGCCAGTAGACGCCTTCTGAGAACTTATTACAGAAGCGCCGCCGCCAATGAAGGCGACGAGGGGATGGCCGCAGCGGCCGCCGCCGCAGCCGCGGCGCGCGACAAGCAGATTGACGCCCTCCACCTGTATGCCGCGGAGCACTGCAAATGCCTCGCAGGCGCAGTCCTCGCCGCGACGCCCGACGTGGACGCGGCGGCTACCGCCGACGCGGCCGCCGCGGAGCTCGACAGCCTCCGCGCGGCGCTCGCGGCAGCCGCCGCGCTGTTGTCCGACGCCGACGCGGCGGCCGCGCGAGAGGAGGCCGACGAGGCCGCTGCACGGGAGACGGACGCGGCCGCCGCCGCCAACACGGCGGCAGCGACGGTCGCCAACTTGGAGGCGGCGCTCGGGCAGCGGTCGCCGGTGGCCGCGGCGGCCGCGGACGTGGCGGCGGCGCGGGCGGCGGCCGATGCGGCGGCGGCGCGCGAGGCCGACGCGGCCGCCGCGGCAGCGGCAGGGGCGGCCGATATTTGGCGGCTGGAGCGGGCGATGGCCGCCGCCACCTCAGCGGCGGAGCGGGGAGCGGTAACAGCTGTGCTTAATGATGAGAGGGGGGGCGGGTGCAGTGTTTGACGCGGCCAGCAGGAGCCACCTGGATGTCTTGAAGCTGCTCTTTACACACTGGCCATCCTCAGAGGGTTCGCTTCAGAATTAGTCAGAATGACTGGCGCCCAGCTTCATCGTGCCGACGGGGCGAGCGTCAGAGTGCATTTGTAGCTGCCGAAACAGCCGATCTCCTGCTCAGATGGCCTGGATTCGCCGATTCCGGAAAAGAATCATCTAATGCCCAGACGAGCATCAATCGATGCGATTTTGCGATAGAATAGACACTAGTCGGCGGAATGAAGAGGTGCTGATGGAGGCCGGGTAGGGGGCAATACAATGGGATTGGGGGAAGGGAATGGGTGAGGGCGCGGGCAAGCAGAGACAACAGAGTACGCAGGTGGCCGTCGCATTATCTGTTGTAAGGGCTGGAGGACCAGCAGCAAAGCCGCGAAAGAGAGTCGTGGAATCCGCGCCCTCGCCACTGTGCAAAGAGGCCAGTCTGGCAGCGGCTGCTAGCGTAGCAGCCGTCGCCCAAGTGCTCTACCCAACTAGCGGTTCACAACCGACAAACGGCGGCGACCGAAGTCAGTTAGAGCAAACCTAGCAATGTAAGAGGACTATCCTTAAATTCTCAATTGGGCTCGCGACGTGGCGCCCCTTCACAGGCC
>ENA-ORXR01003860-ORXR01003860.1-marine-metagenome-genome-assembly--contig:-NODE-3860-length-13076-cov-25.282714_pt1 | contig 13076 bp, 5 predicted proteins | sample MGYA00237866_ERZ511479 | MGnify/ENA metagenome assembly ERZ511479 | reverse complement strand
ACTTCCGGAACGCGCGAATGGGTATAGTCGTCGGGCAACGCCGTCTGGTTGCCCATCACCACGTACAGGTGTTTGCCATCGGGTGCGGGCAGAATTGCATGCGGACCGTGTTCGCCACCGGTGGCGGAGAGTTTTTTGATGGTGACGACCTTGTCGAACTGATCATCGCCATCGGTATCCAACAGGCGGTAGACCCCGCTACCGACGGAACTGGAGCGCGAATTCACCACGACATAGAGACTGTCGAAGGCATAGCAAAGCCCCTGGGCGTGACCCATGTTGGGGAGCTTCCGGATTGCCTCATCGATGACGTTGGGATTTCTGACTTCGCCCTTGCGCAGCTTGCCATCGTCTGCCGCCCAGGTGATCGGCTCGATGCTGGCGGGGTCGAGGGTTTTGCCGAGTTCGGGGATCGGGAAACGGAATATCCCGCCGTACTGATCACTGACAATCATGCGGCCCTTGTCATCGAGACACATCGCGACCCAGGAACCCTGCTCGATGCGGGGGACGGAATAGAGCAACTCAATATCGAAGCCTTCGGGAAGCCGGATGCGGTCAGGCGGAGTCGCGCCAAAGGGATTCACGGCGGCCGCCTTTTTGCTTTGGCGTTTGGCCGCGGCTTCGAGCGTTTTCTTTGCTTCGTCGCCTTTGAGAGTTCGAAGTTTGAGGTCCTTGAACTCCACTTTCATCGGGGCCCCTCGATGCAGTTGCAAGCCAAGGAAACCTTTGGCGATGGCATCGGGATGGTTCTCAGTGATGTCGACCGTGACCACATCATTGACGAGATGGATCAGGCGATTGCCGACCGCGACGATGCGCAGCGTGTTCCAGTCTTCGCCCATGAGTTCGGCGCCATCGCCGACTTCACCGGTGACCTCCACCAGCTTCTTGTCGCCCTTCGCATTCACCTTTTGCCCGCGCTTGGCGATGATGCCGCGCTTGCCGTACTTCTCTCCGTACAACATGCCGAAAAACTCCTGCTTGGGATGCAGGTCCGCCTGGTACCCGCGGAGGGCCAAGTCGCTCGGCTCACCCAACACTTCGCTGCGATATTGGACGCCCGAATTGTTGCCCGCGAATTTCACCTGACAGGAGAATTCAAAATCCGCCACCTGACCGCCCTGCCAGATGAGAAAGGTGTTCGCCGGTATCGGGGCATCCGCTTTCGTCTCGCCGACGATCGTACCGTTTTCGACCGACCAGAGACCCGCTTTGCCCTTCCAGCCACTGAGGTCCTTGCCGTTAAACAGGTTCTGGAATTCCTGCGCGGAGACCTGGGTGGCAGGAGCCAGTCCGATGGCGGTCATGGCGATGACGATGAGGTGAAAAAGAGATCTATGCTTCATAGGGAAGGTCCAGTTGTTGTGAAGTTCATGTAGAGATCTCCATGACCTCCATGATCTGCCGATTTTTTTTACTTTATCCCGAGTGTCCGCGGGCACTTCCTGAACGACATCGCGAGCGTCCGCCGAGTTCCAGTACCAGAACCATCATGTACCGGTTTTAATGGGGCCGTTTACACGGCTCCTTCCATCGGTCATTCCCGAAAATGCTCACGTTCCTTAGAGTAACAATTCCGGAAGCGGACTTCCCTTGCGATCGTGAATCGTAAACGGACGCCCGGAAGCCGACTCGACTTCGCGGGTCGGGTCCATGCCCATGCTCCAAGCGCTGGATTTTCAGCGATCTCGACGCGATCTAGGTTCATTTCCCGTAACTCTATCCGGCCCGAACCCCGCTCCGGCCAGCAGGCAGGTGAAGCCTTTGGGATGATGATCCCGTCCGGCGTTGGGATTGAGTTGCGGCTTACGTCCGAACTCCGTGGCGACGACGACCAGGGTGGTTTGTAAAAAATCACATTATAGCTTGCACTAGTGATGCCATCTGATATCAAATGATAAATTAAGATAGGTAATTCGAAAATGGAACCGAAACCAGAGTGGCTCTCGATTGAAGAGGCGGCAGAGCATTTGAAGATGGGCAAAACATCCCTCTACGCGGCGGCACGTGCTGGCAGGGTGCCTGCACAGAAAGTCGGGAAAAAGTGGGTTTTCGAGAGAGCAAAACTGGACACTTGGTTGCGCGGCAATCAACCAGTTGAAGAGTTCTTCCTCAATCTCGACTATACAATCGAGTCCAACCAGAACCTCAGAGACCCGCAGCGTGACGGTTACCTCAGAATTCAAGAATTCCTTCGAGCAGGAAATAACAATGCGATTGCACAAATACCCGTGGGCTGCGGAAAATCAGGCCTAGCCGCCATCCTACCACTGGGTATCGCTGAAGGTCGCGTTATTGTGATTGCTCCAAACTTGACTATCAAACACGGCCTTTATGAGGCGATGGATATTACTAACCGCCAGAAATGTTTCTGGCGCAAAGCCGGCGTCCTTGCGCCTGCTCAGATGGTCGCTGGGCCTCTAACGTGTACCCTTGATAGCGGGAATATCAGCGTTGCAAGTAAATCACATATTGTAGTCACCAACGTACATCAGCTTGCGACAAATGCCGACAAGTGGCTTACTAAATTCCCTGATAATTTCTTCGATATGATCATTATTGATGAAGCGCACCACGCGGAGGCAGAAAGCTGGAAAAAGGTTATTAATCGCTTTCCGAACGCGAAAGTCATTTTGCTGACGGCCACACCTTTCAGAAGCGACCGCAAGGAACTCAAGGGCGAACTCGTTTTTCGGTATCCCTTCCGCAGTGCAACCCTGAAAGGTTACATCAAGCGCCTTAAAGCCAGCTACGTTGCTCCGTCCACGATCGGACTTGGCTTCTCGGACCAGAGTGGCCGTACCTACACGCTTGAAGAGGTTCTCGAGCTGAAAAAAGAAGACTGGTTCAGTCGAGGTGTTGCCTTAGCGAAACTTTGCAATCAACACATCGTGGACAACAGTTTACAAAAGCTCGAGGAGCTTCGGCAGAGCGGTACACAGCATCAGCTCATTGCGGTAGCATGCTCTATCAATCACGCCAAAGAAATCCGTTCCATGTACGTTGAGCGCGGGTTTAGTGCAGAGGTAATCCACAGCAAGCAGAAGAAGGACGAAAGGGCTGCGATCCTTGCTAGTCTAAGAAATGGCACTCTTGATTGCATCGTCCAGGTTCAAATTCTCGGAGAGGGGTTTGACCACCCTAAACTCAGCGTCGCTGCCATTTTTCGTCCATACCGAACACTCGCGCCCTACATCCAATTTGTCGGTCGGATCATGCGAGTTATAGTTCAGAATGATTCAGCACATCCCGACAATGTCGGTCACATTGTGACCCACCTAGGAATGAATCTCGACGAACGCCTAAAGGAGTTCAAGGAATTCGAAAATGACGATCAGGCTTTCTGGGACAAGGTAATAGGGGGAGAAGAGCCAGCGATGCCCACCAGTGTTCGCGACGGTAGTACACGCCTACAAGCTAGCGAACGTGTCGTTGTTCACAGTGAAATAGTGGACTCTCTGTGGGAGGAGGATTTCACATCGGTTGAAGATGAGCAGGTCATAGCTGATCTTCGAGAGCGCTTGACTCTGTACGGCCTTGACCCAAGCCAAGCTGCCGAGATGTTCAACAAAGCAAAGCAGTCGCCGATGCGAAAAAAGAGCGCTTCGGAACCGTTTCTAGTGCAACCGCAAAGAGAATGGGAAGAAGCAAAAAAGCGGCTTTTTGAACAGGCTCAGCGATTGGCAAAAATCCTTCTTAACCATGTCGAGTTGAAAATGACGGGGCGCGAAATCCCTTATAAATACACGGCCTTGAGCGTCCGCGGCAAAGATAACTACGTATCCGCTCTCATGATGGTAAATCACGAAATAAATAAACGGCTCGGGAAAGACCGGGCTGATGCATCCACAGAAGAAATCAAAACAGTGTTAGACGACCTAGATGGTATTTTGCAGATCCTAGCTAGACGAGTGAGAAGAGCGAAGTCGGAATATGAAAAAAGGAAAACCTAGAGGGCGAACGCCCTCACTCATTGGAAGTGCGAACGGCCGACCAAAGCTCGCTGAGGCTGGGAGGCGGTGCAAGTGCTCTCGGTGCCACAATCCGATATTAATGGGAGAAACATGCTTTGATATACCAAAGGTGGGTGGTGCATTTTCTAGCTCAAAGCGCTTTTGCAACGGGTGTTTCAAGAACGTCCTGCAACAGACTACCAAGGACCTAGAGGAATTACGTAGTCTATTAAAGAGAGCAGAGTTTCCAGCCGAGGGCTAATCAGCGACCAGTCTTCATTGGGGGTGGGAGCCCAGAATGGCATCGATCCCCACAGGCTCGCAACACCGCGCTAATTGCGTCAGGCATATCAGTGGCTTACGCCGAATTGTCCCCAAGAAATCCCCGAAGCAAATGTGACGGCTGACTTTGTACAAAAGGTGCGCAAGGGCGAAGAAGGTCTCACCGGCCCCTACGAGGCGAAAGGCCTGTGGAAGTAGCGGCGCAAGACTGCCCAGCGCTGACGGAATGTAGAATCCGGTTCGAAAAAACCTCGGCAGAATCGGCGGCACCTTGCGATATCATTTCGAAAGGAACCATCCATGACGAAATATAGAACCACCATCTTTTGCGCGGTACTCGCGTTGTTTTGCGCGCTGACTCCTTATTGGGCAAGCGCGTCCGAACGCCCCAATATTTTGTTCATCGTGACCGACGATCATGGGTGGGGGGACTTGCCGGCCAATTGGGACAAAACCGAGGTGCAACTGCCAACCTTGGACGCGCTGGCTGCTGGCGGGGTGCGGTTTACCAACTACCACACCGTCCCGCTCTGTGCGCCGTCGCGCGCCTGCATGTTCACCGGCCAATACTCGTCGGAAAACGGCATGTGGCGGGGGCCAAGCGGTGTGCCTGGCCAACCCAGCTACAAGGGCATCAAACGCGATGTCACCATGCTCTCCGAGTTCCTCTCGACCGCGGGTTACCAAACCGGGGGCTTCGGCAAATGGCACATGGGTTCGATCAAAGGGGAAGCTCCCAATGATCGTGGGTTTGATGAATATCGCGGCTTCATGAGTGGCTCGAGTCCGTATTGGATCAATAAGAAGCGATCCAAAATACTGCACAATGGTGAACCGGATGATTCCGAAGGGCACACCACCGAGATGTTCACCAATTGGGCTGAGCAATTCATTCGTGACAGCGCCGACGATGAAGAACCCTTCTTCTGCTACCTTGGTTACAACGCGGTGCATGGCCCCATCCGAACCGAAAAATCAAAACCTGCGTCCGCACCTAAGGAGTGGCTGGACAAAGCGCTCGACCGGGGTGTCAGCTTCCTGCGCAGCGACTACGTCGCCGTTCTCGAACACATGGATCACCACATCGGCCGCTTGGTCGACGTGCTGGACGAACTGAAAATCACCGAGAACACGCTCATCGTTTTTGTCAGCGATAACGGCGGCTGCGTCATGGAAGGTGATGCCCCGGGAGGCCGATTCCCCGCCAACAACGGGCCGCTTCGGGGGAGCAAAGCGTCGACGTATCAGGGTGGCCTGAACGTGCCATTCCTCATGCATTGGAAAGGGCAAATCCCAGATGGCACCGTCTCCAAGGATCACGTGATGCACGCAGACATCTTTGCGACCCTGTTGGACGCGGCTTCGATCCCGGTTCCGAAAATGAATGGCAAGAACCCGGTTCGTGGATTGTCCCTGCTGCCACACATGCGATCGGCAGGCAAAAATCCCATCCCGGAACGCACCATGATCTTCGAGCTGTGGGGCAACATCGGACTGCGCAAGGGCGACTACAAACTCTGGGCCGATGTCGGCAGAGACGCGACGCCCGACTGGAACGCGCTCATCACCGAGATCGAGAACGAGGACCTCGCCCTCTTCAATCTCCGTGAGGATGTCGGCGAGCAGAACGACCTGCGAACCCAGAAGCCGGACGTGTACGCCTCGCTCAAGGCCGAACTGATCGACTACTTCTCCGGGATCAACGCCGAGTATCCTGTTCCGGAAAGAGCCGGGGCGTCTCCAAAGAAAGCGACCGAGGCGAAGCCGAAAACAAAACCAAAAGCCAAGGCAGGCGGCCCGATATCGGAGAGACTCTTCAAGGCCCGCGACACGAATAAAGACGGCGCGCTCACCCTGCGGGAATACGCGGACAAGCCGGTCGATCAAGCGCCCGGTCGAACCAAAATATTTAAGAGACTCGATGCGAACGGCGACGGCAAGCTGACGATCGAGGAGGTCAAAAAGGCGAAGCTGTAAACGTACGCGAATACCACAGGCAGTCGTCACGAGTGAACTTGCGCTACACCCCGGAGAGAGCGGCTTAAATGCAAAAAGGCACCAATATCTTGCCCTCAAACTCTGCGGGCTGCGGGTCATCCACCTTCGTCACTGCATAGTCCCACAGTCCATTCAGGTTGCTCCAATATGAGCGCACCAACTGAGACGGGGATATTCCGAAAGGAGCGACCTGTTCCGCCCATTGGGTCATAATTCGGCCGGGGACCGGTTCCCAATCCGCGTGAGTCACAGAAGGAAACAGGCTTACCGCAGCCAGCGCGGCAAACAAGGAAACCAAAATTTGCTGGAACGAATGATCGTGATCACTTCGAGGCCATCCATCGGCAGGCGTTACCAAGAATCTGAACCATCTCCGGCTGCTTGAAGACCGAGTATTGCGCGAGACCGGGGCGGAAGTAAAATATCCATCCTTTCCCTACGTTCCAAACCATCCCGCTGCGGAAATGACGAAGACCGTCGCCCTATGCTGTGTTGTGGTACTTTCGCTGCCTATTGTTAAAGGCCACGTAGGTCCCTTCAAGAACATCGACGGCCGCTTGATTCAATTCGGCTTCCTCAATAGCGCCTGCATCATACTTAATGCGATTGCCATCGTTTTTGTCGATGTCACTTCTGATTAGCTGGTCTGCGTCACAAACGATCGCCAGATTCGGATTGTGAGTAACGATTATGACTTGCCTTCTTTCACGCGCTCGGCGGATGCAATCAACCAGGAGCTTAACCACGGATTCGTTGTCAAGGTTTTGTTCTGGTTGATCAATAATTATCGGAATTTCCTCCGGGTCGAGCAGAAGGTAGAATACGAGAAGAAGAGCTCCTTTTTCACCGGGGGATAGTAGTCTAATGTCTTTACCTCCCAGTCGAAGCGAATATCTTGGCTCTAAATACTCCAACGAAAATAGAAAGTCATAGAGCCCCTGGCGATCTTTGTTCCGCCGGAGTTGATGATCGATGGAAACATCTTGTCCATCGTGTGTTGAAATCGCAGCGATTACTGCCTCCAAGAACCCAACAACATCACCGGCATTTCCGAAATCAGCATCTGCAACTAATCGGCTGGCAAGCGCACGGCCTTCTTCGGTTCCGTAAAAGCTGCCCGTACGATTCTGAGAGATGAAATCTAAGAAGTCGTCCACAAATGGCGCGGGAGAGAGCCTTGCATGGAACTCAAGATCGAGTGAGCCGCTAGTAAATTCGTTCGTCTCAGCAATACGCTGAACGGGGCCATAAAGCTCTTCAAAGTACTGTCTAATCTGCAACAGTTGTCCGTGAACCTCACGAACGTGAGTCATACGTTTTGTGCGCAAATTACGTAAACGTTGCGGAAGTGAATTAGTTGCTGCTTCAACCTTTGCTCGAAAGTACTCAAGCGAGTCAGGAATCACATCCGATCCTATAATAGCTTCATGTCGACTCTCCCATTCACGAAGTCGCGCAAGATAGCGGTGATATTCTTGCATAGGTTGCTTTAGCTTCTGCTTAAGCTTGTCAATTGCTTCTCGTACCTGTCGAAGCTCATCTTTGTCGCCTACGGTACCAGGCTCACCCGAAATATTAATCGCAATTTCCGCAATTCGTGCCTTTACCTCGGCTTCCGTTTCGTCGAGTACGGCAACATTTGTATCAAAAGTTACTACCTTGGCTACGTCGAATCCAATAGCCGCGACATCCTCAGCAGAATCATCTAGGAATTTCTGATGCTCACCTTCTAGGTTCTGGACGTGTCCTCGGAGCCGCTCAATCCTTGATAGTCTTTCATTGAGATCATTTTGTTCCGAACTCAACTTCTCGATTTTCGCTGATAAATACTCGGCTGTTGTTGTTGCGTCTTCGAGAGATTTGGTAGTCTCCGCATCAACCTCCACGTCCTTCGGAAAAGACTGCAGAGGTGGCTTGGCTTTCTCGTGGGCGTTGACTTCAGCCTGCTTTAGCCCGAGTTCTGTTCGAAGCTTCTTGATACTGGCATCCGAGCATTCGTCTTCGAGAGAAATGATCTCCTTATTTACGGCGTGAATCTTTTCGAGAATCTGGTCAATCGAACCATGTGTGGTTTCCAACTTGTAGTTCGTTAGTTCGTCGAGAGATGTCTTACCCAGTCGATTCTCTTCTCTAACGTGCGCGAAAATGACCTTCTTTAATTCCTGATCAAACGCTCCCTCTGCCCCCTCTTGCCCAATTTCATTGCAGAGCGTTTCAATCGCTTGCTGAGGTAGATAACGCACTCTTTCGGGTTTGTCAGGATCGAATACTTCGCTCAATGGAATTGTGTCAGTAGTTTCATCAGCCCATGTAATCGTGGCCTCGAAAGCCTGCGCGCGTTCGTTACTTTCGCGAAACCGATTATCGTTCAGGAACTCCATCTCGAGGCAATGGGCGTTGCCACATAAAGCGAGAATGTCAGCAAGAGCGCTTTTTCCACTTCCTTTGTTGCCAATAACCGCCACTAGTCCTGCGTTCAGCGTCAGAAGTACACCATCAAACCACTTTTCTGAATGCTGTGGATCGACCTTTGCGATTGAGATTTGATTGATGTATTTGGTTGCATTGTTGCGAACATGGGCAACTTTTTCAGGTTCAGGACCAACGAAACATCGTACACTAGGCTCGACACATACTTGGCGCAGGCCGTGGAAAGAAGGATGCGCCTTGAACCACGTTGCCTTACCACTTGGAAAATTTCCGTAATCTGAAATACGGTGTGCGTCACTACCGCTTGTCACTGGCTTGGGAGACCCACCTATGTTGTCCAGAAAAGCAGGGCCAACTTCCGGCTTATTCGGCAATCCACGTCCGAGGAAAAGGTCAATACTGTCCGCCTTTCGTGTCTCGAACATATGCGCAGATTTCATGATTTGTGAGTCAGTGCAGGGGTGTTCCGACCAATCAAGTTTTTCTAAACCATCTGACGTATCGTAAGGTTGAATTATTAAGTAGCTCTCGTCGTCTCCGAGACTACTGAGTGCGGTTTGCAATGATGCCGTAGTAATCTCTGCGGTCATCATTCCTAGCCGCAGCATCTTTTCGTCATTATCTTTATCTTCTTCTTTAAACCCATGTTTCTCGATCTTCCCGCGATCGTAAGATTTCCCCAGCTTGATGAAGTTCTCCCGGGTAACTGGCAATTCCCCAGAAAAAGCGATCCGCAAAGCCGACAAGAATGTGTCTAGTCCAGAGTCGGGCACCCTTGAATCGAATAGGACATGTGTGTTGAGCCGGAAATCGACAGGCGCCTGCATTCGCAATTCAATTCCCGGCAAGACGAGCTGAGTTGGTGGCGTAGCCATACCCGCGATGTATGTGCGAACGTACTTGTAACCCTCGAAAGTCCAGTAGTCCATGATCCCGAACACTGAGATATCCGTGCTTTGGATTTTTGCTACGACTTCCGCAGTCAGCGTTTCGTCATGGTCAGCGTCATCTTTGTATCGGGCACCTTTCCATTCAAAGGACGCTGGCGTATGAATATGCAGGTCCCACTTTGTCCATTCTGAACCGGATTTCATTGGTTTCTCCATCATTAGCGAAGGGTTAAGGCTAGTAAGTTCCCGCCTGTTCGATGGCGGCGCGAGCAGCATCCAGAGGAAACCCTGTCGCCTTCGCCACCTCGATTTCCACCCCAAAACGCACGCAAGGGACTAGATAAGAGCGCGGCGATCATGGCGATGAAAGCGAGAACAGAAGGCGCTCGCAACACACCTTCATTAAAAAATTTCCTAATATGCAGTCGATTCACACCTTCAATAGTCACAATTCCAGTCGCTTATCAAGCTGGGTTCGAGATCATGTCGCTGTCCTGTGGACGGTGGATCGAAGGCCCTAGATTTGAAGCAACCCAAGAAGCGTTCAGTCAGATCGCTGAAGACGCCTGGCGCTAGTTTTGACTTAGATACGAATGCCTATGCCGACTGGCCGCGTGAAAAGCGATGGCTTCGAACGATGTTGGCTGGCATGGTCTACATACCATTTGTCGTGGTCGCCGAACTCCGGGCCGGATTTGCCTGCGGAGAGCGGGCGGCCGAGAACCTCGAGTCCTTCGAACCTTTCATGCAATCCGAATTTGTTTAGGTGCTGCACAGCGACGCGGAATCGTTACAGATATATGCCCAACTTTTCACGTCCTTAAGACGGCGCAAGACCCCTATCCCCACAAACGACCTATGGATCGCGAACTTGTGTGTCCGGCACCATCTACCTCTTGCCCCGCCGATACGCATTTTCGGAATGTGGACTTACTGAAACTCGTGAACGTGGAATAGCCTCGCACCATCGATAGCGTCTGGTGGTAAGGCCTCGGCAAGGCTAGCCAAAGGCTGGCCCCGGAGGTTTTAGGAGTTTTAGGAACCGACAATGCAGAACAAAAGAGATAACCGACCGCGTGGGGACGACGGGAATTGTTGATTGGATGCCCCGATCGCTTGCCTGCTCCATGCAGAACGTTGGAGAATAAACGGCAGAATCTGGGACTCAGGGCGATATGATTCTGCGGACCCCACAGGTCGAGCAAGGACCCCAGCCCTGATGCGAAAAACACAATTCTGGCGCATTGCGCAAAGCTGGACAATTATTTAATACCCTCACACTCATGAACCACACAATCTTCACTCTTCTGATATCGCTCGCCCTCTCGACCGTGGCTCGCTCTTCCGAAGCGCCCAATGTCGTTCTGCTCTCCATCGACGATCTAAACGACTGGACCGGCTGCCTCGAAGGTCATCCACAGGCGAAGACCCCGAACATCGACCGACTTGCGGCTCAGGGAACGCTCTTCGCCAATGCCCACTGCCAGTCTCCGGTCTGCAATCCTTCCCGAACCAGTCTGATGACTGGGCGTCATCCCCACTCGTCGGGCGTCTACTTTCTCGGCCCGGACCTGAGAAAGGCTCCCTCGCTGCAGGACGTTGACACCCTGCCTGAGCGCTTCGCCAAAAACGGCTACCGCACCCTCGCGGCCGGCAAGCTGTTCCACACCGGTGACAAGAAGTTCTTTCAGGAGTACGGTGGATCCATGGGCGGCTTCGGACCGCGTCCGAGGAAAAAGATTTCTCAACCCCATGGCCATCCGCTCTGGGACTGGGGCGCGTACCCCGAGCGCGACGATGAGATGCCGGATCACAAGATCGCAACCTGGGCGGTGCAGCAGCTGAACGCGATGCCCGAGACCCTCGATAAACCCTTCTTCCTCGGCGTCGGTTTCTACCGGCCGCATGTGCCGATGTACGCCCCGAAGAAGTGGTTCGACATGTTCCCGCTGGACGAGATCGAACTCCCCAAGGTTCTGGAAACCGATCGCGACGACCTCAGCGAATACGCCATCGCGCTCACCAACGAGAAGCATGTCTCCCCCGAACACAGCTGGGTTGTCGGCGCTGGACAGTGGGAACACGCGGTGCAGTCCTACCTCGCATCGGTGGCGTTCGCGGACCACTGCCTCGGCTTGGTTCTCGACGTGATCGACGCCTCCCCGCATCGGGACAATACCATTCTCGTTTTGTTCTCAGATCACGGTTTCCATCTCGGCGAAAAACAACGCTGGGCCAAACGAACCATCTGGGAAGACGGAGACCGCGTGCCTCTCATCGTTGTCGCACCGGGATACAAGGCCGGTCAGCGCACGACGAAGCCAGCCCAGCTGCTCGACATCTTTCCCACCCTGATCGAACTCACCGGGCTGCCAGCGGACCCGACTCAAGAGGGCAACTCGCTCGTGCCGCTGCTGACCGACCCACAGGGTGAATGGCCACACGTGTCGCTGAGTTCCTTCGGCAAAGGCAACTATGCGGTGCGGTCCGAGCACTACCGCTACATCCGTTATCTCGATGGTTCGGAGGAGCTGTACGATCACCGCAAGGATCCACACGAGTGGAACAACCTTACGAAGCGAGAAGACCAAGCCGCTGTGATCGCAGAGCACAGTCAACACCTGCCCACAAAAGAGGCCGAGGTGCTGCCCGCCTCGTCCACCGGCCACAAAGCCTACGATGCCGCGAGCCGATTTGTTCGCCCCTGAAGTGCCTATTCTCCCGTAGAAAAGGTGAGCCTTGAAAAGGCCTTTTGGTTGAGGGCAGGTTGATACAATGTGTACACAATTCTTATGAGATATTTATCTAACCTGACAATGGTCGCCGTGCTGGCAGGGTTCGCGACCGTACAGACTCTGAGGGCAGAGGAGGCTGTAGCTCAGCCGGCGGACTCCTTCACCATCGCGGTTTTGCCTGACACCCAGTTCTACTGCGACACGCGACTCAAGCTGTCTGCCAAGTGGGGCAATGGAGACTTACGGCGCTACTTCTTTAAGCAGACGGAGTGGGTCCGCGACAATCAAGCGCGACTCAATATCTCCTTTCTCGTCCACGAAGGAGATCTCGTGCAGGCGGATGCCCCGGAGGAATGGGCCATCGCCAAAAAAGCCATGTCGGTTTTGGACGGGAAGGTTCCCTATGTCATGTGCTTGGGAAACCACGACATGGGGTTCGAGAAATCGGACAACAAGTACGGTGGGAATATCGGGGTCAACCGGACCACGCTTTTCAACACCTACTTTCCTCGCGAGAAATTTGCAAAGCGACACGAGTTTGGCGGCACCTTCGATCCGGATCGCCATGACAATTCCTGGTACCAGTTCAAGGCAGCGGGGATGAACTTCCTCATTGTTTCTCTTGAATGCAAACCGCGCGATGAAGTGCTGGATTGGGCGAACAACGTCGTCTCGAAGCACCCCGACCACCGCGTGATTGTCCTGACGCACGCCTACCTGACCCCGAAAAAATCGAGAAACACCGGGGGTGGCGTGAAGCCCAAAGGCAACACCGGCGAGCAGAT
>ENA-ORXR01003859-ORXR01003859.1-marine-metagenome-genome-assembly--contig:-NODE-3859-length-13078-cov-2.698562_pt1 | contig 13078 bp, 8 predicted proteins | sample MGYA00237866_ERZ511479 | MGnify/ENA metagenome assembly ERZ511479 | reverse complement strand
TTCAACAGCGGCAGGGTGATCTGCGTCAGCACAGTCCCCCACCCCACACCGTCGATCTTGGCGGCCTCGTAGAAACTGGTGGGGATGGCGCGCAAACCCGCCATGAAGATGATCACTTGGAACCCCAAACCCGCCCAGATCGCCGGGGCCAAAACGGCCGGCAATGCATTGGTGGTGGAGTTCAGAAATTCGATTTGGGCAATCCCAAAGCTGGCCAAGATATTGTTGAACAGCCCGATGGGCACCCCTTGGTAAAACCAGCGCCACACCCATGCCATGGCCACAGCCGACGTCATGAAGGGCAGAAAATACAGCATCCGCAAAAAGCCGTGCATGAACCGCAGCTTGTCCAGATGATAGGCAATCACAAAGCTGATCACCAAAGACACCGGGGTCCCGATCAGCAGATACGCAAACGTGTTGCGAAAGACAGTCCAAAAGACCGGGTCGTTCCAAAGGGTGACGTAGTTGTCTAACCCCGTCCACGTCCGCGATCCCAACAGGTTCCATTCTTGGAACGAAATCACAAATGCGGTGCCCGTGGGGTAAAAACGGATCACCCCGTAAAACAGCACCGGCAGCGCCAGAAAAGCCCAAGCCCAGACAATCTGTTTTTGTTTGATGGTAAGGTTTTGGTACAAATTCATGGGGCGCTTTCGGCTGTCCGAGAAAAAATGTGCCAGCCCACACGCGTCGTCAGGGAGAACCGACTGACATGTGGGCTGGCGCTTGGCTTACTTGTAGTAAGCGTCCAGGATTTTCTGTTCCTCGGTGGCGGCGATGGCGATGGCATCTGCGGCCGACTGGCCTTCGATATCCATGCGCGACACCATATCCATCAACGCTTGACGCTGACCGGATTCGTTCACGAACTTCGTGGTGTTGGCATAAGCCAAGCCGCGAATGAACGGGCCAAACACTTCGTTGTTGGCGTTGGCGTCTGTCATGCCCACTGATGGCTTGGCGGGCAATTCACCCACGACATCCAACCAGATCTGCATCGCAGCGTCTGAAGTGATGTACTTCATGAACTTGACGGCGGCGTCTTTCTTTTCGCCCTCAGCCTTGGTGGTGATGGCGTTCACCCAGTAAGACGAATAGTTCGATTGCGTCCCATCTGGACCCGCAGGCAATTCTGCCACGCCCCACTTCAAACCGCGTGTCTTGTTCAGCGATCCAATGCGGAACGATCCGTCAATATGCATGCCCGCCCGGCCCGCTTTAAACGCCGCTTGGGGTTCATCCATAAAGCCGAACGCCGTCACTTTGTGTTCCTTGGCCAGACCCACATAGAAGTCCAAGGCTTTTTGGCCCGCTTCGGTGTTGTAGTTGACGGTTTTATAGTCGTTCAAATACGGCTCGCCGCCCATCTGGCGCACCAGAACTTCGCGGAACCAGTGGTGGTCTTGGGCGTTCATCCCGGCAGTGATACCCACTTGCGTCAGGTTCCCTGCCCCGTCCACTTTGGCCAGCTTCTTGGCGGTTTCCACCAATTCGTCCAAAGTCTTGGGGGGACCTTCGATGCCCGCTTCTTCGAACAGACGCGTGTTGTAGAACAGCGCCAAGCTGCGCACCGCCGTAGGCAGCGCCCAGTAGTTGTCGCCTTCTTTCATGGCCTGAACCATGGGGAAGAAGCTTTCGTCAATTTCGGACGCCGGGAATTCATCCGCTGGCAGCGGCTGGATCAGCGCGGCTTCTTTGTAATCGTTCAACCAACCATAAAACAGTTGCACCACATCGGGGCCTTCGCCCGCAGGAATGGCTGCTGCAACCTTGGTGCGGTAATCGGCATACGGGAAGTGAGTCATCTTCACCGTGATGTCGGGGTTTTCTGATTCGAACCCTTCGATCAGTTGTTCCATGGCTGTGACGCGGGCGTCAAAAAAGTACTGCCAATATTCAATTTCCACCGCGCTTGCAGCGCTTGAAAACAAGGCTGCCGCAGTGGTCAGGCCGGAGACGGCCAGGGCTTTTACTGTGAATTTCATAGAAGGTTACTCCCCAGTTTTTATGGTCAGTGCCATGCGCCAGAACGCAATCGACGGACGTTTGTGTAACGAATGATTAACTCAAGCAACTTGAACAATCAAGTGACTTGAGTTAATCAAAACCCATGCAGCCCCTTTCTGGATCAAACGCAGAACGCTCTCGTTCCTCTAACCGCCAGGCGGTGTTGGGGGGCATTCAATCTGCGGGTCAAATGGGGCGCGCTGAACTGGCGCGGGCGTTGGGATTATCCACCCAAGCCGTCAGCAATATCATCGCCGAACTAGAAGCAGATGGATTTTTGACAGAAAAAGGATCCACCTCGCGCGGGCGCGGTTTGCCGGCGATGCAATACGCTGTGAACCCCGATGGCGGCTTTGCCATGGGGGTGGAAATTCGCCCCGATGCGATCTTGTCTGCGCTGGTGGATTTGAACGGCGACACCAAAGCCACGCGGCGTCATGCCTTGAAATCCCATAGCCCCCAACATGTGATGACCCGGGTCGCGAAAATGCAAAGCGATCTGTTGGACAAAACGGGTGTGCCCTTGGACAAATTGATGGGCGTGGGTGTTGTGATCCCCGGCCCCTTTGGCCAGACGGGTTTGTCTGGGCTGGGGTCTGACCTGGTGGGGTGGCAAGACCTGGACGTGAAGGCCGCGTTTTCCACCGCCCTGCACGTTCCGGTGGAAGTCAGCAACGACGCCAATGCCGCCGCCATGTCCGAACGCTTTGCCACTGATCTGCACAGCTTTGCCTATCTGTACTTCGGTGCGGGTTTGGGGCTGGGGTTGGTGAACCAGGGCCAGTTGGTGACCGGGGCCTTTGGCAACGCGGGCGAAATTGGGCACATCCCCATCGCCACACCCAGTGGCCCTGCCCCTTTGGAACAACACCTTAGCCGGGTGTCCATTCAGCAAACGCTGAAATCGAAAATCCCCTTGGACATCCCCGCAATCGAAGTCTTGCTGGACCAACAGAACAAACATTTTCTGCGCTGGCTGGACCAAGGGGCCCTGGCCCTGTCGCAAGCGGTGGCGATGATTGAAAACATGTTTGATCCCCAATCCGTGATCCTGGGCGGTGCGATGCCCGCGTCCGTTTTGGACCAGTTGATTGCCCGCACACCCCTGTCTGATTTGTCGGTGTCCCACCGCCAAGACAACGCAACACCCCGTCTGCAACGCGGCGAATGCGGGCGGATGACCGCCACGTTGGGGGCGGCCTCGCTTATTTTGAACCGCGCGTTCACCCCCCAAGTCGCATCGCTTTGAAGGAAACGACCCATGCCCCTAACCGCCCCTAATCGTATTGACCGCGAACGCCTAAAACCGCGCATCGTGGATCTGTGGCAAGCGCTGGTGCAACTGAAATCTGTGGTGTCGTTCATGAACACTGGGGCGCACCCCGATGATGAAACCACCGCCATGTTGGCGGCCATGGCACTGCGCGACGGGGTGGATATCAGCTATGCCTGTTCGACCCGGGGCGAAGGCGGGCAGAACGATTTGGGCACTGAAAGTGCGGCGGCCCTGGGGGTATTGCGGACGGCAGAAATGGAAGCGGCCTGCGACGTGCTGGGCTTGCGCATGTACTGGCACGGCGAAACCCCCGACGATACGATCTTTGACTTTGGGTTTTCCAAATCGGGTGTGGAAACCATGAGCAAATGGGGACGCGACCGAACCCTGGCCCGCTTTGTGGACATCGTGCGCCTGGAACGCCCTGACATTATATGCCCCACGTTCTTGGACATCCCCGGCCAACATGGCCACCACCGCGCCATGACTGAGGCGGCATTGGCCGTCGCCGATCTGGCAGCGGACCCCGCCTACCAAGGCAGCACCCTGCCCGTATGGCAGATCAAGAAAGTGTATTTGCCCGCGTGGTCCGGGGCGGGGCAATCGTATGACGACGATCTGCCCCCGCCTCCCGCCACATTGACGATCCCCGCCAAGGGTTCAGACCCCATAACGGGCTGGTCGTTTGAACGCCTAGCCCAGCACAGCCGGGCGTTTCACAAATCCCAAGGCATGGGCCGGTGGATCCCTACGGGCCAAGAACGTGACTGGCCGCTGCATCTGGCCCAGACCGTGGTGGACGGCCCTGACGACACCCTGTCCAGCGGCTTGGCCAGCGATCTGCGCGACCTGGGGTTCGGCGATGCCCAAGACCACATCGACGTGGCGATCGCGGCTTTTCCTGATTTCGACAAGGTTTTGCGACATGCGGCCCTCGCCTTGCAGACCTTGAAAGCGACCCAACCTGCGGATGACATCGCCCACAAGATCAGCCGCAAACATCAACAACTGGCCAAAGTTATTCGGCTGGCCGCAGGGGCCCAGCTTTACGCGCAATTGGACAAAGACACCTTGCTGCCCACCGACCATGCCACGGCCGATGTGGAATGTTCTGGGGGGACCGCCCATACCGCGAAATGGCATTGGGATTTGCCCGACGGCTGGCACACCCAAGGCCACGACATTCAGCTGACCGATGCGGCCCTAAGCGATCCCTATCCGGCGGTGTACCTGCCCGATCAACCCCAAGCGCCCTGCGCGGTTTTGACCCTGACCACCAACGGTGTGGTCAGCGAAACCAGGGTCCCGTTGGAAGTGCCGCCCTGCGTTGTGCCCGACACCCAAGCCCAGCTGTCCCCCCTGGCCGAGGTGATCAATATCGCCAGCGACCGCCGGGCCATCGACGTACAAATATTGGGTTCCTCTGACCCAGATACGACCCCCACCTTGGAATTACCCAAAGGTTGGACCGCCGATGCCACGGACCAGGGGTTCAAAGTAGCGCTGCCAACATCGCCCCAACCCGGTGTCTTTCGCGCGCAAGTGTCCTTGGACGGACGTCCTGCCTGGGCTGTGCAATCGGTCGAATACCCTCACGTGGAGCGCCGCTGCCTGGCCCGCCCCGCCCAGATGCAAATCGCCGTGGTGGATGTGGCCCTGCCGGACGTGAAAATCGGATACATCGGCGGGGGTAATGACAGCGTGGATCACTGGTTGACGCAACTGGGTTGCGACGTCACGGCCCTGTCGGATGCCGATCTGCAATCGGACACGGTCTTGGCCCAATATGACACCCTTGTGGTGGGGATTTTCGCCCTGAAATTCCGCCCGTCCCTGGGGGCAAACATGCCCCGGCTGCACACATGGGTGCACGCGGGCGGCACGTTGCTGACGCTGTACCATCGTCCTTGGGACAACTGGGACCCCGACACTACCGCCCCCGCCCGGCTAGAAGTGGGGCAGCCGTCCCTGCGCTGGCGCGTCACGGACGAAACCAGCGATGTGACCCACCTGGCGGACCACAGCATTTTCCAGACCCCCAACACCATCACCGCCCAAAATTGGGAAGGATGGCACAAAGAACGCGGTCTGTATTTCGCCAAGTCCTGGGACGCGGTCTATACCCCGCTGTTGTCCATGGCGGACCCCGATGAAGACCCCTTGGAAGGGGCGCTTCTTACGGCGGATATCGGCCAGGGTCGCCACACCCATTGCGCCCTGATCTTGCATCATCAAATGGAAAAATTAGTACCCGGGGCGTTTGCAATCATGGCCAATTTGTTGGCCAAAAGAAGCGCATGAAAATGGCGCTGGTGAGGTGTGATCACCAGCGCCAAGATTGCCAGAGGGGACCTGGGCTTTAGGCGATCAATTCGTGGGCGATCAATCTGCCTTCGTGTGTTTTCAAAGTCATCCTTGCCGATGGCCCATACGCACTGACGTCTTGACGCAGCTCTGGGAACAGGCTCAGCAATTCTTCGTATTGCTCAGGGTCCACCGCGCGGGCACCTTCTTCACCGGGGTGGAAGGATTCCGTGGCAGCGCCTTCGGCAAATATAATTTCATGGGTGTCGAACAAGATGTGGAAGTATTCCACGTCGCCACCTTCTTGGGCAAAGATGGTGTCCCCGTTCACGAAGTGCTTGGCCGCTGACAGGACCTCGAACTCACCAAATAGGGTTTCTGCCCGCCAATCTTGCACCAACATCCGGTGCTGCGGCGACACGCGCAAATCGCGGTGATTGTCCAAAGCACCCGCCTTGAACATGATCGGGGCCAGCTTGCCGTAGGCAGGCACAGTCCGTTTGCCGATCCAACGGATGGGCTGGAAACCATTGTCCATGGTTTGCACTGTATCGCCCAGCGACAAATCCTCGACGGCCACGTCACCGTTTGCCGTCGTGATCCTGGTACCACGGGTAAAACAGATAATCTTTTCAATGTCTTGGAAGACCAAGACGTCCCCTGTGGCGGTTCCACCGGAATCTTCCATGACGACGGAGCCGTCTTCGTCGTCCCCACCCGCATAGTTGATGGAATACAGACCTGCGATATCAGACAAATCCAAGACGTCGACATCGCTGTTGTCGGTGTCTTCGTTGCCCACAATGGTATCACTGGCTTGGTCATCAATGTCAAAGGTATCGCTGCCAAAGCCCCCTTTCATCACGTCTTCACCGGATCCACCGACCATGAGATCATCGCCGTTACCGCCCGACAATTGGTCATTGCCCACGCCACCTTCGAGGGTGTCTTCGCCAGAACCGCCAGTGATGATATCTTCGCCAGAATTGCCTTGCACCAGGTCGCCGCCCGCGTCGCCGAACAGAATGTCCGCGCCAGCGCCACCGCTGATAACGTCGTTTTGGGTGCCGCCGTACACTAGATCATTGCCCAGCCCGGCAGAGATAGTGTCTTCGCCGCTGTAGCCCAGAACGATATCATCGTGGTTATCAAAACCACCGACCCCGTCAGCGGGATTGTCGCCGATGACGTCCCCATTGGCGGAATTTGCGCTGTCGTCATAGCCATCGCCCATGACTTCACCGGCGGAATTCCCGTGCACGGTGCCATCTGGGGTGATTGTCGACACGCTGTCGTCCACAAACAGTTCCACCAAGGAGCCGCTGCCCGCACCGTTGTGCGCAATCTGCATAGATTGAATGGGGAAGTTGAACATGAACATGTCTGAATTGGGGAATTGGGTATTGTCGCCATCCAAGTCGCCATTTGCATTGACGTTGGTTTGACCTGAATCTTGGATAATCGTGACGTCACCGTTGGCGATCAATGTATTCAAGTTCACATCAACGCCGTTGATGGTGAAATCCATGATCTCACCTTGGTTTGTTGCGTTGAGTTTGAAGACCAGGCCAGTCACCGAATACGGATTGCCGCCAGACTGAAAATCGATACTCAGCGTTTCGGCGCCATTGCCCAAATAGATGTTAGAGCCATCAATGTCGCCGTAGCCGGAGGCAAAGTTACCCCCGGCGCCGGTCAAAGAGTAATCTACAGTTGATCCGTTGCCGTCAACAACTGTGCCTGATTGGTCGGTAGAGACCGCTTGAGTTAACTCGACTAGAGCCATTTGAACACCTCACTCGTTACGCACACACTATCGATGACTTCCTCCCCTTAACCGTAACTGCCGATTTTCGAATGACCCAACGGGGTCAAATGTTTTTCGGAAACTACGGTCAGTCTTACGGACGCCATCGTTTACAAAAGACAACCTTAGATAGAATTGTGGCAGGAATATGTTCGCATACATAGAATGGACCCGGATGCGTTTTGGTTTTTGCGAAACAAGCTGCGACAGGATTTGGATTTTTGTACCGCACAACCTACGCGCGAACTGCGCATCAGAAGTTAACAAAATCTGATCATTTCCCATAAAATTAAGGGGAAATAGCTATTTTTCAGCCGTGAGTGGCGACACGAAACGAATGAATGCGAAATGACAGATTACCGGGAAGAAACTCGCTTCAAAAAAAGATGAAATAAACTTCAAAAAAGTTGAAAAAATAATCTAATCACCACTGATTGACCAAAAATTCGGCATTTTCGAACAGTGATCCGGCGTTCACGCCCCCCAAAACAGCAACACAAATCCAGTCTGAGTCACGGCCAAATCTGCGGCGCAGCGTCGATGAATGAAGGTTGGCGTTGGGATGATATCCCGCCTTAGGCGCATAAAAAGGCCGCCGTATTTTACAACACGGCGGCCAAGGGTCTTTAGAAAGTTGTTTACTTCAAAGCGGCATCAGTGATGGCACTGGTCCAGGCCCCTTCGGGTTTTTTGGAAATCACAGGATCGGATCCGCCTGCCAACAATGTGGCCACGGTGCGATCAAAGTCTGCCTCTGCCAAGGACCCATCGGACCCTGCTGTCAGCTTGGCGATTTCGCCCATCATGCGCACTTGGGCCGCTTCTGTTTGGGCCCCTGTTTCGTCGTTGTCCAACACGATGCCCGCGGCTTCTTCGGCGTTGGCTTCGGCGTATTTCCAGCCTTGCATCGACGCGCGCACAAAGCGCACCATTTTGTCGACGAACACCGGATCATCCAAGTTTTCTTCCAACGCATAGATGCCGTCTTCCAATGTGGCGACACCTTGGTCTTCGTATTTGAAGGTCACCAATTCATCGGGGCTGACGCCCGCATCCAGCACCTGGCCGTATTCGTTGTACGTCATGGTGGAAATGCAATCGGCCTGGCGTTGCAGCAGTGGGTCCACGTTGAACCCTTGTTTCAGAACCGTCACGCCGTCATCGCCGCCGTCGGTGGGAATACCTGCCTGCGACATCCAGCTTAGGAAGGGATATTCGTTGCCAAAGAACCAAACGCCGATGGTTTTGCCTTTGAAGTCTTCCACAGACGTGATGCCCGTGTCTTTCCAACAGGTCAGCATCAAGCCCGACGTTTTAAACGGTTGGGCGATGTTCACCACGGGCAAGCCCTTTTCACGGGCGGCCAAAGCGGACGGCATCCAGTTTAGCATCACATCAGCGCCGCCACCGGCCAAAACTTGGGGGGGGGCAATGTCAGGGCCACCGGGCAGGATGGTCACATCCAGACCTTCGGCCTCATAAAATCCTTTGTCCAAAGCCACATAGTAGCCGGCGAATTGGGCTTGGGTGACCCACTGCAATTGCAGTGTAACGGTGTTGGCGTGACCCGCGGCGTGTACCGCCCCGCCCATGCCCGCGGCCAGTGCTGCCGCCAGTATTACTTGTTTCATCATTTTGTTGACCTCCTAGTCAGTGAATTTGCCTTCAGCCTCAAGATTGTCTTTGTGAGGGGTGCCAAAACGTCACCCGCTTTTCTGCAAAAGCGATGGTGCCGTAAAACACCGAGCCCGCCAAGGCCGCGACGATGATTTCTGCCCACACCATATCCATCGCCAGCTGTCCCACCGACGTAGAAATGCGAAAACCCATGCCCAATGTGGGCGAGCCAAAAAATTCAGCGACAATGGCCCCGATCAGGGCCAGGGTTGTTGAAATTTTAAGCCCATTGAAAATGAATGGCATGGCCGCAGGCAAGCGCAGCTTGAACAGCCCCGCCCAATATCCCGCACCGTATGTCCGCATCAAATCGCGCTGCATGGCGGAAGTATCTTTCAGCCCCGCAACGATGTTCACCAGTATCGGAAAGAACACCATGACCCCCACAACCGCCGCCTTGGATTGCCAGTCACTGCCCAGCCATTTCACGAAAATCGGGGCTGTTCCCACGATGGGCAATGCCGCCATGAATGCGCCGACGGGCAAGATACCTTTGGTCAAGAATGCAGACTTGTCCGCCACGATGGCCACGACAAAGGCTGCCACCAATCCAAAGAAGTATCCGGTTACCGCCCCCTTAAGGATGGTCTGTTCAAAATCGGCCCACAAGATCGGGATCGATCCCATGAACCGCGTGGCAATGGCCGACGGGGCGGGCAAGATGATCGGGCTGATGCCCAGCAGTTGCACCAGAATTTCCCACATCAAGATCAACGTGACCCCAAAGATCACAGGGATCAACAAGCGCACGGCGGGCGTGTCAGACGCCGCAGAATGCGACAGACGCGCGTTCAAGAACCAGCCCGCAACCCAAATCAGCAGTGCCAAGCCATACGCCATCATGCCGCTGCCATCCCCATGCGCCGCAGGGACACACGTTCAATCATCGCGATGATGGCCACCAACGCCGCCGCCGTGATGGCCGCCGCAAACAAGGCAGCCCAGGTGACCAAGGGTTGACCGTACTGATCCCCCACCAACATGCGTGCGCCAAATCCAGCGCGGGCCCCTGTGGGCAACTCCCCCACAATGGCCCCCACCAGGGATGCGGATATGCCAATTTTCAGCGACGCAAACAGATACGGCAGTGATGCGGGCAGTCGCAGCTTCCAAAATCCTTGGGCCGCACTGGCGTGATAGGTGCGCAACAAATCCAGCTGCATTCCGTCAGGACTGCGCAGTCCTTTGACCATGCCGACGACCACCGGGAAAAAGCTAAGGTAAGCAGAAATAATCGCCTTGGGTAGAAGCCCTTGAATGCCGATGGACCCTAACATCACGATGATCATGGGGGCCAGGGCAAGGATGGGAATGGTCTGCGACGTGATTGCCCAAGGCATCACGGATTTATCCATGGTGCGGCTGTAAACAATGCCCACCGCCAACAAAACACCCAAGCCTGTGCCGATGGCAAAGCCCAGCAATGTGGCCGACAACGTAACCCACCCATGGTAAACTAAGCTACGCTTAGAGGTTATCTTTTTGTTGAACACGGTTTCATACAGCTCAACCCCCACTTGGTGGGGGGACGGCAAGCGCGGGCGTTTTTGAACGTATGTTTGCGCGATGATGCCCGGATTGCGCAGGGCCAGGGTCAGCCCTGATACATCTTGCCGCGCAGCGGGGGTATCTGGTGTCAGCACCATTCCACCCCGCGCCGCCTGATCAGCCGTCAAATGCGCGTTCATCGGGATCACAGCCAAGACCCAAATCCCCAGCACGCCCGCCAGGACGGTCAACACGGGGGCCGTCGTTTGGATCAGGCGTTTAATCATCCGCGTGCCCTGCCCGAAGCCCATCGCGCACGCGGTGGGCGATTTCGATGAATTCTGGACTGTCGCGAATATCCAACGGACGTTCACGGGGCAGCGGGCTTTCGATCACATCAGATATCCGCCCTGGCCGGGGGGACATCACCACGATCTTGGTGGACAGATACACCGCTTCGGGGATCGAATGGGTTACAAACGCGATGGTCTTTTGGGTTGCCGCCCACAGTTGCAACAACTGTTCGTTCAGATGGTCACGTACGATTTCATCCAGCGCCCCAAACGGTTCGTCCATCAACAAGATATCGGCATCAAAAGCCAAAGCCCGCGCGATACTGGCGCGTTGCTGCATGCCGCCCGACAACTGCCAGGGGAACTTGCGATCAAACCCGTTCAGATCCACCAAATCCAAGACCCGCGCTGTGCGTTCGCGCTGTTCGGCTTTGGAAAAGCCCATAATTTCCAGCGGCAGGCGCACGTTCCCACCGATGGTCCGCCACGGATACAAACCCGCCGCCTGGAAAACATAGCCATACGCCCGCGCCATGCGGGCCTGATCTGGGGTCATACCATTCACGGAAATATCGCCCGACGTGGGCGTTTCCAGTCCCGCCATACAGCGCAAGAACGTGGTCTTGCCACAGCCCGACGGCCCAATGAAACTGACGAAGTCGCCCTTGTTGATGTCCAAGCTCACGCCTTTTAGGGCGTGTACGGGTCCGTCATTGGTTTGAAACGTCAGGTTAAGGTCTTTGGCCTGGATTACCGTGTCATCCATGGAGTTCAGCACCCTTCGCTGTCTGCACGCGCGGTCCATTCGATGCAGTTGCACACAGGCCCAGATGGGATTTATTCAAGGTCAAACCCCGCTTGCCGGAATGCCCGTGCGTTCCACGGGGCGTGGGGCAGTCAGGTCTTTCCAAGTGGACAAAGCTTTGTTGGTGGGTGTGTTCCCGGCCCGCTTAACGAATTGCCCGTGCCCTTCTTGGGTGTGGATTTCGCCGTCTTTGATGGCCACTTGGCCACGCGTCAGGGTGTATCTTGGCAAGCCCTTCACCTTTTGGCCTTCGAACACATTGTAGTCGATTGCCGATTGTTGCTTTGACGCCGTGATCGTCTTTTCCTTGGTGGGGTCCCAGACCACCAGATCGGCGTCCGCCCCCACGGCCACCGCCCCTTTGCGGGGGTAACAATTCAGGATTTTTGCAATGTTGGTGGAGGTCACAGCGACGAATTCATTGGGTGTCAGGCGGCCCGTGGCAACCCCTTGGGTCCACAACATGGGCATGCGGTCTTCTAACCCGCCCGTGCCGTTGGGAATTTTGGTAAAATCACCCAACCCAGTGCGTTTTTGTTCCGTGGTAAAGGCGCAGTGATCGGTGGCCACCACCGACAAAGACCCAGATTGCAGACCCGCCCAAAGACTGTCTTGGTGCATTTTGTTGCGGAACGGCGGCGACATCACGCGGCGCGCAGCGTGGTCCCAGTCTTTGTTGAAGTATTCGCTTTCGTCCAGCGTCAGGTGTTGGATCAGAGGTTCGCCCCAGACCCGTTTGCCTTGCTGGCGTGCCCGTCGGATGGCTTCGTGGCTCTCTTCGCAGGAGGTGTGGACGACGTACAAAGGCACGCCAGCCATGTCGGCGATCATGATGGCGCGGTTTGTCGCCTCGCCTTCGACCTGTGGGGGCCGGGAATAGGCGTGCGCCTCTGGCCCGGTGTTCCCCTCGGCCAGCAGTTTGGCGGAGAGATCGGCCACCACATCGCCGTTTTCGGCATGGACCATGGCGATGCCGCCCAGCTCGGCCAGCCGCTGGAAAGAGGCGTACATCTCATCGTCCTGCACCATCAATGCGCCTTTGTAGGCCATGAAGTGCTTGAACGTGTTGATCCCGCGCGTCTCGATCACGGTTTTCATGTCGTCGAACACCTGTTCGCCCCACCATGTCACCGCCATGTGGTAGCTGTAGTCGCAGTTCGCGCGCCCGGCTTTGTTGTCCCACATTTGCAGCGCGTCGAGCAGGCCTTGGCCCGGCGCTGGCAGGGCGAAATCCACGACCATTGTGGTGCCGCCTGACAAAGCCGCGCGTGTGCCGGACTCAAAGTCATCGGTGGAATAGGTGCCCATGAAGGGCATTTCGAGGTGCGTGTGCGGGTCAATCCCGCCGGGCATGACGTAGCAGCCTGTCGCGTCCAGAACCGTGTCGCCTGTGAGATTTGGTCCGATCTCGATGATCT
>ENA-ORXR01003856-ORXR01003856.1-marine-metagenome-genome-assembly--contig:-NODE-3856-length-13081-cov-14.185866_pt1 | contig 13081 bp, 18 predicted proteins | sample MGYA00237866_ERZ511479 | MGnify/ENA metagenome assembly ERZ511479 | reverse complement strand
GAGGTGAGCCTCCGTTGATGCTTGAGGTGCCACACCGCAGTCGCATCGTGCCGGCGTCCTGTGCCTTGGGCCCTTGAGCTCGCTGTGTATCCCCGTCAAACAGGTCCTCGGCTGTGTCCGTCTTGGTGCTCCTACGGGCTTGTGAATGCGGTGTTAACGTGCAGTGTCGGATACTGTGCTACGCACGCACGGGCCCCCTTTCCTGGTTGCCAAGAAGCGTCGCAGGCGCGGTCCACGAGGTTCTGCGTTTTTCAATCTCACAGATGCCAACCTGATTCATTTGCAAGCAGACCCCACGAACTCGGATTCTGCAGAGCATGATGTCGGCCCTGAAGGCGACGGTGGGTGCTCGGCAGGCAGACCTCAACCTGTCCCTGTCAGAGGGATACCACGAGCGTCCGGTGTAAAGGAATACGATGACGTCGCCCTGTCATCAGAGTCTGAGTCAGACGCTTACCCATCAGACGACATAGAATTTTCGAGTGCATCTGAGCTCGCTGATGAGGGGTTTGCAATACGTCGCGAGTTCCTATGTTTTGGGTACCTCTATAGGCGAGTGCGCGTGACGCTCAGACAGTATGAAATGATGCGAGAGGCCGAGAACTCCTTTATCCCGCAGGAGGAGTGGCCCTCGGGGTGGCGCTTACGGCAGTTGCGCAGGCACATGCTGAAGTCTGCCATACCACTGCGAAGAGGAACGAACACACGTCAGCTTCCCGTTGGCAAAGAAAGAGCCTTGCGAAAGCTGCCTGACGCAGTCGTATCGTGCATTCCTTTCTCTGAGCACGTAAAGCAAGACTTTGGAGATCCCTAGACGGCTGCTCTTTTCCACAGTAAACGGGAATCGTGCATGGGCACAGCTGAGCGGCCTGAAGAGTTTTATCAGACTGCAGTGGCCAGGGATCCCGCGAGGTATAACTTGAAGAACGTCCTGTTCCGAGACCGGTATAGGTACGACATTGGATGTATCTCCCAGGTCTCTTTTGATGCAGCTACGACCTTCAAGGCAAGTCTGATGATCACAGCCATTTCTTGTGACGGCAGCTTTACCACATCCGCGTCCACGTATGCTCCCCAGAGCGCACTTAGACTTGGGGACTCACTCGCGCAGTTTTCTGCTTTTCCTGATTTCATACCGCCCGCGAGCTGGGCGCCATGCGTCACAGAATAACGCAGGTGTACTTTGCGGTTCACGCGGTCCGGTGGCGTACTAGTTCTTGCCGTGAAAGCATCAGCCATGATGGAACGGGACTCGTGGTCCGCCTTAACGTCACTGAGTCCACTGGAGCTCCCGCAGGCGGCAGAGCCCTCTGAGTGTGCTCTCCCGGAAAAAGACCCCTACACGCTGTACGTTTCATTGTGCGGTGATGAATTCAACGGAAACAAGCGTCGACGGGGAAGCCTGGAGGGCTACTATGGAGCATACACGTCTCTCAGCATCAAGGATCGGGCGTTTTCAGTTCGTCGACTGTTTTATTTGCCACCAGGAGCCAACCCGGACGCACTGCTCAAGCGCGTGGTGGAAGACGTACTCCTCACGAGCAAGGAAGGTGTTCACGTTTATGATGCCTTCAAACAGCAGAACGTGGTAGTTCGTGTGTACCTGTGTCTTGGTCTCTTTGATTTCCCTATGGCTGCAAAGTTTTCCAACTCGGTCGGTGCCCCAGGCATAGAGCACTGCACTAGCTGCGACATTGTCCAATTGAAGACCACTACAGCTCGGAAAGAGCGAGCCATGAGCAGCACCATTTCTTTTGACGTTAAGGACTCTCGTTACTCTCGAACGCAAGAGCGGACTGCGCTTATCATGTCGGCCGTGAAGAGCTCCCCACAGCTGTCCGCGGAATCCGTGAAGGATGCACTGCTTCTGAATGTAATATCCGATAAGTCCGGCACCCTGATCATGCCTCTTGAAGAGGCACGGGGTCCCGGGAGTTTCGACATACACGAGCACGTGGTTTTCGCTCCCTCACATCTTCTCTACTACAACATCGGGTCAAACCTTTTAATGGAAGCCTACGATGCTTTATCAGTAGAGCAACGGGACTCATTCACAAAGCAGATGCGTCGCTGTGCGAAGTATGTCCCGACGCACACAGTCTTGTCGTCGTTAGAACCCGAAACGATGGGTGGCACAACCCTCTCAATGTCAGACTATGCAGTGCTGCTCACGGTGGGCCCGACTGCGCTGCAGTACTCTGTCCATCCTCCAGCCACATCGCCACACGCAGTTGCCGCTCTCGGTGCACTTCATGCCCTCCGACGGTTCTCTACCGCATTGTTCTACCTCCCAAAAGCTGCCGCGGATGGCGAGGAGGCCGCGCGAGCGAGGCCCACAGTTGCGCAGGTCCAAGTCTTGGGCGAGAGTCTGATGATTGAACTGCGTCGGCTGCTGCCACTCAACGGGTCGTGGGAGCGGCCATCTGTGCACCGTTTACTAGAGCTCTTGTATCGCACTCTCCTGCTGGTGCAGCCCGGGTCGGCCATATGTGAGTTGAATTTTGAGAGATTTCACCACCTCGCAAAGCGTGAGGTGAGCCAGAGCAGCAGATGGAACCCCGCTGAGTATGCCATACAGAGGTCGAGAGACACAGAACAGTACTCCCGAGTGCTATCTTTTCCAGGAGAATATGGAATACCCGCTTCATGGCTCACTGGTAGGCGAGGCAAGCAGCTGAAGGCCGTGCCTTTCTACGGCCTGGATCCGAGCAGAGGTAATGTGACAACAGTAAATGATGCTTGGCGTGCCGTGCACGCTGTGCGAACGCTGGTGGGGTCCAAAGAAGATGTTCGGAAGCGCCATGCGCCGAACGCGGCCCTCACACTTTGGCGGAAGGCCGCGAGGAAATAGAGATCGAATATTATCGGAGAAGGGTCCACAGTGTCCATTGTTGACGTTATACCTGAAGAGCCCGGCTCTGGAACGAGTGACATGAACCACAAGCGCTTCTCTCGCGTCCGCTCCATTGCAACCGTCAACGGCGAGCTTCACGTTGCCTACGAGCCATGGAGTGCGCCGCACCTGGCTTTCTCCGTTTTGGGCGAGCCGGCTGTCGTCGCTGTTGACTTAGCAGCTGATGTTACCATTGTCACTGCCGACCGCGTCGGCGAATTGGCTTTTGTGCTTCCTTGTGAGCAGCGCAGACTCATGTTCACCAAACGTCCGGGCTTCCACTTTAAGAGTGGGTGACTGAGAGTGACTTGTGTATTGTATACCTCTCAGACATGAACGTCGGACTCGGCTCATGGTTTGAATTCTGTACTGCACCAAAAACAATGGGCAAGGGACCTACGATGGACTCAAGCAAAAACAAGAAGGTTTTCATGAATACTTAAACAGCCTATGTGTGCCGGCCGGCAACGTGTGTTAGTAAGAAGAAACGTACAGAGTGCGCATGGAGAAATCGAAAGCAAGAAGCATAGAAAGAACACCAATGACATCGCTCATGAATTACGTCCCACTGACAGCTTCTTCAATTCATCCACCAAGAGGTACACGGAGCAGATCGAGAGCCGCTGCACCACCACCGGAGCATGGCAACCCGTGAGACGCCTTTGCGCCGGAGAGCCCTGGCGGAGTCGATCGTGATCGCTTCCGAACATGGCCGGTGCGCAGCGCAGACAGCACAGAGGAGCAGTAGGTCAAGCTTCTTCTCCTAGCTGTTCAATGCACGTTGGGCAGACAATGACCGAGAGCCAAACGACTATACCTCAATGAGGGCAAGACGTGGCATCAACTGAATAGTCTTTGACTGATCCCGTCTCCTCATTGGGCAGCACCGAGAGTGTCCCTTTCGGCTGTATGGAGTTGTGCACGATAAACTTCGTCACGCCCATGGACTCCCGCATCATGTCGACGATGGTGGCCTTCCTGCCAGCCCATGCTGTGTCTGGTCCCATCTCCAAAAGGGCCTGCGTATCATCAAGGTACTTTCGAAGGTACGACACCATGACTTTGATATCCTGTTGGAACTGTTCTGGCTCTAACGACTAATGCGTCTGCGCGTCGCCGCACCACCATTCTCCAGCAGCGAGCTTCTGGGCCGCAAGCACCAGCAGCGTTTCAAAAGGGATGTGGATAGTCAACTTATTGCGCCAGTGCTCGGCGTGCTCCATCGCGTAAGAAAACGAGGCTATGCAGGCAGTGTTCACGGCGGAGGCCACGTTTGGTCCCCCATTGAAGCCGCTGTGAAGGACGCCGTAACCCGTGACGACAAAGTCCCCAGGCTCCATCTTGTGGAATCCAACTCGTACAACGCGAGTCAGAAGGAGCGTTGCAGGCCACAAGCACGCCTTTACAGAAAAAGAGGTCCATACGTCACCTCCGGCGGCTTCCAATACGACCGGGTCCATCAGCTCTCGCATGACGCGCTCCGCGAGAGGGCGTTCCGACACCGGAATGAACCACCAAAACTTGCTTGCTCCGCCCTGCAAGTACGAACATGATTGCAGCAGACTGTTCTCAACGTTCCAGCTAAAGTGAGAGCCTTAGGACCCGGCGTACAGCAAGCTCGTGATGATACCTTCGTATGTGGACGCTGCACCGAGCATAGTGCGGTGATTCAATGTGCGAGGGCTCTCAAATCGCTGACGAGGGCGGCAAGCATCGGCATGGGCAGTACACGGAGGGTCACAGAGACTCCTACTGCACCCCTCCGTATTGCCAGGTGACATGTCTGAAAGAAAGAACACATCTACAAGATCAAGGGCTCCACCCATCACAGCCCTCTCTTTGCCTGCAGCTGTGACTCGTCGCACTCAAGTCGCGCTGGGATCGTTCACTCTGGCAAAGAAGCGCGTCACACCGAATTCCCGGTATGCAACTTGAAGGGCGTTTGCACTCTCACCGACTTTGGCTCTGAGTTCCGCACCTGACATACGCTTTTCCCTTTCTAATGGCAGCTGTGCCCTCAAGTCTTTGCGCTAGACGCCCAGGTCAGGCGCAGGCCTACCAGAGAATGAGTCGCAAATAATAGTTGAGAACTGCGGAAAGGTTTGAACGCGCACTATGAGCTTGTCCCCGGAATGTCGCTTTGGCAATCGATCAGAAACGGAGCGCATCTCGCGTGCTACTATTCGGAACACGTGCGCGCCATATTGCTTGAATGATACACTATTCGACCGAATCAGTCTGTGCAATCTCAGGTCAGGAACAGAGTGTAACTCGGTCACAGGAACGGAGTAGAAATCCCTGCCACGTCGCGTCAAAGACCCAAGCACTTGCGCTGACAATTTGTCACCACCGTGTGCGTTCTTCGGCTCACAACCCGCATCCATGGCAGCTGTCTTGCCAACAGTGGCGTCAGGAGCTTCTCGGCTGGTATCCGGCATGTGCTCGTGGAGTTTCTTTCGAGATGTGGGGTCTTTTCCGGCAGCCCCGGATTTCTGTATGCTCTGTATCGATGAAAGCGTTGCACAAGGGACTCCTTCACTTCCTCTGGCCAAGTGGTTTGAGAGGAGAGTGCCGGCCAAGACGTTTATGTCGTCTGAATCAAACTTAGATAATGGATCATCGCGCCGTGAGGCGAGAGCCTCGCACAGAAAAGGAAGATCACCGACCGAAAGACCGACTCGCGCGGCGGCACCACACCATGATCCTTCGGCAATGCCACTTACTCCTGTGCTGGGCCCTTCAGCGGGGTTACGCCGCGCACCGACATCTCCGCGTCGACCCTGAGGTAACAAACCAACTGCAGCGCCACCGAGAACCTGTGCGTCGGCGGCAGCGCCAGTGCGTCCTCGTGCAGGCACATCACCACCGTCGTCGGCTGCTGCGAGACGACGCCCATCTTGTTCAAGTACCCGACCACCGTCGCCGCCTCTGCCGTCTTGGCCATGTCCTTCACCACGAGTGCCGCGTTGATCTTGAGGAACCACACCAAAAGCCGCACCACCACGAGCGCGTGCGGGAACGGCATTAAGAGCTCGTCGTTGCGATTGCACTTCCTCACCACCACCATTGTCGCGTCCGTCTTGTGCAACAAAACCAACGGGAGCACCACCACGACCGCCGGCGCCAACGGCTGCACCAACGAGTCCCCGGGCCTCCACTCCATCACGGCCACCATATCTGGGTCCATCTTGAGCGACAACACCAACCACATCACCACCACGGGCGCGTGCATCACTGGCTGCATGATCACTTCCGGGTACCTCTACTGCACAACCGCCATTCTTGTCGTGTATACCTTGGGCAACCCCACCATCGGGAGCAGCAGCTCGAGCTCGTGATTCAACTCCTGCACCGACAAGTCCCCGTTCCTGACCTGCATCAGCGCCACTACTGCCCTGTCCATGTTAAGCAACAACACCAACTGGAGCACCAGCACGAGCACCAGCATGAATGGCCGTACCAACAAGTCCTGACACGTCCGTTGCATCACTGCCACTATTGCCCCGTCCATCTTGAGCAACAACAACCGCAAATGCACCAGAGCCAGCATCTGCATCAATGGCTGGACCACCACATCCGGGTATCTCCAATGCATCACCGCGACGTTTGCCCCGTCCAGATTGAGCAGCCACAACAATTGGAGCACAAGCACGCGCTCGTGCATCAACACCTGCACTGACGGGTCCCCGTGCATCCACTGCATCACCGCCACCATTGTTGCGTCAATCTTGAGCAGCCACACCATCTGCAGCAAGACCACGAGCGCGTGAATTAATGCGTGGACCTCCAAGTCGACGAGCCGCCGCTGCACGATTGCCACAATTTTCCCGTCCGTCTTGAGCAACCACACCATCGGCAGCATGACCATGAGCGCGTTCATCAACGCGTGCACCACCAGGTCCGCGTACCGCCGCGGCGCAATCGCCAGGACAGTCCCGTCCGTCTTGAGCAAAGGCACCATCGGCACCACGATCACGAGCGCGTACATCAACGCGTGCACCACCAAGTCCGCGTACCGCCGCTGCGCAATCGCCACCATTTTTGGGTCCATCCTGAGCAGACACACAATCGGCAGCAAGAACGCGAGCGCGTGCATCAATGCCTGCACCACCACGTGCGGGTACCTCGACCGTACCACCGCGACGATTGTCCCGTCCGTCTTGAGCAACCACACCATCGGCACCATGACCATGAGCGCGTTCATCAACGCGTGCACCACCAGGTCCGCGTACCGCCGCGGCGCCATCGCCAGGATAGTCTCGTCCGTCTTGAGCAACGACCCCATCGGCACCACGACCACGAGCGCGTACATCAACGCGTGCACCACCAAGTCCGCGTACCGCCGCTGCACAATCGCCACCATTTTTGGGTCCATCCTGAGCAGCTACACAATCGGCAACAAGAACAAGAGCGCGTGCATCTATGCCTGCACCACCACGTCCGGGTACCTGGACCATACCACCACCACGATGGTCCCGTCCGTCTTGAGCAGCCACACCATCGGCACCACGACCAGGAGCGCTTACATCGATGCGTGCACCTCCAAGTCCGCGTTCCCGCACTGCACCAGCACCACCATCGTTGTGTCCATTTTTAGCAACCACACCATCGGCACCACGACCACGAGCGCGTTCATCAATGCCTGCACCACGAAGTCTGGGTACCTCGAGGGCACCACCGCCACGATTGTCCAGTCCATCTTGAGCATTCACACCAGCGGGAGCACGACGATGAGGACATGGATCAATTGCTGCACCGACGAGTCCCCGTGCTTCACCTGCATCACCGCCGCCATTGTCAAGTCCATCTTGAGCAACCACACCAAAAGGCAGCTCCGTCACGAGCGCAGGCACAAACGCCTGCAACGACGAGTCCCCGTGCCTCACCTGCATCACCGCCGCCATTGTCGCGTCCATCTTGAGCAACCACACCACCTGCAGCACCAGCACAAACGCGGGCATCAACGTCTGCTCCACCCAACGGTGCCTCCACTTCCCTGTCTCGCCTGTAACCACCATTGTCGCGTCGATCATGATCGTTCACACTAACCACAGCGCCTCCAAGAGCATGTGTAGCAGCAGTACCGCCACCAGGCCCCCGTGCGTCACCGATGCCCCTACGAGGGACGGTTCTAGAACGCCCCTGAGGGTAACCTCGGAGCACGAGATGCGCATCATTCCGACATCCGTGTTCGACGCAGTCAGCTGGGCCTCGTCCGTTTCGATTGTCGATACCACCACCCTCATCCCCGACACTGTCACCATCATGAGTGCGTCTCATTCTTCCACTGCTGTCGCCCTTTCGACTGCCGTAATGCACACTTTTGTCACCGGAACCGTCTTTATCATCGGTCAAGTCAATAAGCGCCTCTTCGCCGTCGGCAGCGTCGTCCTCCGAGAGGTCGTAGCCGTTCAACAGCTCCTCGCCGGGCTCCGGCTCAAAAATATCTCTCCACCGGGTCGGTGGGCGTCCACTATGCGTCGGACAAGGCCACGGAATCGCCGAGGGGCATGGACCTTTTGCCATTGGGGCCCATTGTCACGACGTAGCAGGTGTGCTGCTGCTGGTGGTTTGGCCGAATTCAGCAAAGACAAGTGTGCCAGCAGGTGGTCCACCATTTCAAAAACATCTCCTCCGAGAAACGCCACACGGCGCACTGGAAAACGCATCCGCAGGCACCCGTTGACGTGCATCCGCATTACGAGTGAGTCCCTGGTACGTAGGTGGGTTTGACAAATCGCAGCCCTCAAGGGCCGGAACAGGCCGTCCACAATGTCAAAGTCTATTTGCGCGCCGCCCCTGGTCTCGCAGGTGGTGATCAGCACAACTGCGGCGCCATGAACGGAAGCTGCATCACGACCGATCACGGTCTGCACGACGGAGGAATTGACCAAATGGAGTTGGCGCACGACCAAGACCGACCGTCCCCGACCACTGTACACTGGCATAATGACCGTGCCCCCACCGAACACAAGGCGGTCGCGTAGCACTTTTGCCGCCCTGTTGACGATCACGGAGTCGTCAGTCACGGCGTCCTTCACGTCCTCTGCATCGAGCGCGGAGAGAACGCCGAGGCCACCGTGCACTTCACCGCTTTCAGCCCAGTACAAAACCCACAGCAGCAAGCCATCCATCATGCACTTGGACACCTCCTCGCCCTCTGCCAGCGACCCGATATCCGCTGTTGACAGCCGGAGCCGCCTTTCGGCCCGCACCGGAAAGAAAAACAGCGGTACAGCCGGTTCCACTTCTCCCGGCAGAGCGTCCAGGCCATCGCTCGCTCCAGGCGCCATTGGCAAAGACGGCGCACCACGTGGCGTTGGCGGCGCAAAATTTGTTGCAGTTGCGACCGACTGTGGGTCCCCATCGTGGCTTGTCGTGCGGCGGAGGCGCTTCGCAGGAGGCGGATGTGGCCGCCCGGGCGGCGGCCGGCGCGTGCTCGACGCAGCCGGTGCATTGGACGGGGGTGCACGAAGCAAGGCTCTGTCGTTGAGGATCGGAGCAGGAGGCAGGGCGTAAGATGGGGCGGGCGACCGGGCTGGGCGGGAAGCAAAAGGGAGGGAGCGCTGCACCCCCCCAAGGCACTGGCCCTGCATGCGTGAGACGCCAGAGCCTGCCTCACAAAGACGCTCGAGGCCGTAGTGTCGGCAGGACTGAGCAGACCACCGCCGTCGTTCTGCAATATCCTTACAGCTGAATCCATTAGCGAATCAATGGCCTCCACGTCGCCACAGCCCCCACGGCACTGGCTCAGGATCTGCATCTGGTCGAGGCTCGGAAGATAGTCAGGTCCAGCGAGTTCCAAGGCCGAGAGAAGCATCCACAGCTGCAAGGCTGTAAGCCCGCCCACTCGACCAGTCAAAACTGTCCGCCCATCGTTGATGATGGCGATCACTTCCGATGCAGACTGTGTCTGGTCGCCACCGGGTGGCGGATCATACTACCGGGTGGGAGGGACAGCCGGCTTGCGATTGGGTGGCGTGAGCGTCGCGCCGCACGCGCTGATCCGACCGCTGCCGCTCAGGCCGGGTGAGGGCTCATGTCCCCCGACAGCGGCTGAGGCACTGTCAGCAGCCGATTCGAGCCGCGTTCCGCCACCACCCCCGCGTCGAATCGCGTGTGAGCGCCCGCCGAGTCGATTGGGGCCCGCGTCGCCCCTGCCACTGCCCCTCTCGCGACCGCCGCCGCGGCCTCGACCACGGCCACGACCTGGCACGGGCGCGATGTCGCGACCGGTGCCGAGAAGAGCCGATGGGGCCAGTACCGCAGTGTGCTCAGCCCGTCGCGCCACCGGAACGGCACCTCTTTCGACGGCATGCGCCGCATTGACAGCCCGGGCGGCTTCCTCAGCCACCCGAGCAGCTTCAGCAGTCATGGCCTCCGCCCGTGTCCGGGCGCGCGCCACTTGACGACGCTGGGTGCGACTCTATTCGCCCGGGATAGGCCCCAGGGGCTCTGAGGCAGCGTGCTCATCCATAGTCAGCTGTCACGAGGACAGAGACAAACCGAAATTCTCAAAGAAGACCGCCCACCCGGCGTGGCGGCCACTCGTAAATCCCAGCGGTTGGCCCCAGATACAGGGACACAATCCGCGGTACCACAAAGAGCGCGAGCGCCCGCGTGGGCAATCGGCACAGGTTCCGCACGCACCCACCGGCGGGGCGGCGAGCGAAAATCAAACAGTCAAGCCGGCCCGCTTTGCCTTCCGGCGACTTGCACAGCCAGCGGTTGGCCCCAGAAAAAAGGACACAGCCCGCGGCACCACCCAGTCCCACTCGCCATATTGGGCGATTTGTAACGGTCCCACGAGCACCCACCGGCGGGGTGACGAGTGAGAAAGCACAGTGAGGACCGCCCACCCGGCACGGCGGCTACTTCAAAACACCAGCGGGTGGCCCCAACAAGAGGGGCACAGCCCGCGGCTTCACGAAAACTCGATCACCCGTAGGGGCGGTCAGTCGCGGTCTGGCCCGCACCCTCCGGCGGGGTGGCGGGCCTCTCTCCTCAAGGATGCGCCCAAAAAAAAAACAAAGGGGGGAAAGGGCGGCGCGGCGGGCGCAAAAACGAACGGGGATGGAGAAGGGGGAAAGCAAATCAAGCGAGGAGGGTCTGGAGAAATGAATAGTGGAGGAGAAGGAGTGGTGATGCAGACACGGTGACGGCACGAGCGCGACGGCGCTAGTCTGCGGCGGCGACCGGGCGTGGCGGTCCCTGGATGCAGTGCGTGCTGCGACTGTGCTCGCCAGAGGGTACTGTGAGTGCGGTGGCGACCCGTGCGGTCGCCCTGTCTCACACCGGATACATGCAGTACCCCGATCTAGGCACGGCGTGGAGGGCACGGCGTTCCATTTGAGATCACCCGTCGGCCGCGGCCGGGTGAACCCGTCCGGCACCGGATACGTGCGGGACCCCGATCTGGGCGCGGCGTGGAGGGCGCGGCGTCCGATCTGAGATCACCCGCCGGCCGCGTCCCTGTGAATTGGAAGCTGTGCAATCTCCAACAGTATTGTAAGTCAATGCACAGACAATTCCAGGCGTGAAATCAAGTACTCACAATCGTCGACCACAGAAGTGTACGACCTTAACGCATGCAGCACGTACGGGATCCTCGGCCTCGACCGACCGGCCCGCCCGACTAGAGCATATGGGCTTCTTGCACCAACGTGTGCTTCTAATCTTCTGGATAAATACTACACGCATAGGGAAATACGTACATTTATGGTCAGGGCGAACCGCATCTCCCTCCGCAGATCAGCAGTTTGCGTCGCCCTTGCGCTGTATCCAGCCTCTAAGGGCCGCCTGTCCCTGCTCAGGAGATCACCTGCGGTGCAGCTCCGCCTAGCGCCGTCTGCGTCCAGCCGGTCCTCTGTGTGCGCGATGTGCGTACGTCCACACTTGGACAGATCTCAAACGTGCTTTCGTGGCACTCTCTTCCCTGCTCCGCAGAGTACTGCTCGTTGACTGGGGCCCTGGTACGGTTGCACAGAGACCTACTTTCACTGTGACTCCGTTGCGCTTGGGAAAGGACACACGTTGACTGATGTAATATAGCGGTTGCGGAGCCGACACCTGGACTGAGACGCCGGGACGCTTTTGCGAGGACAAACGTTGAACGAGACGGCGTCTTGCGCGTCGAAGTGTTGCCGAGTAGCGGGGCAGATGAAGCTCCTGATGCTCCTCCGCCATCCCCAGTTGTCAGTGGTGCCCTACTAGCTAGTGTCTGGACTGCACATGGAGAACGTTGACCACCTGAATCGATAGCTTTTTGCCCATGGTATGAGAGAGAGGTGCTCCGTGATCTGTTTCTATCGTACCACGAATCGCACCGTGTCTAACCCCTACATATCGTCATCGTACTTGTGCCTTGCTGTCGACGTGTTGCATATTTTTCTGAACCAGGATGACCTGAGTGTTCTTTCTTTGCGATACGCACAGGCCATGTTCAGAAAGATTTTCAATGGAACTGTGAGCCCCGGAACGAATGGAAGCACCGCCGACTCGCCCAAACACAATTGCCTCTCATGGCTGGCCCCCCCTAGACAACTGGAAGGCCCTAATAGAGACTGTACTATCCCTCTCCGAGCAGTTATGACCAGAGCGGTTGAGAAGTACGCGAACCAGATTGACTACACGATCAGTGGCTGGTCAGGCAATCGACGTGCTGTGAAAGTGGCTCTGCAGAATGGTGCTCGTACTCGCTGCAACAGGCGACGCACCTCTGCTCGGCTGCTCACGTATCGCACCCTGGGAGTTCACATGGACGATGACGTACAGGAGGCGTCCATGGAACGCGTGGTGCTTGCTGCAGACGCTTCGGGTGCCTCTGCCGCCGGCGCGCGAGCTGAGAGTCCAGGCGTCGGTTACCGATTGAGACTGAAGGACGGCCGTAAAGAGTTGGTCCGCGCGCTTGACATGAACGGATCGGCGACGGCCATCATTGCTGAGCTTCTGTTCCTGGACGCCAGCGAAGTGTGGACCTCTGTGCGAGCATCCGGAGCCGCCTGTCTGAAAAGATACGTTGACACGGCAGAGTTCCCTAAGTGTTTGCGACCAGAGAGCCACGAGGCTCGCAAGGGCGTTGTGCGGTGCATGTGGCAGCATGGCCACACGAAGGCCATCTGGACTTGACAGCTGATGGGGCCATTAAGTGGAAGGCCCACAGGCGGACACGCCGTTGAGGCGGGTCTT
>ENA-ORXR01003855-ORXR01003855.1-marine-metagenome-genome-assembly--contig:-NODE-3855-length-13087-cov-3.280861_pt1 | contig 13087 bp, 13 predicted proteins | sample MGYA00237866_ERZ511479 | MGnify/ENA metagenome assembly ERZ511479 | reverse complement strand
AGATGATTACGCGCGGGCGATACAATACCCGCGAGGCGGTATTTGCATGGGCGGAAACGAGCCGCTCGCGGGGTCTTACCGGCTCGCTGGGCGGGTTGTCCGGCGCGCCCGTTCTGGATAAGGATGGCGAGTTGATTGGTATTGTCACCGCAGAGAGCCCGCGCCGCGGCCGGGTCTATTCTGTTGTTCCCTCAAATATGACCAATCTGGTTCCCGAGCAGACGCGGAGCGAAAAAACGACGGCGCTTGGACTAGAGAATTATGGCCGCGAAGCAGACGGATTTCGCCGTGATCGCCGTATTGCGCAGGTGATCTGTTTGGTGGGGTCCTCCTTATTTGGCGAAGGCGAATGAACGCGGTCAAAGCCGTCCTTAAATTTTTCACCAACCCTTTGATTGGGTTTGTTATTTTGCTTGGGATTGGGTTTTGGATCACCAATCGTTATGTCCCGCCGCAGCACCTCCCGTGGAAACCCCTCGATCTGTCCCGGCCCATGGGTCTGGCGACGGGCAGTCAATTATTTGCGCTTCAAATGGCGCCGCGCGCGCAGTGCAAAGCGGCGATGGAAACACAATTACCGGATCTCAACTTTGTCATAGAACCGCCGCGTGAAAGTGAAAAAGGATGCGGCTGGGAACTGGGCATAAATGTAAGCAGCGTTCACGGCGTCAATTTTTCGCCGCCCGAAGTGATGAATCTATGTCCGATGGCTGCGGCCAATACGCTGTGGATTCGCGAAATTAATGGCCATGCGGAAAAAATCTTGGGCCAGAAAATCAAAACGATATTGCATTATGATACCTATAGCTGCCGCACGATTGCAGGCAGCAGTCGATTGTCAGAACATGCTTTTGCTAATGCCTGGGATGTGTCAGGCTTTATACTCACAGATGGCACGACACTATCCGTGCTCAAAGATTGGGATGTGGCCGGGCCCAAAGCCAAATTTTTGCGCGCGGCCCGGGATGAGGCCTGCGGAATTTACCGCGTGACGCTCTCGCCGGATTATAACGCTGCGCACAAAGATCACTTCCATATCGATATGGGGCCAAGCCGGAGCTGCCGATAATGCGCGCCGCGCCGGATAAAGATACCCTGATCAGGCATACCAAAACATGGCTGCGCGATGTTATCATCAAACATAATTTCTGCCCGTTCGCCAAACGGGAATATGATAAAGGCAGCGTGCATTATGCTGTCATTGAAACGGCGGAAGTGCAGGCGCAATTAGATCAGATACTATTGCACTGTGCTCAGCTGGATAAGACTGAAACCCGAGAGACAAGCCTGCTGATTTTCCCGGCGGGCCTGTCTGATTTCGAAGATTATTTAGATGTTCTACATCTCGCCAATATGGCGCTAACAGAGCAAGGATATGACAGCATTTATCAGCTCGCGAGCTTCCACCCAGATTACCGTTTTGACGGCGCGCCGGATGACGATCCCGCAAATTACACGAACCGCTCTCCTTATCCCATGATTCATATTTTGCGCGAGGCTAGTGTTGCGCTCGCGGTCAAGAACCATCCTGACCCTGAGGGTATTTCTGAGCGCAATATTAGAGTTGCGCGGAAATTCGAGCTAAAAGCAATGCGAGATATGCTTGCGCGGTGTTTAGATAAATAAACTCTCCGCGCCGTCATTCTGCATTCACCTTAATTATGACAAAATGTTAATGTCTAATGAGAGCGGATTTAAATTTGGGAGGGGCACAAAAGTGAAATCGATTGTAAAAACATTTTCAGGCGCAGCCTGCGCGATGACGCTGTTTATTATAGTGTCGCTTTCAACAGGCGTTCCCGCTGCGGCGGATAATGAAACATCGCCAAAAAGAACGGGCCAAGACAGCACGAATTTACCAAAACTTTTTTTTAAACCTGAGGAAACACGTTGGCAAATGGTTTGGGTTAAAGATTTAGAGATGCATGACTTGCCTCATCCCGATTTGGCCGAGCAGCTGAATACCTTTATCAGTCGTGTAAATATTCATACAGCTGACCTAGACGGAACGCCGACTCTCACCGCCGCCTCTGCAAATTGTAATTTCATGGGACGATCCATGATGTGGACGATCGTTGAACCTGCCAAGACCACCGAGACGATAAGGAATGGTAAGCCGCATTATGAAACCAAGCCTGCAATATTTAAAAAACGCCCCGCAAGTTTTTCCACGACGCAAAAGGCGTGCAGGTTCAGGCATGAAATTGAAGGCGTAATATATGATGTCGGTTGGCCCAATCAGATGGAAGGATTTCTAATTGCCAATATCAACACACCCATAAATATTCGCGCCGGCAACATTCTTGAGTGGGAAGATGAGTCGGGCGAGGTCATTGCGCGATTCGAAAAACTACCTGACATTTCGATGGGCAAGATTTTCTGGAAACTTGATCCGGATATTCATCCCGATGATCCTGTTTTAAAAAATTATTTCGGCCCGGCCACAGTTTCGATAAATTTTCCGTCGATAACCTCTCATCGGGGCTGTACGCGCATTTACGCGCCGATAACGCTCAAAGAGAATAAGTTTAGTTTGAGTGGCGGGATGAAATCATATCCCTGTAAAGACCTGTCGGTTTTAATAGATGGCCAAAGAACAGCCTACACATCCGTAGCGAATACAGCAGAAAAAATTCTGGAAACGCATTTGCCGAATGCCTCGCAATATAAAGTCACAGAGGAGGGCGAGTCGAGCCGCCTCGTTCTGTCGGATGACAAAGGCAATGCGCTTATAAATCTAATTTCAACACCAAAGCGTCCTGCCCGCAATAATGATAATGGCCTCCGAATTTATGATAAGTTAGGCAATCATGAATGGATTATGGAGTTTGATAACAACGATGCTGCGCTTAAATTACACAGCCCTGTTCGAATAATCAGACATAACGCATATGGCCAAGACACAACAAAAGCTTATGCGTCGCTCATTTCATCACAAGGCTGCGTGCTTCGCGGGTTCAATGTAAATGGCGGTTCTCTGACTATGAACACCTATAACCCATTCCGCGAGAGTGGGTATCGGTATTGCAGCGGCCCAGAGGCTTTGGCTCTGCAGAAGCAATGGGCCTCGGCGCGCAAAATACTTTTCGATGACACCTATCTCATATTTTATGATGAAAATTGGGACGAGGTCATGCGCGCGAAACGGGGAAAGCCTGTCAGCGATGATGAGGGCTAAATCGCTAAATCCACATTTGCGAGCTGACCCAGCGCCTCAATCTCCTCGGGCGCAGTTTTAGTATGTTTGCGGGCCTGCAGGTCCATTAGTCCGGCCACGCCTTGCATGGATAATATATGCGCGCCCGTGCGGGCATTGACCATCGTATGGACGAGGGTGCGGATATTGGCGGTGACGGATTTTATGCCGCTGTAGAAATCATAGCCGTCTCCGGGCGCGCAGTCAGGGCCGAAGGCGAGGCGGGCTTCAAACAGCGCGCCGCTGATTTTGCCGTAATTCTCAGGCATATGATTTTCCGGCCACGCGGCGGTGAAATGCCCGACGGTTGAGGTGACCCGGCCAAACAGGGCGGGCGGAGCGATACGGCCAAAACTGTCAGCTTCATCAGGCGTGAAGACGCCGCTGCCCAAAAAGGTCTGCCCCCAGGCTTTGGCCTGCGCGACGTCAGGCCGGACAGGCGCGATGTCTAAATCCACGCCGCGCGCTTTGGCAAAATCGGGTAGGGCCGTCTCATAGGCCTTGGCGGCAGCAACCGCCCGTTTCGGCCAGGCAAAGGGCTTTAATGTTCTTTGCGAAATATGCGCGGTGGTCTCGCGCAAGCTTGCGGCGGGGCGGCCATCGGCGTGATACATGACATGCAGCAGGTCTGCGCCCGTCTCGGTCAGCTCTAAAATACCCGACCGTATAAGCAGCGGAGCGCCCGGGCGCGCCTCGGCCAGATAGCGGATATGGCAATCAACAGGGCGGATTTGCGATGTCGCTCCGCGCCGAACGGCTTCGGGCAAATCAAGATGATCGGCAAAACGCGCCCGGGCCTGCGCAAATTTATAGATATAATGGCGCATATTCATGTGACCCAACTCGTCACATTCCCACGCGCTGCACTCGCCCGCCCACGTTAAAACAGAATTATCCATAATGCCTATGCGGCTGCGCAATCCGCGCATTGGCCATAATGCTCGATGATCGAGCGCTTGACGCTAAAGCCGTCCGGCGGATTGACATTATGCTCGGCAATGTGGCGCTCAATCACGCTCTTGCAGTTATCGCAAATGTAAAATTCGGCGCGGTGTCCCTCATGGGTGTGATCACAGACGACATAAGCGTTTAAAGCTTCGACGCGGTGGATCAGGCCCAGCTTGGAGAGAAATTCAAGCGCGCGGTAAACCGTCGGCGGACGCGGGGAGCCATAATCCGGATGAAGGCGATCCAGCAGGTCATAGGCTTTGACAGGTTCCTGGGCGCTGACAATGAGCTCGAAAATATGAGAGCGCAGCGGCGTGAAGCGCTCGCCGGCGGCGGCGCTGACGGCTTTGGCGATGGCCAAATGATGCTCCATATCGCCCGGCGCGCAATTATCGCCATGCTGATGACCGCTATGGCCGTCATGTGTGTGGGTATGTGTATCTGACATATATCCGCCTTTGATTTGCCTGTCTGTATCACACCCAAGGGGAATAAAGCCAGCCCGCTGCACCCACTGATTATACGCGCTTGAGAATACAAAACATATCCGCTAAGAGCGCGCAATAATTTGGCGGGACAGGCCCGCAATCACACTAACGCATATCCATAGGAAATATCATGGCAAAAGCACCAGCACCCGCCGGCGGCGTATCCGGCAATGTTTTACTTTATCAAAACCCGGTTCCGCTGACCAAAGAGACGCACAGCAAAATGGGCGTTTCAGCAACTGCCAAGCCGTTTGATTTTCTGCGCAAGGCGCATTTTGTGCCCGTGACAGCGCCTGAATTTGGCGCGGCGGCGAACAGCTATCCGCTCATCTTTGCGGGCGAGGCGAAAAACCCGCTGGCCGTTATGGGCATTCGCGGCGAAGAAAACCTCTTCGTGCAAGATGATGGTCAGTTTAACCCTGATTTCTACATGCCCGCATTTGCGCGCCGCTATCCTTTTGTTCTGGCCGGTGACGAAGCCAATAACCGCTTCGTGGTTTGCGTTGACGAAAAAGCCGATTGCGTTGCTAAGAAAAATCCTGAGCGTCCGTTCTTTGAGGGCGAAGAGCTGTCGGCCTTCACGCAAGAAGCGTTTGAATTCCTGCAGGCTTTTGAGCGCGATCGCCGCGCCACAGAAGACATGATCAAAGTCTTTAACGAGCATGATCTGTTCGAGCAAAAAGAAATGAACTTCCAGGGCAATAACCCTGATGGATCACTCGCGCCAAAGCAAAAGATCGCGGAATATTTCGCCATCACCGAAGAGCGCCTGAAAAAGCTCGACGATAAAGCGCTGCGCATGTTCGCCGATCGCGGCTATCTGGCCGTCGCTTATGCCCACATCATGTCCCTGTCCAACTGGCAGCGCCTGGTCAACATAACGCTGCGCAAAGTGCAAGACGAGCAAGCCGCCGCGTAAAGCGCGCGACATTCTGTTTCAAAGCCCCGCCGCGTGCGGGGCTTTTTTGTGGACTAGATTAGACATCGCACGACGCGACATGCGCGACACGCTGTCGGATTTCGCTTCGCTCTATCCGACCTACAAAGTCACTGCCCGTAGGTCAGCTAGAGCGAAGCGAAAGCTGACACGCGCAAGCGAATGCTCCTAACTCCAACATCACAATCCCTTTACATCACATATTGTTATATTGAGAATTTTAACGCTGCATTTATATGAAGGCTCCAAGGACTCTCTATGCGCTATATATATTTGACATTATCGATCTGGGCGGCGGCCTTGTTGGCGGCGACGTCTGCTTATGCCGAGCAAACAGATACGGTCACCATCGAAGAATCGCGGGTGACCGTTGTTACCGATCATGACACCATCGCGCCGGGCCAGACATTCTACCTCGCCGTGGAATGGGCGATGGATGATAAATGGCATGTCTATTGGCAAAATCCCGGCGATAGCGGAGAGAGTTTCCAGCTGGACTTAAACGCCAGCGAGGATTTCACCGCCGGGCCAATTATCTGGGCCACTCCGAAATGGGTCGCGACAGGATCAGATGATATTCAAATCATCAATTACGGCTATGAAGGCCGCCCGCTCTTTCCGGTTCAGATCAAGGCAAGCGAGGATTTAAATCCCGGCGATATCCTGAGCATCTCAGGCGAAACTTACGCGCTGGTCTGTGATACAATATGTATTCCGCGCACTGTGCCGTTCCAAATGGCGCTCAATGTCGGCGAGCCGGTTATCGATAATCGCTGGAACAGTAATATCTCCCGCACCTTGAAAAAGGTCCCGCAAAGTGTGGAGGTAGAGGCAACGACATATCTAGATGGCGACACGCTGGTCATCGATATTGCGTCGATGGATTTCGCCGAGGGCGTTATTTCTGACCCTTATATTTTCCCAAATGCGCAAAGCTATATTTCGCCCAGCGCACCGCAAGCGCCGCAATTGGGTCCCCAAGGTCTTCGCATCACGATGACGCCCGGATTTAAAACTGAAAATGGCGTTGAGGAAAACATCCCCTTCATTCTCGCCTTTAATAAGAACGGCGAATATACAGGCCTGCAGATGACCGCTCGGCCCGGTGCGGCGCTGGAATTAGGCCTGCCCGCAGCAACGTCTGCGCCGACAATGGTCGCGGCGGGGCCAAGTTTCTTGGTCGCGGTGGTCTTCGCGCTCATTGGCGGGCTGATTTTAAATCTAATGCCGTGCGTCTTTCCCGTTATTTCGATCAAAGCGCTGTCCTTTGCGAAATGTGGAGAGATGTCCGACGCGCAAATTCGCGCCAAAGGCTGGGCCTATACGGCGGGCGTCTTTGCGACTTTTGCCGTGCTGGTCGGTATATTGATTGCGATTAAATCCACCGGGCAACTTGTCGGCTGGGGCTTTCAGTTCCAAAATCCGGCCATCCCCGCATTGCTGGCTTTGCTGATGTTCCTCATTGGTCTGAACCTGCTGGGCATGTTTGAGATTTCCGGCCCGTGGCAAAATGCAGGGCAAGATCTGACAAGAAAGTCCGGCCAGGGCGGGTCATTTTTTACCGGCGCGCTGGCTGTTGTTGTCGCCACGCCTTGCACCGCGCCCTTTATGGCCGGCGCCATCGGTTACGCTATGGCCGCGCCGACGGCGTCCATGATTGCCGTATTCGCGGCGCTGGCTTTGGGCTTTGCGCTGCCGTTTCTGATTTTATGCTACGCGCCCAAAATTCTGCAAAGCCTGCCTAAACCCGGGCCATGGATGAAGACCTTCCAGGAAATTTTGGCTTTCCCCATGTTTGCGACAGCGATCTATCTGGTTTGGGTGGTCAGCCAGCAAACCGTTCCGGGCGGTGAGGGCCGCGTCCTCGTCGCCATGCTTGCCGCCGGTCTGGGCATTTGGCTGCTGCGCCGCACATCCCCACTGTTTAAAGGGCTGGCGATTGCCGCCTTTATCGGCGCAGTCGCTCTGCCTTTCACATTGCAAACCGATACGGGCACCGTCAGCATTTCAGCGGATAAAGGTTATCCGAAATTGGCGTGGAGTCCTAAGACTGTCGCGCAATTACGCGGTGAGGGCCAAGCGGTCTTTGTTGATTTCACCGCTGCGTGGTGCGTGACCTGCAAGGTCAATGAGCGCGGCGCCTTAGCCGACAAAGACGTCGTTGATGCTTTTAACGAGACAAATACAGCCTTCCTCGTTGCCGACTGGACGAACCGCGATGACATCATTGCCGCGGAGCTTCGCCGTTATGGCCGCGCCGGCGTGCCGCTTTATCTTTATTTCCCGCCGCTTGCCCCGGGGGAGGTTCATGATCCGGCCAGCGCGCAGGTCCTGCCGCAAGTGCTCTTATCGGCAAAGGTTGTCGAGACATTACAGGGCGGTTAGCCATATCACAATTGGCATCACATCGGTGTGAAGGGATTGAACCAAATGGTCTGCCTCGCGTATGTAATATTGTAATCAACAAAACCCGACCCCACTTTTGGAGACATATATGATCCGTCGTTCCCTACTTGCCCTGACAGCGGCATCCGCTGTTGCCCTCGCTTTGCCGGCTATGGCCAGCGTCAAGACAGGCAATGCTGCCCCTGAATTTACCGCCGTAGACAGTAATGGCGTATCGCACAATCTGTCCGATTTTGCCGGAAAAACCGTTGTGCTTGAATGGACAAATCACGGCTGCCCCTATGTTGTGAAACATTATGACAGCGGCAATATGCAGGCCATCCAGAAAGCCGCCACAGATGATGGCGTCGTCTGGCTCTCCGTTATCTCGTCTGCCCCCGGCAAGCAGGGCTATGTTGACGGCGCGGGCGCGAATGCTCTGACCGCTAGCCGTAATGCCTCCCCGACAGCCGTTCTGCTTGACCCGTCAGGTCAAGTCGGCCGCCTCTATAATGCTAAGACAACGCCGCACATGTATGTCATTAACGGCGAAGGCAATGTTGTCTATCAAGGCGCCATCGATAACACGCCCAGCACCCGCGCCTCCGATATTCCGACATCAACAAATTATGTCACGGCGGCTCTGGAGGCTGTTGAGAACGGACAGACTCCGGCAACGACGCAGTCCGAAGCTTATGGATGCAGCGTAAAGTACTAATCATAATTACCGAGGCGCTTCCACGCGCCTCATCTTGATGCACTCTCCCTCCGAACGCATCAGACTGCGGCCCGCTTCCCCCGAGCGGGCCGTTGACCGTTTGGGGAAATGAGTTAAGAGTCAGGGTCAATCTCTTGGAGCCCTGCCATGCCTAAATCCTCTTCCGCCAAATCTGAAATTTGGGCAGAAATGGTGTCGCGCGGCGCTTCCGAGCTGCCGCCCATTGTCGATCTGTTTTCGGATGATCTGCGCCTTCAAAAAATGAGTGTAACGGTCGGTAAAATCTATGCAGATTTTTCCAAACAATCTGTCGATGACGAAACGCTCGCTTTGCTTTTAAAGCTGGCGCAAGCCTGTGACCTCAAGGGCTGGCGAGAGCGGTTCCTGACGGGTGAGCGCATCAATGTCTCCGAAGATCGCGCCGTTCTTCACCCGGCCTTGCGCGGCTCATCGTCTGTTTCGGGCGGCGATGCCGGCGTGCAAGAGGCCGTCGCCAATATGCGCGTGCGGACGACTGAATATGCCAAAAAAATTCGCGACGAGGGGGAGTTTGATAACATCCTTCATATCGGGATTGGCGGCTCTGATCTGGGCCCGCGCTTGGTGGCCGATGCGTTTGAAGCCACGATTGATACTTCGCTGAATTTGGTCTTTGCCGAGAATGTCGACGGGGCATCCATCAATGACGCGCTGCAAGGGTTAGATCCTTCTAAAACCTTGGTCGTAGTTGTCTCTAAAAGTTTCGGCACCCAAGAAACCAAAATGAACGCCGACGCCGCGCGCGATTGGCTGACCTCTGCGGGGTGCGACGCCGCGCGCCACATTATCGCCGTCTCGGCCAATCCCGATCGCGCGGTTGAATTTGGAATCGCGGCTGAGAATGTCTTTGATTTTTGGGACTGGGTCGGCGGACGTTACTCTGTCTGGTCGGCTGTGGGCTTGTCGCTGCAACTTGCCTTTGGCCCGAAGGCCTTTGATGAATTTCTAAACGGCGCAGCGATTATGGACGCGCATTTCGCCCGCGCTGAGTTTGCGCGAAACTTGCCGGTCTTAATGGCGCTGATCGGTGTGTGGAACCGTAACGGCCTGAATTACGACTCTCTCGCCGTGATACCTTATTCGCGCCGCTTGCGTAAATTCTCCGCCTTTCTGCAACAGTTGGAAATGGAATCAAATGGCAAAGCGATTGGCCGCGATGGCAAAGCGGCGGGTCTGACCTGTCCCGTGATCTGGGGCGATGAAGGCACAAATGGACAGCACGCTTTTTTCCAGTGGCTGCACCAAGGCGCGTCCATTGCGCCCGTTGATTTTGTGGCCGTTGCGACGGATCACGAATTTCGCCCCGCCCATCACAAAGCCCTACTGGCCAATTGCGTCGCCCAGTCCGAAGCCTTGATGGTCGGCAAGACCGAAGCCGCCGTTCGCGAGGAGCTTGGCGATCATCCCAAAGCGGACGAGCTGGCGCTGCAAAAAACATTCTTCGGCAACCGCCCGTCAACGACGCTTCTGCTCGAAGATCTATCGCCTGAGTCCATCGGCAGCCTGATCGCGCTCTATGAGCATAAAGTCTTCGTCCAAGGCGTCATTTGGGGCGTCAACAGTTTCGACCAATGGGGCGTCGAGCTGGGCAAAGTCCTCGCCAGCCAAGTGCTCGAAGATTTGGACGGCGGAGATGGTGAGCATGACCCCAGCACGACAGAGCTCATTCGGCGGATTAAATCAGCTTAGCGTAAAGCGCGCCCGCGTCTGCGGGCTGGGAACGAGGCACGCTTCCGTTCGCCCAAACAAGCGGTAACGATTATTCGCGATGCGGCGATACATTAAATCACGCAGCGGGCGGGGGATGACCCGCAGCCAGCGCAGATATTTTGACGGACCGTCCAGATGTTTCATCAAGGCAAATACCGCGTCGGAATGATCATAAGCCTGTCCGCCATCGATAAATAAAAATGTCTTGGGATTGTCCGCATCAATATTATGACGCTTCGCGATCTCGCGCCCTTCTTCGGATTTTATCGTGACAAAGCGAATGTCGGGGCGGCGCTCATATTTCAAAACATACGCCACCGCGCCGCTACACAGCACGCAGTGACCGTCAAATACATATATCGGCGCAGCGCTCATAGAACCAATATAGGGTCCCGCGCGTATATTTAATATGAGACAAAAACACAGATATATAATTTCGGCGGCGCTTAGCGGGTTTCTGATGCTTGGCGCGCAGGGCCTTACGGCACAAACGCTACACTCCACAACCGCGCAGGCGACGATTATGAAAATTGATTTTGACAGCCGCGAAGATTTTGCCAGCTGGCGCGTCGTTAATGACGGCGTGATGGGCGGGCTGTCCGAAGGTGGCATTCTGTCCAAGGACGGATATATGAATTTCTCCGGCACGATCAATACAAATGGCGGCGGCTTTTCCTCGATCCGTAAGTGGATAGAGCCCGGCGCGTTTGAAACGGCGGATAGGCTGACATTTAAAATCCGCAGCGATGGACGTAAATATCAAGTAAACTTGCGCACCGGCGCGCGCCATTGGGGCCGCTCTGTCGCTTACCGCGCCGACATCCCCGAAACGCCGGCAGGGCAGTGGGCCGAAGTCAGCATTAAATTATCTGATCTTTCCCCTTCTGTTTTTGGTCGCAGCGTAAAGGCTCGCCCCTTTGACAAATCCGACGTCCGTATCCTCGGCGTCATACTCGCCGACGGCCAAGACGGGCCGTTCAATCTGGATATAAAAGAGATCAGCGCGCAGTAATCTCGGCGCGCCGCAAGGCGCACAAATTACGATTTGTGAGACTCGCAGATTACCTCTATGTTGACCGGAGAGGGCAGAGAGCGGCGAAATGGGATTCTACAATAAATATATATTGCCGGCATGCTTGGATAAAGCCTGCGGCATCGGGCCGATTACAAAACAGCGCGCGAAAATTATACCCCGCGCGCGCGGCACCGTTTTGGAAATCGGCATTGGCTCGGGACAAAACCTTCCGCATTATGATGCCGCCAAAGTTACAAAAATTATTGGCGTAGACCCGGATGATCATATCTGGACACGCAGCGCTGATCGGCGCGCAAATTGCGATATCCCGGTTGACCGCATTGGATTGTCAGGGGAGAGCATCCCGCTTGAAGACGAGCTGGTTGATACGGTCGTCGTGACCTATTCGCTCTGCACTATTCCTGATCCTGTCGCCGCGCTCTTAGAGATGAAACGCATCGTCAAACCCGGCGGAGATATTCTGTTTTGCGAGCATGGCAAAGCGCCGGATAGCCGCGTGAGCAAATGGCAAAACAGGATTGATCCTGTCTGGAAGAAAATCGCAGGGGGATGCCATAGCGGGCGTGACATTCCGGCGCTCTTTGATGCCGCAGAGCTTCCGATTATTGACTTAGAAGAAATGTATATTCCGGGGCCTCGCGTCCTGAGTTATAATTATTGGGGCGCCGCGCGCGGGTAAATTGTCGGTGCGCGCTGCTTGACGCCGGCTTTGGCGTTCACGATTTCGGCGCAATAGCCTCCATGACTTTCGGGTCTATTTCGACATGGGGCGCATAAATCTGAATATCATCAATAAGCTCTGTCCAGCCCGTTTTCCATGTGAGAACGAATATCTTATTCTTATCAGCAAAGGTAAGATATAAGTGACCGTTTTTTGCATAGCCGATCTGTCTGGCCTCTACCCAATAATACTCTGATAGCTTCAAAGCTGATTGCCCGTTGGGTCCTGAAATTTTCTGATGGTTCCATCTGATTTCACTTACGCAGAATGCTTTGACGATAAAAACATAAGCTAAGCAAAATAAACCGAAGCCGATAAAGGCATAGCCCGCCCCAGCCTGATCTCTGACAAACCAGATGACCCCGAGACCCACGCAACAAAATAAAAACCCGGAGACCGCTATGAATCCATACATCCCATTTGGTATTGAGATGACTTTATAAAACCCATCTCTGGCCGCTTTGCCTGTCTTGGCGTTTCGCATCACGCGCCCAAAAATGAAAGTCACTATAGATACGACGAGAAATGTAGAGATAATTTGCTCAAGCATAGAATTGACGTCTTAGCAGCTAATTGAGTAAACCTGTTTGCACGATTGAATCTGAAGGTCTAGACCGCGCTCATGTCTAAGAAAAAAAACAAACCGTTTCGCCCCAAAGCCCGTCGTCCTCGGGGATTTGAAGATAAGCCCGCCGACACGCTGCGGGCTGAGCGGGCGCTGATTGATGCGGCGTTCTCAGTTTATGACTCGCGCGGGTTCGAGCCGCTGCAGACTCCGGCTTTTGAATATGCCGACGCGCTGGGAAAATTCCTCCCTGATGAAGACCGCCCCAATGAAGGCGTGTTCGCCATGCAGGATGATGACGAGCAGTGGATGGCGCTGCGTTATGATCTGACCGCGCCGATGGC
>ENA-ORXR01003853-ORXR01003853.1-marine-metagenome-genome-assembly--contig:-NODE-3853-length-13090-cov-6.578652_pt1 | contig 13090 bp, 12 predicted proteins | sample MGYA00237866_ERZ511479 | MGnify/ENA metagenome assembly ERZ511479 | reverse complement strand
CACTTGATCCTCGCGCCTAACCCTCGATCACATGAGGCTCCGCGACGAGTCACCGCCTTTTTCAACACCCTGCTAAGCTTCTGTCATCGAGACTGATGCGACTTTTCGTCACTGCTTGTAGCGACGCCTCGATGGTCTGAATCAGCTCCACTGGATTTGAAAACAGAGGTGAAATGGTCTCTCCAAACTGAGCTACCATCTCCGAATTATCTTGAAATTCGACCCATGGTTTGACCCCGGTTCTTCGGCAAGCCTGATCAAGGACACCCATCTTCGCTAACCTCTGCGGTCTTGATTTTCGGTGAATTCTTGACATCGTTGCGGCCTTCCAATTCGACCCATGTCATCGTCCGAATCTGATCTTCCATCCGTCGACCTTCCTCGCATCGAGGCGGCAGTACGCGAAATTCTTGCCGCAATCGGTGAGGATCCAAACCGCGACGGCTTGCTCGAAACTCCAGCTAGGGTCGGTCGGCTTTACGAGGAAATCTGCTCGGGTCTAAGAGAAGACCCGTCAGAACATCTGATTAAGACCTTCGATGTTGATCACGACGAAGTCATTGTCGTCCGTGACATCCCTCTCTACTCACTTTGCGAGCACCACCTCATCCCATTCTTTGGCCGAGCCCATGTCGGTTACATTCCGAAGAAAGGCGGCCGCATCACTGGATTGTCCAAACTTGCTCGATTGGTTGATGGCTACTCACGACGACCGCAGGTTCAGGAACGCCTAACACGCCAAGTCGCTGACGCGATGCGCGACCGGCTCGATCCGCAGGGGGTCATTGTGATCATCGAAGCCGAACATCTCTGCATGTCGATGCGTGGCATACGCAAACCCGGTTCCCAAACTGTGACCTCTGCCGTGCACGGCGCGTTCCGCGAAAACGCAGCATCGCGAGCAGAAGTGATGCAGCTGATTCAAGCGCGGTAAAAAAAGCGCATCGCTACTTCAGCTGATCAGCCAAGGCTGTCTCCACCTTAGCTAGCTCGGCCGACAGGGATTCCAGCGACTCGATCAGTTCGAGAATCGCCACTCGTCCTGGAGCATCGTCTTCGCCCAAAATCGCCTGATCAAACGGGACTGGAATCGCGACTGACTGCTCGACCACCAGAACGAGCGTCTTCTCCAACAGCGCGGTATCAATCCCGACTTCAGCAGCTGCGCTGAGCAGTCCCGGCCCAGAAATTTTCGAGCCATCGGTTCGGGTGTAGCTTCCCATAAGCACATTCTCTAAGCCCATTGCGTCGTATTGAATATCGACGTGGGTGGTGTCGCTGAAGCAACTGTGCTCCTCTTCTTCGAGTTGCGTGTCCCAGGCAACGAGTAAGCGGTCACTGGCGAACTCAATCCCCGCTAGGTGGCGCACCCCGGTCGAAGCCCGCCAAGTCGACCGTTCAGGTTCGGCGACGAAACCGGCCCTGAAGTTGTCTGGTTTCTCTGGTGCCCACTCCGCGACCAAGCCCTCCAAATGCCCGATGAGCAATTCAGAGCACACCTTGAGATAGGTCTTTCTTCTGTCAGCCTGAGGATGGGTCGAGTAGTCAGTCGCCGGTCGCGCGCCCGGTCCAGTTTCGCTTTGGTCTTGTCCCCATAACAGAAACTCGATGGCGTGATAGCCGCACGCGATGGCGGTCTCGCCCTCTTTTTCGTTCAGCTCAACGAGCACCTCGGCAGTGATCTCGGGATAAAGATCAGGCCGGTTGATGACTCCGCTGTTGGGCAGCCCTTCGACGTAATCGATGTAGGATTCGTCCATCGGCCAGGCGTTGATCCACGGTTCCGGGCCGTCTTCATCATCGATCGGTCCGGCGTAGAAACGGTAGACTTCGGTCTGGAGATAGGGCTTTCTGGCTGTGATCCAAGCTTCGCGAGCGGCCGCCAAATTGGCATTAGTCGGTGTCGCGATCAGCTGATCAACGGCCGCGCCGAGAGCCCGAGCCCCGAATAAACTATCTTGGTAGCTCGCGTGAACGATCGTCGCGTAGTTCTCGATGAAGGTCGCCTCTTTGACCTCCGAAGTGCTCCGATCCGAACAACCAACAACCACCCCAGCGGAAATCGCTGCGATCGCCACTGGGAAAATCCGGGCTGTGAATTTACGGAATCCTAAGAGAGTCATCATTCGGTGACCTTCTTCGCCTTGGCTTCTCCCTTTTTCATCTTGTTCTTTGGTTTCGCAGGCTTTTTCCGGGCAGGCTTCGGCGCTTCGGCGATCTTATCCGCCCAGGACTTTGTCCGATCGAAGAGCACACCATAACGTTTATGGCTATCCCTGATCGATTCGGCAGAGATGCGTGAAACTTCATTGTCGTAGAGCCGCTGCATTTCCTGAAGAGCCGGAGCCTTCTCGGGATTCACTGCCAGATTTTTCATCTCAAGACGATCTGTCTTCATGTCATAGAGCTCGTCGGTCGGCTCCATGCCGTCTGCTCCGTATGCCCAGTGGATGTATTTGAAAGTTGGAGTAACGACACCGAAAACCCTGGCCGCCTCTGGCCCCCAAAAATTCATCAGCGCCAACTGCTCTCGGACTTCGGTGTCGGGCTTGGCGAGCAACGGCAGAAGGCTGACACCATCGACCCCCTCTGGAGTTTCGACTCCAGCAATTTCGAGAATCGTCGTGTAGAGGTCGATATTTCCGGTCAGCGCTCCTGAGCGTCTACCCATGGCATCTTGGCGCCTCGGGTCAGCAATGATCAACGGCACTCGAGCCCCTTCTTCGTAAGGAAGCACCTTTGAGCCGTAACCGTGGGATCCATTGAAGAAGCCGTTGTCGGAGGTGTAGATCACGATCGTGTTGTCCGCGACACCGTGCTCTTTCAGCGCTTCAGTGATCATACCGACAGCAACATCGATGCCGTAGATCTGCTGGTGATAGGTCGCCATGACCTCATCGAATCGGTCGCTGTAGTGCCAGCTGTGGAAGCGCTCATACTGGCGGCCGACCTTACTCTGTTCGGCGAAGTGCTCACCGTTCTCTCGGCCGTAATTGGCGGGCTTGGTGAATTTCTTTCCAGCGTAGACGTGATCAAATTGTGGATCGGGCGTAGTCGGATGGTGGGGAGCCTTGAAACTAATCGACAAGCAAAACGGTTGCTCGGAGTTCTTCGCTGACGACGCGATGAAGTCCCTGCCAAAAGCTCCGTAGGAGGTCGAAGAATGCGGAAACTCCTTTGCATACTGAGCCATGGATGAATTCTTCGCCGTTCTGTAATGCGTCTGCCCTGGCCCGGCTCCCCAGACATCGAAATCCTCTTGCGGCAAACCAACGCCTTCGACTTCCATTCCAATTTTACCTGCCATCGCGGTGCGATAACCCGCTGCCTTGAGCAACATCGGATAGGATTTCGCCCACAGCTCCTGAGGCAGATCACCGTGATCAAAGTTGCACCCGTTGCGGTATTCATAGCGCCCAGTCAAAATATTGGCCCGGCTCGCCATGCAGATCGCCGTCGTGTTGTAGTGCGAGTCGAACGCCATTCCGGCAGCAGCCAGAGCATCGATGTTCGGAGTTTGGACATCCGCATTGCCGTAGCAACCGAGGGTCGAGAACGCCTGATCATCGGCGAGCAAGAACACGATGTTCGGGGGCTTCACACCCGACTGCGCTACCCCGATAGCCGGAAGAAACGTCGAGGCAACGCCTAGAAGGAGGGAAATGATGGAACACAAGGAGATGGTGAGACGCGAAATCATGGCTTGGATAAAAAACGTCGAGACTATGGGTGGGCTATCGTTTTTCTAAAATCGAAACGATCAACGTAAGATTTCGCTCAGATCCGCTGTTTTATAGTACTGTGGTTACTCGTCTACTTCTCAACCCCATCGCCTCCGTGATTTTGATCTCGGCGGCTGCAACGTCCACGTCGAATGCAGCGCCGACTGACGAGATTGATTTTGGCTCTCAGATTCGTCCGATCCTGTCGAAAAATTGCTTCTTCTGCCACGGGCCAGATGCTCATGAGCGGAAGGCCGATCTGCGGCTCGATACCTACGAAGGAGCCATTGAAGATCGCGACGGTAACCGAGCCATCGATCCCGACAATCTCGCTGACAGCGAATTCATCTACCGCATCACCACCGATGACGAGGATGATATCATGCCGACGATCAAGTCGCACAAGAAGCTAACCGCAGAAGAAATCAGTCTACTTACGCGATGGGTTGAGTCGGGCGCAGAATATTCGGATCACTGGGCTTTCGTTGATCCAGCCAAGCCGACCCCTCCTGTGGAATCCAGCGGATGGGCTAAGAATCCGATCGATCAATTTGTTCACGCCCGACTGACCAGCGCCGGCTTGGAAGCATCTCCCGAAGCCTCCCCTGAACAATATATTCGCCGGGTCAGTTTCGATCTCCGAGGCTTGCCACCGACACCATCCGAAGTCGACCAGTTCGTCGCGGACTATGCAAAAGATCAGGACGCGGCTGTCGGCTCACTCGTCGATCAATTTTTGGCGTCAGAACACTTTGGTGAGCGGATGGCATTGGCTTGGATGGACGCGGCTCGCTATGGCGACACCTCGGTCATGCACGCTGACGGGCCTCGCGATATGTGGCGTTGGCGCGATTGGGTGATCGATGCGTATAACGCCAATAAGCCGTTCTCCGATTTCCTTCGCGAGCAGTTGGCTGGAGATCTAATCCCCAATGCCACTTTCGAACAAAAAGTAGCGACGGGTTTCAACCGTAACAACGCGACCTCCGACGAGGGCGGAGCCTTCCCTGAAGAACTCCGAGTCGAATACACCCTCGACCGCGTCGCGACCACGACGAACGTCTTCCTTGGCCTGTCCGTCGAATGCGCTCAGTGCCACGATCATAAGTACGACCCGATTTCGCAGAAGGAATACTTCTCAATGTACGCCTTCTTTAATGTCGCGGCCGATCCCGGCATGCAGAGCCGAAAGGGGAACCAGGCACCGGTAGTTGAATACGTGGTTGGTGGCGATCCAGAGCGTGCAGCTGAGATAGACAGGGAAGTCGCAACGATCAAGGCGCAGCTCGATGCGCGGATGAAGGCAACCTCTGACATCGCAGAACAATGGATGATTTCCGCCGCGGCTGAATCAGTCGACTCACCAGCGCCGGTCGGTCTGAAATTTCACTATCCGCTCGATCCCGACGGAAAGACCAACATCATCGCTGAAGTCATTGATGAAGGTGGCGATGCGAAAATCGCTGGGAACAAACCGGCCAAGAAGACCGACCGCGAAGGTTTGCCAGCTCTGGCTGTTGAGGGAAACACCGCGCCAATCGCTTCGGGTGAACGCCAACCGCAACTAGACGTCGGCAAGCCGTTCACGGTCAGCTACTGGATCCGCCCACAGAAAAACACAAGAACCGGAGCCATCGTCTCTCGCATGAGTCGCGACAAGCAGCATCGCGGTTGGGATCTTTGGCTCCAAGACCGACGCCCCAGCACTCACCTGATTGAAGAGTGGCCAAACAACGCACTCAAAGTGGTTTCGAAAAACCAACTGAAAGTAGACCAATGGCAACACGTTGTGATCAGCTATGACGGCTCAAGAAAGGCAGACGGCGTCACCATCTACATCGACGGGAAGAATACAGGGCACAAAATCGAAACGAACTCCCTGACTCCAGATTCTGACAACACGACCGAGACGCCATTCGCGATCGGACGCCGAGACAAGAGTTCCGCGATCAATGTTCATCTCGACGACCTCCGATTCTACGACCGCGAGTTACCTGAAAACGAGATCGCCCTACTCGATTCCGATCCTGTCGCCAATGCTCTCTCCGTCGAGCACAGCAAACGGAACGAAACGCAACAGAATGTGCTCCGGAAGCACCACCTCCAGAACATCGACCCAGAAGGGATGGCCTTGTTCAACAATCAACAGGCCCTCATCGCTGAGCGCGCGGAGGTCATGAAGGACGCGAAAAAATACAGCTCCATGGTCATGCAAGACCAGCCGATGAATAAGATGCGGAACACCTATGTGCTCGACCGCGGCCAGTACGATTCGCCCAAGGAAGAGGAAGTGATCCTTGCCAATGTCCCGGCGGCATTCCCTCCCCTACCCGACGGTGCGCCAGCTAACCGACTCGGACTCGCCGAATGGTTCCTCCGCGACGATCACCCGCTCACCGCACGGGTCGCGGTTAATCGCTACTGGTCGATGCTGTTCGGTCGCGGCATCGTTAGCAGTGTCACCGATCTAGGCAATCAGGGCGCATTCCCGACGCACCCAGAGTTGATTGATTGGCTGGCTTCCGATTTCAGAGAAAATGGTTGGGATATCAAACGCACCCTGCGCCAAATCGTGACCTCGGCAACTTACCGCCAATCGGCGCAGGTCACACCAGGCGGTTTCGAAACTGATCCTGAGAACCTTCTGCTCTCCCGGTCACCGCGACTGAGGCTTCAAGGTGAGTTCATCCGTGACGCTGCCCTGTCCGTCGGAGGACTGCTTGTTCAAGAACTCGGCGGGCCGGGAACGAAACCGTATCAGCCAGCTGGATTGTGGAACGAAGTCTCGCTCAACAATGGTCTGCGTTTTCAACAGGACAAAGGCGAGAAGCTGTATCGAAAGTCGATGTACATCTACTGGAAGCGTTCCGCGCCCCATCCGGCAATGACCATTTTCGATGCCCCGACCCGTGAAAAATGTGTCGTCCAACGCCCGCGGACAAACACACCTCTCCAAGCGCTGGTAACCCTCAACGATGTCCAGTTTGTCGAAGCTTCTCGCAAGCTCGCCGAGCGGATGGTCACTGATGGTGGTGCCGAATTTGAGGGCCGCGTTGAACAAGCCTACCTGCTCTGCCTGTCCCGCCGTCCCTCAGAAACCGAACTCGAGATTTGCCGCGATGTCTACCAAACGCAGCTCGCATCGTTCCGCAACGAACCTGAGCGTGCCGAAAAATATCTCGCTCACGGCGAAGCCGCGAACAGCGCTGGGATTGAAGCCCTCGAACACGCTGCTCTGACAGTGTTAGCCAACATGATTATCAACCTCGACGAGTCTTTGACGCGTGGATAGGGTCGTTGGGATGGATCGGCTTCGGGATACTTCGATCGGCGACTCTAAAATCCGTGAACTGCAGATTTCGCCGATGAACGCAGATGCCGTTCCTCAAAATCGAATATCTGCGTTCATCTGTGTCATCTGTGGTTTCCCCTTCCTGCAAGACTAAGAGGTTTTCTGTTCACTCGGCCAAAGCGCACGATGGAGTTCGGCGCAGACCCAGCGGAGTTCGTCATCGTTCAGCTGACTCCTAATCCCGAGGGCCTTTTTTCCATCGCGGTCGAGGATCTGGAGTTCGGTCATCGGCTCATCGTTCACCGACATCCCAGTGGAGGCCACTCTGATCCCGCTGAGCTGAGCCTGCCGCCATTCGAGATCGCCCCCAGAAAGAGGGCCTTTCCGTCGGAGGATGATGCGCAGAGGGAATCAAGGGAGTCGCTATCCCGCTTCCACGTCCAGTGAAGGAATCCGATTTGCTCCCGGTAGAGGAGCTCGTCATCGGTCAAACAAATCGTCGCCGAAGAGCGCCCAGAGAAATGCTTTGTGAAATCAATGGTGTTGACTGCAGCTATGGCAAGCCCACCCCCGTGAAGGCCGAGACCGATGACGAGTCCCGGGAGCCCAATGAGGCAAAAGCCCAGATCGATCCAATCGAACAGCTCCTGCGGAGGAAGGTCCCAAGTCCAAGGGTGCATCCGGAAGATTATGAAAATGATCATAAGGATTCCCATCCCGATCATGATCAACACTCCCAGTCGCTCCTCGCCCTTGCCGATCTTCCGGGTTGGGAACTCGATGCAAAGCCCCCGGCTGTTGACCTCTCGGGACACGCTCGCGGGGAAGCTCGCCGCCTGGAGCGGTACAACATCAGGCCGACGCCGATGTTCGGAGCCTGTTCCACCTACCCGTTAGAGCATATCGCAACCCAACCGAAGATCCTTGTGGAAACGAGTTCATTTCAAGGATCTCAAGAAGACGAACCAACCTGTATTTGAGCGGTCTCGTACTCTGACGGTCTAAGAGTTACCATGCCCGGCCTTCGAAAAATCATCCGCCGTCTTGCCATCTAGTTCGGCGTCATTGTAGTCGCCTTAGTCATTGGGTATCTGATTTATTTCCCGGGCCAGCAATCGAAAACGACAGGTTGCCGAGTTTTTCAACACCCTGCTAGGACTGGCGAACCCATTTCTCGTGAGGTCGTCTTGGACGGAGGCCGAAGCGATCGCTGCGGCTCCAGAGGACTCCGCGCGCTACTGAGATTCGGCATCCGGATCGACTGGCTGCGGTCGGTTCCGAAGGATTTCTAAGACGAGATCTCCGTTCTTCCGGTCGCGTACTCCAGAGCTCTTTAGCGCCACGGTTCCGCCCTCATCGGTCAGGTTGGATCCGACACCCCAGAGAAGGAACCCGTCCTTCAGACGTTCGTATTGAATGGGTGCCCGTCGCTCAGCCAGCGGATCGACAGCGAGGTCAGAAACGGTCTCGGGATAGCTACCTGAGTCACGATATTCGAGCTCGATCTCACAGGCGGCCTCAATCAACCGTGCTGCGGTCACGGCTTCGCCAACCCGATGAATGAGAGAGTCGTAGACAGGCACAATGAGACCCGCAAGGAGGTTGCGTGGCCCCTTTCGGCCAATGACTGACTCGCTAGGTGGAATTCCATCGAGTCGGAAATTCTCAGAACGTAGCGGTTGGATCTGGCGCTCAAATATGCACCGCGATGCCCGCTCGGCATTGAAAACCATCCAGCCCTCTGGGATCATCCCGAAAAGAAAGACCCCTGCGGAATCCCCTCCCCCTATCGACGCGACTGTTTCCGCTAGCTCTTTAGGATCTTCTTGTGCCATTACGTAGATCCCCATCCCCATCGCAGCCATCTCGCTTCGGAAGGCGAACACGGAATGCGATTTGATAGAATCAGGGCGTAGCGCGTAAACCTCCCTCAACCATTCGAGGTCTTCGTCTCGCCACGCTCCAGATTCCAAGCCGTCCCAAACCGCACCATGGAGAACTGCCTCTCCAGTCATCCGGACAAGCATCGAGATCACGGTCATGTCGGAGTCAATTGCATCCATTAAACGAAACGCTACAGCGAGAGAATCGCGCGCCAATTGAGGGTCTCCTGCCGCCAAGGCAGCGCTGGCACGAAGCGAGGCCGCCTTGGTGAAATTCGTGTAATGGTTGTAGTGGGGAACTCGAACGGCGGCGCACTCGGCGATGTGCTCATCGCCCGTCAAACGAATGGGAAACCGTGCATGCGTCGACTCGTTTGCCGCCCGGACAAGGCCTAGGTGATCGGAGCCCCGTGCATTGAGGGCCAGCAGAATCATCTCGGTATCCGAGAGATCTGGATTGTCAGCGAACGGTGTGTCTGAGCCTCTTTCGCCATCTGGTAGAGTGCCGGTCAACCACTGACGCCAAGCCTGCAAATCCGCAGATCTGGAAGCAAAGGCAGCTGCCATAAACGGGCGAGATGTTGAGTAGCCGCCGGGGATTTCTAAAGCCTCAAAACGCTCAGCCGATTTCTGATCGAGAGGGACTGTATCGTCTTTAGTTTCCCGGTCGAAATTCTCATGGGCCGCGATCAGCGGATGATCGCAAAAATTCGCCCCGTTCTCCGCTCCCTCAGGAATCGTCGGACGCATCGCGATGGCTTCCCGAAGTGAGGTCGGCTCACCAGCGATTCGGAGCTCATCCATCAAGCTGGCCCACACCCGCTCGGCTCGAACTGACTCCAGCTTATAGAACGCCGCGACCACCAAGGCGATGACGACCAAGGCGACTCCACTCCAGATCAGAAATTTTTTGCCACGACTCCTCGTCTTCCGATCGTCTTCGTCTGGGCCTTGGCTGCTCATCAGGGGAAGCGTGACAGATTGCCCGAGACGAGTCTCTCACAAAATCCCAGTTACGCCCCCACGGACGCACCCAAATCGCGATTGGTATGTGCAGTGCTTTTATGAAATTTCTAAGATCTGTTGATTTAGACTCAAAATTGAGTATTATTTTATTTTTGTAAATATCAAATTTAAGCACGCACACAAGATTTTAGCCACAGCTACATTAGGGGCTTTACTTACCACAATTTCTTAAGCCTAAATCCAGGAGGTTAGTTCGACCAATGAACCTGCCAAGGTATCCCAAGGGTATGTCGTGGGGGCGAAAGGTGGGAAAAACGGAATAACCGCTCCTGCGGGCGACTACAAGGCACCGACGACTGACGGTTAAATCGTGATCGAGGCTGTGTTTGAAATCAGTGCCGTCGATTTTCCAACGGAGGGTGAACCTTGGGCAGGACGAATCAATTGGCCGATTGAGAAGCCTTGGGTTGATTACAACCTTTCGTTCTCAACTTTCAACACCGCTTCCACCTATTTGTTGGAGCGCCTAGAAAAAGACCTTTAGAGACTATCAGGGCAAGAAGTTACCGTGCGCGCTGAGCTCCCGCTCGTGGCGGATTCAGACCCGACCGCTACAAGCGTCTTTTCTCCCGGTGAAGATGCGATCGTCACTTTTAAATTTGCGGATGGCTCAGAGCACAAGAGGCCAAACGTCCAATACGGCATTAAACAAGACTGCGATTTCGGTCTCGACAGCGAAATCCATCCGATTCTGTGGATTCAGGCCGGCTACCACGACGACGACAATCCCAAGGTGATCACCATTCAGCTCGATGCTGAAGTATTCGCCGAACTCTACACGGTCGTCGGTGACACAGCCGAAGAGTTCGCTGAATTTTCATTCGAAGCCGCAACAGACTCTGAGGTAAGTCCACAATCCGACGACAGTTTGACGATTCTGGGAAGCCTTCCCCTATCTGCTGGGAACACGACCGGCAATACCTCCTACAGACACGGACTCGCGGGACTGCCGCAATTGAGTAAACCTGATGCGCTGAAACAGCAGCTCGGGGACTGTATCGACGCAGGCAGTCCCCCGTCCTCTCACCGCGACGGATGAGTGTGATGGGATTACTCGATGCGGATGGCTGAACTTTTGGCGGGCTACTGTCCGACGCGGATAGTCAGTTCGTAGTCACCAGACGCTCCGGTGCCTTCTTGAATGTCGAGGATTTCGCCGAGTTGGCCGGCCTTCCGCTTCAGGCTCTCAGCATAGACTTCCTGAAGAAGACGATTCACTTGGCGAGCCCGGTCTTTTTCAGACTCCTCAAGTTTTTCCCGGATTTGCTCACGAAGGTCGCGGCGGCCAGCGTCCTCGATTGCATCACCTGTAGCCTGTTCTTGTTCCCGAAGTTGATGCTGGGCGTCTTGCTGGGCAGAACCTTTTCCTTCGCCGATCCCGGTTACTTCCACTTCCGCTGAGACCTCTGACTCCTCGTGGATGGTCGCGGTAATCTCCATCTCATCGAGATCAATCACTAGCTCCTCGCCGGCAGGCCCGGTCGTCCGCCACTTGTTGTCATCGCCTTCTTCCAGACGCTCCCAATCGTCACGCTCGAGGGCTTCACGAAGAACACTCGCCATCTCTTCGGGGGGTAAGATCTCGGTAAGCTCGATCGGATAAGAAACCGAATCCTCACCTTCGACGGTGCGGCAAATGGAGGACTTTAGCGAGACGCGATAGCACTGACTCATAGCATCAACACCATGGACCGAATCTCGACCGCCGTCGAGAGACTCCATTGGGAGTTAACTCGGTTCGTCGAGGCCAAGCTCTAATTGCCCTTGGAGAATGATCTTCTTCCCTTCGTTCAAATCGGGGTCGGAAGTGTCAAAAACTACAAAGCTGACATGGGGGTATTCCTTGGCCAGAAATTGCTCAATGTATTCCTTCACCGCTGTGATATTGCCCAGATCGTCGTCTGAAAAACCGACGCTGATCGGAGCGTCGATATTGCCCTGACCGATAATTCCTAGGACATGCTCGACAAAGTCACGTATGGCGACCTGCTTTGCTTCTTCAGGATTGTGGGAACTGCCTTCTTCGTTGCCCAATATTCCGCGTTGGAACTCGGGGGAGGTGACGCCGTGATACTTATTCAGGGAAAGAAAAGCATCTAAGACGTCGGTGTCCGGCAGTTCCTCATCTTCCCCAAATGCGACTCGATAGCGGCGGAGATTCCCGATCATTGTTGCCCTCTCTTCATCAGTTAGGACTTGGTCGATGAAGTATTCGACTCCTTTCCGAATCGACTCCGGTTTGTGCCCTCGAGCAGTCACGATACCAAACAGTCGACCGTCGATGAGGGTCTTCCGAAACACGTCAAAACACGGAGCGCCCTTTGCCTCACCGTCAATAATCGGCTGGAGGGCTTTTCGAGTATCCGCGAGGAAGGCACTTTCGCCACGTTCTTGAAGGTCGCGGAAATTGACGAAAGCGCTCTCCCAATCGCCACCAGGCGGGCGAAAATTTTCTGTGTCGTTTCGGATCAAGGCGAACATTGAAGTCGAAACCGGATATCGGCTCCACTGTCCATCATCCCCCCGCTTTTCGAGGACGATCTTAGTCGGCATGTGGAGAACGTTATCGTCCCAATCGAAGATGTAGTACTTGAAGCCCCCAATTCCGGCAGACGCATCTGTATGTTCCACTATCCGCTCGTCCGAAGCGCTAAGCTCAAAGGGCTCACTCTCAGGAGGGATCGGGCTGTCATTTGAAGGGCTGCTCATCGGCCGACGGGAAACCTACTCGCAATTGGCACGAAAAGAAAGCGACGCGTGTGTCGACGAACCATCTCCGTCGGGCACATCTGAGGCGTGAAAATGGACGTGAATCCACCAAGCCCGGATCCTTCCTAAACCTTCCTCGCCATGCTATCCTGATGATTCCCGATGTTTCGCCGATCCGTCACTCCGCTCTCGCTGAGCCTGTTATTTCTCATCTTGGCGATGGGGTGTTGTATCGCTTCGTCATCATGCCATTTCCACTGAGGTTCATGAACGATGGAGACGAAGAGGTTGGATCCAACAAACAGATCTATAACATTGGAATCAATGGACTAGCATCCACTAACAGGGTGTTGAAAAACTCCGCAACCCGTCGTTCTGAAAGAATTGTTGGATAGAAAAGCGGCTTCGCCGAATCGAAGGCTGCGCAAACCCTTCGGGCGTAACCTCATGAGAACGAG
>ENA-ORXR01003852-ORXR01003852.1-marine-metagenome-genome-assembly--contig:-NODE-3852-length-13093-cov-8.350031_pt1 | contig 13093 bp, 9 predicted proteins | sample MGYA00237866_ERZ511479 | MGnify/ENA metagenome assembly ERZ511479 | reverse complement strand
GGTCCCGCCGCGCGCGGATGGGCGGCGCTGCCGCTGCCGCCAGCACGCACGGCATCAGCCCTGCGCGCCGCCGCTTGGCGCGGCCGGGTGGGGCTGTCATTCGCGGATGAGGGGTTGTTGTGCAGAGACCAAAAGGGAGAAAGCAGCAGACGGGAAGGGGGGTGGGCGGTCCAAAAGTCGATGGTAAACAGGGCGGTCGCGGGTCGCCAACCGGCGGCGGTGTCGCCGCTACGGGCGCTCTCGCTTGAACGAGTAGAGCCGTCACCGCCACCGCCCTCCGTCCGAAAGAGCAGGGACTGCAGCTGACGAACAGACAAGTACAACCGTCAGGCTGAGAAAGTACTGGCAGTCGCGATCTTGGTCGGGCCACCGATCGTATCGAGAGACACGTCGTGATTGGGAACCAGCTATAGAAAGCCCAAACAACGTGAGCTCAGGCCGAGATTGGACAGCCGTTGGCCAATGGATACATCCGAATTTGGCTGGAGAGGGGCTCTGTCAGATTTTTGCACGACGATCGGAGCAATCGAAAAAAAACAGCCAATGGGATCGCTCATCTGTTGGATCAGCAGAGCTGAAGAGACGGGCCTGACCAATGAGACGTTACCGGGCAGAAGCCCAAATGTTGTGGCCCGACTCGAGCGCCGCGCGCCGCGCGGCCACGGCGCCGTTTCGTGCAGCTGGCCGGCGAGCAGCCGTCGCGAGGCTGCTCCGCACACCCCCTCGGGCGTACCCCCTCCACGCACCCATGCGAGGGGGCCATCGTTGCGGTCGCCCTCAAGCCCGTTGCGTGGCGCGACGAGGGTGCGGTCCGCTTTTTGACCCGCACACGTGCAGCTCCGGTCGACGGCCTCCCCCCGCCGCGCGCCAACGCGTCCTCCGCTGCCTGCCACCTTTCCGCTTGTGGGCCCTTGTCGCACCTTCCCCTCCCCCACCCCCTCCTGCCACACCACCCTTGGCGGCGCACTGTCCCGGTTGGTGTGCAACCCAAATCTCCCCCGGTCTTTTTGTTTGCCCCCGACCATGGGCAAGGACATCAAGGCCCGCGGCGGCTCCTCCCCCTTCACCGCCTTCCCCGTGTCTGCTTCAACGTTTGTCGCGGCGGCGTCGCCAGCGTCGGCCCTCCCGCCCCAGCCGCCGCTCGAGCCGTTGCTTGTGTCTGCTCGGTGGGCGGCTGCCGTCAGCCGCGCCGGCGAGCGCCCGTACAACAAGTGCCCGGTGATGCCCTCGTGGGTGCCGGTCGCCACCAAGCTCTTCCCGCTCGTCGCCGAGGGCTCGATTGGGGGCACGGACGGCGGCTTCCACTCGGCCAAGGGCCAGGGTGAGTGCCCGTTCAAGGCGCACGCCTAGGTCGGTCGTGGTGTCGATGGAGATGGCGAGGCGCCTGCATGTACAAAGGTGGCAAGGGGTTCATCTCACGTGTGGGATGGCGTTTGTGTGGTGGTGACAGGTGGCGGCGGCTTGTTGGTGTTGGTATGATTGGTGCTTAGTTTTTTATTTTTTCTTGTCTTGCTGTCTTGTTTTCTTCATTGCATTGCATAAACACGTTGTTTCTGCCATTCTTTATTGCTGTCCACCACAGAGCGCCCCATCTTGCTCAATGCTGCGCTCCTTCGTTGCGCATGCCTGCAGCGCGCCCGAGCATGCCGACCAAGGTGTTGGGGGGTCGGGTTCTGCAGGATGCGTGCTCATTTGCGCGTGGCTCTATGACCCGTGTGCAAGCGCAAGTGGTCTGCGTTTGCTCCCCGGTGGACCCCCTACACCATGCGATCGGAACGCCTGCCCGTTGGCCCAAGCATCTGGCTCTTGACTCCACTCCTTTCCATTCATGTGTCTTTACCTGGGAGATCCATCCTCCTCCGGTTGTCGTCGAAGTGATCAGCGTTTCCCCGCCGCTTGTCTTGCACACCGCTCCAGCAACCCGCCAGGACGGGATGGGCAGTCCTTGACAGCGACGGTGTGGTCGACTGCTTCCTCTTCATCATGAGTGCGGCGAATGCTCCTAGGCCTCCCGCGTATGCCTCGTGCACATCCGCGATGTGGTTTCCAGACACGGTTTCGGGGCTGCGTCGCGTCGCGCCCACCGCCAGCATCACAGAACAAAACAGCCCTCCTTCCCCTAGAACAAACAACAAGCGATTGCATGGTCGCGTGCGCCAACACTACGGCGCACCTTAATAGATGTCCCCACACGCTGCGGCCGTGGTGCCCTTGACAGTCGCCACGACCTCCACCTTCTTGAGTGCCGCCTTTTGCAACTGCAAGATGCGTTCCGGCACCCCATTCGACCGCGCAAACAGCTCCATCGGCCACACCTTGTCCCCGTTGGTCGCTTCGACGAGCGCCACGGCTTGCGTCCAGGTGAGCGGCGCCGCGCGCCGCGTCTCCGCCTTGGCCTCAGCGGCGGCGCGCTCGCGCGCCGACCGCCCCCGCGCGGCCGGCTGCGCAAGCATCGGCGCGTACGACACACACGGGAGGGCCATCGCGTCCGTGACGGTAGCGTTGAACGGGGCGAGCGTGTCCGTGGAGGAGACGCGGCGCCCCCGAAAGGAGCCGCCATACTCGGTCGCCGACTTGCCCGGCGCCGCCTGCCGGTCCGCCCACAACTTGTCGACAAAGGCGTGGTGCACGTAAAACGACGGGTCGGCAGCCGAGGTGAACAAGCTAAACATGTCGCCCCGGTCGGACCGCAGCAGCGCGCCGCCAATGGCCACGTGCGGGGCGCCGTGGGCGAATTCAAGAGCCCGCACAAAGCTTGCGTAGTTGCTGGAGCCCGTAACGAGTTCGGCAAGGACAGACGGCTCCTCAAAGCGCATCCTGCCCATCCCCCGTGGAGTGTCGGAGTTGAAGCCACGGCGCACACAGCGGGAGGTGGGGTAGGTCGTGCGAATGTCGGCAAAGAGGCCGTCGGTGATGCATCCACCAGAGGTAGCGCCGCCGAGGAGGTCCGCCGACCAGACAGGGGACATGGCGGGATCTTCCCAGTCGACCGTCCATTGCCCTGTGGAGTTGCAGGAGGTTAGGTACGGCGGGCGGGTCCATAGGATCAAGCCGCACAACAGCAGCAAACAAGAACAAATCGAGAGACGTCGGTCATCGAGTCAGCCAAACCAACAAAGCAACAGCACCGATTGAGACCATCAAGCAGCGTCCAACGCACCCCCTTCGCACGACACAAGTGCTCCGGCCAACGAGACTGCATCCCCAAACGTACAGTACGGCAACACCACCGACGGGTCGACCACCCGCAGCGCGTCCTCAAAGTCTAACAGGAAGAGCCGGTGCCACGGCAAAAAGACGGGCCCCCCGTGGACCGTCCGCGCGTGCAAACGGTGGATGGCCACCACGTCGTCGACGCTCTCGTTAGCGTGGTCCATGAGCGTCCGCATGGCGGTCGTGAGCGCCAGTCGCTCGTCGTCCGTCAAGTCGCGGACCTCCTTGCGGACGCGGCTGTTGGCTGACGTGCACTTGCGGAGGCCGTCGCCGAAGCGCCACGTCGCAAGGTCCCCACCGGGGGACGGGGTCGGAGTGGGGGTGGGGGTGGAGGTGCGGGTAGGGGTGGCGGTGGAGGAGGACGTGGCAAACGCGTCGAGGGCCGGCGACGCCGACGGGGAAGGGGTGGCGGGAGCCGTCGACCGCACCGGCGAGGGGCTCGGCGCGTCGGTCGGCAACAAAGACGGCGACGGCGACGTGGGCGACGGAGAGGGAGACGACGCCCGCCGCGTCCGCACCGGCCGCGGCCGTGGAGTCGTCGACGGGCGTCTCGTCGGCGACGGTGTCGCCAACGACGACGCGGTCGGCGACGGCGTTGACCGAGGCGGCGACGCCGACGGCGATGCCGTGTCCGACTCCTCGCCCGTCGCCGCCCCCTCCGTCGCCACGGGCGTCAGCGTCGGCACCGGCGTCGGCGTCGGCAGCCGCGTCGGCGAAGGGGCACGGCTCGACAGCGGCACCGGGCCGCGCGGCGGCGACGACGGCCGCACCGACGGCGGCGGCGTCGGCAAGGGCGGCTGGCGGATGGGGATGGAGTCGGGCGCCCGCCAGCCGGGTGGGGGAGACGACGACACGCGCCACCACTGGAACCCGTCGGCAGACGCGTCGCCGCCCGACCACTGGCGTACCGCCGTCGCCGCCGCTGCCATCGCCGCCGCGGGCAGGCCAGGGGGACGGCGCGCCGCCGCCGGGGGCGGCGCGCCCCCCGCGTCGGCGGCGGCGACGGCCGCCACGAGCGCGGCGGCGGCCGCCGCTGCCACAGCCGGTATGCGTACGGCCGGCATGACGGCCCGGAGGGCGGACCTAGCGGTCGGGCGGCGGCACCAGCGGCGCCACTCCGTAGCGACCCCAACCGGGGACAGCGTGTCTCCTCCCCCACCCGCCGGCCGCGGATGCGTCACCGCACGTGCCGCCCGACGCGAAACGCAACGACGCCAGTGGCGGATGCGGACGGGGTCGTGGCGCGCGCACGGCGGGCGCCGCCCCCCGCCCCGTCTTTTATCCGCCGGGGCGGGGGCGGTCCGCTGTCGCGCGTCGCCGAGTCGCACCGCCCACGTGGTTGGGGGCGTGGCTTGACCGCGTCGGTGACGCCGCCGCGGCAGCACCTTGCCGCCGGGGGCATCCCCACTCTGCTGCCAGCGGGCCGCCAGTCGCCCCGGTGGGGCCCACGGCGGCGACCCGGTGGGCGCGGCAAGGCAGAGCGGAACAAAACGTGGCGGGGCTGGAAAGCAGACAATGTCGGCACAAAGCGTCGTACATGCGCCTCGCCCGCCTCTTGGCGACGATATTGGGGAGGAGGGAAAGGGGGGGCACGGCCCCAAGCACGGGCGTGCATCGACCGACCGCCGACGCCGAGCCGCTGCGGGCACCGATGACCGCCATGGGCGGTGGTGCCGCCAAACAAAAAAAAATGCTGGCACCGAGCCGCCCAGCCGCGGCCGCCGACCAAACGCACGCGACAACGGCGGGCCCCGCCGACACGCCGCGCGCGCCGCGCGTGGCAGCGCACGGCCACGAGCCGGCAGCGTTCCGGCGGGCTCTGCGCTTCTCATGGTCGAGAAACACAGCGCCGCCGCAGCGGCCTTGACCGCAGCCCCGCAGGGAACGCGGCCGCCGTCGGGCGGGCGGCGGGCAGACGCGCACGGGGACGCCACCGCCGGGAGCCGCTGCCGCCGGGCAGCCTCACGCGGCGACGCGCGCTGGGCGAAGAGGGAGGGTGGCAGCATCCATCAAATCAGTGCAACATGGGACAGAGGGGGTGGTGGGGGGGGCGACAGTCGGTCGGCCGGGCGGTCGGCGACGGGGAGGGTTCATGGCCGACGAGCATGGGACGCGCCGCACCGTGGTGCGCGACGTTTCCGCGCTGCAGACCCCACCGCGCCGCGCGTCGTGCGCGGACCGGTCCGCACGACGCGAGGGTCGACCCTGGACGCCCACAGGCCAAGTCCTGCCCCACCCACGACAGTCCATCTCAAGTCTTCGCGTTGACGGAAGGGGTCTTCAAGCGTATTGTTCCTAAACCGTATTCGAGAGTATTATTGCAGTCTGCTGAATTTTGCCTGTCTGAGCCGGAACAGAACGCAATCAGGACGGAATCCTATTGGCCATCAGCACGTATCCGGCTGAGTGGATGGCTGAGAGTCTGTCCTGATTGCGTTCTGTCCCGGCCCGGACCGGCAAAATTGAGCAGACTGCAATAGACGGATCCACACCACCCCAAACGTGGCCAGCAAGCCATTTCAACGGGGCTACCGCCGGCCGCAGACGGATGGGGGTGTGCTGTCGATGGTGGGGAGCAACATGAGGGGGTCGGTCACAGCAGTGGGTGGCTTTCCCCGTTAAGTGCCTCCGTACGGGGAGAGGTGATAGGGGTTGTGGGGAAGAGCGCAGCCAACAATGTCCGATTCCACCAAAAAAGTGTGTGCCACGTGGCGATCGTGGCGGGTCGAGGCAGAATCTGTCACACCCAGCAGGGCAGAGGCGCGGCAGCTGTGTATTTTCAAACTTTGGCCGACGAGACCAGGAACAGAGCGACAGGTGGACGTGATCTGAGCGGGGATCTTCGATTATCGTCTGTCTCGAGACTAACATCGGCCTCGTTGGCCAGCGTGGTCGCCAGCTTCGCTGGATGACGTCCGCCTCCGCCCCCAGCGACGACGTGTCCCCGCCCGTGGCCGTGATCCGCGCGCAGCGGCGACGCGTCTCTCGCGATCGAGGCCGGTCTCGGTGGCCAGCGTGGTTGTCAGGGTGATTCCCGCACCGCCGGCCCGCCCGCCACGGTCGCCGCGGCCAGTGAATGCGTGTGGACCGGGCGAGGCGGGTGCCGTCGCCGCCACCACCCACGGCGATGACTGGTGGCAGTCCGTGTTGCATAAGAGCGCCGTGTCCATGCTCGGGATGGACATGACCTCCTCTTCGTCCACGTCAACGCCGCCGAGCCCCCCGCCGCCCGCACCTCCCATTGCTCCCTCTTGCCACTGCCACCCAGTTTGGCTCCCCTCCTCCGTCTGTCCTCCTTCAGCCTCACCTCCAAGATGGCCGTCAACAAGTGGACCGAGGAAGCTCACGTCCGCCGCTACCTCGGCCACGCCGGCACCCTCCCCCACCGCGCCGAAGGCGAGGCGGTCCTCCGCGAGCTCCTCCCCGCGTCGGTCGGGCGGGTGTTGGACCTCGGCACGGGCGACGGGCGGGTGTTGGAAGCCGTGTTCGCCGCGCGCCCGGGTGCCACGGCGGGCGTCGCGACCGACTTTTCCCCGCCCATGCTCGACGCGGTGCGCGCGCGCTTTGCGGGGGACCCCCGCGTGGCGGTCGTGTGCAACAACATGGACGCGCCCCTCCCCGGGGCGGAGCTCCTGGCTGCGGCGGACGCCGCCGAGGCGGCGGCGGCTGCGGCGGCGGCGGCAGCGGCGGCGGGCGCCACCGGGGCCGCCCCGTCGGCGCGCCCGACCGGCGGTGCGGCCGGCAACAGCGGCGGGGGCGGCGACGGCAGCGCCGCGGGCACCCGCCGCTTTGACGTGATTGTCTCGGCGTTTGCCATCCACCACCTGTCCGATGCGCGCAAGGCCGCCATCTATGCCGAAGCGGCGGACCTGCTCGCGCCCGGCGGGGTGGTGATCAACATGGACCTGGTCGCGTCGCCGACGGCGGCGCTGCACGCGGAGTTTTTGGACGCGCTCGGCATGGAGCAAGACGACCCGTCGGACCAGCTGGCGCCGGTGGCCCCGCAGCTGACGATGCTCCGCCACGCGGGGCTGGCCGACGTGGAGTGCTTCTGGAAGTGGCGCGAGATGGCCATCCTGGCGGGCCGCAAACCGGCGGCGGGGGAGGCGTGAACCGCAGAGTAGGCGGTGGGGAGTCTCGAGGGAGAGAGTGGCAAGTTGGACTGGTTGGATTGCAGAAGGTGACGGTTCTGCGCGGCGCGTGGGTGGTCCAACGGTGTGGGGAGGCGTACATTGTAGCTTGAAAACTGGGTGTGTGTGCTTGAGGGCATGCATGCTAGAGCGCTTGTTGTTGTCTGGCCCCACGTCGACGCTACCATGCGCGACGGTGCTGTGCATGGTACTATATATAGCGCGAAGGGCCACGGAGACGGCGGGCGGGCGGCAGTGACGACTGCGTAGGCGGTTCAGGCGGAGTGGTGGTGCCGCGGGCACAGCGGCCGTCGGGGGCGGTGGAAAACGGGTCCGTGGAAAATCCCAGCACCCCGTGCGTCGGGTGAATGGGGGCGCCAGCAGGGGCGGCGGGGCTGTAGGACGGAGGGCGCGCGTGGACGGTCCGCAGACGGGGAGCGGGTGGCCGGCGGGAGGAAGTCGGCGGTGGGGAGCAAGGACGAGCGCTGGGGAAGGCGCGGTACGGCAGGGAAGAACAAGCGACCAGCATCTCAGCTACACAGCCAGCTGGGCTGGTGCGTGGCCAACACCGCGCACGCGGCCATTGCCGCGCCAGCGCCGCTACGGGCGACGCACGAGCGCGAGCCGCCACCTCACGCGAGAAGTGTGCGCCGGTGGCCAAGCACAATCGCGGTGCGCCCAGAGTTGCCGCCAAAAGCGCATGCGGTTCCGCTCGACGAAGTTGGCCCGAAACAGCTTATTCCAAAGGGGATTGCAAATCACTTGATGCCAAATAGTGAAGAAATACATTGGATTCGGCTGACAGTCCTGGCTGGCGTCGTTCCCAAAGCGGACCTCTCGGCACGAAAGTTCAGCCGCTGCTGGACCAATCACATGGGGGCGTGTTATCTCATCGCCGATTCTTGGCCACTCCCCGCAGCCTCCAGGCGGGGTGTGCGGTCGACCGGCCCCCGCCCGCCACCGCCGGTGACAGCCCGACGGGGCGCAGCCGCCGCCGGCTTCCGCCGCGTTCCAGGGCGCGCCATCGAGGGTTTCGACGCCACCACCGCCAGCACCAGGTGGCCTGTGCTTGGAGGGCCTGCAGGGGGACACGGCCGCTGCGAATGCAGCGGCGGTGGTGGCCCACCCCGCACGGGTGCTGTGTGGGTGGGTTGGCGGCTGCGCGCTCCTGTGGGCCGCCGCCGGGGCGCCAGCACCCCGCACTCGGTCGGCCGCTTCTTACAGCGACGGGCGGCACGGAGCCGTGGTGTCTGGGCGGGGGGGGGCCTGGGCGGGGGTGGGTGCGCGTCGCCGACGACCCGCGGCGGGTCTGCTGGTGGCGGTGGTCCCCGGCGGCGCGGCGGCGGTTGGCGGCGGCCGGCGCACCCCCCCCACCTCCGCGGCACCGCCGGCGCGCCCGGCGGCTCGTGCGCGCGCGCCCCCCGCGGCCGTCGGCACCCCTCCGCGGCGCCGCGCGTTCCCGCGTCGGCCGACGACCCCGCCCCTCCACGCTACACGCTGGCGGGCTGTCCCGCGCGCCGCGGCCGACCGTGGCGGCGTGCGGTCGGTGCCTGCACGACCCGGTGGTCGGCGGTGCCGCCGCCGGCGACGGCGGGGGAGGGGTGACCCCGGCAGGCGCTGGTGGGTCTGTCGGTGGGCCGTGTGCCGCAGCCGACGCTGCCTGTAGCGGCTGTCACCGGCGTTGCCGCGTCGGCTCCCACCGGCCGGCGGTGTGCTGCCGCTCCGTTCCCCGCCCTCCATCCCCCGCGGACGACACCCCCTTTGTCCGCTTCCCCCCCCCCTCTCCATCCCCTCTGCCGCGGCGACGCCGGTGGTCGACCCTCGCGCCGCGCCATGGCGCGAAAGCACAAGGTCAGCAACAAAAAGATGGCCGCTGCCCAGCGCCGTGCGGCGCAAAAGCGCAAAGCCACCGACGCGGCGGCGGCCAAGGCGGCCAAGTCTGGCGGCGCGGGTGATTCCCCCGCCGGCGGGCGCGCCGCGTGCACCACATCCTCCCTGACCAGCGGCCGGTCGAGCGGCAGCGGCACGTCGGCGTCCTCGTCGCCCGCGCTCGACGCGGCCGCCCTGTCGGCGCTCGACGTGTGCGCGCCGCCGCGGGGGCTCGTCAACCTCGGCAACACCTGCTTCTTCAACGCGTCGGTGCAGAATGTGCTGCGCCTGTCGGGCATCCGCGATCCGCTGTTGGGCACCCCACCGGCGGTCGGCGAGGGGCCCGTCACCACCGCGCTGCGGCAGGTGATGGCGGGCGCGTGGCAGCTGCCGCCGTCGTCTGGCGCCGACGCGCCGGCGAGCCCCGGCGGCGTCAAGAAGGCGCGCGGCGGGCGGGTGGGCCTCCGCAACGGCGCGCCCAAGCGGGGCACCCTCAACCCGGGGGTGCTGCTCGATGCGGTTGGCGCGCGCGCGCCACGCTTTCGCGGCCGCCAACAGCAGGACGCGCACGAGCTGCTGCGCGCGCTGCTCGACGCGGTGGCGGAGGAGGAGGTGGCGCGGCTGAAAAAGCGGGCCGAGGTGGTGCAGCGGCTCGCGGGCCGCGTCGAAGCGGCCGGATCGGCCGTCACCTCTGAGGCGGAGGACAATAGCGAGGCGTCGGCGCGGCGGGGCGGCCCTGGCAAGAAGGGGCTCAAGGGCGGTGCCATGACGCGGCGTCGGGCGGCGGATGCGGCCGCGGCTTCGGCGGCCGCCGCCGCGGCGGCCGCCCCGCCGGCGGTGACACCCGTCACCAAGCCGTCGGCGCCGCTGCCAGTGAGCTTTGTCGAGCGCGTGACGCAGGGGCTCCAGGTGAGCGAGATCCGCTGCCAAAGTTGCGGGACCGTGTCGGCGCGGACGCAACCGTTTAGCGATCTGTCCCTGCCGCTCGTCGAGGCCCAGACGCTGTCGGTGGCGCTGCCGCTGCCGGCGCCGGTGCCGCCGGGCTCCCCGATCATTGGGCCGTCCCTGCCGCCGGGGCCCGTGTCCATGTCGGCTACGGCACCGGCGGCGCCGCCTCTCACCCCACCACCACCGCCACCTCCCCCGCCCCCGCCGCCGCCGCCTCCGCCTGGCGCCGCGGGCCCGTCTGCGCTCCGTCGTCCGGCACCGCCGCCGGGCAGTGACGTGGCGCCGGCTACCATCTCGGCGTCGCTGCTCACCAGTGTGTTGTTGTCCAAGCGGGTTGAACCTCAGGTCGTCGCAGCGGCTGCTGCTGCTGCGTCGTCTGCGGCACCCCCCCCGCCGCCCCCGCCTGCCGTGGCTGGGCCGTCTTCAGCGCCGCCGCCGTGCACGGCGTTGGTCATTGCTGGACCGCTTGTCGACGTGCCGACGACGTCACAACCGGTGGATGTCGACATGGAGGGGGAGCCCTCCCTCGGCGGTGGGCCGGCGCGCTCGACCGCCTCGTCCCACGTCGGGGAGGAGGAGATGTCGGATCTGTTTGCGCTCTTTGATTCCCCCGACGAGGGGCCGTCGACGGCGTCGGCGGCCGGCCCGTCGTCGGTGCCCACCGTTCCCGCGTACAACCCCTCTGGATCGGTAGGCATTGGCGGTGGTGCAGGGCTCACCAAGCGCCCCACGTTCGTCGCATCCTCCTTTTTTGGGTCGTCGACGACGTACGAGCCGCTGACGGCCTCGCTCGCCTCCTTGTCCCAATCCGAGATACTCGAGGGTGACAATGCGTATGGCTGCGAGGCGTGCACGGCCGCCGTCCAGCGGGCGGCGGCGGCGGAGCGGCGGCAGAGGCGGGCGTACGCGGCCGCCGCCAAGCCCCCGCTGCTGCCACGTCCGCCTTCGCGGTCTGGCCTCGGCAGCGTGGCGTCGTCTGGATCCGGATCGGCGCCGCCGCCCGCCCCACCAGCCGCCGCGAATGGTGCGGGGGTGGTGGTTGTGGAGCTGGCACGGTCAGGCCTCGCCGCCGCGGACGGTGGCGGTGTTGACTCGGCGGCCGTGAGCATGTGCAGTGGCAGCAGCGTGTCGGATGGGGAGGAGGACGGGGGTGCCGCGCCCGTGGGGAGCACCGCACCGATTACGCGTGGTGCTTCGTCGGCTGCGGGGCCGTCCCAGGGGGCGGTGCGGCCGCCTGCGGTCTCCGCCACGCGGGTCCCGCCGAGGCGAGACCCGTCGTCCGTGTCGTTGGCGATCCCGTCTGTGCTGTCGGCGTCCGCAAGCGCTGTGGCGCCGGTCGGCTCGATGGTGGCTGGCCTCTCTGATGTGGAGGTGGACGGTACGGACACGTCGTCTTGGGACGGGGAGACGGAAGGGGAGTGTGGGAGTGCCCACTCGGCCAGCGCTCAAGCGAGCAGCGCGGACGGTGGGGACAGCTCCCTGTGGCGTGACGTGCCGCGGCCATCCTCGCCAGCCAACCTCGGGTCGGACGCGGAGGACGGGATCAGTGTGCTTCAACGACGGGACGTTGGGCCGAGGGGGAGCCTCTCGCAAGGTGACCTGTCCCCGCCGTCCCCGGCCTCGAGTGCCTCGTTTGCGGGCACGGACGGGGCGATGGGCCGCGGTGCGGCGACAGTGGGCTCTGCGGTCACCGCGCCCGTGCTGGCGGCGATGTTGGAGCAGGTGCCCGCGTCGCGTGTGTCGTCAGGTGCCAAGGAGCCTTCAGAGGCAACGGCCGGCGGCGTGACGCGGACAACCAGCGCGCTGACCCTCCGCGACAGCGCGGGTAAGGACGAGCCGGGCGCGGCGCGCGCCGAGCCCAACGCCGATGCTGCGGACCCGATCACCGACGAGGGCGACGTGGAGGAGGACTTTAAGGTGCCGACTGTCCGCACCCGCGCCGAGCGGCGGGAGCGGCTGCAAATGGTGCCCGAGGTGCTCATCCTGCAGCTGCAGCGCTTCACGCAGACCCCCCGCGGGGGGCTCCGCAAGCTGTCGGGCCACGTGCCGTTCCCGCTCGACTTGGACATGTCCCCGTACATGGCGCCGCCCGCCAAGGGCGCGGGTGGCCCTGCCGACGGCACGGCCGCGTCGGACGGCCTACCTTCCCCACCGTCGGTGCAGGCGGCGGCGCGCGCCGCCAAGAAGCACAAAAAGTCGCGGCCACAGTCGGCCGTTCCGGGAGCGTCGGCCAGCGTCGACGGCTCGGCGCCCTCTGAGGACGGCGTCGCGTCGGTGGCGAGCCTCCGCTCGGACGGCTGTCCGTCCTGGTCGGACGACTCTGGGTCGGTGGTGGACACGGCGGCGACAGCGTCGGACGAGGATGCGGGGCTGGCCGACGGCACCGCCGACGAGTCGACCGAGTCGTTGCCGCTGCCCTCCGCCCCATCCCGCGTCACCCGCCCCGACGGCCGGTACGCGTTGTCGGGGGTGGTGGTGCACGGCGGCTCCCTCTACACGGGCCACTACACTTGCTACGTGCGGGGCGCGGAGGTGGCCGACGCGCCGCTGCGGGCGCCGGGCGCGAGCCCCGCCCACGAGTGGTGGTACTGCAGCGACACCCACGTGTCGTCCGCGTCGGAGAAGGACGTGCTAGGCGCCGAGGCGTACCTCCTTTTCTATACGGCGGTGCGGGGGGAGTGAGCTCGCCCCCCTTGCGCGCGTTTGCTATATTTTTCCTTGTAGGAAGTGTATCAGTTGCGTGGCAGTTTTTCCCCCTTGGCGCGGGTGCTCTCAGACAGTCCGCGTGCGGCCGACGTGCACCCGTGGGGAGCGGCGTCCGGGCCGTCTGGCCCAGCACCCCGCCGTTGCGCGCATCCTGCCGCCAGCTGCGTTTTACCGTTTGCGTGTCCAGTCGTGTGGCGCGGCCGACTGCCGCGGCGGCCCGCCTTCCC
>ENA-ORXR01003851-ORXR01003851.1-marine-metagenome-genome-assembly--contig:-NODE-3851-length-13096-cov-33.980644_pt1 | contig 13096 bp, 7 predicted proteins | sample MGYA00237866_ERZ511479 | MGnify/ENA metagenome assembly ERZ511479 | reverse complement strand
GGCGCCGACGGTGGCGCCGACGGTGGCGCCGACGGTGGCGCCGACGGTGGCGCCGACGGTGGCGCCGACGGTGGCGCCGACGGTGGCGCCGACGGTGGTGCCGACTGTCCCGCCGACTGTCCCGCCGACGGTGGCGCCGACTGTCCCGCCGACTGTCCCGCCGACGGCGGCGCCGACGGCGGCGCCGGCGATGGTGCCGACGGAGGCGCCGGCGGTGGCGCCCGCTGGGACCGCGTCTGCAACGGGCGCTGCCGCTCCACCCACGCCGCTGGCCGGGACTGCGGCCTTTGTGGCCTTGCAGGAGGCCTCTGTGGCAGCTGCGCGCGCGCGCTCTCGTTCGATCAGCAGCGGCAAGACGTTGGCGATGCAGCGGTTTTGTCGTTACATTAACGCTGTCAACGGCCGCAACGTGTCGGCTAAGGCCCTGCAGGCGGCAGCGGCGATGGTCGCCAACGCTGCGGCCGTGGAGGACGGGAACGACAACCTTCGGGTGATCATCCACGTGTCTGGCGTCTCGGCGGGGGGGGATCTCGGCTGGGCGAGCGTGTACGGACAGGGGCCGTACGTCGACCCTGACGTGCTCCGTCTTTTTGGGCAGGCGCACACATTTTGCCGCGGACGTGACGTCCTGACAAGAAACCGCTTCACAGCGGACACTCCAGCGCGGCTGGTAGGCACCCTCCACCGCGGCGGTCGTCGCGCTGCGGCCACTCCGAGCAACCCCGCCCCCCTCCCTGCCTCGGCGGAGGAAGAGGAACAATTGGAGGTGTTTACCTCGCCGGCGGACTTCGCTCTCCCTCCACCGCTTAGTATCCAGCGGCTGGCCCGCCAAGTTGCGCGCGCGAAATCGGCGTCGCGGTCGTCGGGCTCCCTGAACGAGGGCGCCTCCGACGGTGAAGACGAGGGCGGCGTGGCGCGCTTCTCCACGGGCGCCGACGGCGGGGCGGCCACCGGCGACATGAGCAACACCACAGAGGCAGTGTCGCCGCTCCTGCCCTTCGTTTTGGAGTGCGTGAGCGCCCCGGACCCTGTGGCGCCGCTCCTGTCTGCCCTGGCCTTCATGTCGTCTTTGTTCTTCCACCGCCGCGCTCCTGTGCAACTGCTGCGGGCGACGCTCAAGGCCGTCGTCATATTTTTTGCGATGAGGTTTGAGTTGGCCCCTCGGCTGATCCAGGAGGGCTTCTCACGGTGGTGGGCTCACAAGATTGTGCCCAACCAGTCGGACGACGGCACAGTGGTGGCGCCGCGCTGGCCTATGGGGGTCAAGGTGCCGACACGCTTCCTCCCTGCCAAGTTTGTCAAGACGGCGGCGAAGGCGGGCAAGGTCTTGCCGGCCGAGCGATCTCTGGCGACGGGCAGCGACGAGGCGGCCGTGGACCAGACGCAGCTCGCGGAGGAGTTTGTCATCGTCATCCTCGAATCCATCCCCACCAGCGAAAACCATTGCAAGCACGAGGAGGCGGTGGCAGCTCTGCTGCTGTTGTGGAGCGAGGAGCCGCGGAGCCGGTCCGTGATGAAGCACGAGGTGTTTAAGGCCGACCACGCGGCGATGCGGCGGAAGGCAGCGCCCAAGCGCAAGTCTCCGGGCGCATCATCTGCCGCGGCGGTGGCTGCGTCGGACGGCGTCGCACCGAGCTTGTCAGCTCATTCGGGTGTCGTTGGCGCATCCACGGTTTTGGCGACGCGCGCGGCTGCGCGCGCCGCCGCTGGTGGTGCGCCACCTTCCGCAACGTCGGTGCTGTCCCTGGGTATTCTCCCCGCTCCTACCGGGCCCGCGGAGGGGGCGGGCACGGTGCGGGCGGCCGAGTCGGAGGAGGCCGAGGAAGAGGACGAGGCAGAGGACCCGCCCGTGACGCCGAGCCCCGCGAAGCGTGGTCGCAACGCCCAGTAGCTTTTTCTTTGTATGTTCTCGATGTGACGCGGCTTGTTGAAGAGCATCTTGTAGCCGCAACAATAGCCTTGTGCCCCTCCGTCTCTCTCCCTTCTTTTTCTCTTTTCTTGGTTCTAATCTCCACTGTTTTTCTTTCGTTATTCCCCACTGTTTTTCGTTGTTTAAACGAAGTTAAACACGTGCGTTTGCATTTCATGGTACTTATTGGCCTTCGCAATAACATTCAGGACGCACCTGCGTCGAGCAAGAAACCGGTGGCTCCTTCCAAGGGGCGCCTCCGAGGAGGATATGCAGCGGCGCCGGACATGAGCTTTGCTGACCGCCGCGCATACGTGTATGTATGCATGGGCTTCGGACACGCATGTCGTCCCAAACAGCACTTGCGGCGGCGCGCGGCGCTCCCCCCCCGGCCCTATACCTTCTTCCAGAGCACACAAACCGTACTCACCCTGTGACGGTGCACCACTGCGGAAAACCTGCGCAGACTGGGCGGATGCCCGTCTTCGCATGCACCCGTGCGGCTCACTCTGGCACAGATGACGATTCAAACACTGTCAGGGTGCCAGGGCTACGAAAACCCGCCCTACCACCGACAGCGGGCCGACAGCAGAGGGCACCCAGACCTGAACCCCCCCCCACGTCCCCTACCTACCAGGCAGACGGGGCCCCAACAAAAGAGGTGCCTGTGCGCACGACTCCCAGCGCCCTCGCCTGGGCGTGGACAACTGACCGCTGTAACCCACCTCGGGCGCCCGTGACCATGCAACTCCAAAGACGCACCGCGGAAAGGGAGGACCAATCTCCGCCCTCCACGCGCGCCGTGGCCTTTTTTCTTTGCCACGTTGTGGCGGGCACGTCACTTGCGAATTCAGAGCGCGGGTGAGCGCCCCCCATTGCCATGCGCTACACGCATGGTGGGACAGCTGAGGGGGCCAACTCTCACGTAGCGCGTCTTGGTCTGCCCCGCGGCGTCGCCTGCGCGAGGGTCAGGGAGCTGCCAAGAACCTGAGAGATGATTCGACAGACGAGGAGCAGCGGGGCCCATGCGGCGCCCGCTTGACAGCTTTGTGGTGGCAGCTGCCAACGCATCGTGGCAGCCGAGTGGAGATTTCCGCGCCACTGGGACACTGAGGCAAAGGGCTCGAGATACGGGACGAGTGGTTCTGCGCTTGTGTGGCACAGCAGAAAGAATCGGAACGGAGGCGCTTTGAAATCGATTCATGGCATGCGATTGGTTCTGAAGCTCAACCGGCGCATCGTTTCGTGTGTCACATCCGCCACCGTGCACCAATGAGCCTCCCCCGTCCAAAGATCGTCTTTCCTGCCGTCCAAAGATCGTCTTTCCTGCCTCGTCTTGCTGCGTCTCTTCCCCCCTTTTGGCGACCGATGTCGCGCCCCCGTTGACGCCTTGCGTCTGCCCGCCCCCCATGTTCTTATTACCACTAGTCGCGCCGCAAGGGTGTACAGCTGTTCCCGTATAGCACTGTCGGAGCTCCACGCGTTCGCGACCACTCGAGTGGCTGCAGGGGATCAGGGCCCCCGCAGCATCCGCCATGATGCGACCGCCGCGCCGCCGGCGCAAAAAACATCCACTGCCAGTGGAGCAGGTTAAAGGCCCAACGTTGGCCGCGGCGCCAGGCGAAAAAAGACGTCCGCCGAGCGTGAGAGCCGGAGGGGGGGGGGCTTCGTAGGTCCGAACGCTGGTCGCGCCCTGCCTGGGCTTGGGCGACGGCCACGGCGGCGGGTTGGTGTAGCCGCCGCCCGCAGCCGCAGCCGGCGCTGTAACTGCCCCGTCTTTTTCAATATTGTTTGCCTCGCAGTTGCAGACCCCGTTCGGGACCTCGTTAGGTGTCGACGGGTTGTGATCTCTCTCGGCGGGCGAGTCCGGAGCAGTGAGAAACAGCGCCCGCACCCATCGGCGGGGGGCTGGGCCGAGGCCCCCCCTTCGCGACGGGCCGATTCAGCGCCCGGTCATCTCCCCCTCATCTCCTTCCGCCGTCCCCCATACAACGCGCCTCGTCCCGTACTCGCCCCCTACGGCCCCACCCTCCCCTACCGAGGCGCACCCGTTGCCCCTCCCCGGCGCCGCTTCTCCGGCGGCGCAGCCAACCCAGCCTCTGTTGCATTAACGGGCTGGGTGGTCGTCGGTGGGGCGCGCGCATGAGGCGGCGGATGCGCCGCTTGCCGCGCGTTAGTAGCCGCACATTGACTCCGCTGACGGCTTCCTGAGCCCGACCTCTCTGCTTTGGCCCGTGCTGCCGCCCTCGCGACCTCGTTCTCGGCGGTCGCCGCGGCCCGCGGTGACCGGGGGTGTTCGGCTCCGCCGTCCGCTCGATGGACTTAGGGGCGGCGTGTGTGGCGGCCGGCGTCCCGCCGTACGCCAGCGTCGCCGATGGCGGCGCTGACAATCCGACGGTCGTCGCGGTACGCGGAGGAAACGTCGTCGGTGGCGTATGAATGGCGGGCACGCAACACTCGGCGGTCACCGAAGCGCCTGGCAACCGGGTGGTGCACACCGCCGCCCGCACGGTCGTTGTCGACGTGGCGGTTGGGGCGGCCGGCGTCACGTGACACCCCAGCGTCGCCACTGGTAGAGCGGACGGTTCGGGGGTCGGGGTCGGCCGGTGCGACAATTTAGACTGAGTGTGTGCGGAGACGGCGGGTGCAGCACCAAGGGGGAACACCGCATCGTGCGGCCGAGCAATTTCCCCCCCCGCCTTGTCCGAGACTTGCGGGCGGGTTGCGCCGCCCCAAAAGCACGGTGCGGCCGGTGTGGGTGTCGACACGTCGGCGTCCGACGGGGACGTGCCGGTGGGGGCGGTTGCGGGCGGCAGTGGTTGCGACTGTGAGAGCGCCCGGATGCAACGCCGCGCCCGCGACGGTAGCGAAGCGGGCGACACCAGCGACGGTACGCTGACTCCACACTGGCGCGCGGTGGCGGCGAGCCCACGCGGCGGAAGGCGGGGGCGCATACGGCGGCGGCCGTAGACATGGCGCCGGCGAGTGCGGGGGAGGTTGCTATTCTACGACTCTGGAATGATGACGGGGGTGCGCCTGCAGGTCGTGCTAACGCTTCCGGGCGCCACCGCCCAGCCGGCCACGGTCGTTGGTCTTTCAACGGCAAAGTCAAAGGCATAAAGCACGGTGCGCGGGGCACGAAGATACGGACGAGGTATCAGAGCTGTGGCCCAACGTCCGCCCCGCCCCACCCGTTCCGCGATCCACGTGTACGGGTGGTACAGTCCTCAACGACGGAAGCGTCAGCAGAGCTGGAAAGCTGTTGTTCATGTCCTTGCCTTTGCAATGTGCATGTTCTCTCGACCTGGACACAGTCACCAAACTGTACGACTGTCTCATCACATGTCCAACGACCATTTATCTCGGTCTCTTCTGGGTACGGCGGTGAAGAACGGCGGCCCAGAGAGGCGGGCGAAGATGGGAGCAGCTCATACCATAACGGACGTAGCCAAAGAGCTCGTAAATTCATTGTGCCAAATGCAGGGCTAGGCAACCGCAACAGCAGCTGTGGGCAGTCCTAAACAGCACTTAGATTCTCGGACAGCTCACATTTGTTAGCTATCTAGGACAGGTGTTGATTCTAAGTTGGAATTTATCTGCCTGAGCCGCACCGTTGACGGCGAGAAGGACGGCAGCGGCGAGCATTTTGAGGGGGTGTGGCTGGGGTCCTAGATGGATCCCTCGCCACCCCTGCTCTGGCCGTCTCCGTTACGCTCTGCCTCGCCGTGGCTTCCGCCCCCCCCCCCCGGCGTCCTCGTTCGCTGGCTACCGCACACCCCCCCCCCTTCAAGGCACCGGACATTGTTGCTTTTTTTTTGCATCCACCGTTTTCATCTCGCGGGGGTGGCCGGTAGCGCCTCCCCCGCCCCCGGACCTCAAATACCGCCAATCCCCACCGCCATTTCTCTGCTCGGCCGCCGTGGAGTATGGGTTCAGACGCTGGCGACGCGCCCGATGGCGATGACGGCCAGTCGCAGCCGCCCCCCTCGCCGGACCCGTGCTTGGAGCAACTTCACTCCTGTGCGGCCGAGCTTTCCGCGCCGTTCGTCGTCCCGGCGGACCTGCAAGCCACGCTCGCTTCATTCCCGCACGCTGCGCAGCAGAGCGTGGGGACACCCGCCGCCCGCGGCCGCCGTGTGCGGTACCGGAACCGGCGACGAGAGGCGGGCGCGGATGGTCGGGGGGCCGCCCATGGTGGGGGCCCTGTACCGGCGGCGGCCGGCGCAGACGGTCGACGACGCAAGCGGCGCCGAGTTCCTGGCGTGCGCGACGCCGCCGAGGACCTGTCCGACTCGTCTCTTCCGCCCGCCGTTGGCGAAGATCTCTACGCGGCGGGCGCGAGCGGCTCGGAAGACGACATGGCCGGGCCTGAGCCGGACGTGTTGGACACGGGCCCGCGCGCAATGGAGCTCATCAATTACTACAAGAAGCGGATCACCAGCGTGCTCGCCCTATCCCTCAGTGACTCGGCGGCGGACGTGGAAGACAACGCGGGGACGCTCTTCCGTGTCGTCCCCGTGGCGGGTGGGGCGGCCGTCGTCTTATCGGAGGGCGAGCGAGCGTACGTCGTGTGGGCGCAGGTAGAGGAGAACGCCGTGTCGTACCTCTGCACCTGCGGCGGTGCCGGCGGCGGGGAGTCGGCGGAGCTGCGGTCGTGGCTGGGCGCCTCCTCGAGTTGCTGCCACGCACGGGGGCTGCGGGCGTCGTTCTCCGAGCTGGCCGACGCAGCGGGCCTGGCCGATGGCAAGGCGTTGCTCGGGCAGTTCCCCGTGCTGGACAATGCGTCCGCGCCGCCCGTGGCCGAGTGCAAGGTGTTGTACGCGACCAAGACGGCGAAGAGGAGGGGCGTGTTTGCCGTCCATTTCCAGTCAACCTGGGCGGCAGTTGTCGTACGAAACAAGCTCAACAAGCAGCGGACCAAGACGCGCGTGCAGCGGCGCCCGGCGTGCGCATTGACGAGCTGCGCAAGAGACCACTGGACCTGTCCGCACGCCACCTCGGTTTCAAATTGGTGCTCTGACTTGCGTGAGGCCACCGCCGCGGTCATGGCCGCCAACCCCACCTTTGTCAACCCGTTTAAGGATGTTTTTCTCCCTACCGTGGCGCCGCAGCAAGACGCGCCGGCCACAGCCGCAGCGCAGGCGGCAGGGTGGGCGGCCTTCTCGGACGAGCAGCGGGGAAGGTGCTCCCGGAACCTGCTGCCCTGCGCGGGGGAGTTGGCCGACTGCTTCCTCTGGGACCAGCTGGCGGACACGGGGCGCCCTGCCGAGCACCCCGCTCACTTGGGCGACACTCTGTGCGAGGCGGAGTGCTTTTCGTGCGGCAATCCGTACAACGGGCAAGGGGTCAAAAACACCGGTGCCACCCTGCACACGCTGCGCGGCAGGGTGAACGTGACGATGCGTCAGTGGATCTGCTCCTGTGGCGAGGCCGTGCCATACGACGGGGCGCACGACGGCCTGTTTGCGTCAAGCAAGGAGACGGCCTTCACCCGTACCTACCTAGACGTCCTCACGCAAATGGTCTTCACTGGACATGGGACGTTATCCTCCGCAGCCGCCGTGCTCTGCTTCTTGCTCGAGGCAACAAAGTCGATGTCGGGCGCCAGGTCGGGGCTCGCGAGGCAGACCCTCATTGTTGCTTCGCACCGGTACGCCCGGACGCTGATTGTGCCGGCCTCCCTTTACCGCTGCGCCAAGTGCAAGAGGCTGGGCGACAGGCCGTACGTGGCACTTATTGCCGACGGCCAGGTGCAGTCGATTTTGAGAAACCAGTCGCAGGCGTTGGTCAGGCTGACGGAGGACGTGGTTGGGGTGGCGATGGACGCTGGCAACGGGTCCTGCCTCGCGTCGGCGGTCTTGCGCGCGGCCATTCGGAGGCGCATGACGGCAGTGCGACAGCCCGTGGTGCGGCTCACCAAAGAGGAGAACTCGTTGCTCAAGCGCCTCGCCGAGGAGATATCCTCGGAGCCGTCGTCGCACGTGGCGGGCCAGGTCACCTCCAGGAGCGCTACCTTGTCCTGGGCGGCGGCCTACATCTTCTTCTCGTTCTATACCAACGAGATTTCTGCCACCGACCCCGGTCCGGACGCGGCTGCCGACGGGACGGCCACCACAGAGGATGGTGCCGACGGGACGTCGGCCGCCGAGGATGCCGCCGCCGCCGATGGAGCGGGCGTCGGCGGTCACGACGGTGGCGCCGCAGTGGCTGCCAGGGGTGGCGGTACCGGCGGCGGCGAGCCACCAGCCGCAGACGGGAACGGCGGCGAGGCGGACGCCGGTGCGGCACACACACGTGCTGTCTACTACGTGAGTAGGCAGGTGACGGGTGCGGTGGGCGTCGGCCTCAGCGCGACGGTTGAGCGGGAGCGGTGGCGCGTCGTCCGACGGTTTCTCCTGACTTTTTTGGGGCATCCTGTCGTTGGGGCCTTCGCCGGCTTGCCTCGTGAGCGGATCAAGCGGCTGGCCAAGAAGTTGGTGTTGGGCGCCTCGCTCGCCGAGTGGAAGCCGCACGCCAAGGCGGTGGAGTCTGTCGGAATTGTGTGGCCGTTCCTCCAGCTTGTTGGAATGGCCGACGAGGTGGACCCGCTGATGACCCGCGCCGTCGGCGAGTTGCTGCTCTTTACCTGCGGGGTGGACGCCTACTGGGAGACGCTGTGGCGTGACCAGGCGTCCGAGGGCGCCAAGGCTTTTGAGCAGCAGTGGCGGACGACGTCGGCGTCCAAGTACGCCGCGTGGGCTGCCAGCCGCACGGCGCCCCTCCCAGCTTCCTCGCCCCTCTCCTGCTCCAAGTTCTCCTCGGCGCGCGGCTACGCCCAACTGTTGGAGGTGGCGAGTGGCCACGTGTGGCCGGACCTGGATCCCGTCCGTCCATTCATTATCGACAGCAAGGCCGAGGCGGTCAACACGACGCGCGCCGCGACGGTCAAGGTCGGGCGGGAGGCGTTGCAGGCCATGCTCAACAAGGAGCTCGGTACGGACGACTGCCGTCACGCCTTCCTTACCTCCCAGACCTTCATGCCGGGGGTTGAGAACTTCCTGTGTCCGTGCGGAGCGCTGATTGGGTTTGACTTTCTCGACCGCGCAGAGAGCCCGGCCCACGTGCTGGCCTCCCTGATGCAGCGGTTCCCGCTCCTTCCCTCGGTGGTGTACTTTGACACCGCCTGTCAAATGGCTCGCAACGCGTCACGGCGGGTGCCGTGGCTCGTCAATATGTCGGCGATGGCGTCGAGCATCGACCGCGCCCACCGTCTTCAGAAGCAGCACGGCTGCTCTCCGGTTTTTGACGCGGACGCCTACCCGGGGCGGTCGGTGCGGCACCGGACGGCGTGCGCCGAGAGCAGGCACTCGATCAACAAGGCCTTTAAATCCCACCTCGTACATTTACGTCAAGACCATTTTATCGTGCAGATGCGGCTCCTCGGCGCTTTTGTCAACCTGCGGGTGAGCATGCGCCGCGAGCTGGGAAGAGAAACCAACCACCGGCTCGCATGCGACTTCTTCCACACCCACGTGCAGTCGTACTGCGACCGGCGGTCTTGCACGTGCGCCCACGGACGCCGGCAGCAAGCCGAGGATGCCGCCGCCGCCGCCGCCAATGCCGCCGCCGCCGCCCCTGCCGCCCCCGCCTTCGCCGGCCCGGCTCCTGCTGCCGGTATCGCGCTTGCCAACGCTGCAGACGCGGACGATCTTGTTGCCGTCGCCGCTGCCGTGGATGACCTTGCCGCTGCTCCCACGGCTGCCATCGCAGGTGCTGCCACTGCTGACGTCGCTCCCGCTGCAGTAGGGACAGAGGCTACTCCCGCACAAGTTGCAGCAGACATCCACCGTGCCGTAGACGATGCTGTCATTGCCGCCGTGACACCGGCAGTTCAAGCCGCTGTCATCGCGGCTGTCCCCCACGCTGCTCACCAAGCCGCAGCGGAAGTCGCCTCTCAACTCGGGGACGCCGCTGGGCAAGCCGCAGTCGATGCGTCATACGGGGCGGCGCAAGCGGCGGGTAGGCGCCATGGAGGTGATGCTGTTGGCGTGGCTGCTGCGGCAGGTGCCGGCCAGTCGGCCGCCTGCGTGCCTATACAAGCGGGCATGGAGGCCGCCGTCCACGCGGCCGTCAAGTCTGCGGTGGAGGATGCCGCTGGGGCTTCTGGCCGTGCCGCAGCTGTCGTCTTTGGTGACGACGTGGGTGTTGCCGCCGGCCGCGCTGCTGGTCGCGCCGCAGTACTAGCTGCAGGGCTTGACGATCGGGCCGCTGTTGGCGCCACAGTTGGCCGGCGTGGTCATGTCCTCGACCGCCCAGCAATCGGCCAAGCGGCGTTGCAAGCTGCATTGCGTGGTGCCCTCCGTGCCGCCGGGGTGATCCCCAAGGTGGAGAACGCACCCGGTGCTGATTGTGAGCAATTCGGGCGTCTTGGCGTTGATGGGGGTGACGTAGTTGTTAGGCAAGATGGGGGTGATGGGGGTGACGGGCTCGGTGGTGCTGGTGAGAGTGGGAGCGCCAGTGCGGGTGCGCGTGTCGGTGGTGATCAAGTCGATGGGCTTGACGTGCCTTGTGTGGCCACAGATGACTCGTCGGTTGACGGGCTGTCGTCATATTCTGCTGGTAGCGACGATGAGCCGGGCAACGATAGCGATTGATGACATTACCATAGTGTGTTCTTTGCTCAGTGTTCCTTCTCAAGTCATGTATCTTCGTTACCAACGGTACTGCACCGCTTCGTACCCCGGTATCTTCATGACTTCTTGCAGCGCGCACGCTCCACACGGCTCTTCAAAGTACCAACAAACACGAAAAGAGAGGCAAGCAGGCGGGGGGGCAGCAGCAGCGGGGGGCCGCCGCGGTAGCAGCACGCCACTGGCGTGGCCGCGTTGCGTGAGGTAGTGGCCGCCCCCACCCCTCCGGTGGGCCGGGGCTGCCGCCAAGGCGGGGGAGGCGGCGGTGGCGGCGGGGGCGGCGGTGGCAGGGGCGGGGGCACCGACCGCGGCGCGCCGCCGGCGTCGAGAGGGCGGGCGGCAGAGGCGGGGGGCGGCCGCAGCGGCAGCACGCCACTGGCGTGGCTGCATCGGGTAGGGTAGTGGCTGCCCCCGCCGCCCCGGCAGCCGGGGGCGCCCGCCACGGCGGGGGCGGCGGCGGCGGCGGCGGCGGCGGGGGCGGGGTGTGGGCTGCTCTCCAGCGGGTAGCGGGCGCAGGCGTGCGTGGCATCCGGCGGGGGAGCTTGCGTATCTGCCTGTCAGCGGCGGTTCGGGCAGGTGTGCCATGAGTGCACGTGTTGGGTCGTACTCCGAGGGTAGGCAGCGCCAGACCCAAAAAATGGCCTCGGTGGACGCCGAATGCAAGCGGGAGTATCAGCGAGTCGTTCCCGGCGGCGGCGGCAGGGAGGTGGACGGCGGCCCGCCCGCAAACGATCGGCCAACACAGGCGAGGCGGTCAGTCCGGTCGATGAGGCTCACAGCCTGTCCTATTTGCGTGTTTCAATTCTCCTGGGAAGGCTCGCTCGCGGTCTCGCAGGGAAGCCACGCCATTGGTCAGCGAAGGACTCGACATCCGTCGAGTGGGCGTAGTCACTTACTCCATGGGCCGTCGACACGTCGGGGGGGAGTGCGAGCAGCAGGGGGTGGAGACGGCGACGGGGTGCGCGGGGGGGATGGATCCGCAGCCACCCGGCGGTCACCGCCATGGCGGACCTGACCGCCGCCACTTGTGCCGCCGCCGCCGCCGCGGTGAACATGTCGTGGCCGCCGGAGACGGCGGTGGTGGACGCCTTTGGCATCACGCTGACTGGGGAGCGCGCGGGAGTTACCGAGGTTGCCGCCGCCAGCGGCGGCACCACGGCCGCGTTTCTCTCTGCGCTCGCCGATGCCGTGGCGGCCAGCGAGTCTCCGGCGGAGCCCGTCACCGTCGACCGCCCCGCCGCCCTCACCGCTGTCGCGTCTTCCACTGGCGCGTATGCCGCCGCCAACCTGTGGGTGCGGGTAGACATGGTCGCCCGGGGGGGGTTGCCGGCACTCACCGCCGCGCTCGTCGACGTGCCCCTACCGCCGCCCGCCGACGGCGCGGCGTCGCGGCCGCCGCCGCCGCGGCCGCGGCCGCCGTTGTCTCCTTCGGTGCTCGCCTCGCAACGAACAGCCTCGGCGCGTGCCACCTCAGAAAGTTGGTCCACAGGAATAAAAAAGAAAGGTAAAGAAGCAGCGATGCAAACGATCCCGTTATCACACTAATGCGGCAGTTGTCACAGTTTCCGGAAGACGCGCCCAGTCATTGAAAGACGACATACAGGTGGAGGTGCGCACAAGCGGTGTTGGCCTTTGTGACCAGTACAGCCGATGACTCGGCTGGATTCGACGCCGCGCACCACCAACCGTCATCTCGCCGTCGGCACTGGCGACGGGGCGTCAAATACGGCGCCGGCACCGCCGCCCGCCAATTTTGGGTGCGGACGTGGTGGTGGTGCTCGCCCACGCCGCGGAAGCGGCGGCGCCAGTGCACTTCTTGCAGAGGAAGTCGACGTAAGATCGTCCAATGAGTAGCTTGATTCAACACTAACTATGAAAGTTTTAATGTTTTGCTGGATACACGCCTTTCTCAAAGATGGCTGGGCCACGGTTGGCCACGTCGCGTCGACACGACGTGGCGACAGCGCAGTGCTCTGAGCGCACCACTTCGAGGCAGGAAATACTCCTTCCAAATCACAGCGCGTGATGATGCACACGGGAAACCGTGATGTCGCAAGCGGCCCTCTGCCGACCTCTTTGGCCGGTTTCGGGCCAGCCTTCCGGCGGCTGCTGGCCGTCCAAATGTTGCATACGATCGAGACCCAATCATATCATCGCATCTCCCCCACCCCCGGTCGATAGGCCCCCTGGCAGCGTCGCCGTGCGTACATGCTAAAACCAGTTCCCATTCGAGCCTCTTTTCATCAGTGCAATCGCCGTTCGAGCCTCCGATTCGGGCGAGGCCCTCTTGCGATAAATCGGCGTTTCCCGGGCCTGAGGGCACATCGGTTCGAGCCTCTTTCCAGCATATGGGGAGGGGTGCCAGGACCCGACCGCTGGTGGGGTCTATTTCGATACGTAGGCGCGCCTCGTAGAATAGTTGTCTCGGACCCAGTACTCCCCATCCATTGTCAAATTCTTTGTTTGAAGGACGCCCAAGTCGTGTCTGTATAGGAATACCTGAGGAAGGCGGGACGTT
>ENA-ORXR01003850-ORXR01003850.1-marine-metagenome-genome-assembly--contig:-NODE-3850-length-13098-cov-2.860226_pt1 | contig 13098 bp, 7 predicted proteins | sample MGYA00237866_ERZ511479 | MGnify/ENA metagenome assembly ERZ511479 | reverse complement strand
TTGCCTCAAAATGACGTTCTTTTTCGTTGTAGAAGGCGTTCATTATTTTGATGTCAATCCAAATCCATCCTCTGGCCAACTACGTGTACAATTCGAATTGGAAACTAGCCAGTCGTATGAGTTGGGACTATACGATATTTCAGGAAAGAAAATCAAAACGATTCATCAGGGAAATGGCCATCAGATAAACTATGAATCGGATATTGATTTGAAAATTACAGCAGGTGTTTACTTTGTAAAGTTGCAGACGGATAAAGGAATTCTTGCGGTAAGAAAGTGGGTGGTTTTGTAATGATTAATGCATAATGATAAGTGATTAATGGCTTCTATCGTGAGGATCGTTATACATTGATGGTTCAATGAGGTTTTAAACAGTCGAGTTAATCGCGTCCTTATCAAAGTCTGGTTTGTATCAATACCTAATCTTCAATCATGACAGAACGATGAGCAAGTTTAATAGAGGAACCGCGCGCAATGAATGAAGAGGGAATAATGATAGAGATATCCTTGGCGTTTTCATCCTGAACATCTTCTACCTGGTTTAAAAGAGTGCGCATAGCGATTCGACCCATCTCTACACCTTGTTGGTCGACAGACGAAAGCTGAGGGTCAATGAGCGAAGAGAAATTCCAGTTTCCAAAACCAATAACTGCAATATCGTTTGGTATATGTAGTCCAGCTTCTTTGATGGCTTCCATGGCGCCATAAGCTACATGGTCATTGTTGGCAAAAACGCCGTCGGGTTGAACACCTGATTGCAATAGTTTTACCATCGATTGATAGCCCATCTCTTGATTGCCTTTAAAGCAGTCAATGATAAGGTCTTCAGAAAACGGCATATTGTTTTCCTTGAGGGCAGCGATGAATCCAAGTTTTCTTCTTTGACAAATCTGAAGGTTGAGAGAGCCCGCAAGGTGAACAATGCTTTTGCAAGATTGGTCAATCAAATGTTGGGTGGCTTCCTTGGCCGCGCTGAAGTCGTCTATAGTAACTTTAGGTGCTGGAACGTCAGCAGTGACCCGATCAAAAAAAACGATAGGAATATTACGTGAGATCACTTCCTCAAAATGGCTAAAGTTGGTGGTCTCTCTGGAATGAGAAACGAGTAAACCATCTACGCTGTTTGACAAAAGTGCCATCGTGTCTAATGCTTCCTTTTCATACGACTCATTGGACTGACAAAACATGACCGTATAGCCATTGGAGTAAGCCACATCTTCAACTCCGGAGATAACAGAAGCAAAAAAATGATGAATAATATCGGGAATGATAACGCCAATCGTTTTAGTCTTTTGATTCTTCAGGCTAAGGGCGATTTTGTTGGGCGCGTATTTTAATTCTTTGGCAAGGCTAATCACTTTTTCTCTGGTAGCATCACTGATTTTGGGGTTACCTTGCAAGGCACGAGAGACTGTAGAAACAGAAACTCCGAGCACTTTAGCAATGTCTTTTATGGTAACTTGATGCTTTTTCATTTACTAATATTTGAACCGACCTATTAAGATAAGGAATAAAAGAAAAAGATAAGCTATAATCAGAGAGGTATAAATTAGAGTGAAAAAAACGTAGTGCAAACGTTTGCATTGGTAATTTATTGATATTTAGGACTTTAACTTCATAGTTCATGCTTTTTTACGTAAATTATTTTATATTTTCACGCAGCAAAATTTAGGTCTAATCAGTTATATAAGCAGATGTTTTGTGAACTATTGATTTTGTATAAATTACAACAAGTCAAAAGTCGCAAACCAGAAGATAGCCAGTCTCTAGTTTTATTATGAGTCCTTTCTGGTTGTCTATTCCAAATAAAATATAGGAATCCAGTACATTTAATTAAAATTATTTTTTTATATCTATTTCGATTAAATTTATTTACTTAAAAAAACAACAAAAATGAATTTCAAAAATTTAACCTCATACTTATGCATGCTTCTTGCCGTAAGTACTTTGATTTTTACAACTACCTCTTGTGGTAATGATGATGATATTGATATTCCTGATGTGGAAGGTATCAATGTTGCTGATGGTTGGTACATGGCTTCTCCTGACGTAGATCCTACTTCTGGTGATGCACTATCATCTGAGCAAGTAGAAGAAAAAGATTTTGGTGCACAAGACAGAGCTGGTTTCGTTGCTGGTTATGTTTGGTTGAATCAAGCAAATTACAATCTTGTAAGAATTGAATCTAAGGAGATCACTTCTACATTAGGAGGTACAATCTCTACTACTTCTGACGCTGGATCTGGCTGTGACTTAAATGACTATTCTGTTGTCAGTGATGTTGCTGTTGATGGTGCTGCTTTTTCTGTAGGTACTGCAGGTTTGTACAAAGTTACCTATGATGAAACGATCGGTGAGATGGTTTTATACAATATCGATCGTCCTAACCTTATCGGTTCTGGAACTCCAGGTGGCTGGGGATCTGATACAGATTTTACTAGAATTTCATTAGACGATACTGGTGGTGAGTGGCAAGCTACAGAGGTAGAGCTAAGAGAAGGTCAGTGGAAATTGCGTTTTAACTGTCGTTGGACAATTGACAGAAGAACGAGTACTTTGGACCCAGACGTTACGCTTGATCCTGACAACCCATTTGATCCTGCAAAAGGATATCAAATGTTTACTAACTTAGGAGGTACGCCCAGTGAACTTGTAGCAGGTGGAGCTAATGTTGATATTACAGAGACTGATGAAGGTGTTTATACAGTAGATGTAACTTGGGATGCCACTTCTGGTAACTGGGCAGTCGCTTTGAATAAAACAGGTGATGTGAATCCAATCACTTTTGTTCCTGATGAAAACGAATGGGCAATGACAGGTGATGCTACTCCTAATGGTTGGGCTAACGATGATCCTGCCAGCCAGGTTTTTGATCACGATATGAACTATTCAGGCGTTAATGCAGGTACTTATACCTGGACTATGGATGCCATCGCACTTATTGAAGGTGGGATGAAGTTCAGAGCTAATGACGCATGGGACAAGAATATGGGTTGTGGTACTACTCCGGCTCTTACAGTAACTGGTTCTGCTGCAGGTAATTTTGACTGTGATGGTGAAAACATCAAAGTAAATGTTGCAGGTAATTACAATATTATTCTTTCAACAAGTGATGAAGGAGATAATTACATGGCGAACATTACTGAACTATAAAATATTTACAAGAGGAAAGATTGAGTAACATCAGTCTTTCCTCTTTCTTTTTTCCAATCTTCAGATTGGCCTGTTTATCTTTTGAGTGTAACTTTACTCATTGACCGGACTACCTGCATTCATAATCCTCTGTCGAAGATTTCCAGAACTAATTCAGTTCGAAAAATTAGTTACACCAGCGTTCTGATTAAATTTTCTTTTCTCAAAATTATCATTGCATTATGAAATTAAGACATACACTTAAGTCAAGTGCTATACTGGTTATTCTTATTCTATTCAGTGGCTTTAGCTCTTTAGCACAAAACGTGACCATCACTGGAACCATCACCGACCAAAATGACGGCAGTGGTCTGATCGGTGTCAATGTAGTTGTAAAAGATGCTGCCAGTCCAATAGGTACGACTTCCGATGTAGAAGGTAAGTATGCTCTAAACGTACCCAAAGGAAGTACATTGTTATTTTCTTACATCGGTTATATAGAGCAGGAAGTTGTGGTAGCTGATTCTAAAACCATTGACGTGGCTATGGCAACGGAAGATGAATTGTTGGAGGAGGTCGTCGTGATTGGTTATGGCTCAGTAAAAAAAGAAGACCTGACCGGGGTGGTTACAAAAGTGGGTGAAGATGAATTTAATAGAGGAGTGATTTCCTCTCCTGAAAAATTGCTAACGGGTAAGGTTGCCGGTCTGCAGATCAACTCTAGTGGCGAGCCGGGTGGTGGTAGCCGATTGAGAATACGGGGAGGAGCTTCTTTGGATGGAGGAGGAGGAACCAGTAACAATCCTTTGATTGTTGTCGATGGTGTACCTTTAGATGATAGGGGGTCTGCAAGTGGTCGTAATCCATTGAATTTTATCAATGCTGCAGATGTAGCGGATATGACCATTTTAAAAGATGCTTCGGCGGCGGCTATCTATGGGTCGCGTGGTGCTAATGGTGTCATCATTATTACGACTAAGTCTGGTGGTAAAAAATTGAGAGTTAATTACGATGGTTATTATTCTATTTCAGATTTTGTGAATAGTGTACCCATATTATCATCCAGCGATTTCAGAAAAGCCATCAATGCAAAAGCACCTCAAAAAATAGCTTCGCTTGGAGAAGAAAACACGGATTGGGTCGATGAAGTAACGCAGGCAGCTTCTGGAATGCAACACAATCTTTCATTCGGAGGCGGGTATAAAAAAAGCAACTACTTTATTTCGTTCAACCATATGTATAATAATGGAGTAATTAGAACAACGAAAAATTCAAACACAAATGTTGCAGTCAATTTATCCACAAAATTGCTGAACGACAATCTCATCATAAAAATTCATTCTAAAAGTGGTTGGAATAAAGATGACTTTGCACCGAATGTAATAGGGGCAGCTCAGGCTTTTGATCCCACTCAGCCAGTGCTGGATGCTGAGAGTGAATTTGGAGGCTATTTTCAATGGCCTAATGAACTAGCTACCAAAAATCCGGTTGCTTCTTTAATGCAGTCAACAGAGGAAGGCAAGGGAACCCGTTTGCTAAACAGTGTAGACTTAGAGTACCAATTACCTTTTTTAGAAGGGCTGTCGCTCAAAGTAAATGCAAGTTATGATTACCTGGATGGAGAAAAATATCAAGTTAAGGATCCCTTGTTAAGAGAGAATTTTATAAATGGAGGATTCTTAAAAACAGAAACAGAAAGACATACCTCTAAACTTCTTGAAACTTATGCGACTTATAAAAAAGAGCTAGGCGCAAGTAAGTTTGACTTCACTGCAGGTTATTCCTGGCAAGGATTTACTCGTGAAAATAAATGGGTAGATGGATTGGGTTTAGTAATGGCAGACAACGATTACAGCTATATAGCTACCGAAGAAATTAAGCCAGATTCATTCATCACTGAGAATCGGTTGATTTCTTTCTTTGGTCGTCTAAATTATAATTTTGATGAAAAATACTTACTGACCTTATCCCTTCGTCGGGATGGATCTTCTCGATTCGGTCCTGCTAACCAGTGGGGGTATTTCCCCGCAGCAGCACTTGCGTGGAGAGTACTACAAGAAGATTTTGCAGAAGGATTAAAAGGTACTTTCACCGATCTGAAATTGAGGATGAGTTATGGTATTACCGGAAACGAATCGATTGGAGATTATCAATATGCTATCTTCTATGGCTATGGCACCGATGATGCTCGCTATCAGTTTGGTGATGAATTTGTCAATACGTTAAGAGGGGGAGGAGTGGATCCTAATATTAAATGGGAATCTACCTCTTCTCTTAATTTGGGAATTGATTTCGGTGTATTTAATAATAGACTTACAGGTACTATTGATCTTTATAAAAAGACAACGAGTGATCTTTTATTTGGTGTGGCTACTGCAGCATTTACCAACCTGAGTGATCGTGTCGTTACCAATATTGCAGAATTGGAAAACAAGGGAATAGAGCTAGCTCTACAAAGTTATGTAGTAGATAGAAGTGACTTTGACTGGAATATCGGATTTACAGCAAACTACAATAAAAATGAAATAACAAAATTGGATAACTCAAATCTACCGGAATTTGGTGGATATCAATATGGAGATATATCTGGTGATATAGGACAACAGATTCTTCTTTGGAAAGTAGGAGAATCGGTTGGGGCTTTCCGGGTTTACGACCAAATTTATGACAGCAATGGAGCTCCTGTAGTCAGTGATGACGCGACAGAAATGTATGTAGATCAAAACGACGATGGGATGATTAACGACCAGGATTATATAATTTATGAAAATTCAGCCCCAGACTTTATGTTTGGTTTGACCAATAATATTTCCTACAAAAATGTTGATTTAGGTTTTACCATTCGTGCTAACACGGGTAATTATGTGTACAACAATACAGCTTCTAATTCTGGCTACTTCGAAAGATTATCTGAATCTGAGGTGACCAATAATGTCCATTCTTCTGCCTTTACAACTAATTTTGTAACACGACAATTGAAGTCTAATTACTACGTGGAAGACGCCTCGTTTATAAAATTAGATAATATAACAATTGGCTACACGATAAAAAGCTTAAAGTTTATTGAAAGCATCAGATTGTATGCTACTGCTCAAAATGTGCTGACCATTACAGGTTATTCAGGCATTGACCCTGAGTCGCCTCAATTCACCAATGGTATTGACAACGGTATTTACCCCAACGCATTAACCTACTTATTTGGAGCAAGTGCTTCATTCTAAAATATTTCTGTTATGAAAAAGATATTGATTTTATTTACACTTACCTGCTTCATCTTTTGTCCTTCTTGCACCGATTTGGATCTTGCCCCTACGGATGCATTTACGGAGTTTGAAATTTTTAAAGATCCAGCAGCCTACCGTTCTTACCTGGCTAAAATATATGCGGCCTATTCCCTGACTGGACAAAATGGACCCGACGGAGAATCGGATATTTCAATCGTCAACGATGAAGGATTTACGTCCTACATGCGCGTGTACTGGAAAGCACAGGAGTTAACTACCGACGAAGCGGTCATCGCCTGGACGGACGCTGGTATCCGGGATTTGCACTCACATAACTGGACGTCCGAAAACCAATTTGTAAGCGTACTCTACTATCGGATTGCTTTGATCGTATCTATTGCCAATGATTTTATCAAACAATCTTCTCCGGAAAAATTAGCAGAAAATGGAATTACCGGAGCTGATGTAGATGAAATAAATCAATACCGCGCAGAAGCCAGATTCCTGAGAGCGATGGCTTACTGGCATGCTTTGGATTTGTTTAAAAACATTGCCGTTGTCACGGAAATTACTTCTGAATTTCCAACTCAAAATACACCACAGGAAACCTTTGACTTCATTGAAAGCGAGTTGAAGGAAATTGAATCAGAGTTGACCGATCCAAGAGCGAATGAATACGGGCGAGTGGACAAAGGAGCGCTTTGGATGTTACAAGCTAAACTGTATCTAAACGCAGAAGCACAAATTGGTACGCCGAAATATACCGAATGTATTGATGCTTGCCGCAAAGTAATGGATGCGGGCTACATGCTCGATGCTGAATATCAAACGTTGTTCATGACAGAAAATAATTTGTCGCAAGAAATTATTTTTGCACTCAACTCAGATGGAAAAAATTCTCAAAATTGGGGTAATACCACTTTCTTGGTGCATGCTGCTATTGGAGCGATGATGGAAGATGAACCAGATGAGGCCTTAGATAACTATGGTATCGTTGGTGGCTGGGCAGGTTTAAGAACAACCTCTGCCATGGTTGAAAAATTTCCAGACTTAACGGGTGATATTGATAGCCGCGCTATTTTCTTTACCGAAGGCCAAAGCTTAGATATTGCCGATGTTGGGGAATTTACCGAAGGTTATGCTGTACCAAAATATTTGAACCTTTCACCATCCGGAGTTCCTGGATCTGATCAAACACATGTAGATACGGACTTCCCGATGTTTCGCCTAGCCGATGCCTTTTTGATGTATGCAGAAGCAATACTACGCGGCGGACAAGGTGGTGATATGAGTGAGGCGGTTGGACAAATCAACCAATTGCGTTTCAGAGCCTATGGCGATAATAGTGGTGATGTAAGCATGGCTGATGTAGATCTTGATTTCATTTTAGATGAACGTGTACGCGAACTCTACTGGGAAGGTCATCGTCGACTAGACCTCATCCGATTCGGTCAATATACCGATCAGGGAATCTGGCCCTGGAAAGGTGGTGTTGCTGAAGGAAGAACAACAGAAAAGCATCGCGATGTTTTCCCCATCCCGGCCTCAGACCTTTTGGCTAATCCTAATTTGGAACAGAACGATAATTACTAAGGAGTGGGAAGAAGGGAGTTGGAAGTGGGGAGTGGGAAGTGGGAAGTTTCACGTAGTTTGCGAGCTTCCCACTCCCCACTCCCCACTTCTAACTTCTACACCCCAATTCCATCTTCGAACTCCCCACTAATTACTAAAAGTATTTTTATGAAAAAGCAATTTCTACTCTTAATCAGCCTATTACTGACGATTGGATTATTTGCTCAAACCATTGAACGTGTAGAGCCGCCGAACTGGTGGGTCGGCATGCAGCATAAGCAATTGCAGTTGATGGTTTATGGAACTGACGTTGCAGACTTAAAACCAACAGTGGATTATCCTGGAGTAGAAATAGTTGAAACTTTTCGTTTGAGCAATGACAATTATTTATTCGTCGATTTGAATATAGGAGCTGATGCTAAACCCGGAATGCTTCAAATTGATTTTAAGAAAAATAAAAAAACAATTGTTAGCCACAACTACGAGTTAAAAGCTAGAGAACAGGATGGCAAGGATATAGTGGGTTTTGATGCCTCCGACGTATTGTACCTGATTACGCCAGATCGCTTCGCAAATGGTGATGCAAGAAACGACAATGAAACAGGAATGTTAGAAACCGCAGAGCGCTCCAATAAAGGTGGACGACATGGAGGCGACATCGAAGGCATTCGCCAAAATCTGGATTATCTAAAGGACCTGGGCTTTACTGCAATCTGGCTAAATCCAGTTCTGGAAAATGATATGGAGGTATATTCCTACCACGGTTATTCTACCACCGATTTTTACAAAGTGGATACGCGCTTTGGAAGTAATGAATCGTATCGTCAGTTGAGCAAAGAAGCTAAGTCAAAAGGAATCAAAATAATCATGGATATGATTGTCAATCATTGTGGTTCCAGTCATTGGTGGATGAAAGATCTACCTTCTGACGATTGGATCAACAACTCTTCCGGCGAATATATCCAAACCAACCATCGCAAGACCTTATTGCAAGACCCGCACGCTGCTGACGCCGACAAAAAAGTATTTACAGACGGTTGGTTTGTACCGACTATGCCCGACCTCAATCAGCGCAACCCGTTCATGGCCAACTACCTCACGCAGATGAGTATTTGGTGGATAGAGTTTGCTCAGCTTAATGGTATTAGAATGGATACTTACCCTTACCCGGACATGGAGTATATGTCAGACTGGACCGAACGAGTAATGGCCGAATATCCCAACTTTAATATCGTGGGTGAAGAATGGTTTGAAACTCAACCAGCCATAGTAGCCTATTGGCAAAAAGGGAAACAGAATCCGAATGGCTATACATCTGAGTTAAAGTCAGTGATGGATTTTCCGCTGCGTTACTCACTCGAAAAAGCACTCAACTCAGAAGAGGGCTGGGGGACTGGCTGGATCAATTTATACGAAACATTAGGTTTTGATTTTTTATATCCTGATCCATATGAGTTGGTCATCTTTCCAGACAATCACGACATGAGTCGGGTTTTTACACAAGTAAATGAAGACTATGATTTGTTCAAGTTGGCCATCACTTTTTATGCAACTACCCGAGGTGTTCCACAATTTTATTACGGTACCGAAATTCTAATGGGAAATCCTGGAACCACTGACCATGGAATCATTCGATCTGATTTCCCCGGCGGTTGGGCAGGCGACAAAGTAAATGGCTTTACCGGAGTAGGTTTGACGGAGCAACAGAAAGCCGCTAAGAATTTTTTCCGTCAATTATTAAACTGGCGTAAATCAGCCTCTGCAATTCATAAAGGAAAGCTCACCCACTTTATTCCCGAAGATGGCGTTTACGTATATTTTCGACACCATGCAGAACAAAAGATAATGGTTGTTTTAAATAAAAATAAAAAGCCTTATACCCTTCAACTAGATCGTTTTGCAGAAATGCTCGAAGGGTCTAAGTCGGCCAAAGCGATTTTTAGTAATCAACAGATTAGGCTGGAGAAGTCGCTCACTCTGGAACCAATGCAGCCCCTGATTCTTGAGTTGAATTAACTATTACATAAAGAATCAAGTCTTGCGTTTTTTTTGCAAAAGTTATTTTTCTATGTACCTATTGTGGTTCAAAAACCGTATTTGTTTGCGGATCCGCCGCAATGTGTCTGTGTGTTTTCCCCTTTACATTAGAAGAAAAACATGTGGTATTAACTCCACCAAATTAGGCGTAACAAAACGGGGGTCCTGAGAATCAGAGTCTCCTAGATGAGTGGACTAATAGAGGATTCTATGTAATAATTGGCCATTTTTTTGGTACAATTATTACATGTAAATAATATATTATCTTTGAGTTGTTAAACAACCACTTTTGTAACAAACTAATCCACACCACCCATGAGACAAGTATTCCTTATTTGCTGCTTACTCCTTTGTATTTCTACTACTCAAGCTCAGAATTGGGCGCTCGAACGATCCGTTCAGGTGTATGCCGATATCCAGAACGCACCAGCCACCATTACCTTAAATTGGGAAAGTGAGCCTGCTAGTGCTTTTCAGGTTTATCGCCGTGTCAAAGGAAGTACCAATTGGGGCTTTATATTATCGACCATCCAATATCCAACAACAACCTACGAAGACACCAATGTTGAAGTGGGGGTCAGTTATGAATATCGGATTGTCAAAAATGATTGGATAAAAGGAGAAGGAACAATCAATGCCGGTATTGAAATAGAAGCGGTAGAGCAACGCGGTAAATTAGTTTTGGTGGTAGACGAAACGCATGCAATAGCTTTGGGTACAGAAATAAATCGCCTTATAAGCGATATACAAGGTGATGGTTGGGCTGTCGTTCAAATTAATATAGATCCTAGCGATACAGTGGAAGATGTGAAAGATGCCATTGCATCGATTTATGAAAATGAACCTGACGTAGTAAAAGCAGTTTTATTATTGGGCCATATACCAGTTCCTTATTCTGGAGAGTTGTATCCTGATGGCCATGAAGACCATGAAGGTGCCTGGCCAGCTGACCTTTATTACGGTGAGATGAATGGCACCTGGACTGACCAATCTGTTAACAACAGTAATGCAACATCTAGTAGACATCACAATGTCCCCGGAGATGGAAAATTTGATCAAAGCTTTATTCCTAGTGATATAGAATTGCAGGTAGGACGAATTGACTTCCATGACCTACCAGCTTTTGCAGATGACGAACAAACCTTGCTGCAAAACTACCTGAATAAAAACCATGCTTTCCGACACAAAGAATTTACAGTCCCACATCGAGGACTTTTGGAAAACAACTTTGTAGGTTTACCAGAAGGGTTTGCTCAAAGCGCCTATCGAAACTTTTCCAACATGTTCGGGCCGGATGAAGTTTATGACGTTGATTATAGTACGTTATTTACAGATGGCTACCTGTGGTCTTATGGATGCGGAGGAGGCTCTTATAGCAGTTGTAATGGAGTGGTCAATACTAGTGATTTGGCCAGTAACTCGTTGCAGACGGTGTTTTCTATGTTGTTTGGAAGTTACTTTGGTGACTTTGATTCACAAAACAATTTACTCCGATCTGCATTGGCTTCCGGTAATACACTGACTAATGCCTGGGCCGGTCGCCCTAAATGGCAGTTTCAACATATGGCTTTAGGTGAGAACATTGGTTATGGAACTGTGCTGACGCAAAATACAAGTACCAATTGGGTGCAGGATACCTGCTTTGGGGGTCGTTTGATTCATATCGCATTGATGGGAGATCCAACGTTAAGAATGCACGTGGTTGCTCCGCCTGCCAACTTGATGGTTGAAGAAGACAATGGCCACGCAGAGTTGACCTGGGATTTGTCGGCAGACAATGTATTGGGTTATCATGTTTATCGAAAAGAAGCTGGAACGGATTTCTTTGACCGTGTCAACGGAACCGTCATTACCAGTGGAGCTTATATCGACTCTTGTCTGGTTTATCAAACCAATTATGAATACATGGTGCGAGCACTTCGACTGGAAACTTCGGCTAGTGGATCTTACTATAATTTGAGTCAGGGAATAATGGATGATCTGACGATACAAACGAACCTTGGAGTTACTGCCGACTTTACCTGGGTTGACGGAAATGGCTTTGCTGAATTTTCTAATCTTTCAACCAATGGAACTTCCTATTTTTGGGATTTTGGAGATGGACAAACCAGTACGGACGAAAACCCAACCTTAGAAGGCTCTGGTATCTATAACGTAAGTCTGACCGTATCCAATGAATGTTTTACGGAGACGGTAGAGATGGAAGTGACGATTATCAGTGCTGGTACAGAAGAAGTACTTCCAGGTGTTTCTCTGGAAATCAATCCAATCCCTGCCGATACTTATTTGCAGGTAAAGATTGATGCGACGGATGTATCCAACTATGAACTCGCATTGATGAATACCGAAGGTAAATTATTGTTGACCAACTCTATTCAAACAGGAGAAATGAAGCAGCTGGATGTAGCTCATTTACCAGCGGGCATCTATTTACTTCAGATAACAGATCTCAAAGGGAATAAAGGAACGAGCCAGGTTGTTTTGCAGTAGCTCTAAAATTTGTACCTTTAGGGTATGAGTAACTTCGTAGTATCAGCACGTAAATATCGACCGGTTCGGTTTGATGAGGTAGTAGGGCAGGAGCATGTCTCTCAGACGCTCAAAAATGCCTTACAGAATGACAAGTTGGCGCATGCTTTTCTCTTTTGTGGACCAAGAGGAGTAGGTAAGACGACCTGCGCTCGAATTCTTGCGAAAGTGCTCAATTGTGAAAATCTCGGAAAAGACTACGAAGCTTGTAATGAATGCAGTTCCTGTAAGTCATTTAATGAAAATGCCTCCTTTAACATTACGGAGTTGGATGCCGCTTCCAACAACAGCGTCGACCATATTCGGGCACTGGTAGAGCAGGTACGGTTTCAGCCACAGCGTGGGCAGTACAAGGTGTTTATTATTGATGAGGTACATATGTTGTCCCCGCAAGCATTTAATGCTTTCCTCAAGACATTGGAAGAGCCACCACCGTATGCGGTTTTTATTTTGGCCACGACCGAGAAACATAAAATCATTCCAACCATTCTTTCCCGTTGTCAGATTTTTGATTTTAGAAGGATACAAGTTCCGGCTATTGTCAAACACCTACAAACGATTTGTGCGGAAGAAAAGATAACAGCAGAAAAAGATGCCCTTCATA
>ENA-ORXR01003849-ORXR01003849.1-marine-metagenome-genome-assembly--contig:-NODE-3849-length-13098-cov-11.400123_pt1 | contig 13098 bp, 9 predicted proteins | sample MGYA00237866_ERZ511479 | MGnify/ENA metagenome assembly ERZ511479 | reverse complement strand
GGCACCGTGGACCGGCGCGCGGCACCTTCCCCCCCGCGGCGGCAACCTGCACCACGGGCCACGCGGGCATCGTCCCCCCCGCCAGCGGCCGCCCCCACCTCCCCTCCTCTGATGCTGCGCCCCCCCCCTGGTGGGCTTCCCCTCTTCTCCTGGCCGGCTACCACCCGCAGCCCGCCTCCCCTTCCCCTCCTTAAGAGGCTGCGCCAGGCACGCTTTCCCCCCCCTCCCGCCGCCCTCGCGGCGGCAGCCTGCCCCGCGGGACACGTGGGCACGCACCGCCCCCCCCGCCAGCGGCTGTGCTTCTTGCTCCTCGTCTTCACGGTTTTCCGTCCACCGCACATCTCCGCCGCGGTCGGCGGCCCGTCGGGGTCTCTCCCACCTCCCCTTCCGACCCCCTCCCCCCCCGAATCCACCTCACCCGCCCCAGCCGCCATCACCCCCACACCCGGTCACGGCGGGTGGCGCCTCTGTGCCCTCGCCGGCCCGCGGCGGCCGTGTACCGGCCGCCGCCGGGCAGGTGGTACAAGCCCGTGCGGGGGCGGCAGTTCCCTCGGCCGGAAAGCGGGGAAGCGCTCTTCTCCGCAATACGCACCGCGTACGTCCCACTCGGGGGGGATGGGGCGCCAGCGGGGCCGCCTGTTGACGTGCTGCCGCATGGCGCCGTGGTCGTGCTGGGCGGCGGCAGCGGCCGCCGCGTGGCAGGGGGGGAGCAAAGAGGACGCGGCGACGGCGGCGGTCGCCACTGCCGTCGGCGCTGGCCCCACCGACGGCCGCCGCCGCCATTGCAGACGGGTCGGGGAAGCATTGGCTGCCGACGGCGGGGGCGGCGGCTGCGGCGGCTGTGCGGCAGCTGCCGCCGCGGCGGCGGCGACGGCAGCCGCCGCCGCCGCAACCGCCCGTCCGCCCGGAACCATCTCCGCCCCCCGGCTCCTCCCATAGACGGTCAAGCTGGCGGCGGCACGGCACACCCGTTGTGCCGGCGCCGTACCCTCCGATGTGAGCCCGTTGCCATCGCTGGAAATCACCGGCGACACCGCCGAGCGGGCTTCCTCCCCGTTGCGCGGGCGCGCGACGTCCCCGGCGGGGACGTTCATACCGGCGCTGCAGGCGCGGGTGGACCGCCTTGGCATCCAGTCGGCCAAAGCCAACGGGCGGTTTGCGGCGGCTGCAGCGGAGGGCAGTGGCCGGAGTGACGTAACGGTGCCATCGTCTTGACGAGATGACCGGGTGCGCCTGTGTCCGACGTCGGGAGTGGGGGAGTTTGGACTAGACCGCCAGCCGGCGGCGGTCGCGGCGGCCGCCAACACGGGACCCGTAGTCGGCTCTATATGCCAGTTGATGTTTCTTATGGAGACGAATAGATGAAAAGTGCGCTTCCCGCCTTCTCTCTCCCCACCATACTGCGCCTCCATGTGCGGGACCTGCGGTGTGGTTCATTCTCTTTCAAGTTTGGCTCGACAACCACACGCCCGTCGTGTATCTGTACGCTCACGACGCATTCGCTCACTCATCCTCACTCCTGTCTCAGTCGGTCGCTCATGTCAGCGGCGCATCACCAAAGGCTCATTCACTCCCTGGCACCAGGCCCCCACTCTTGTCATCTTGTGACTCCACCCCCACAAGCGAGTCGCCCCTGTCGCTGTCCCCAATCACTAAGCCTTGATCAATGGCGACCTACTTACCCCCGCCGGCGTTGCTCAAGTGACTCCCGAATCAACCCCCGCCGATATCTCTCAACACCGCCTCTGGACCACCCGCGCCCCCATCTCCCGTCCCCTGCCCCAGTACACCAGACACACTCGCCGGACAGGTGCAGAAAGAGCGCAAGCACTGGGAGCCACGGAAGGCGTAGTAGTAGCTGTTGAGCCGCGTGCCCTCGTTCTCCAACTTGGTGTCGGGGTGGTGGATCCTGTCCGACGCGGTCAGGTTCATCATGGCCCGCTGGGTGATCCTGTGGGCCATGAACGCGGCGGGGGACATGTACGCCAGATGCCCTCAGAACTTGACCGACATGGAGTGTTGCACCTCAGCAGCCTGGGTGGACACGCCGTTAGTGACAGCCAACGACTCGTCAGGGAAGTAAACGCAAGAGTAAGTGTGGCCCTTGGCGTGCGCGCGGCCCAGACAGAACCGCACGCCGTGGTGCGAAAGGATAGTGCGGACCCGCTGCACCCCGTTGCGGTTCATCTTGCATGCGACATCGTAGAGAACGACTTTGGGAAACTTGGGGACGCGCTCAAGAATGACAGAGAGCGCTTCCGCCACTCTTTCCGCCGCAAACATCACCCGAAAGCCCATGGTCACCATGTGCGGGCAGACAATGTTAAACACGCCGGCAGTGAGCTCCGAGTGTTTGGGGAACGCCTTGGCGCAGCGGTTCCCGGCGTCTTCTTGAGCTGCTTGAGCGCCGCGCCCCCACCCCCTCCCCCGTCGCCCGCCGCGCGCTGACCGTTGCTCGGCCGCCTTCTTGCGCGTCACCCGTTGCGTGTAAATGTCCGGCCGCACCCGCTCGAGAAACCCAAAGTACTCGTAGGAGATGTACGGGGAGTCCAAGTTCTTGTCCTTGAAAGCGGGGTGCTCCGCGGCAAACGCGCCGTACTCCGCCGGCGTCGTGACGCCAAGCCACCGCCGGTAAAACTCGGCCGTCTCGATCGGGCCGCCCTCCGCCGCCTTCTTGGCTGCGGCTGAAAAGTCCCTGTCCGCCGCCTTGTCGACGTCAACCGCAAACGACAGCAGCGCCCCAGCGGCCAGTCGCAGCGGCACGTCCTTGTCAAGAAGCCGGCCGATACGAGCAAAAAGGTTTGCGACAAAGCCGACGGCGTCGGCAGCCGCGGCCTTCTGCCGCCAAACCCCGCCGTCGGCCTTCTGGAGCTCCTCCGCGAGCTCCGCCAGCGGCCCCGGCGGATGGCCGACGAAGAGGTTGACGACGGGGTCGCCCAGCATCGCCAGGATGAATGGCCGCAACGCTGCCCACTCGGTGCTCTCCGCAGCAAAGGTATCGAAGCGGGGACGGCAGGTTCCCACCCGCTCGTCCCACGGCACAGAGGCGCTCGCGGGGGCAGGGCCATCTCCAAGCGAGCCCACGGGTGGGGAACCATCTTGTTCAGCTGCAGTATGGGCCGGAGCGGCATCACCTCCACAGTCACCGACGCGAGCGGCACGGACTCCTGCAGCACCGGGGCGGGCACCACGGAGATCCGACTCGGATTTCCACTCATTAAAGTGGAAAAAGATGGTGGCTGCGTGGCGCGTGAGACGCCAGTTGTCAGCCGCCGCCGCGGCGCGAGAGCGGGGGAACACCGACGTCATGGCGTCGTGGAGCTTGCCCAACGACGCCGCGTTCGTCCTGTTGAGGGTGTCGCCCGTCCGCACCACCTTTCGTACGCCAGTACAAATGTTTTGCGCTCGTATGGCGGCGTAGTTGTCGATGGAGAGGTTCATGATCGGCAGGTGGAGGGCGGAGTGGGATATCTGGAGGCCCTCGCTGAGCCGGAAGCCCAACGCCTGGCCGTCAATCACGATGTAGGCGGGGTCGTTGCCGCACAACGGGCAGCCGAAGAGGTCGGGCGCCGGCTGCAGCGTTGCCACAAAGCAGCGGCCGAGCGAGGAACTCTGCTGCCGCCGCAGCCCAAAGGAGGACCTGAGCGACGCCAAGAAGGAGGTGGCCGCCGCGTAGGAGGAGAGAGAGTTTTACACGAATGAGACGAGCCGGTCACAGAAGGAGCGGGTAAACATCATCACGCCGCCCGAGTCGCTCTTCTTGCGCAGGGAGAAGAGCGCGCCGTCGGCGCCGTCATACTCCACCACGTGCCCGTTTGCGCACGTCCACGACGCCACCGTCACCTGCATCAATAAGAAGGAAACCGAAGATGAACAGACCAAGGCGAGGGAAGAGATACAGCACCTGTTAGCACATGCACGTCGGCGACCACGTTGGGAGGCAATGTAGAAACGAACCAACCGCAACAATGCTTGCCCGACACAGCAAACATACAGGTACCGGCTGGGCGCTGTTGCCTTCACTGTACAGCTGCCCCCGCATCTTGTCCAGCGTGATATCGTCGGGCTTGGTGGCCCCGTACAGAGAGCACGTCCTCTCGCAGAACGGGATGGTCGGATCGAAGACAAGGCCGAACTCCGCCATCCTCTGCAGCATCGTCACGGATGCGGCTGGCGTCTCGCCCGCGCCGGTTATTGCGGTGGGCGATGAAGATAATAAAGGGGTGGCGGCAGGGTCGTTCGCGGCCCACTCGGCCATGCGCGCTCACTTCAATCCCTGCTTGTCCCCCTCTGTGCACGGAAAAAGGTTGCGCTTCCGGAGCACCTTGGCGATGGAGACGAGCTCTTCGTCGTCAACGTCCTCGCCGTCGCCGTCGTTGTTGTTGCTCTTCTCGACCGGCCTTAGCCCGTCTCCATCATCGCACGTCGCCTCCGAATCGTCCCCGTCCTCGTCGACGGGCCTCTCAAAGCGCGGCATGTTTTTGACAAGCTGCGCGTGGTGGCAGCGCTGTGGGTTGGACCGGCAAGAGACGGCGACGCACTTGACGTCGCACCGACGTGTAGCCACAACGGGGCTGTAAAGGGCACCGTCAAAGGCGGCGGCAGCCCAGCCCCGATCCGTCTTGATATCCACGACGAACGGCTTCACCCCGTCCGCCACCTGAAGATGCTCTTGGAGCGCCGCATGCTCGGCGGGAATACTGTCTAGCGCCGACTTGAAGGCGTTGGCGTGCCAGCACGAGATGGCCTCCCCCGTCAGCAGGAGCAACGCCACATTCTGCGTGTGGCCTCAGCACGAGCACAGGGGGAGGCCGGAAAGAGACAACCACAGAGTAGCCAAATCCACGGAATGGGGACCGGCGACACAAAACAGGAAACGCGACGATGCCGCGTGGGTGCCCACAATCTTGACCTGCATGCCACTCCCAACATTCTCATCCGCGCGAGTGCGGGCAACCAACAAGCGTCGCAGCGCCGCGGAGATCTGGGCCAAGAGGGCGCCGTGCCGCGCCGCCACGGACTTGGCGGGGGAGTGACGGACCAGGCGCCGTGCTTGTCGCCCACACCGGCGCTAAGTGCTCTTGGCGCGGGGCTGGGGCCGCCCGTCCATCGAGTCCGATCGGTTCCTATCGTCCGATCTTGGAGGGGGGGAGCCGCCGGCACCTCCTTCATCGCCAGACGAACTCAGGCTCCCGTCGATGGGCGGGGCGTGACCGTCGGGGCACGACGACGTGGACAAGGTGAGGGCAAGGGCACTCGAAGGAACAGGCGCGCCAGCCGTCCGGCGCGCTACGAACGACGGGGCTGGTGAAGTCGAAGACATCACGAGATTGAGGACGCCGACAGTCCCCATTTGCGTCTGGCGGCAAGCCAACGAGGAGTGCTGGTCGTCAGCCCCCAGCACCGCACGGGCAGACAACCAGCGCGGATCACCCGCGGGGCCCCGTGCATGGGAGCCGCCAGGAGCCCCCATGACGACAGAGGAAAGCACCAGCTCGGATCACACGAGCAGTGGCCCCGCAGGGCCACTGAAGGTGGAGGTCGACAGGCTCGCGAGAGGCACACGCCGAAGAAGGCGCAATCTTGACACACTGTCGTCGTCGTCACCGTCGAAAAGAGCGCAACTGTGGACCCCCATAAGCTCGAAGTAGCACACCTCGTACTGGGGGCTCGTTCGCGAAGACACCATGACCTGCGATTGCGCAAATGTCTCACAGTATGGCGCGTCGCCAAAGAATGATCGGATCCGAGCAAGTTCCACAGCAATTTACAGCATGCTGTGACCGTGCTGTGACTTTGCTTTGAAATAAATTTGCATGCTGAGGGCTACGGGATGGCTCTGTGGGAGGCAAGGACGATCACAGCAATTTTAAATTCTGTGCTGTGAGCAGCTGTGAACTGCTGTGACTTGCTGTGAGCGTTTCTCAGATCCGATCATTCTTTGGCGACGCGCCATAGCCCTGTGCCCAAACAACTACAAAAGAATTTTATTTACATACAGCGTACGGGGCAGCCTCACAATCCGTCCACGTCGCAGTCACCCGTTGCGGCGCGCACCCGTTTGCACCGCGCGCTGCGCGGCCATTGTGCTCGCGCCCTTGCTGTCACTCGCAGCCTCGTGGCGGCTGGGTGTCCGCCCAGTCCCACACCCTCGCCCGTCCTCTGCACCGCCGCCCCTCTGCGTCCGGCTTGCCGCTGCTGCCGTCCGGCGCGCGCCGCCCTCTGCCGGTATCCGCTTCCACGCCGGCTCTGCGGTCATCTGGTGGTGTCGCGCCTGGCGGCGGTGTACTTGACTTTTTCCCTAGACATCCGTCGTCGGCTGCACCCCCCCCCGTCCCTTGTTTCCCCCGCGCCCCCTCGACATGAAGATACTGGCACTGACGCTCCTGCGCGCGCTGCCGCACGAGGAGGAGGCAACAACCCTGGCGGCGGCCTACCACCTGACAGATTTCAACTACTTCCAAAGAGGCAGGTACGTTTCTGTTTGCACGAGGGGTGCGTGGGCGGTGGGATGACGGCTCTGGGCCTTTGTTCTGTTGGATTGAGCATGACATTGTGCCGACTGTGGTTGTCGCCGCCACTAAAGAGGGTGTATGTGGGCGCAGTGACCAGCGTGAGTAGTTAACGCCTCTGGTGGCTCGACCAGCGTGAGTAGTTGAGCCATCAGAGGTGTGTGGTCCATGCATGTGTACCGTGGTCGGCTGCGCCACGGACGTGGCTATGTGGTCACTGTCAGGGGGGGGTCGTTTTTCTGTGCGCGCGTTCGGTTTATCAGGGCTGGGTGGGGTGTTGTCATGGCGCGCGGCACCCATGCCATGGTGCTGGGCTATGAAGGTGGCCGTGGGTGCCGATTCTTCCCTTCCGTGCGGCTGCTGACCAGTGTCCTTCCTGTCCCATTTTTGCCGCATGTCTGTTTTGCTTGCCAATATTCTTGCCTATGTATACTTGCCTGTCTGCCTTTTCTCTTGCCACTCTTCCCGCTCTGGTCTCTTGTTGGCTGGTCATCCATTTCAATTTGAACGTCCTGCTATGGTGGTGCGCACTCACCTTGCACGGTTGTTTCCCAACCCCACAGTTTGAAGGAATTTGCCTCCTTTTTCTCCAAGACGCTGGCAAAGCGCGTCCCGTCCGGTGGCCGATCCACGGTTGAGCACGAAGAGTACCTGTGTCACGTGCACTCGCGCACCAACGGCCTCGTCGGCGTGGCGCTGTGTGACCGGGAATACCCATCGCGGGTGGCGTTCACGCTCATGTCCAAGATGCAAGACGAGTTCCTCGCGGCCCACCCCGTCGAGTCGTCGTGGCACTCGGTGCGGGACGACGGGTCGGGCAGCAGCCACACGCCGGCACTGACTTTTGCCGCCCTGGACACGACAATTGAGAAGTACCAGGACCCGGCCGAGGCAGATCCCATCATGAAGATCCAAAAAGACCTGGATGACACCAAGGTCATCCTCCACAAGACCATCGACGGGGTGCTGGAGCGGGGCGTCAAGCTCGACTCGCTCGTGGAGAAGAGCAACGACCTGTCGATGCAGAGCAAGATGTTTTACAAGCAGGCCAAGCGCCAAAACTCGTGTTGCGGAATGATGTGAGGGGTGAAGGGGAGGGTGGGGACGGCGTCCGGGCGGGGGCCGTTTTGCACTCTCGTGTACGTTGTTTCCTTTTGTTTGAGTCGATCCCTTGTTAGCTGTGACACATGCGTCGTCGAGCACGTCTATCGGCACTACTTCCGGCTTGATTGAACTGCGACGACAACCTTCCTATCCTCTACGGAGCGTGAGCGCTGACGATTGCGCCAAGGCTGTAGAATGCAATGCCGCTGAGCACGCGAGTTTCTGTCTCATCCAGCCGACTTTCTGTCTCACCCTGCAGAATTTCTGTCTCGGAGGGGAGCCTTCTTGATCCTGCACCCAAAGGTAGACGAGCAAGCAGACTGGTCGACGTCGCCGCTAGCTGGCGCTGCCGAAACGCAGCTACGTTAAGAGGGTCCCCCGCTCGGTGAGGTGGACCCAATTGGCACCCATGATTGACCCAGACGAAGAGCTTCGTTCCGATGGCAGTTTGGTCGCCGGTTGCCACCCACAAGGACCAACGTTTCTTGTTTTTTTTTCACTTGACCCACGTAAGCGCCATGCACGCACACCAGACGGATCGCAAACTAGGACATCTAGGCCAGTAGGCTGGCGATGACCGTGCACCGCCGACTCAGCACCGCAACCGCGACCGACACAAGTGCCCACAACAGTGGAGCACAACACGCAGCACCTAGAAAATGGACCCGGCTCCCCGCAGTAGCGGCGGCAGCGCCGACCGCTCAGGCAGCGGCGATGGCCTTCGGCTTCGCCTGAGTGCCCTCACGGAAGCCGTTCTTGAAGCGGCGCGGCATGTTCTTGAGGTGCTGCATCCGGCCAGTCCCCGTCGTGCGCCTGCGCTTGCTCTTCACCGACCAGTTGACTGTCGTGAAGAGGGGGGGGCACGGCAGAGCCATGCGGATCAGTGGCAGTAACGCAAGCAGCCCAAAAATAGAACAGCATGACCAATCCATCGAGGAAGCGACCGAGTCAGCACCAGAGGATCGGTGAAGTGCCACATGGTGCAACGCCGCGGGATGCTTCACGTGCAGTACGAGCCTGTCGCACATAGGCCCGCTGCACGTCTCCATGCCCCACGGCACTGACACACACAGACGAGCAGTGCAGGTGGCAGCAGCACAGCCAGCCAGATTGACTGCGACAAGATAATCCCACCAGCACTCCCAACACGGAGGCTCACGCCAGCCACACTGACCCCAGGTCTGGCGGCACACCACAGCCGGCCCCTCGCGTGAACAAACTCATGCCACGCCACTCCTCTGCAACAGGCCGTCCCACAAAGCCAATCCAATCGGAATGACAAACGTACAGGTCCGCTTGCGAGCAGCGGGATACCCACAGCTGGCACAACGGCTCTTCTGGATGTGGAAGGAGCGACGCCCGCACCGCACACACAGGGTGTGCGACTTGGACGTGCGCTTACCAAAACTGCTCGTGCCCTTGGTCATCTTGGCGACAAAGGTGGACGGGCCTCAGCGCCCAAGGGAAAAGGAGCGTGGGGATAGTGGGGGAACACACCGATGACCGCGACAGCCCACAAGCGAGGACGTCGTCTTCCTCGCGGTGCCGCGCATCGACGGGCTCGCGGCCGACGTCGGTTGGCCGGCAATCGGAAGCCTGATTGTGGCCTGCCGTCGGGAACCGCGATCGGTTCGATCGGCCAACATGGACACACTGTCGTTAATTGGCTGGCAAGCTCGATGGTTGAGCGCAGTTGTTTCTTATCAGCTGAATTTTCTTCGTTGCATGGGCTACCAATTGCAACACAACCAGAAAATAGTTGATTATGGAAAATAGAAGAAAGAAAAAAATGCGCCAGTCCTAAAATGGCGAGCAACACAAGCGAGCAAGGGAAGTGCCGAGCAAAAAAAAAGCCCAGTCCCAACAACCTACAGGCATCTACTCACATCTCCGCGGTCGACGGCGCGCCCAGGTGAGCGGCCAGCCTCAGCAAGTCGGCAAACACGCCCGCCGCCGTCACGGCCGCACCCGCGCCCGGCCCTTGGATGACCAGCGGCTGCGCGTCATACCGGCGGGTGTGGAACGACACGATGTTGTCGCTCCCCTGCAGGCGCCCAAACGGATGGTCCGCCCGGTACCGCCGCAGCTCCACGGTGCACTTTTTGGCCGGCACGTCAATCACCCCAACGTAGCGGAGGAGCTCCCCCGCCGTGGCAGCTTCGGCGGCCATGGCCGTCAGGCCATCGTCAAACTCGGGGAGGCGCCGCGTAAACTCCTCCACCGACACGGCGGCGGTGTCGGCCAGCTCCGCGGGCACCAGCGACTCGACGGCCACATCGGCGAGCTCCACCGTGATCCCAATCTCCCGCGCCAGGATGACGACCTTGCGCGCAACGTCCGTGCCCGCAAGGTCGTCGCGCGGGTCCGGCTCCGTGTACCCCTCCGTGGCGGCGCGCGTAACGATTGACGAGAAGGTCGTGTCGGGGGTGAACTCGTTGAAAATGTAGCTGAGCGTCCCCGAGAAGATGCCTTCGATGCGCGTAAACGTGTCGCCCGTCCGCAGCAAATCCCGAATGGTCGAAATGATGGGCAGCCCCGCGCCGACGTTGGCCTCGTAGAAAAAGTGCGTGTTGAGCCGCTGCTGCGCGTCCCGGATGGCCGTGTAGAGGGCGGTGCTGTCCGAGTTGGCCTTCTTGTTGGGCGTAATGATGTGGATGCCCGCCGCCAGCCAGCGGGGATAGTAGGGCGACAGCGCCTCCGAGGCGGTGCAGTCAAAGATGACCGCGTGCGGCAGCGTCGCGTCGAGGATGTGCGCCGAAAAGGCGTCGAGGTCGAGCGGCACCGTCGCCCCGTTGGCAGCCAGCGCGTCGGCCCAGGTGTCGAGGTCGAGCGCGTCGGGCGCGAGGAGCATCTTCTTCGACGTGGCGAGCCCCCGCACACGAATGTCCACCCCAAAATCCGAGCGCAGCGACGCCGCCTGCGACTGGATCTGCTCGAGCAGCGTCCCGCCGACGAGGCCCGTCCCAACCACCCCCACCGACAGCGTCTGGTCCGACAGGTAAAACGCCGAGTGGCACGCCCGCACCGCCCGCTGCTCGTCCGACCGCGCCACGACCACGCTAATGTTGTTTTCCGAGGAGCCCTGCGAGATGGCCCGAATGTTGACGCCCGCCTTGGAGAGCGACGCAAAGAGGCGGGCGGACATGCCCGGCTGGTGCTGCATCCGCTCGCCGACCATGGCGAGGATGGAGCAGTGGGACAGCAGCTCCACCGACGAGACGAGGCGCTCCGCCAGCTCCGCGCGGAACGCCTTGCGCACCGCCACGGCCGCCGCTTCGCCCGAGCCGCCGGGGACGGCGACACACAGGGAAAACTCTGACGACGCCTGCGCAATGAGAATGACCGAGATGCCCGCGGCGGAGAGCGCGCTAAACAGCGTCGACGCAATGCCGGGCACCCCAATCATGCCCGTCCCCTCGAGGTTGATGAGCGACACGTCCGAGACGGTGGAGAAGCCCTTGACGCCACTCATTTCGCGGGAGCGCGAGAGCGCATTGACCACGGCCGGCGGCGCGTTGCGCTCCGCCGCCGCCGCCGCCGCCGCGTCGTCGGCCGCCCCGTCGACGTACGTGCCCGCCGCCGACGGGTCAATGGTGGACCGGATGCGCAGCGGGATGCCCATATCAATCGCCGGCGTCATCGTGTCGGGGTGGAGGACGCGGGCGCCAAAGTAGGCCAACTCGGCCGCCTCCTTGTACGTGAGTTTGGGGATGACGACCGCGTCACGAACGACCCGCGGGTCGGCCGAAAAGACGCCCGCCACGTCTGTCCAGATGGTCACCTCTGACGCGCACAGCAGGCGCGCAAACGACGACGCCGAGTAGTCGGACCCATCCCGCCCGAGCGTCGTCGGCACGCCCTCGGGGTCCGTACAGATGAACCCCGTGGCGACGACGAGCGCCGTCGGGTTGGAGCGCGTCCACTCGTTGAGCTTGTCGCGCGACACGTCCCAGTCAACGACGCGCCGGATGGAGCGGCCCGCCGACGGGGAGGCGATGAGCACGTCCCGCGCGTCGAGCCAAGAGCAGGGCGCAGACTTGCCACTCACCGCCGGCACGCCGACGGCCGCCTCAATCGCCGCCGCCACGCTCTCCTCCCCGCCCTGGCGGAGGACCCCCCACAGGAGCTGCGCCGACCACAACTCCCCGTGGCCGACCACCAGCTCGCTGATGCGGGCCGACGCGGAGCGCGCAATCCACGCCGCGCGCAGCAAATCACGAATGTCCCGCAGCCCCGACGTGAGGGAGGCGGTAAACGACGCCCGCGCGCCCGGCTGCAGCAGCTCCTCCGCGAGCGCCTCGTGCTGCTCCCGCAGCGCGTCGAGGCCCTCCAGGTAGTGCTCCCCCGACGCGCGGTCACGGGCGGCCACGACCAGCGCTTCCAGCGCGTCCGTCACCCCGCCGACGGCCGAGACAACGACAAAGAGCTTGACCTGCGCCCCCGCCGCGTCGGCCGCGGCTTCGGCGCGGAGGATCGACGCGACGTTGCGGAAGCAGGCCGCGTTGGCGAGGGAGGAGCCCCCAAACTTGTGCACCTTCCACGACGCGCCGTTGCCGTCTTGGCCGAGCACCGCGCAGCCGGCCGTTTCGCCGAGCGGCACTGGCGGGCTCGCCGTCATGCGCAGGGCGGCGGCCGCTTCGGGGCGGGCGCGGCGGGAGGGGGCGGCCGCCGCGGCCACGCCGGCAAGGCCGGCCACATCTGGCGTAAAGGTCGACGAGGCCGACGAGACGGCCGCGCGGGGGCGGGCGGCGCCGCCGAGCGGCGCGGGGGCCGCAAACGCCATCATGGCGGCCGGCGCCATGACTGCCGACAGAGGCGTGGAGACGGCAGGAAGAAGAGGCGCAACAGCAATCAAATCGGGAGGGAGGGGGACGGAGGGAGGCAGCGCAGACCGCCAGTCGGGGGATGGCGCAACCGCCACACGAGTCGACGTCCGCCAGAGTTCTCCCCAGCGCCGCGGTCCAGCGTGGGGGCCACGCCGTAGCAGGGGCCACACTGTGACAGCGGAGACGAGGTCGGCGGGGCGATCAAACAAGCTCGCACGATCTCACCGGTTCACGATCCAGAACGGCCACGCGAACTCTGAAAGCTGGAGCTAGAAGAAATTTTCCAGAACCCAGAAGGACTTGTCCGTGGAACTCCTGCGACTATGTCGCGGTGGCGCCGTTGTCGGATCATCGCCTTCTGCACGTGTGGGGTGTGACCGACGTCGTATCCCCGCGCTTCCCGCCGACCTGGTCCCTCTGTCTACCTATCGCCCCCCACACTTGTACGCTTCTGTTCGACTCTTTCACTACCACCTGTTGCACTTTCAAGCGCCGTGCTCCGCACCTGGGTCACGCACGTCCCGCCCTCCACCATGACGACGACCGCCGGCCCCCTCCACCTGCTCCCCATCTCCCCCCGGCAGCTCGCCCAGTACTTTGCGCGCTCCATCCTCCACCACCCGACGTCCATGCGGGCGACCCCCCCCCCCCCCCCC
>ENA-ORXR01003847-ORXR01003847.1-marine-metagenome-genome-assembly--contig:-NODE-3847-length-13101-cov-227.200399_pt1 | contig 13101 bp, 10 predicted proteins | sample MGYA00237866_ERZ511479 | MGnify/ENA metagenome assembly ERZ511479 | reverse complement strand
AGCTCCGAAGGTGCGTAGGCACTCCCTTACAGCCAAATGGTATTGGGGTCATAATCGACTTTATGTTTTTCGAGAAGCATGAGGAACTCTTCCTAACAAGACCTCGTGGCATGATGATCCGCTTGATTTCGAATATATGAATCGACGTCGGCGATGCCGGATTGGCTCACGCTAAAGGCTCCGTATCCTTCTTGCCACGAAAAGGATCCCGCGTCGGGTAGGTCGCTCATCCATCTGGAGGACCTGGATTTTACGATACGCATAAGGTTCGATACGGTTCGGTTTTGTGGCCAGCGGACGAGCACGTGAAGGTGATCGGGCATGCCTCCAATGGCAATGAGGCCCCCAGTGCGTTTACCCGATTGCAGGACCTTGCATTCGGAACGTATCACCCCTCCGATGTACTCGTAGAGACGTTCTCGATGCCGCTCTTTAATAAGAGGCGCCCGGTTTTTCGTGGAGAAGATGAGGTGATAGTGGAGGGAGGTGAATGTTCCGGCCATGGTGGTCTCTTCGGTTGATAGTTGCCTACGCTCCTTCGGAGCTACTGGGTTGGTTGGCGTCGTGAACCCCGGGCCAAGGCCCGGGGCTAAGTGCCTGCACCGCTTCGCGGTTTGAACGCATGCCGCTCGTGTTGGTTCGTTAAAGTCTTCTTGGTTTACGTTGTCCAGCGAGTAGCTCCGAAGTGCCTGCATCGCTTCGCGGTTTGAACGCATGCCGCTCGTGTTGGTTCGTTAAAGCCTTCTTGGTTCACGTTGTCCAGCGAGTAGCTCCGAAGTGCCTGCACCGCTTCGCGGTTTGAAAGCATGCCACTCGTGTTAGTACATTAAAGTCTTCTTGGTTTACGTTGTCCAGCGAGTAGCTCCGAAGTGCCTGCACCGCTTCGCGGTTTGAACGCATGCCGCTCGCCCCCCCCCCAACCATAAGCTGGATCCCAGCCGGGATCACCGCAAAAAATTCGAGGCACAACGACATGACCTTTGAAATCCCACAAGGGCGCAAAAAAAAGAGATCATAAACCCCGAAAATTTCTTCCTCGGTTTTTCATCCGTCTGATAGGCTTTCGCTGTGAGTATTACCATTCAAGGCCAAGAAGTTCCTCCCGAAGCCATCGGGATGGTTGCGATTTTAGCCGCAATCATTTGCCTCTTCTGGTCCGCCAGATCTAATCGGAAACGCCGCTTGATGAGCGATCTCCCAACCTCAAAAACCACGGGCGTCTTCATTGGCTTCAACGAGCTCAAGGGCACAGCTGAGGTCGACTATCCCATTCGTTCCTACCTAGCCGAGACTCCTAGCGTTTATTACAGCTACTCCATCGGTGAGCATTGGTCAAAGTGGGTCACCGAGTATTACACGGATAGTAAAGGCAAGCGGCGCTCCCGGCGAGTTCGTAAAAGCGGGGTGACCACGGTTCAATCCGACAACGACATGTGTGATTTCTTTCTTCGAGATAACGTGGGCCAAATCCTCATTCATCCGGACGGAGCCGATATTGAACCGAAGGTGGTTTTCTCCCGAACTGTCGGCCGTGGAAGCCCACTGTATTACGGCAAAGGACCGCGTAGATCGGTGATGCATTCTGACCATCGACGCACCTTCACGGAATACGCGATTCCAGAGCATGCCATGCTGTACGTGCTTGGCCAGGCTCGTGAACGCGATGACATCGTTGCAGCCGAAATCGCGTTGAGTGATCACGCACCTGACTTTTTAATTTCGACCCGCAGCGAGGAAGAGATCATTCGAGGTAAGAGCATGAGCTTCTGGCTGACGGGGATCACAGGCTTTGGCTTCGCGGGCCTCGGAGGCCACATGCTCTCTCAAGGCATGATCGGAGCCGTAGTTGGAGCCGTCGTACTCTATGGCGTCCTGCTCTTCTTCTCTTGGTTTATCACCGTGTTTAATAGCATCGCGGGCCTGAAAAATCGGGTGGAACAAGCGTACTCCTTGATCGATGTGCAACTCAAACGTCGGCATGACCTCATCCCCAACCTGACGCGCGTTATAAACGAACAAGCCCAACATGAAGCGATTGTGCAAACCAGCTTGGCCGAGATTCGTGCCCGCAATGGCGCCTCCGAGTACCGCGCCTGTAAGTTCGAAATTCTCGCCTTGGCGGAAGCCTACCCTGATCTTAAAAGTAGCGAGCACTTCATGCAACTCAGCCAAGAAATTGTTGATACCGAAGACCGAATCGCGCTAGCTCGTAACTACTACAACGAGATGGTTTCGTTTTATAATACCCGCTTGGAGACGGTGCCTGACGGCTGGATTTCTGGCATGGTTGGCATGCGTCCTGCCCCGTTCTTAGAGTTCGAAAACTAAGGTGCGGTTAAAGCCGGATGTAATCGGCCGGATCCGCTTTCAAAATCAGGCGAGTTCCTTGGCGTTCAACCTCACCCGTAACTTCGATGCCCTCAGCGACCATGCCGAGCACCTTGTCATTCACCGCTTCACCTTCTTCGCCCACCAAGAATAGATAGACCGCGTGGTCAAGCGAATCACGCACGATCAAGACCGGAGGAACCCCACCCCTAATACACTGAATCGCACACGCGCGATGGGTCTTCAAATTTCCTGGACGCATCACCCCGAGGTAACATTTGCTATCAACAATTTCGCCTTGGAAGGTATGCAGCCCTAAACTTTCTGATGGAGGGAGGGATTCTTGGCTTAGCACTTCGACGGAGGCTTCATCGATTTCGATCGCGGTTTGCTGGTCGCGATAAATCAAGCTGCCCTTGAGTTTCACCCGCTTACCATGCAGGGCGCGATCCCCTTTAAAGGCCCCGAACTTCTGGGGATTCACCAAGAGGTAACTCGAAAACCCGCTTACCTTTGAGCTCGTGTCGACCTGTCCTGGGCGTTCGACGAGGAGGGTGGGTACGGGGTCTAAACTGAGCAGACCTTCGAAGTCTCGCTGCGTACCAAACTCGAACCGTCCATCGCCGCTACCTTTGGAACAAAGAAGAATCAACAGCCCGATCACGGTGGCATAGAAGAACAAATGCCGAATCCGCTTGCGAACAAAGCGAGAGAGGTGCGGTCCATTTTGCGCACGATACCCAACGTAAAACTCTTTAAACTGTTCCTCACGAGCCATGGTTAGCTACCCTCCTCTTCCGGTAAAATCATCGCAGGTGGCACATAGGTTCCAGCCGGGTTTGGATATGGGTTAACCTGGATTTCTTGGTCTACGATTCGCACCGAAAAGGTAGGAACAGACTCCTCAAACGGAGGCGGCGCCGCACCAGTGGCAGGATCGTATTGGAAGCCATGCCAGGGACAGGTAACCAAACCATCGATGATTCGCCCTTCGCCCAAGGGGCCGTTTTGATGGCAACAGACATTCGAAATGGCGCTGACTTTTCCATCGTAGCGGAACACCGCAATGCGCTCTCCACCCGCCAAAATGATCGTGCCACGATTCTCTTCGAGATCTTTTACGCGGCAGGCGATAACAAAGCCATCTTCGGCGGGCTCCGCCTCGAGCATCATATCGATGACCATTTCTTTTTGTCCGGCCGAAATATGAATGCCGATAATCAAGAGGCCGCCAAGCGCGGTCATCCCCGCGATGACGGCACTGCTCTCAGACTGTAACCAGCCAAATATCACGTGAGCAAAAAGCGCGGCGTAGGCAAGGTACACCAGCATGTGAAGTGCCTTCCAAATCGGAGGGCTTAGTACCGACAACCAGAAATCATGGCTCGTAGCGGCCATCATAAAGAGGATGAATAATCCAATGAAACCCAAGGGCTGGAACGGGAAGTTCGCCATGCTACTGAAGTCGCTCTCGGTGGTGAAAATACTCACAATCGGATTCAGACTGCCACCGGAATGATATTGGATGACCACCAAGAGGGCATGGATCAAGCCCGTGAAAAAGGTGATTACCCCGAGATGCCGCCGGTTGTACAAAAAGGTGAGATACCGGCGATCCAGGCGCGCCAGAGGACCGATGCCGAGGACGATATGAAGCAAGACAAAGGCCGCGGTTCCGAAGGCCCGTATCATCACTGTCATCTCATCCGAGTTGCGATCGATGATAAAACTACCGATGATAAACACCGCGAGATAAAGCCCGAGTCCGGCGAGAACGTACAAGTCGTATAGTCGCTTTTGCCGATTCCATCCAATAAACTGGTATGCACCACTCATGATTATTTAAACGTAATGGTGATGCTTCCTTGGTCCAGCAGCTCATGCCGCGCCAAAGAATAGAGAAGAAGGGAGCCGAGCGGTGAGCTTGCTTGCGTCCCACTGAGATGGCGTTGAAAATGCTTCGCCACACCCTGAGGAAATTCAAATTGCTGACTCCGATTTAAAGGCATCGCCCCCAATAATACCGCATCGCTTGGCAAGCTATCCTGCGATTTCGGAGAAGGCGTAAAGTACATTAGGACGTCGGGAGCTGGAACATTGTCCTCACCCGGATATACATCGATGGTGAGGCGGATCGTCGCGTCGTCAGTACGGATCACCCAACGCGCATCCGTGCGTTCCCAACTTGAGGCACCATCATATAATATTTGGCTGAGACGGACCCGCTGTTCAATAAAGGTTGAGGGCACGCTGTTTTTAATTTGGCTACGACCCGCAATGCCGGCAGCAAAAACGAGCGGGAGAAGGACGGCGAGAATCCAGAACAAACGCCGATGTTGCAGCCGAAGTTGGCGAATCACAAGTGACACTCCTTATCGCATACTGCGCAATCTAAACCACAGGCACCATTCGCCATGAGCCGATGCATATCGTAACCGGGAGGCGGGGTATGCGGTCCCTTGACCCAGCGTTTTAGCATGAGCGGCCAAAACAGAACCGAGCCAGGAAAGATCGCGATCCGGAATCCGAGTGAGCCACCCTTGGCACGAGGGTCCACTGCGGTGACACCACGCAAAACAAACACCACGGCAAAAAGAATGCCTAGTATTGTGTATGCACCTAATAAAATGACTACGATACTTCCCATCGTGTTTTTGTCCCTGGAGCGACCACGCTCGTCTTCCCGTGTGAGGGCCTTACATACTGTCAGATGCAGGCAAGGGTCAAGCTAGTCGACCCTGTTGAGGCACAGAAAACTTCCAATTTCTGCGAGCGAGGCTGAGCTCGGTTTATTTGCCACCGCGCATGCGCTGAATCATCACCATATCCGCCAGAACCAAGGCAGCCATGGTTTCAACAATCGGTACCGCGCGATTGACGACGCAAGGGTCATGACGGCCCTTCGCCTCTAAGACAGCCTTGTTTCCGGAAAAATCAGCGGTTTGCTGGGCATGGCTAATCGTCGCTGGTGGCTTGAAGGCAATCCGCATGACGATCGATTCGCCATTGGAAATACCGCCTTGAATCCCACCGCTGTGATTGGTCACCGTGCCCAAACGGTCTCCTTTTTGAACAAAGGGGTCATTGTGAACCGAACCGTTCATGCAGACGCCAGAAAAACCGGATCCAATTTCAAAACCTTTGGTGGCAGGGATCGACATCATCGCGTGCGCCAGCACCGCTTCGAGTTTGTCGAAACAAGGCTCGCCCAATCCCACGGGAATGTTGCGGCAAACGCATTGTACGACGCCACCGGTGGAATCCCCTGCGTCCCGTAAATCGGTGACGCGCTGAATCATTTTATCCGCCGCGACTTGGTCGGGGCAGCGCATGATATTGCTGTCGACCGCGTCGCGGGTGATGGTTTCAGGATCGATTCCTTCGGCCTGAATCTCACTAACCTGCGTGACGTATGCGATGATCTCGGTGCCAAAAGCTTCGCGCAAAACTTTTTCCGCGATGGCGCCAGCGGCTACGCGACCGATGGTTTCACGGGCACTACTGCGTCCACCGCCACTGGAAGCACGGGTGCCGTACTTCATTTGGTAGGTGAAGTCCGCGTGCGAAGGACGAGGTACTTGGCTCATCTCTTTGTAGTCACCGGGGCGCTGATCCTTATTCGGAACAAATAAACTGATGGGGGTGCCGAGGGTCATGCCGTTTTCGACCCCAGATTGAATCGTCACTTGGTCCGCCTCGTTGCGCGGGGTGCTGACTGCGGATTGTCCGGGCCGGCGCCGCGTGAGCTGTGGCTGAATATCCTCTTCCGATAGGGCTAATCCAGCAGGGCAACCATCGAGGATGGCAGTGATCCCTTTGCAGTGAGATTCGCCCGCAGTGGTGACGCGAAAGAGAGTTCCAAAAGTAGAAAATGACATGTTATCGTAACGTTGGTTGTAGGTATGAGGCGCCTCGTTGCACAAGACATCTAGAGCAGAAGTTGCCGGTCGTCACTCACAGAACTCAGGCACTGAGCCCTGCGAGACGTAGAGGTACCCGCTAAACCGAATTGGAGAAGCAGGATGCATGCATAGGATGCAATAGGTGCAATAGGTGCATGAGGTGCATGAGGTGCATGGAATGCTTAAATAGTGCATCCGTTATTTATCGGATGTTAGTTTTTCCAAGAGCTGGGTCATGACCTGCATTTGCTGCGCCATGGCGTCGACCTTGGTGGTGAGATTCCCGATCTCTTTGTCTTTGTCCTGAATGATGGAGTGCAAGCCCTGGATGGCAGCGAGTGCAACCCCGTCGGCATCGACCACAGAGATGTGACGCTCGTCTTCACCTACGCCGAAGGCACTGCTGAAATCTTGAGCGGTTGGGCCCATGTGGCGAACCCCTTCTTGGGTTTTATACTTGTAGTTGTAGATCGGCATGGAAGCGACTTTGGCTACGACATCACGGCCATCGAGCTGACGGAAATCTTCTTTCATATCAACATCACTCAAGGAGCTGAAGGAACCAGAACCCGGTGCCAAGCTCACACCAGCGTTGTTCAACGGAGAGGAGTAAATCTCTACTCCACCAGAGGCGCGAAGCAAAAACTGGTTTGGCTGGCTGGAGGTCAAATCACGATCGCTTCCATCAGCGATCACTACGGCACCGTCGTGACGGGCTTTGGCACGACGGCCAAGTGCGGTGGTGAAGTTTCCGCTAGCTTCATTCATCAGTCCACCAGGGATAGTTGATCCGTAACCGGTCGCCACGTTGTTTTGTCCGCCACCAATGGCAGAGAAGTTTCCAACACTTTGGTTCTTCGCACCGCCGAGGAGGGTCGAGTATTCGCCACCGCCTTGGTTGGCCAATCCCCCGCCTACGATGACATGTGAGCCGTCGACAATATTGTCTTCACCACCAACGATGATGGTGTTGTTCCCGCGTGCTTGGTTTCCTAAACCGCCACCGATGACGGAGTAATCTGCCGCAGAGACATTTGGCTTCTGACGTGAACCGCCACCGAGAACCGCGGCTCCAGCCGTTTGTGCGCCAACCCCATTTTCTTCGTGACCGAGGATCGCGCTAGGCGACGTACCTGTGTTGGCCACCCGGATACCCGCGACCGCGAAGTTACCCGCTTGGTCGATGATCATGCGAGGTGCGCCATTGGCGGTAACCGAGAACGTTTCGTTGTAGGAAATTTGTGCGGTGTGAACTGCAGACCAATTGGCTTCTGGGGTTCCAAGACTACCCACTCCATTTTCAGCCGGAGCAATGTTTCCGTTGACGGTCAACTTCTCTTGTGGGTTCGGAGTGTCGATGCCGACATTACCCGTAGCTTGAATGATAAACTGATTGGGGCCAGTAGACGCGATGCCCGCTTCAGAAGAATCACTCCAGACAAATGAACCATCGTGATTCGCTGCCGCTTTACGTCCGGCTGCGAGGCTGAACAATCCGGCCGCGGTATTTTCGATTCCGCCAGGAACCGTGCTGTAGTCACCGCTCGCGGTATTTTTGAAACCACCTGCGACAACCGATGCAGCACCGTCGGCGCGATTTTCTTGCCCGCCACCCACGGCAGCGGACTGCTTGAGCGCTGAGTTGTTACGTCCGCCTGCGACGGTAGAAGCCGCTCCATCCGCGCTGTTGTTTCCACCACCGGCGACGGTTGAAAAGATACGTGCGGTTTTATTTCCGCTACCCCCACCAATGGTGTTGAAGTCGCCAGCCACTTGATGCGGCTCTTTGGTGCTACCCCCACCTGTGATGGTCGAGCCTTCGATTTGACGATTCAATCGGTTGCCTTCGAAACCCATATTAAGGCTTGGAGTTCCTTGCTGGCCGCTTGGCAAGATTTGAATCGCTGATTGGTTGTTCACCGCAATTTCGAATGGCGAGAAGTCAGTGGTACCCAAACGCATGGTTGGGTCGTTCGGATTTTTCGCCGACGCCTTGACGTAGCGCTCCGCGAGAAGATCGTCTGTGATCGAGCCCCGCGCGATGTCGACCGTCGTGATCGAACCGTCTTGTACTTTTGCACCGGTCACTGCGTTGTCCGCAATCTTGGCGCTGGTGATGGCTCCATTGCGAACCGACACATTGTTAACCGGACCTTGAAGCATGCCGCCGAGTTCGGTGTCACGGGTGAGGACGCCACCTTTAATTTTGTCGGGCGAGATGGCCGCGTTTGGCGCGATGTGGCTGTCCAAAATTGCCCCACGAGAAATGTGGTTGGCCGCAATCACTTCGTCTTTGATTTTGAGGTTATTCGCAGGGCCTTCGACTTCACCGATAAAGATATCGAGCAAGGTCAGGGCGCGACCACGAATTTTCTCTGGACCGATGTTCGCTTGCTGGCTGATGGCTTGGTCCGTGAGAGCTTCGAGCTGGAGATGCTCTTGGTTGATCACCCCTTTGCGAAGCTTAACCGCACTCCAAGTGCCTTCCATGTCGCCGCCAGCTTGCATGTCGCCAGTGATGACTCCACCGCGAATTTTCTGAGGAGAAATTTGCGCGTTGTTCGCGATCAGCGCATCCGTGATGCTACCCGCTTTAACATGATCGGCGCCGATGGTGCCTGGCTTGACCCGAAGGTTAGCCGCAGTCCCTGTTACGTCGCCGTTAAAGGCCATGTCAGCCGTAATCGCCACACCTTGAATCTTGGCTGGATCAATTGCTGCATTCGGTGACACCTGTGCATTGGTGAGGCTTTCTGGAACCAAGGCCAATGGATTAACCGAGCCCGCTTTGAGCTGAAGGTTCGAGACCGTTCCGGCAAAGGATCCGCCGAACTGCGTTTTCAGGGTAACTGCGTTACCAGCGATTTTCATCGGATTGATTTTTGCATTGGCTGCGATCGCCGCGTCGGTCACGCTGTTTGGTGCAACTCCGTTGGCGGTAATGCCGGTGAGCTGAGATCCGTCACCAATAAATTTTTGCGCGGCAACATTTCCGCTCACGGTGAGGGCTTCGCTTGGGTTATCGGTACCGATGCCGACGCCGCCTGGCGCATCAATCAAGACCTGGCCAGGTGCGGTGGTTTTCACGGAACGTTCTGGATCACCCGACCATACAAAGCTGTTATCATGCTCGGCGATAGCGGTCGTACCCGCAGCAAAACTAGCGGAGCCGCGGGCGGTGTTTTTTACCCCACCCGGAACAACTGCGTTTTGACCTTCGACCGTGTTGCCACGTCCGCCGCCAATGACCGCGCCGCCGGTGCCTTCTTTAACCCGGTTGTCATCCGCACCACCAATGATGCTTGGGGAATCTGGGTGAGGCATAATGAACAAGGCAGACTTGCCATCTACTTTAATTTCGAAAGGGGCATTGTTGTCCGTGCCAATGTAATCGTCGCCTGGCACAACCTTGTCGTTGCCGCCGACTTTCCACACCCGCATACCGAGCTTCTCAGCCGAGACCGCGCCATTGGCGATCATGTCTGAAGTGATCGCACCCTGCGTGATGGAAATGTTATCGATGGTACCGGAGAGCACGCGGCCGCCGATGGCCGTGTCGCGCGTCAGAGCCGTACCGGCAATTTTAGTGGGCGAAATGTTGGCTTTTAAATTGATGTGCTGATCCGTGATCGCACCAGGAGCCACTTCAGCCGCTTGAATTCCAGTAAGCTTCGACCCGTCGCCCGAAAAGGAGTCAGCAAAAACGGTCTTGGCTTTTACGTTACCGTTTACCGTCAGTTTTTGATCGGGAAGATCGGTATCGATACCAACATTGCCTTGAGCCCGAATGAGGAACTGATTGTTGGCGGTCGATTTGAAGGGTTGGTTTTGCGAGTCAGCAATCACCACAGAACCTGGGTGAACCGCCTGCGCTTGCGTACCGGCTGCGATGCTTCCTTTGGCCCCAGCGATATTGCCGATACCACCCAAAACGGCTGAGCTTGCACCCGAGGCCACGTTGCTAGCGCCACCGAGAACAGCGCTGTTATCGCCAGAGGCTTCATTCATCGAGCCACCCGCGATGGTTGCATTTGATCCGGCGGCTTTATTTCCAATACCCCCAGCAATGGTCGAAAGCGCACCGCGCCCTTGATTGAGTCGTCCACCACCGATGGTCGATCCAGCGCCAGATGAAAAGTTGTTCAAACCACCGCTGATGGTTCCAACATTGCCTTCGGTATGATTACCAAAACCACCTCCGATGGTGCTGTAGCTATTGTCCGCGCGATTGGAATAACCACCGGCTACGGTTGCGGCAATGTTCAGCGCTTCGTTGTGGCGTCCACCCGCAACCGTGGCGCGTTTGCCATCGGCTACATTTTCTAAACCACCACCAACTGTCGCGTGAGCGCCTGCGGCTGAGTTCCCTTGTCCACCACCAATGGTGACGAAATCCGCCATAGCTTTGTTTGGAAGTTGTTGATCACCACCTCCGCTGATGACGACGCCGTTGGCGCCTTCAGCCACCGTGTTATTTTCGTTACCCGCGACAATCGATGGGCTCACCGCTTCTGGTATGATGCGCATCGCCTGACGTCCGTCGACCCGAATATCGAGAGGAGAGCGATCGCTGGTTCCGAGGTAGCTCAACTGCCCCGGAATGGATTTGTTTCCACCCGTGCTCCAGCCTGGAGAGGTCAGTTTTTCAGGGCTAATCGACCCATCTAAAATTTTGTCACCGCTAACCGATCCCGGTGCGAGTTTGTCACCCGTGATCGCGCCTGAACCAACGTGTTGCGCGAAGACCGAAGAGGGCCCCATCATGTCACTCGTGATCGCCTGCTCCATAACGCTTCCAGCGATGAGCGCATAGGGGACGGTGACGAGCCGCTCGCGTGGCTCAAAAGTCACTCCGTTTGCTGTCACTTCGAGGTAGGCTTCACCGGTTGAAAGGGCCTTAGTTAGATCCCCTTTGGTGGTGTTGTCACCGAGGTAGGTAGAGTAAATTCCTTCGACAACTTTTACTCGGTTTACATCTTCGTAAAGAAAATCGCCGCCGCTTACGCTGTTATAAATTCGAAGAATCAACTCAACTTCGCCGTCTAGCAATTCCGAACCATTAAACAAACGTCCCTGACAGTTGATGTACAAGGGAACCTCTGCTTGTGCAGAGGTTGTGGCCAGATTAATTGTCAGAACGGGTAGCAGACAAAAGCATGCCGCCATGAAAATGGATGTTATCGTTTTCATCATCTTAAACTCCTGAAAACCGACGCACAGCATACCGGTGCCATGGTCAATTCCTACGTCATTATATTTGCCTAAGCGGCTATCACCGCGCCTAGGCAAAGTCAATCGTCCGAGAATCAAGCAAAGCGGCCAATTCAGCGGATAATCTGTTAATAACTTACAATTTTGGCTTTTTGCGGAGCCGGAGGGCGCAATGCGGTTAGATTCTTAACCCGAATATTTCATGAAACTGATTCTGGCACAGTCAGGAATGAACCGCGAAGCGGTGGCATTTAGTAACCATGGACGCGAATCAATGGATTAGTATACATGGTCGAGAAATTTCATGAAATAGGCGGATGAACGATTAACTCAACGAATCGCATCCAGAATAACAAATTTCTCGTTACTCGCGATGACTTCGTGATTGCCGAAAATTTTCGTCAACTTGGCGTGGTATTGCAGATGCCGGTTTCCGACCATACGCAAACGCCCACCTTTACGGAGTACCCGGTAGGAATGCGTCAGCATCCGCCACGCCACGTGATCGCCCCGAACATTCCCTTGGTGAAAGGGCGGATTGCACAAAATCACATCCAGGGGCTTGTCAAAATAGGTCATGCAATCGTTCCAATGAAACTGTACTGGAACATCTGGAATCTGCGCCTTGGCATTGAGCCGCGCCGACTCAATCGCCATGTAAGACTCATCAAAAAAGTGCATCACTTCAGGGCCGTGACGGCGAGCCGCTTCAATCCCGAGCAGCCCATTACCACAACCGAGATCCGCTACCCGTTCATCGGAATGAAGCCGCGGCAAATGATCCAGCATAAAAGCAGTACCCATATCCAGTTGGCGACTGCAAAAGACATTCGCGTGCTGCATGTAGGAATACGGGAGCGCGTCGCTCTCTAAGGTGATCGGATACGGCGAGGTTGAGGTCGGCAAGCGCTCCTCACCTACGGAACCAGGTACCGACGCTTCTTCTCCTGCGAGGTTAGAAGCCGATTGCCCCGTCGCGACAAAACGCTTGGCGCGAGCCGCCTCATGCGCCTCGCTTAGTTTAGCAGCGGCTTGACCAATCTCGGTGTCGCCTAATTTACAGAAAATCAGACGCGCCTTCTTTTCCGCCAACGATGTCGTGGTCGGTCCGATAATGGTTTCGAACAGCTCAAGCGTCGAGGTGTGGATAAACTTGGACATGCCTGCGCCAATAATCACCGTCGCAGGATGTACGTGCCGACGGATGCGATGCAGAAAATCTTCGAGGTAGCTCTGGTTGAGCGCAACCTTGATCAGGACCAAGTCCACTTTATCAGTTGGGTTCTCCAAACTATGCATCAAGCGACACTGGCTCAGATCAATCCCATTTGCTTCGGCATTAACCAAGGTGCCAGCATGCGACAAATGCGAATCTGAACTAAAGGACGGATTCTCGGACGCGAAGGAAAGAGTCAGCGCACCAAAGTTATCGTTAAAAATTAGCATCCGCTTATGCGACGCAAGGCCCTGCTCACGCACGTGGCGTACCAAATATTCATCTGCCGCATCCCAGGCCCGGAGGTTTTCACGGGCTACATAAGGATAACGTTTCAGATTTAACGGCTGTTCGCCGGCATTAAAGATGACTTCAGTTTGGGACATACCTTGCAGGGTCTAGACCGATCTCCGAGCAAAGGTCTAATCAAATCGACCATGGGTT
>ENA-ORXR01003845-ORXR01003845.1-marine-metagenome-genome-assembly--contig:-NODE-3845-length-13104-cov-12.013127_pt1 | contig 13104 bp, 9 predicted proteins | sample MGYA00237866_ERZ511479 | MGnify/ENA metagenome assembly ERZ511479 | reverse complement strand
CCCCGTCCCGGATTCGACCTCTTTTGCCACCCGCTTGCCCCTTTCGGCGCCAGTGGTGGCGGCTGGGACGGTCCCCGCCGAATTACAACATGCTGTTGCTGCCTGTTCCTCGTCACTGGGTGATCCGGCTCCGAATCCCGCGCCTCATCAAGCCCCTCACGACTCGGAGCCGGTGCGGGTCGCCCCCGCCGCCCCCACCGCCCCCAACGCTCGGGCGCCCGACTTCACCAAACATGAAGAGGTGCGTCTGGCCCAAGTTCTTTCTGATAGTGAGGTGGCTGCTGGTGTGATGGTTTCCCGTGGGAAAATGACTCGTGAGCAGATGAATGCGAAGAAGATTCTGGGCGAAGTGTGGCTGGTGGTGGTTGGAGCCATGTTCAACAGTAACAAGCAGTTTGTTGTTCCCAAGGAGTGCTCTGATCTTAGTATCAACCCGAACCTGCACCGTCGCGCCCGCACCAGTCAGTTTTTGAAAGCCAAGTTGAGCGAGGTACGTTTGTTTTGATCCCCGTGTGCCAGCAGCCACACTGCACGCTGCCCGTTTCTCGTATCATTCCCTCCCGTCAATGAATGTTGTCGCGGCATGCACTGCCGCGGTGATGAAGTGTTCGCTTTGTGCGAACTCCGGCTACAAGTACCTCTCTCTGGGCGCGGCCAACTGAATTGCAGCTGTGTATCCTTCCACTTTGTGGTGCTGCCCGCCTTTTTCCTTCGTATTGTTTCAACAGGTCAGCGCCTTTTTCTGGGACACCTGGAAAACATTTGGCACGTCCGGGCAGCACAACCCGGCGCGGTGGTCGACGTACTCCAAGGGAAACACAATCCTGGACTACATATACATCCTCTTTCGCAGCCATCAAATGGTGTTTCAGCTCATCAACCCGGACATCGGCGTGGGCGGTGTGGAGGGGAAAGCCGCGTCGGGCCTGCAGATGGGCACACGTCACACCCCCTCAGGCCGCAAAAAGCAGCGGCTAGTCGACCCAGTCTTTGACGCCCTCTTGCACAACTCGGCCGATATGGCTGCCGCGGCGAAGAATCACGCCGACGCGTCCGAGCAGTCCTCCCTGTCTGACACGCTCAAGAACCTGAAGGACGCGTGCGCCGACCCCGAGATTATCCGCACTGTCGAGGACCGTCTGCGCCTGGTTTTGGTTATGGGCAGTGCCGCGCGCCTGGCACCCACCGTTCTTTTTCCTGGCGGCGGCGGCGGAGCGGGTGGCCGCGGTGGGGATGGGGGGGAGGGTGGGAGGGACTAGACGTCCGCGGAGGACTAGCCCAGTGGAAGCAGTACGTGAGATAGGTGGCGTTTCCATTTGAGAGTGGTGCCACCGGGGGTGCGGAGGGCGTTCATGGCACTGTCAGCGATGTGGACGTGCTGGGAGGTGGTGGTGGGGGTGTGGGTTGCTGAAGCGTGGAGCCATGGATGCGGGCGCCGCGTAAAAGTTTTATGGACGGCCTGAAATCGTATCCTTGACTGATTTGAGTGTACAATCATGCCGAGTGACTTTGTTTTTTTTTTCCTTGTGTGCTCGTAGAACGACTGCTGTACCAGTGGTGCAATTAATGGGAAGGCACACACGTTGGGGCGGGGCGGGGGTATTGCACAGCGGCCCTGTGCTTCTACGATCGGGAAAGTGACGTTGCATCTCTGTCAGTGCCGCGATGGGCCGCGGCTCTTCGGCATGGAAGCACGGGTCCCATTTCTTTTTCCTTGTGCTTGTCCGCGCCGCGTGCTCAAAATAAGGTGTTACTCTAGTACATAGGATCCACGCCAGGGCGCAACACACCAAGCTGCTCCAATCGGTCTGTCATCCTCCCTCGCAGCTGAGAGCGCTCCAAGTCCCGGCGCCGCCCTCGCTCACTAGGTTGAGCGCTATCATTCTCACAAAAGTACACGGAGCCCCCGACGCTATCAATCTCAAACGGCGCTAACGCCTCCTCCGCACAGGCATAGCGGCGGCAGTAGTTGTGAAACTTGAAACAGGCCCGAATGAGGCTCTGCCTCTTCAAAAACGGCACCCGCAGGGCCCGCCAAAACACACCCCACCGCCAAACCAATATACAAAATGCTTGCTCAATGTGGACGCGACAGGATGACTGGAAATAGTTGTAGCTATCCCGCCACCGGTTACCACCACCGCCCCCAGGCCACGGCACCGCCATCAACTCCCCCGCCGCGTACGCCTCGTCGCCGACAAAGCAGTAGCCCGCCTGAATTAGCTGCATGGTAGTGGCGTCGCGCGGGTTCATCAGCATGGCACCCAGGTCCGTAGAGGTGAACGCCGCCGAGTCGTGGCAGGATCCCGGGCTCTTGCAGCTCATCCATACAAATTCGTACTGGGCGTGGCATACCGCCTGCGTGTTGAACGCGTAGAAGCCCTTCCGCGAGTAGTAGTCGGCCACACAGGGCACGTCCGTTGCCAGCGGCTGCTCCTGTTGAACAGCTATTCCATCAATGGCACCCAGCACGTTGTCAAACGGCGTCTTGCGGCTGCGCTTGAGACCTTGAGCCGTCTGTCGTCGCCAAATAGGGTCCCCCGGCACGAAGTCCAATGAAGAAGTGGCATTCACACCGTCAATCACCTCCCACAGGCAGTTGTACATGGTTGCTGTAGCGACCCCAAAAGCGCCGCAAATTTCGAGGTAACTGCCACCTCCGAGGTAGCGCAAGGCCATCGCTGTCCTCAGCTCGGCCGATAGCCCACGTGACGGCAGCCGAGGGCGTAGCTTGTCCATCAGGATCGTGAAGGAGGGCTCCGGCATTCGCACGGCGCGCTCAAAGTAGCGACCGCAGCGAGCACGGACGGCGGAAAAAGAGGCGGCGGTCGCATGAAACTCATTGACCAAAGGTCTGGACAACACACCCCGGCGCAAGCGCACAGCTGCCGCAACTTTGCTCATAAATGCCGCCTGCTGGTACACAAAAGAATCCATGGTCTTGCCGCCTCCACGGCGTGACGCCGACCAGTGTGGATTGGATCGGACAGCCGACGGCGCTTCCATCGCACATCAAGTCACTCGTCATCTCGGAAGCAAGTTCGATGGTATTTGAAAAGAGCATGGATATAGGAGTCATTTCTGGTCAATGTACAGGAGTCCAGCTCCCACCGGGCTTTCCACGCCCGTCACATGAGCGCCGCATGGGCCGAAGAAGCCTTGGAACGTGCCTGACTAGCCAGACGCCACATCGGGGGACGCCATCGGGGCGGGAGGAGGAGGGAGATCAGACATTTTTGAGAGGGTTGTGTGGTGGTAGTGGTCACGATGTCAGCGGGGGAGGCCAGTGGTCGGCTTTCTAGCGACGAGGCACCGTCGCCAGCGACCACGCCTGCGCCATGCATGTAAGCCACACTGTAAGGAGGTCAGCAGGCTCATGGGATTTAAATCAAAGTGGGCTCGATTTGTATTGATCTAATCATTAAAGTCGTGCTGATTCAACTCAGTTATGGCGCGTGGCCAAAGAATGATGGGATCCGAACAAGTTCTACAGCAAGTTACAGCATGCTGTGACCGTGCTGTGACTGTGCTTTGAAATAGACTTGCTTGCTGAGGGCTCCTGGATGCCTCTGTGGGTATGGAAAATCAGAGACAGGAAGCGCAGACACAAAAGCCGGCGACGTAGCCCACCGCCAAGCACGCACACCCAACCAGGGTGTGGTGCTTTTTCGATGTCTAGTCTGATGAGCAGGAGGCCGCCGCCCGCTAGCCGGTGCCGGCAGCCCCTCTTATCCACCCTGCGCGGCCACCCCCTCGGTCCCCACCCGCCCTCCAGGCGTCTCCAAAGGTGCGGGAGAGGGTCCCAGACGGGTGCCCACGCGGCCTCCACAAAGGCGCACGCGTCCGCACGCCCGGGTGCCAACAACAAAGCGAAGGCCCGCCGCGTTAACAGCGGCCAGGGCCCTCCGACGCCACTACATAGGCGCCGGGTCAAACATCAAAACGAAGCCGGGTCCTCCCCAAGCGGGTCGGCCCGTCGGATCACACCACAACCGCAACGTGGCACCGCCCGGCCCACCACCGGCGGCGCTCAATCCAGCCAATCAGACGCCGCGCGCGGTCCCACTACACCGCCACGGCCCGTCATTGGCCACCGCCAAGGGCCCCCATCACGCCGTGCGCGAGGTTGACACGAAGGCTGACAGTGCCGAATCTGTCGATTCACAGTGGGAGTCAAGGGCGATCACAGCAATTTTAAATTCCGTGCTGTGAGCTGCTGTGAACTGCTGTCACTTGCTGTGAGCGTTTCTCAGATCCGATCATTCTTTGGCGACGCGCCATAGAAATCACTTCACATCTCTGGCAGTCCGACATTCCAGGAAATGTCTCAAACTTGTGCACACTAATACGTAGAACTGAACACTGCATGAAAATATTCAGTGTACTGCAGCCATGCTGGATCCAACGAATAGGTCCACGGTATTGGCTGCTCGGCGCAGAGTCTCGCTGTTGAGGAAGCGGCGGCGCCGTCGTCCGAAGTGTGGAGCGAACAACCGTCTTCGAGCATCCCTTCCTTCTCCCCCACCATCTTCATCATGTCGGACGCGGTGGTTCCTGATGCGACGAAGACCAAGCTGGAAGCCATCATGCAAAACATGATTGCTCTACAAAAAGGTATGTGACGCCTGCGTTCAAATGCTCGTGCGTTGTTCTGTCGTACGGCTCTGCTTGCAGAGGGCTTCTTGCGCGCACGGGACGGATGCTGTGGGATGTTTTCTTCTCATAGTATCCTGCATTTCCCTAGCATCATTTCTCTTACTTATGGTGATGTCAAGAGCCTGGGGGCAACACAGTGTCCTGACCCGTTACATCATTTTGCTTCGTCTGGCTCGGCTGTTTTTCGTGATGCGTTTGCCACGCTTCATGCATGCCGCTGTAACGCTTCATTCTTTCTCGCAGAGGCCTCTAAGGCCATGAGCGCGGTGATGGGACTGAAGAACCAGTTCCTCGAAAACCAACTGGTTGCCAAGGAGCTCGACGACGTCCCCGACGGCACGGCCGTGTACAAGCTGGTCGGCCCCGTCTTGCTGGCCGAGGAGTTGGAGGAGGCGCGTACCAACGTGCGTACCCGCCTGAGCAAGATTAGCGAGCAATTGCAAGCGGGCAACAACCGAGTGCACGCGATTGAGACGGAGATGGAGCAGAAACGCGCGTCGTTGATTGCCTTCCAAACGGAGCTGCAGAAGCAGGAGATGGCCCAAATGCAAGGGGGCATGTGAGGTGTCCGCCCTGACCGTTTGTTGCCGTATGGTCCGGTGCTGCGCCTGCAATTGCCGTTGGTACTGCTGCTCCTACAACGTCGACTGGTGTTGTCGTGCGTACCATGCGCGTTGGCCCTGGGACTGGTGCTGACTGCGGGGTGGTGTGGCCGACCGGTCAGGGAACGGCTGCCCAGCTCGCTGCAGCGATCGCGGTTTGCACATGGCACATTGCCGCGTGGTGCTGTGCGCCACTCGTCCTTCCGCCGTGTTCTGTTGCTCTTGTCGTGCGAACTATTCCCCATACCCATTGTATCCCCGTTCCCGCTATGGAGAAGCGTCCCGTCGACGCTTCTGTCGTTCCCTTTTCATTTCGTTTCGTGTTCGCCGACTGCACAGCTCTAGGAGGCGAGTGGGATTGCATGGGTGATTCGCCCATCTTGTGCCCCATGTTGCAGGTTGGTTGGGCCATGCCTTTCCCCTGGCTTGCTTGTGCCAGTCTTCGCCAGCCCGAGGGTACGGGCGAGCACCATTGACCACGCTCTGCTCGCTACCCGGAGGAGCAGAAAACAAGGACACAAATAGCTTTGTACACACGACGCCACCATCACAACCATCTACCCACGAACTGTGCCCCTACTGCGACTGCTCTACAAGCTGACCGGCTCGAGCACGAGGACGCCCGACCCCTCCAGCGCCGCGCGCCTGCACGGCACCACCGACTGACCGTTGGCGGTTGTGCCAACGGGCCCCCGCGCCGCGTCGACCGGCACCAGGATGCTCGTCGCCAGCCGCCGTCCACACAGCAGCCGGTTCACCGACGCTGGCGCGTCGCAGGTGCACGCGTAGTGCCCGCTACACGCGCCGCGCGTGCAGCCCATCGGGTAGGACGTCGGGTCCTCCACATACAGGCAGTCACCACCGCTCGCCGAGTAGGGCAGCGACGCCTGCTGCATTGCGCACGAGCAGTGCGTCGCGTTGTGCATGCAGCCGCCGGCCACATCATAGGTGGCGGCCGCAGGCGGGGGCACGTCATAGGGGGCTGACGACGTTTCGGCGAGCACGAGCGGGTCGAGGGGGCGCACGACCGGCATCCCGTCGCTACCGGCCAGGCCGGGGACGACAGCTGCCATCGACTCGGCAACGGCATTGTACGACGCTGCGCGGCTGGCCATGCCGACGTCGAGCGGTGCCGCGACCGCGCCGGCGCCACCGGCGGCCGACGGCGGGTAGGCCGCCTGCTGTGGTGCTGCCTGCCCATGCATGTCGAGCTGCGACGCGCCGCCGGCAGGTGCCGCGGCCTGCGCGCCATACGCGACAGCGGTCGGAACGTCCCCGTACGCCGTCGGGCCACCCGATTGCGGCGAGGCCACAGACTCTGCAGCGCCCAAGGCCGCCCCTCCGTCGGTGTGCAGCGGCGCGGCGCCGGCCGCTGTGCCATACGCCAGCGACCCTGAGGAGCCCACATCGCCCGACGACACGCCAACGCCATAAGACCCGGGGGTGGCGGCGGTGCCGAGTGGGCCCGCCAGCACCTGCGCCTGCGCTTGCGTGTACGCCTGCGCCTGCACCTGCGCGTCGACCGAGGGCGACGTTGCGGAACTGCGGGTCACGCCCGCCGCCATCCCCGGGATGGCTGCGCCAGGCGCCACCGCCGCCGCGGGCGTGTAGGTCCCTGCGGCCTGCACCGGCGGGACTTGCGCAAACGGCGCCACGCCATGGGGCTTGGCCTCGAGCTGCGTCTGCACGCCGCCGGTCGCCTCACCGGCGGGGCTGACGCTACCGACGCCGCCGGCGCCCTGCGCAACGGCCACGCCGCCAGATCCCATCGTCATTGGTGCGGTCTGCCCCATGGGCGTCGCGATGCGCGCCGCCTCTGGCGCAGGCGCGGTCATGGAGGGGGGCGACGGCGCCGCCGGAGCTTGCTGCATGTACGAGCCCGGCGCTGGCCCCTGTGCCGGAGTACCCCCAACACCGACTGACGCGGCCATGCCCGTCTGCGGCTGCGCCCCGACCTGGGGCATGGGCGCCAGGTCGGACGCCTGCCACTGGCCGGGCGCCGCGGGCGCCACCGCGGACGTCGTAACGGGCGCCTGGGCAACACCCGCCGCCGCCGCCGCTGCCGCCTGCTGCTGCTGCTGCCACAGATTCTGCTGCGGCGCCACCGGTGCCACCCCCGCGGGCTGCTGCGCGAAAGCGGGCGCGGCCGCGTAGGCAGGCGGAGCCGAGCCCGCGTACTGTTCTTCCACCGTCAACAACCGGCGGCGAGGGGAGAAAGCGCCATAGCCGCCACTGCCACCGCCGCCGCCGCCGCCGCCAAAGCCCGGGGCGGCGCCCCAGGCACCTTGGGGGGCGCCCCCACCAAAGCCACCCTGGCCGCTACCTATCGCGCCGCCGCCGCCGCCGCCAAAGGCGATCGCACGCCCACCATAGTCGCCGCCGCCGCCGCCCGCGGCAAAACTGTTGGCGGCCATCGCGCCCGGCGGGCCGCCGCCCATTCCGGGCATGCCCCCGGGGTGACCAGGCGGGCCGCCCGGCATGCCGCCGGCCATCCCACCCGGCATGCCGCCGGCCATCCCACCCGGCATGCCGCCGGCCATCCCACCCGGCATGCCGCCGGCCATCCCACCTGGCATGCCGCCGGCCATCCCACCCAGCATGCCGCCGGGGGGACCGCCACCACCGCCGCCGCCGTTCGCGGGCGGCAGCTTGGCGCCCTTGACGTTGAACTTGGGGTTTGTCGCCGGGTCGTACAGCAGAGCAGGGTCGACCGGGGGCACCTGGAGCATCGCGCGCATGCTGCTAAAGTCTGGGCGATCATTGGGCAGCGCCGGCGCGAGCGGCAGCGAGTTCATCAGCGTGTCCGAATAGCTGTGCCCCGAGATGATGATGCCGCCAATTTGGGGGTTCTGCCGGATCGGCCGGAGTACCACCGTCAGGCCGTCCTTGGTAATGATGTGGGGGAAGCTGCGCTTCAAGGCGACGTGGCAGCCCTTGGCGTTGCGGAAAATGTCGAAGTTGCCAAGCACCTTCTGCACCCCAAAAGTCTTGGAGCCGAGGAACACGTCAAAGACGCGCTTGCCCGACTCGCACGCGCCGTCCCACGTCTCGGCAAACAGCAGCGTCACCGTGTAGACGCCGTCGTCAACGGGGAAGTGTAGGAAGAGGTCCTCCTCGCGGGAGAAGCGCTGCGTCTGGAGCACCTCGGCATAGGGCCCCGTCAGCTTGCCGCTGTGGTCGCGCATCTTGGCAAAGGACGTGTCGGTCAAGTCGATCGCCTCGATCTCACTGACAAAACCGCCCGATACGGCGCCGCCGCCCATGTTGACTTTGAGGTCGACCCGCCGCCCGTCGGTAGGCGCCATCAGCAGCGCCGCGAGGGAGACGGCGGCCGCCAAGCACAGCGCCACCCGCGACATGGCGCCCGCCCGCCGCACGCCCATCCACCGGTGCGCCACGCTCCGCAGCAAGATGGAGCTGATGCGCATGGTGCTCCCGTCAAGCGACCAGTCGGATGGCTCGGGCGTCGGCCCCGCACCTGCCGCGACGTGCAACACCGACGGCACGGAAAACAACTGCAACCATGGACAGACGCCCAGAGGGGGGGGTGGGGGGGGGAGGAACGGGAACGGGAACGCAAAAAAGGCGTTCGCGAGAGGAAGGACCGGCCGCCGACCTGGGAAGGGCCAACGACGACCAGGCAGTGGTGAAGACGGTACCGCCGGGTCTCAGGGCACGGAAGAAACCACTGCTGATAAACCTCCCCAGGCAGCATCGCCAGCGGGAGGGACGGCGGCGGCATTGGTCTCCATGTCTGTGTTCGCGCGTCACCGGGACACAGCACGGGCGCGGGCAACAGCGGCTGCAGTGGCAGCGGCTGCAGTGGCAGCGGCAGCGGTGGCGCCGGCGGTAGCGGCGGTCAGCCGGTCGGCAACCTCAAATTGAAGGCCGGCGCTGCACACGTAGGGGTCGACTGCCGCGAGGGAGAGACGGTGGGCGGGAACGTTAGCCACCGCCAAACTTCACGAACGTCACGGGCTCCCACCTGGTGGGCCGAACGGGTGGAGAGTGGATCCTGGGCGTCATGCCGTTCAGCCGGCGGAGACGGCCCGCACGGAGTGGGCGTAGTGGCGGCGGAGCAGGATCCGCGAGGCCTGAATTCGAATGCGTATGCGGTACTTCGTCCGAACAAGTGCTCGTGGCCGACTCCTCAAATGAGCGGATCCACGCAAGTGGCACGGGCCTGTCATTCAAAAACGACAGCATTCGACTTTTGGAGAGATGGCTCACCTGAGGACCATTCACAGTTTCCCTAGATTTGTGTGTCTGTGTGTGCTTGTGTGAACCGCTTCCCTTCCTGGCGTGACCACAAAAGGCAGCAGCCCGGACAAGAGCACCACCAAGGGCAAGGGCAAGGGCTTGAGAAAGCGCAAGACCACGGAGCCAACCACGCCGCGCGCCGCGAATTGGGTGACCGGCGAGCTCAAGGGCATACTCCTGGCGGCGCCGACCTATTGGGGGGACTATCGCGTCAGCAGAACGGGCGGCAAGAGCCGCCGCACCAGCGAGAACACAAGGCGACGTTTGTCTCCGCAACGCCGGCGGAGAACCGCCCGGTGGCGCGCACGAGGACGGCTGAGGCGCTGGACCGCAAGTTGAAGGACACCCGCACAAAGTACGAGGCCACTCGCAAGAACCGATGCCGCACGGGGCTTAGCGCCAGCCAGCGCGAAGATATCGTCATCAAATTTGGCGGGTCCGAACTCTACTCTTATGCACGGGACGCGTTCAAAACGTCGGCCGTCGCCACTGAGAGCACCGGCCGCGAGCCGGTCGTTCTGGGGGCTCTTACCGCGCCTGCTGTCGGTGCTGTGGCCTCGCCTGTAGGCGGGAGTGCTCGGCAAGTGCTGGTGGTGCCGGTAAGCACCTCGCCGAGTGCCGGGACGGCGAGCCCAGGCAGTGTCGGTAACGATATGGGGACGGAGCTGAGCGGCGCAGACGCGGGTGCTGACTTCAGCCTGGGAGCCAGCGACGAGGAGGACGGAGTGCCGAACGCCGTGGAGCTCCTGGCGGCCGCCAAGGCGCAGAGGGATCCTAAGAAGACCAAGAAGGTTAGCACCTCGGGTGCTATCACTGCTGACCTCGAGGCGAAGACTGAGCGGGAGAGCGTGGTTTTTGCCGAGCAGCACGGCAGCGGTACCGCTGGCTCGGGCCCGGCGGCTAATGTGGTGAGTGACAATGACATCCGCGCTGCCGTGCTTGATATGATTGGGGCGATTACGGACAAGGCCCGCCGCCAGTGATTGGTTAGTACTCTTCTCTTGTGTTGCAATTTTTCGGTCGCACAAAAGACATAAAAGCACATTTTCAAATATAGCTCTTGGCCGAGTTTTTGCATGGCACACATCACTGCATTGCAATCTCACTAAGCGTGAGGAGCCTTTCCCACGAGGCTGGGTCACGGTCTGTGTCTCTATCACATTGCCCTGGTGCATGGCCACCACCGCCAACCTGCAAGAACACAGCACCCGCTCTCTTCCCGCGCGACCTCGCCACCTCCGCTTCCCTTTCCTACCCTCAGCCATCTGCCAATGCACCGTCCAACCAGCCCAGCCCAAGGGCCTTGACCAGACGCACGCGTCGCACAGCACCCGCCGTGTGCAGTGCGTCGTCACCCTGGACACCCACGGCGCCGTCAGGAGCCTCATCGCCGGCCTCCTCCCACGCATCATCGTACGCTGCATCCTTGGCCTCTAAGAAGTTGTGGAGGGCCACCGCAACCTCCTGGACGGACGCGGCGAGCATGGGATGAGATGCAATAAAACGTAAGACATTCCATCTGCCCTTGAGGCGCCCAAATGCGTTCTCGATAGCCACCCGCATTTTTGCGTGGAGGTGGTTGAACCTGCGCATAGAAGCAGCATTGGGGCCTTAGATATAGATTTCTCTGAAGGGAGTTATCTTCGCAGATGAGAACAAAACGGACGCGGGGCAACAGGTGACCACACAGAGAGGGGGTCAGGAACCACGAGCTGATCCGTGGGGTACGACAGTATCTCACTAAGACGAGGTGATTACCCATCTGTCCCACGTATGCCGACCTCCCCGCACACCCCCCAACCCCCGCACTCGTCTGTCGCATGTTTTGTGGCCGTCGTCAATGATGCACGAGCGAAGACAGAAACCAACTCGAACATACCAAAAAAGGTGTCAACGCAAAGCCCGCATCTCCCAGGATGAACTCGTCCAGGCTCAGGATGCATGGACGCAAAAGTACATCCTCTGCGGTCGCATACCAAGAGCGACCGCGAAAGGCGAGCGAGTCGCCGCGGGAGCCAGGGAAGCCGCCGACAAAGTACCGAAACCGGCGTGTATCCGATATCGGTATCAATAACAGCGAGCATTACGCCTTGCGGTCCGTGACGTCCTCCTTGTGTTCCCCATATGGAGTAAGAATAGGATTCAGGCATCCATCCACGGCTCCGCAGCTTTCGTGAAAACAAGACAATGAAATAGTACCCAGAGCCAAAAGCGCGGTGACACTTGCCGGTGTAGTGAAGCGCACATTGGACCGATCACAATAACGGACAGATTGAAGTCGATGTCAGCGCTTCACTCATGGCGCGTCGGTCACGAATGAGGAAACAGGCAAGCGGTCGCTGTCGCCTCGAACTGACCAGACGAATCTATCTTTCCAATCAAACGACACTGAATCGTGGTCCCCGCGCCGCCGCACGCACTGGCCCGCACAGGAAACCCAGTTGAGTCGTGGTCCCCACCCCGCCGCACGCACTGGCGCACACAAGAAACACAGTGCCGGACTCGCAAAAAGAAGGCCCCATCATACAGTCCCTTCCAACCGACCGTGTTGCCGCCTGTCAGTCGGGCAAAGTCCCGAGCAATCTCTTGCCTCTCCGCACAACCCGGCCACTGTGGCTTTGGCAGACCCGCCAGCATGGCGTCGATGACGGGCGCGCAGTGCTTCGAAAACGTCGACTCCGCGACATCGACGGCCCGAGCGATGACCCGCTGCTTTCCACCTTGCGCAAGCAAAAACAAAACGGCGAAGACGCGGTGCGCTGTGGGCATAGAGTGTGGACCGCGGGACGAAGCAGGCAGGTGTGGGGCTGTTAAGGTAACGAGCTCATCAAAGTGGGCGGGAGTCATTCTCACATCTCGGAAAAAACTACCCTGCGTCACGCTCGTCGTATAAAAACGGCCCACCAGGTCACGCGCAAAGGGCGCGGCACGGTTCCCCTGCCCAAGTGTATCCACCAGGTCCGCTAACTCGACAAACTCGAACAAAGCGTCCGAGTCTCTGTCGCACGCCCCACGCACCCCGGTCGCCGTGAGCATCTGCAAAGCATGCCGAGCGACGCACCAGTCGGACGCGGCGGACGGCTCCATGCCCGCTATGAGGTCAAGCAAACTCACTGCGCAATTGAAAAATCCGTCTCCCAACACGAATGCGCACCCGAGTTGGGCGGCCGATTGGAAAACCGCAAGAGCATCAAAGGCCTCGTCCAGGTCTGGGTCAATACCGGCAGAGGAAAGGAGGGAGTCCATATCACCGCAGCCTCAACCCGAAAGCCCTGTGCACCCACAAGACATGCATGTGTGCGCAAAGCCGAACAGCACAAAAAAGAGAGGCTGAGCTGCCACACACACGTCATCAGCAGTCGTCTCGCTGTTAGTCATCGCGCAGGCACACGTTTTACAGAATAAGGAACGGTGGGGCTAATTCCGTGTACGCGAAAGGCCCCGAGATGTGTTCGCTCGTAGGGGCTGATGTGCCGATGTGAGATTATGGCGGTGCTTACCTAGATCCGAGAGGATGGGGCGAGGGGTCGACGCGGAACGGGGGCCAGGGATCGGCTTCGGGCGCAGTGGACGGGGGGGGAGGGTG
>ENA-ORXR01003841-ORXR01003841.1-marine-metagenome-genome-assembly--contig:-NODE-3841-length-13118-cov-19.851008_pt1 | contig 13118 bp, 20 predicted proteins | sample MGYA00237866_ERZ511479 | MGnify/ENA metagenome assembly ERZ511479 | reverse complement strand
TGACACGCTGCTGTCGGGACATCTGCACACCGCCCCTGACGGGCGGCACCCTCCCCACACACCGCCACACGGTGCTGTTGTGGCACCACATACCGCTGGTATCGCTGGGCCCGGCTCACAGGGGGCTCTGTTCAGCGCCCCCGCACCCGCTGTCCTGAGGCCCGGGGAGCATCCCGATTGACTGCTAGCTTCCAGCAATCAGCAGGGATCACCGTATGATAACCAATGCGGAGGAGTGCTCGACTGTTCCACTCATTTGCTGGCGGTGACTCGCCGAAGTGGATTCCTCGAAGTCCTTGGAATCCTGCGTGCTTCCAAAGTGTGGAATCACCGTGTTGCTCAACGTGTATGGTCCTGACGAATTCTCCTCGCTGACAGTCGGCTGCATGTCGACAAGGGTCCGGGAACCGAGACCCCTCTGGGTTACGTGAACCCACCTACTGGCGGTACCGTACAGGTAGTGAACGGCGACCCGGGAAAGAAGCGACAGCGAGATGCATCCCTGACAGAAACGAGTCGTCATCGGAGTACAGTACAGTTCTGTACAGTTAGAGCTGTTAATGAAAGCCTCTTACGCATCACTACAGTTAGTACTCTATTATACACTATCCGTCCCGGTTTTGTCCACGGTTCCCAGAGAACCGGGAATAGAGATATTGCAGCCTGCTCAATTTTGGCCGATCCGAACGCAACACGAAAGCAAGGGATAGCTTCGTTTTCATATATAAGTTTTGTATCTTTCGCGCAAGTACATCTGATCGCTTCGATTTTCGTGTGCGCCGAATTTGGAAGAATTTGACAAAGGGGGACAGGGCGTGGCTCTCATCAGCGACGACGACGTCGACACGGGGCGTGGCTCTCATCAGCGACGACGACGTCGACACGGGTCCGCCACGAGACCTGCATTGTCTCGCAGCCCACGCTGTCGAGTGGTCGGCGACGCGACACCAGCGATTATTCGTGGCTCCAGCATGCCCACTACCTTCTCTGCGACCTGTCTGCGAGCTGCCAGAAGTGGTCATGTCTGGGAGTTCCGCTGCTGCCCCCTCTGTTGGTGGCGGGCCGAGTCATAATGGTACGCTCAAGTTTCCATTCAATGTGGGCGTATGTCCCGGTGTGTATTGCGCTTGGTGCCATCCGCCTTTTGTTCCTGCTGGTCATGTATCATGCAAGAGCGAGCACTGACGGTGCGGAGCTGGTGCATACCTCTTTTAGGAGGTTCTTAGACATCCTGCTGTGTGATTTGTATGCCTGTCTATTCACACTAGCTGGTTTATGGCCCGAAACAGGTGCCCGAAAGTGCAGCGCTTGCCGCGTACCAGGTCACAGGGTCACACACTGCCCGCTAAACGTTGAGGGGAACGTGCGATGCCGGTGCAGTGATCCCTCGTGCGGGCCATGCTCTGCGTCTTGCGCCGTTTGCAAGGTCGTTGGACACCAGCCCGACAACCTGGAGGCTCTGATCGTTGGCAGGGCAGGGCCTCGATGGTCGTGTGCCAAGCACGACGTGGAGCAAATGCAAGGTCGTCTGCAACCTGCGCTTCTGCACATTCGACCGACGGTGCGCGCCCACAAGGAGACCACTCGTGGCCAGAAGCGTGTACTGGCGGAGACGCGGCCATCGGACGGTGAGCGGCTTCGCGCGCACGTTGCGCAATTGGAGATCATAGATTTGACTGGTTTGGGCGGTGCCTCCGCGGCTCCTGCTCTCCGAACGGCGGCAGCCGTGGCTGCGGTGACCCAGGACGCAGGGGATTCTAGAGAGGCTGGCCGCATGCTGGGGGCGTTTGTGTCAGATGTGGGCACCCAGCGGTCTGGCGGGACGGCACAACCAATGCCAGGGGCGCTGGGAGCTGTCGAAATTGACGGATCGAAAGCGGAAGTGATCGCATCGATCCGCGAGGCGCTGAAGAACGAGCCGAAGTACTCGTCGGACACGCGCGCGGCTCGACGGCGTTGCAACCGGGAGGCCGGGCTCGGAGCTGGTCGGTCGCGAGCGTCGGAGAAGGTGCTCGGCAGCAGCAACATGTACTTTGGTCAAGGGCAAGGAGCTGAAGAAGGCGGCGTGGGAACGGGTGGGTGTACCACGGGGCATCTGTTACCTGTGGGGAGCTCACGTGCAAGCAGGTGTGCGACGAGCTGATGGAGTGCGCGACGTCGGTGGGCTTGTCCGTGCCCGCTTTGCTCGCCTCTCTGCGGCAGTTCATCGTTGAACTGCGCCGGGGTGATGACGACCTCGGTGCGGGCGGGGGGTTTGGGTGCGGGGGGTGCGGCGGGCGGCGACCGCGGGGAATTCACCTCCTCCCGCGGCGACGGTGGCATCGACGGCATTCGGCAACGCCGCCAGTCAGCGGCGATCTCGTCTTCCGAATTGTGTTGTGGCGGGGGCGCGTGGCGCAGGTTTTGTGCATTGCTCTTGTGTTTACTTGTCTTGCGGGACATACACGTTTTAGCGTGGTACGGCCGCTTTCATGAACCCACGACACATGTCGCCGGTGATGTGAGCCAGCATTGAGTTGATTGTCAGCATGGGCCACGCGTTGAACTGCTCCGGGTGGTAGTAGCGCCGCAGCCAGCTACTGCCAACAGAAAAGACGTCCTCAATGGGATTGAAGTCCGGCGAGTGGGGCAGCAAAAGCAAAACGACCACTCCGGCGTCTCTCACTGTTGCCAAGGCAACCTCATCGTGCACACGGGAGTTTTCCAAGACGAGGACGCACCGCTCGGGCTGATGGGCCCACTCACCCCCCTCAGCGCTCAGGCGAGGCCACACACAGTTTGTACTGAAAAGGAGGAAGTCCACAGAAGTCTGACCCGGTGGGGGGCGCGTTATCATCCAGTCCAACAACTCATCATGCGACATAGCCAAAAAAAAGCTCGTGCGCACCCCAGTCGATGACGTAACGTAGCACTCAGAACGAGCCCCACGCAGCGACAAGGCCCACCTCCGCTCGGCCGTCCGCCCCACACGGTGCGCCTCATCCACGTACACACGGCAGCGCAGCGGGATGTGTCACTGAGCCGCCACCCAGGCGACTTGGTTCGCCTCGTTACGCGTGATGAAGGCCCGATCGACAACCTTGCGCGTGTACCCGTTACGCACCAGCACGCGAGCCACAGTGGCCGGAGACATCTCGACTGCCCCGTCAACTTGTGCAGCAATGTCGTTGACGGCGTCCTCCATCTCGTCCAGAAACAGCTCCGGCTCCCTGCGAACGGTCGACAGCACCACATCACGCAGCTGCGGGTCGTCGGCGCTGTTGTCGAACTGCCGGCCACACTGACCGGGATCGTAGTGGAAGTCACCGCCGGTGTCCAGAAAGAAGCAGAGGAAGCGCGTTGCCGACCGTACAGAAATGCGGAGGTCACGGGCGGCGGCCGCGACGCTGCGACCGTCCTCGCGCACCATCCCCACGAGGTGCTCCCTCATCTCCACGTAAATCATTGTCCCATGCGGCGGGGAGAGGGGGGAGGGGGGGCGACGCAACGGTGCACTGGAGGATGGGGTCTAGACGGAGCCTCGTGGGGAGAGGGAGGGGCGCGGTCAAAGAAGAAAGAGGCTGTACAGGCGCCAGCACGTGGAGGTGAGTGACGACACCTAAGTGATTGAGGCCAGGCGCTTGCGATTGCCCCTGACGCCCTCGCGTCCCAGGCGTTTGCCGTCAGTTGCCTTCCATCTGAGCCCGTGGCGCGCCGAAAGGCGACCAGAATTCCTTCACAAAGGCTCGATCTCGGCTCGTGCGGCTTAAGAACACCACTGGGAACGGGAGACGTTCCCAGGAGCACCGCTGGTCTGGATAAGGACCGCCAACAGAGGAGTCGGATGGTGGTAAGGATGAACTGCATGCCAATGAGTAGGCGATCAGTCGGACTGCTGTTAGACTTGTATCAAAAGATTGTACGATTTGGTTTGAAAATGACAGAGTTTGAGCCAAGAATGAGGATCCTGCCTGCCTCAATTGAGCTCTCGGGCGACTATTCACGGCACGCACACAACACTTTGGAGCAGTTGTTGAAGTGTACAATTGTCCTCAGCACTTGTGTTCCGTTCGGAGCGGCCAAAAATGGGCAGACTGCAATACTTCGCCGGGTCGATTGTGAGATCGTCGGTAAACTGTACCACTGTAGAAAATCAGCGACAGGAAGCGCAGACACAAAAGCGGGCGACGTAGCCCACCGCCAAGCACGCACACCCAACCCGGGTGTGGTGCCTTTACGATGTCTAGTCTGATGAGCAGGAGGCCGCCGCCCGCTAGCCGGTGCCGGCGGCCCCTCTTATCTACCCTGCGCGGCCACCCCCCCCGGTCCCCACCCGCCCTCCAGGCGTGGAGAGGGTCCCAGAGGGGTGCTCACGCGGCTTCCATAAGGGCGCGCGCGTCCACACGCCCCACGCCCAGTTAAGATCCAAAGGAGGCGGACATTAGGATTCTTGGCCATCCATTGGCTAGCAGGCTCAGTGTCAGACATATGCGATTTATGTATATACGTGTTAGCGGGATATTCGACTTTCACCAGCCGTGGCTCAACTATCGACAGCTGTCTCATGCAAGAGGCTCTCACAAGGTCTGGGACAGTAGAGAGTTTTTGCAGTTCCTGCGTGGGCCGTGCGTGGGCCGTTGGTGGAAACGATGTCCGGATAGAGGATTTGTAAGCACACGGATATGGTCACGAATATTCCCCCCTACCCATGGGCTTCTCATGTGCTGGCTATTCTCGGGCAATAGTCACATCGCGTGGGAACGCCACACCGCTCTCCCAGAGAGCCCAAATTTGAGGCTGTCTCGCAACGTCCCCACCCCCGCGCCTTCTCATCTCGTGCCTCACCGCCTCGACCCACTAATTTCTAGTGTGTGCGCAATTCCCCACTGCTCTACTCCTTTGCTGTATCACATCCAACGGCCCCCATCTACTCGTCATGGACGGGGCTCCTGCTGCTGTCCGGGTGCCAGACCGCATGGACCCCGAGACCGATCCAGCCGGTGGCTCGCCCAATGCGAGCGCGCCCCATGACCCATTGGCCGTGGAATCGGCCGGGGACGGCGACCCGGTCAACGCTGACGGGGGCACCAACGGTGACGGGGGGCCCACGGGCTCGACGCTAAAGGTCCCGGTGAGGCGTAAGTGGCGCGAGGAGCATGACAAGATGGCGTTGGATGCCATCCGGGGAGCCGAGGCCCACACGGCGGCCCACGGGCAGAAGCTCAAACGGTTCGAGGAGGCCGCGGACGTTTTTAACCAGCACCCACGGGCCATTTATGATGTCAACGCGAAGGCTCTCTCTTGACCGATGGGGAACCTTCGGAAGTCGTTTGTCGCGAAGGACACCGCGGACCTGAGCACCACCGGGACAGAAAAAACCTGCTCACCCGCGGAGAGGATCCTGATGGAGGCCGTACCGGAGGCCAAGGCGCACGAGGAGCGCTACAAGGAGGCCAAAGACGAGAGCAGCAAGATGTAGGAGCGCTTGGTAGCTCGAGGCGAATCGATTCGTAAGATGGCGATGGAGCGCCGTGCCAGCCGGGCGTCGGCCACTGCGGACGGTGGGGCTGAGGCGAAGGTTTACGAAGAGGACAATGCCGACGCATGTTCCGACGATGACGCGTCAACGCCGAAGATGTAGAGCCGTGGCCGCAAGCGCGCGACCATAGACGACGAAGACGACGTGGTAGAGACATTGGCGCGCAGCGAAAAGCGGCAGGCGGCTCAGACCGAGAAGAAGCTCCAGTTGGAGGAGCGCCGCCTGGACCAGGAGCGTGAATTGTTTGAAGCTGACACGGCGCGTCGAGAGCGCGCCGAGTAGACCCAGCGCAAGGAGAGAGACGCTTACCTGGAACTCTTTGCGGCCATGGCCCGCAAGCTCGGGTGACTGCTTTTTGCTGTGTTTAGCGCCTTTCTACGCCCATCGACACTTCTCATATCTTTCAATAAACATAGAAAAAAGTGTGACTCCTACACAATACCACGTACCACGACGCACCCCAACGCACCCAATAGACAAGCGTGGAACTGAAGCGCCAAAATGCACGCACCGCCACCACGAACCCACCGGCTATAGGCCAGAAAACACTTTCCCGCCAGGTTTCCGGCCTCGTCATGGCTGCGCAAGACGCACCTCGACGCACCACAACGCACCCCGGCGCACCCGACCGACAGGCGTGGCACCGAAGCGCCGACACCGGCACACCGCCACCACCATCCCGCCGGCTATAAGCCGGAAAACAGGTGCCCACCACGTTTCCGGCCTCCTCATGGCGGCTCAGGACGCACCTCGACGCGCCACAACGCACCCCAACGCACCCGACCGACTGGCGTTTCGCCAAAGCGCCAGCACCCGCACACCGCCACAGCCATCCCGCCGGTTACGGGCCGGAAAACACGTGCCCGCCAGGTTGCCGGCCTCGTCATGGCGGCGCAAGACTCACCTCGACGCACCATAACGCACCCCGACGCACCCGACCGCCCAGTGTGGCACCGGAGCTCCAGCGTCCACACGCCGCTCGCACCTCCGCACTGGTCGTGGGTGGAAAAACCGGAGTCCGGTGTCTTGTCACTCGTTGACGGCGTTGCCGTCGTCTCCACCACCGTCTCCTGCCCCGGCGGCCCCGCCAGCCAGGCCTAATTACTCGTTCCAGGAAGGCGGCTGGCACTTTCAAAAGGTGGCCGTGGCACTGCCGTAGGCACAGCAGCGCAGGTTCCAGACCAAGGAGCCCATGCAGTAGAGGAGGCCGACAGGTCCCTCGCGTACTTTCATCTTCCGCGGAAAGTCCAGCGTGGAGCACACTTGCTTGATGTCCTTGAATACCCATTCCACCGCCGTGCGTGGCACCTTCATGGTCTCATTGCATTCCTCTTGCGCGGGGGTCAGCAACCCACAAAACTCAGCCTGCAGCCACGGGCGGATCATGTAGGCCGCGACTCCATATAGGTATTACTAGTCCTCGCCGATGACCAGAGCTTCGGGGATGATGTCGTCAAGCCCGGACTCATGATACAGAGTCATTTCATGCCGCCGCCATTCCCAGGGACCAAAAAGGTGGAAGAACAAACCATCGGGGGTGACGAAGATTTGGAACTTGACAGCGTGCTTCCGCTTGTGTCCGCTGTAGCAAGCTCGCTGGTACCCACCTCTTGGGCGCGCAATAAAGAGAGCCGTCCCGTCGATAAACCCCAAGCATCGATCCAAGTAGGCGCCCGCCGCCGCGATCTTCTCTGCATACATCACAGCCCTTGCCCTCATAAAGTCAATACACCACTCAGAGAGAAGAAACCCCCACCTGTTCATCACCGTATCGACAGTAGCGTGGAAAATGTGGCACAGGACAGAACCGCTCACACGAATGACCTCTTCCAAATCGACCCACCTGCACGGGGATGCCAGGCGTCTCAAAACAATACAAAAACATTCAGGAGGGTCAACTCGCAGTCGAGTGCGAGAAAATGACACATCAATCTCCAGCAGAGCAACAAGCTGACCGACATGAGCAGGCAAAAAACGGAACAGAGACAGCGACTGCTTCGAGGAAATCACATTGAAGTTGAATGACGAGGCACGGATGCGTCTCCGGCGCTCCAGAGAGAGAGCCACTTCAAACTGGGCCTGTCGATAGCGTCGCACGATGAGTGCCATGCTGCACAGAGACAGGCCCATGGCGTCTCCGGCCGGAAGAGTATTACCCAGTAAACATTGGCGAGCGCGCCACCTGGTTAGTTGATTAACTCGAATAGATACTATCGCGACCGTCTTGGGGGGGGGCCGGGATGCAGCAGTTCTGACGCAGCCTGTCTGCTTGGGGAGGTGTCCTGTCCTGGTGGTGCGACTTGCAGCGATCAGCCATCGGCTGATCAGCCACGGAGTTCCCACGGGCTGTGCGGCTGAAAGTGATCAGTATATTTCGGATGGTTCTTCGTGGGATCTGTGCTAACACTAGTTCGGCCGGAGAAATCATCCCATAGGGATGCCTCAATCGGCCCACGGAGCTAACAGCAAAAACTCTCTAGTGTCACCCCACATGTGAGTGCCAGAAAGTGCGAGAGGGAAGCTCAAAACCTGAGTCCCACTTTAGAGTAACCGGCGCGTGTTGCGCGCGTCGACGAGTCCGCGCAATCCATCGGATCAAAGCAGCGTGATCCGCCTGCACAGGACCCCTGCTCCGGCCAGTGAGAACGCACCCAGTGTCACCCACGCCTGCATCCGATTCACTCGTGCCTTGGTGAGTCGGTCGTCGGCCGCAACGAAAAGCGGACCTGTAGCTACGGCTGGGATGGGAGACTCATCGTTCAAATTCGCAGACGAGAAAGCTATGTAAATAATTGTGCCAGTCCTCAAGCAGCACCTCCATGCAAACATCCTCGGCCCGATGAAGAAGCGCCTCGTTCTCGGAGGTTGCAACCACATCAACGGCTTCGGCGGCGGCCGCTGGCCCAAGCGCGGATCTGGGACTAGCACGGTAGGTCGTAATCTTGCATACCGCCGCAAGGTAGACATTGTTGGCCCATTTCTCCGCGTTGGTGTCTGCGGTGACCGCACACGCCGCTGACTGCCGGGTATCGAGACCAGCTTCCAATCGGGCCCCGACGGTCCGCAAAACTCAGGCGCGCTTGGCACACCGCTCATTCGGGGTAGCCGATGCCCGGCGCTTCCCCCGGTTTAATGCCACGTCGCCGGGGCCACGGCTTACTGCCGCCCGCTGCACCAATCGCACGCAGCTCTCCAAAAAGGAGCCCGCCGCAAACACCGTGGCATTCTGGTTGCAGTAGCCGTGCCAGGCCTCGAGACCCTGCTCAGCGAACGGACCCAGCGACCCAAATCGGTCCAGCCAGTCAGCTGATTGGCAGGCAAGGATATGCAGCTTAGGTGTGATGCTTAGCCACTCAAAGCTGGACTGTAGGAGATCCACGAATTCAGCCGCTTGCCGCCGGAAAGTGCCCCGCTCCGGGGCATCAAACACCGCCGCCCGATTCAGGACCGGGAGAAAATCTTCCCACAGCTCGCATACCCGGCGGTAGGCTGCCGCACGTGCGGATGGAAGATATCGGTCCAGCACATCGCAAATCGCTGCTAGGAGCCGCCCAATCTTGTGGTAGGCCCTTACCTCGAATGTGCCACCCCAGTAAGGGGCAGACGACACGCCCACGTACAGGCGCAGAGTCGCTGTCAGCTCCAATGCGTACTTGTGCGCCCGCGCCGCCCCCGCATCAAACAAAACCGCCTCCAATCCCAGCTTTAAAACAAGCGGGCTGACACCCAGCGTAATGTGTAATGGCATGGGCACAATATCCTCGGAAGCGAAAAGCATCAGCGGCCGCCTCTCAATCGAGAGGGTGACCGTCACGGCAAGAGGGTCCGAACGGGTAGTTAGCGGCCCGTCGGCGTACAGCGCCGCAACTTCCGCCTTCTCGGCGAACGTGCGTGGGATGCGCGCGGCGCGGCTACCGTCCTGTAATGTGCCGTAGTCGGCGTACTTCGGGATGAGCTTGATGGTTTTGGCAGACGGCCGAGCCAAAGCGCAGCAGTAGCCACAGGGGATGCGGCAGCTAGCACCCACGTGACCGTCAAACGACTTAGTGAAGGAGTAGTCGCCCAGCAGAGTCAGGTGGATCGGTCGCGTGACCCCCGAAACCATGATCCCATTAGTCCGCAAGTTCTCTAGGTCCGAAGCATAAAGCTCCGCCATCGCCGTCAGGGCGCTGTAGTTGTCCGTCTGGCATGGAAATACACCAAAAAGGATGGTATTGTCTCTGCTGCAAGGATGTGGCTCGTTGAGCACGCGAGGATGGCCTTGCAGGAACTCGGACGTCCGCCCTTGTCCCAGCCGACAGCGAGAAGAATTTCACCAGCTGGACGTCCTGAGACGGGCCGCTCGATGAACTGGCTCCACGCCACAAGATTCTCCACCAGGGCCTCCAAGACTGCTCGTAGGCTGACCAGCGTGGCGCCCACAGGGGTCGAGGTCACGCGGCTGCGCGGCTCTGAGTACGCCGCCTTTCCATCCGCACGCATGGCAGGGGCACTTTCCAGCCCGCTCAGTGACCCGCCCATCAAGCGCCGAATCCGCCCCCACGTCTCGTAGCTAATACTGCTAGCCACGAGGAACTGGGTTTGCAAGCGCACCGGAAGCGCCGTGATGGCCGCCGATGGAACAACTGCAAGAATCCCAGATTCCCATGCTCTGTGGCAGACGCTCTTGAGAACGGCCTCCACAGCAGCCTCGTGATCCCGGCACAATCGGGCGACGGTTGTCGACGCCTCGAGGGACGGGCGGCGAGCATGCCTGCGGCCGAAGACCGCCTGAAGAGGCACTGTTTCACGGGTGAAAAGTCGATCCCTCCCGTTTCCGGCCCTGTCCCGCAGCGCGCTGGGCTTTTCAGGCATCAGGTGGGCGCGGAGGATGGTCCCGACCGACTGCCGTTGGTTGTCGGTCATGGTGCCATATGCGGCAGCCACTGTTGCGATGACTGAATCGACACTGGGCTGGGCGGGACGAAATACCCCAATCGCCACACGTGCGCGATCCAACGCCAGAGCTGGAGCACAATCCGCCGCCGCAATGGGAGCCCCATCCGCCACCACCGCCGGCGCACATTGCACAGCTGGGGCGGAAGCGCAATCCACCGCCGTGAGTGGCTCTCCATCGGCCGCCGTGACCGCCACCTCGGCTGGTGCGTGGTCCGCCCCCACGCCCAATGAGCTATGCCCCACGGTGCCTGTCACCCGGCCCACGAGGGCCCCGGCTGCCGGTGCGGTGGGTTGAGCACGCGCATCCGCAGCCCGTGTGCAATCCGCTGCCGCCCGATCAGCACGCGTGGCAGAGAGCACCGCTTTATGGTTGCACTTCCCAGCGAGCGTGCATCGGGCTGGAAGCACCTTCTCGAGGCACAGCCTCGAAAGCCCGGCTTTTTCCGCCGCCTTGGGCCCCAGCCACAGGAATGGTAGAATTTCTGGTGATGGGTGCACCGTGGGTTTCTTGTCGGTGGAGACGTCGCCGTGAATCGCTGATGAGCATGTGGGATGTAGCGCGGACCGCGTAGGTCGGGCTCGCATGTAGCACGGGAGGCACCTGCCCCTGTGCACTTCACTGGCCTCCGTCCAGCCGGAGTCGGCGCACGGCCGTACGGGCGCAGCGCTGAGAAGCACAAGCTGAGCTGCGTTTTTCAGCAGCCCGTTGTCTCGTCGCCATGCCCACGCCTCTGCTGCCCAGTTCTGGCGCAAACAGGCTTGGTGACGCCATTCGCACACATATATATGGTTCTGCTTTGGGAATATGGAGCGCAGAGTCGCGGACACCGAATCACCGCGCAAAGCCAGACATGAACACAGCATGCGATGCAAGAAGAGATCCCCAGCGACGATACCGAAAAAGAAAGGTGTCAACGACGATTATCTTTCCACATGCAAATGTACCCTGCGCGTCACTCTCTCATATGCCGTAAAAAACAAAGAAAATGGATGATGCTTTCTTGTTGCTTTTTTGCCATGTAGGCACGTACCAGAGTGAGCACGGCCGTGGGCGACGCAGCTCAGAAGACGACGCCATGGCTGTGGGGTGACTAGACCCCACAAAACCGACTCATACCAAAGAGCATAGGTAGATATTGCCGTAGAAGCCGCCTAGCCTTGGTGTCAGGGTAGGTGGATGGGGGTAGGAGCGGGGGGGGGGTTCATAGACAGAGGTCACCGGCGAGGCGAAGACGGCAAAAGAAATCGATGAAAAGCCACGAACCATTACATGTCCACTGTAAAGGTGAAACGTGTCCAGATCCGAATGTCCTCCTTTATTGTCGATGCGCCAAAAAGTGGACATGACATGATCAGGTGTGAGCACAGGAAGAGTACAGGAGGGGCGCATCAGTCCCAGTTGAGGTCGATTCGGTCTTGCCAGCAACGAGTTGTCCTGTGTTTGCGACATGTAAGTCCACAAGAATGTATCCTGGTGCGATGTGATTGGCTCAAATGAATCCAGCTCCAAATAGGCTACGTCGCTCACAACTCTTTCTTCAGACTTCTGATGTCAAGCACGAAGAGGAACCCACGCCGCCCCTCTCAACAGCCTGCGACTGGAGACCAAGCGAGACAGGAACCCAACAGCCGCTTCATCGCGCTGCTCTTGGACAGTCCGCGAACTGGGGCCGATTTCTGTGGCTGTCCGCAGCGCTCGCCAAAGAAGGTGCAACCGTGACTGCGGTCGTTGTCGCCAGATCTGTGCAGTGAGGCTTGAGAGAAGCCATCCACCATGGCCTGATTGGGACACGAACTGGACGAACCGCGCCCGAATGCTTTCTGCGTCCCGCGCCCGGGAGGGGGGACCAGGTTCTGCGAATCGCGCGGACAAGACAGGCGAGTGGTTGCCCATCTCCTTCCCTGAATCAGCACCTGACGCGATCAGCGAGTCGACTAAGAACATTTAGCCGACCCACATCGCGTCCAAGGCCAGACACACAAAACACATCGATTGGATGCCTTCAAAAATTCCCCCGATTTCAGCCTTGTGATTGGTTGGATGAGAACGAAAAATGCTGTGAACTCGTATGTCGAACCATCAGGAACTTTTACTGATGAATGCTGGCCATCAACGACGATGACCGACAATCTTGTTCACGTGCTGCGATTCAACGTTGTGTGCCACTGGCCCCACCCCGTTGGGAACGCGCTCAACACGCGTGTCTAAATTTGGATCGGCCCGGATCCATGAGCTGTGAGCGACGATGCGAACCCTCTGGTCCACTCACGCAAGGAGCCCACGTCAGTCAAAGTTTTTAAAGGCAAGCCCACCTGGCCCCAGACGCCACAATCGCAGCATTCGGGCAGCTGGCCCCACCCCCTCACACACACCGCGCACGCCTCTTTTCAGGCCGTCCACTTCCGTTGCACAACCGGTCCACCCTACCTGCCCCCAGACGCCACGATCGCAGCATTCTGACAGCTGGCCCCACCCCCTGACAGACACCGCACACTCCGCTTTTCACGCCGCCCACCTACGTTGCGCGCCTGGTCCACCCCACCTGCCCCCATGTAGTACCACAATCTAGGGGGTTACCTCAGAGGGAGGGAAGTAACGGCCGTCTCAGCCGCTCGCGCGACACCCGCTATGGGACTCGAGGTCCGGGAAGTCGGGCCGATC
>ENA-ORXR01003839-ORXR01003839.1-marine-metagenome-genome-assembly--contig:-NODE-3839-length-13122-cov-9.359371_pt1 | contig 13122 bp, 3 predicted proteins | sample MGYA00237866_ERZ511479 | MGnify/ENA metagenome assembly ERZ511479 | reverse complement strand
TTTTTTCAAGCAGAAGACGGCATACGAGATGCGGACGTGACTGGAGTTCAGACGTGTGCTCTTCCGATCTCGCAGCGCGCGTTGCGCGAGGGTGCGGAGCTCCCCGTCGGCCGCCACCGCCGCCGCGAGGCGGGGCGTCACGTCGGCCAGCCGCGCGGGGTTGATCTTGGTCGCCGCCGCCGTGACGCCCGCCGCCGCGAGCAGGCGCACCATCCCCTCCTCCCGCCCCTCGGTGAGCAGCAGCAGCGACGTGCCCGCCGCCCCGTTGCGCGCCGTCCGCCCCGCCCGGTGGACATAGGCGGCCACGTCGGCGGGGCAGTCGGCTTGCACCACCCACGTGACGGCGGGGAAGTCGAGGCCCCGCGCCGCCACGTCCGTGGCGAGCAACGCCGCGCCGCCGCGGACGCCCGCAAAGCGCGCGTACGTCGACTGCCGCGCGGCGGGGGACATGCGGCCGTGGAGGGCGAGCAGCGGCACGCCGGGGCGCAGCCGCCGAAACGCTTCGTACACAAAGCGCACCTGCTTGCACGAGGCGAAAAAGAGGAGCGTTTTGGCCTTGAGGTGGGATTTGACAAAGGACCAAACCGTGGAGAGTTTGGCGCCGGGGGGGACCGCCGCGTAGGTGTGGAGGAGCTTGCGGGGCGTGCCGACCATGGCCGTCGCGCCGTCGCCCGTGGCGGGGGGGGGCGCCCCCGCCGCGTCGCCCCCGCCGACGGCGCCCACGTCGGCACCGTCGGCACCGGCGGCGGCCGCCCCCCCGCCCCCCGTGGCGGGCCCCGCCGCGTCACGGTGGGCGCCCGGCGCGTCGCGCCCGCGCACCTCCACGTACTCGGGTTTGGAGAGGGACAGGCGCGCGAGCGCGCGCACGCTCTTGGTCTGCGTTGCCGAAAACAAGAGCGTCTGCCGCGCGGGCGCGCGCGGCAAGGTCGCCACAATCGCGTCGACGGTCGGCGCAAACCCCAAATCCAGCATCCGATCCGCCTCGTCGAGCACCAACACCTTGACGCCGTGCGTGTACAAGTCGGTCGCCTCGTCCAAGTGCTGCAGCAGCCGCCCCGGCGTGGCCACCAGGATGTTGATGGAGCCGACGCGCGCCCGCTCGTACGCCACGTCGTGGCCCCCCGTGACGAGCGCCGCCGACAGCTCGTGTTTCCCCCCAATGGAGCGAAAGACGGCAAAGATTTGGGCGGCGAGCTCCCGCGTCGGCGCGAGCACGACTGCGCCGAGGCCGTCGAGGGGGCCCCACCCCGCCCGGTAGAGCGCCTCCACGACGGGGATGGCAAACGCGAGCGTCTTGCCGCTCCCGGTCGGTGCGGCGGCAAGGACGTCGCGGCCGGCGAGCGCCTGCGGCAGCGCCGCGCGTTGGATGGGGGAGAGCGCCGTAAAGCCGGCCGACGCCAACCCCCGCACGGTCCGCTCCGAGAGGGGGAGGTCGGAAAAGTGGCGAGCGGCAACGAGCGTCGGCGCCAGCGCCGACGGTGCGGCGGCCGCCGCCGTGGCGGCGGTGGCGGCGGCGGCGGCGGCGGCGGCGGCGGTGGCGGCGGCGGGGGCGCCACGGGGCGCCGCTCCCCCGGCCGCCGCCGCCGCCGCCGCCGCGTGGCGCAACGCGGCTTTTTTTTGGCGCCGGTTGACCGGTGGCGCCGCCGTCACGGCGCCGGCGGCGCTGACCACAACCGCGCTGGCAGCGTAGAGGGCGCTGAGGCGGGGGATGGCGGCGGTGGCGGCGGCGAGGCGGGCCAGCTCATCGTCTTGGCGGGAGCGCGAGTGTTTCTTGGACCGCGGGGGGGGGGCGCCGCTGTCGCCGCCGCCGCCGCCGCCGCCAAAGTTTCCGCCGCCGCCGCCGTCGCCGTCGCCCTTGGCGGCGGCGGGGTCGGCCGCGCGGCGGCCGCGCCGCTTGCCGCCGGCCATGGCTGCGCCGCGCCGGGGGGTGGGGGCGTTGCGGGCGGGCCCGCTCGACGTGGGAGCAACGCCCGCTCAAAGTGGAAGAAGGTGGAAGTTTGCACGCCTGTGACGGGGGAGGGGGTGAGGCAGAGGGCGTCACACCAGAGGAGCAGGGGGGGGGGGGGGGGGGGGGGGGGGGGGGGGGGCGAGGGGGGGGGGGGGGGGGGGGGGGGGGGGGGGGGCGCACAAGGGCCGGGACGGGAAGCGAGCGGCCGCCGGCTCGGAAACGACGCGGCACGGCCGACGGCGAAGCCGCCTCCGCGGACGTCCTTGGGACAACTACTTGAGGCAGTATGTGGCAAATGAACGATGTACTTATTTTAACCCATTTTTCCATGATCAATTTCCGAGAGCCTCTGCTGTTGGATCTGACAATAGCGACACCAGGGTTTCCATCAAAACGTCCGGCATCTCGACAAGAAGGCAGCAGCTTGCTTGTTTCTTGGACGCAATGAGGCCCTCGTTCTCTACCACACCTGTTGTAACGGCATAATCCATTGCAGGGAGAAGCCATCCAGCACAACATGACCGGCGTGGTCCCAAAGCCTGCGCTGAGGGAGGGTTTTCTGCGCGAAACTGGTGGAGAAGCGATGCACGCAAGCGTGGGAGGTCAGCACGCTCGCTGTACGCTGGGTTTCGAGCGGCTCCAAGGCTTCACCTCTACCTTTCTCGGCTTTGCCAACGATCTGTTGCTTTGGGTGACCTGCAGAGCGTGCGAGCTAGTGACAACTTGACCTGTTGGAGATGCCGTTCGTTGACTGACCTGTGTTGCTCGGACCCCACACGGGGCTTCCACCTCATTTCTTAGATGTCGAGTGTCGTGTTGCATGTGCATATGCATCTCCGCAATTCCAATGCCATCTCAGAGAGTGGTGGTCCTCGGACAGTCTCGACTGCTGCCCGCAGAGATCGCACTCTGCATCCGCGGCGGGCCCAGCTTATCAGGGACTCCCCGATCGTATCGTTCCGCCAGCTCTCCTACCCCGTCGTGATTGCATCGCAGCAAATGAGGTGACCATATCCTGCACTGTGGGGTGCATTGGGAGGGGACTCATTGGACCGATAGACAGCACATCGTGTCATGATGGCCCCTAGCCCTTCGTGGCAATCGGTGAGGATGCTCGCCGTTGACTTGGTCGAAGGGTCCCGCAAAGATAGATGCCGGGCCAAGACGGTCCACTGCCTGTCGGTCCTCTGCGAAACACATCCCCCACAACCGGTTGGAGCACGATGATGCCATACCGGTCAGGCATACAGAGAACCGGACTAAGGGGCGACCGGGGAGACCGCGAACATTTGCAATCCGCCGCCCCTCGTCAGCAGGAGCCACGGCGAGTCTGGCCTGAGGGCCTAAATGCAGCCGAATGGGGGTGGCGGCGACCTGCCAGTTGTCATGAAACAGCATCATGCAGAGAGCTCCAGGCCCCGCAGTCATTCGGGACGGCCGCAGTGGGGCGCCGTTGTCAGTGCCGTGCGGTGGCTCCCCAGCCTGAGTCGTCGCTTGCAGCTCGTGCGAGAGCACACGTTGGTATTGCCGTCCTCGGTGAAGGCGTACAGAAGCCTAGCGCATTGCATCTTCCACGCCGTGCCGTACAGCAGGGCTCCGTTGGTGGGTGCTCTCTCGTTTCAGATTATGTTTCGTGGAGCTGGGATGCAGTGTCTGACGTTGACCGCGACACGCGTCGTTTGTGCTCGGCGTGAAGCCTAGCAGGACCAGGAAGCACAGACCAGCTGCATACGTGGCTGCGATTGTGCTGCTGACCGACGTCGCCCCACAGCGAAGTACTGTAGGCTAGAAACACCTGTTCTGTCGACGTATCTGGCGTCATCCCCATGCGCAGGATTCCGGCCCACTCCAATCTGCCGGGTTCCGCGCCATGTATGGGCGGAAGTGGACAGGATGTCGCATCGCGAGTGGTGAGCTGGGCCGAGGACCGATGGTCGCCGTGGGCCAGCGGTGCCCCATAGGTATTCGACAGGCCGAGGACCGCCGCCCAAGCGACATCGTTCAAAAAGCGAGCCGCGGACCCTGACAGCAACCTTCCGAGGCCAATTGCGGTCAAAACATCTCGTTGCTGACTGGCCAAGCCTGCTATCTAATTCCTTGGCCCTCGCCAGCGCTCACTGGCCAATGCCAGGTCCACGACCACAAGCAACCTCGACTGCGAAGCTGCACGAGGGGGGGTGGCGGCCGTGTCAACCCCTCCGTCCCGCGCCGTCGCTGGCCCAGCAGCCGAGGCCCAACCAGTGGCCAGCCCACTCCCCCCTCCCCACGCCGAGCTGGGGCCCACGTATTTTTGTGTATGCACGGCAGCCCCCCGCGTGTGGTGGTTTTGACGCAACGCGCTTGTGTGGGGTTCTGTTGCTGAGAGGGGAACGCGTGCTGCCTGCCGCCCGATCGTCGTCGCGCGCCCGCGCCGCAGGCGCTCCGCGAGCGCGCACACTGCCGAGGCGTGTACAGGTGTGGAGGTTGAACACCGGGCAGTTGGGTGTGCGTCCGCGTCACGCCGTGCGGTGGCTCCGATCCTCCTCTTTTCCAACCGGCGGCGGGGGCGGTGTCTAAACCCCCCCAGCCTCCCCCCCAACTACCCGACTGCGCGTCATCATCGACGCGTCGTGTCGCTCGCGGGTGCTGGCCCGTTACGTTGACCGCTACTCGTGGTTGGTGCGCGATTTATTGTGAGCGGCCGGCGCGGTGTCTTCCTGGGAGGACGGGGAGGCGCAAGCGGTTGGTTGTTGCGTCCAGTCGCGGTACTGGGCTGTGTTTGTGGCATTTGTGGTTCTTGGTGCCGGCGTGTGGTGCGTGGACGAGAGTTGGTATCGTCCATCCCGGCTGCTCGTTTCCCCTTTTTTGTTGCTTCCGCTTTGCGTGCGTGTCTCCAATTGTGTGTATCTGCTGGGCGGCGGTTCCTCCGTGCCGGATTGTGAGGAGCGACCTGCGGTGCTGTCATACTGGCAGCCGACCCGACCACCATGAGTGACGCACCTCGTGCCGGCGACGCGGCGGTCGCCGCCCCTGCGGCACCGACAGAACCGATCGGTGATGGCGCCGGCAGCAGCGGTGGCGGTGCTGCGCTCACGTCGGGCGCTGGCGGCGGTGTTGTTGACGGGAGCAGTGGCGGTCGCCGGGCGCCACGCGAGTCGATCAGCTACTCTGCCGCACGGGTGATCGGCAACGGGAGCTTTGGCGTCGTCTTTCAAGCCACCGTCCGTGAGACGGGGGAGACGGTGGCCATTAAGAAGGTGCTGCAGGACAAACGGTACAAGAACCGGGAGCTGCAAATCATGCGGATGCTTGACCACACCAACGTTGTGCAGCTGAAGCACTGCTTCTACTCGTCAGGCGACAAGCCGGACGAGGTGTATCTCAACCTCGTGCTCGAGTTCATCCCTGAGACGGTGTACCGCGTGTCGCGGCATTACGGGAAGGTGAAGAAAGCCATCCCCGTCATCTACATCAAGCTCTACATTTACCAGCTTCTGCGGGCGCTCGCTTACATCCACTCCCTTGGCATCAGCCACCGGGATATCAAGCCGCCCAATCTTCTGCTTGACCCGAGCTCCCAGGTGCTGAAGCTGTGTGACTTTGGGTCGGCAAAGATCCTGGTCGCCGGCGAGCCCAACATCTCGTACATCTGTTCGCGGTATTACCGCGCACCGGAGCTCATCTTTGGCGCCACCGACTACCTGCCGGCCATTGACGTGTGGTCGACGGGCTGCGTCATGGCGGAACTGATGATCGGGCACCCGCTCTTCCCGGGTGAGAGCGGCGTTGACCAGCTGGTGGAGATCATTAAGGTCCTGGGCACCCCCTCCAAGGAAGAGATCCAGGCGATGAACCCCAACTATACCGAGTTCAAGTTCCCCCAGATCAAGCCGCATCCCTGGGCCAAGGTGTTCCGGTCGCGCACCACGCCCGATGCCATCGACCTCGTCGCAAAGATGCTGCAGTACAACCCGTCGCTGCGACTCAAGCCGATGGACGGTCTCACGCACGCCTTCTTTGACGAGCTGAGGAACCCGGAAACGCGGCTACCGAACAGCAAGCCGTTGCCGCCGCTGTTTGACTTCAACGAACACGAGTTCCACACCGCCGGCGCGGATGCTGAGCGCATCCTGCCGCCCGCCGTCTTTGTGGAGCTCCGCGAGAAGTACGGGCCACCAGGCGGCAAGGGCGGCGCCGCTGCGGGCGGGGCGGACGGGGCGGAAGCGGCGGGCGACGCGGGTGGTTCGACACAAGGAGGCGGCAGCTCCGCGACAGCGGATGCGGCCGGTAACGGCGCAGCGGGTGGGCATTGACGGGAGAGGAGGACATACGCCGTTTTTGGCTTTATCAACCTGCGCGTGGTATGGAGGTTGTTGAGAGCGAGACATTGTCAAACCCTGTACAGCCCGGGAAGGAGTTTTTTTCTGTGCCCCGCCGTCGGGCTTCGTCGTACTTGTGTGTGCGGCACGTGCGACTCGGGTCTGCTTTAGTGTAGCCTTTCGTGTTCCTCACTGACTGCCCCTGCCCTGTGGTGGTGGGCGGCTGGGCGAGGCCGCAGGCGGCGCGGGCACTGGTGTTGCTGCTCCTTTCTCTCTTGCCTCATTGAATATGGGTGGTCAGCGGGTGGCCGGACGGCGGGAATCGTACCCGCATGACTAGGCAATGCCACACGCTTGGTCAGTGCCACTTTTTTGTGCTGTTCTTTTCGTTTCTCGTGTATCTTCTATCCATGTGTTTGTTGTGGTGCCACTTCTTCGCGAGGTTCCTGGCACAGCCAGGTGCCTGTTGCTTGCTCCTCAGTGGAGAATGCCTCATCGGCGGGTGCCTCTCACGGCAGAGCGGCGAGTGACGGTGGTATAGGTGGTCCACCCGCACACACGCAGAGTTGACGCGGACGGCCGCTGCGTTGACTGGTTTCGTTTGCGCAGCGGCCAAGAGATAGCAGTGGCTTGCCTATCGAGGGTGACGCGTGGTTAATGGAGCAGCAAAGCCGGCTCTCGCTTGTACAGAACCCATGGCGAGAAGCAGCGAATACCCAGAGAGATGCCCAGAGAATGAAACAAACGACGCAAGAGACCCAAGTGCTTCGCAAGAGACCAATAGAGAAAAAGATGGAGCGTTTACGAGGTCGACGTGGCAGCCACCGCGCCCTTCTGGTCACTGACCGGGGCCGTGTCACCCTCCCGCGCTGGCGCCGCCCCCCGCCGGCGCCGCACCGACGACGCGGCACGCACCGCCTCGCCGTCGACAGCGTGCTCAAACGCCGTCGGCACACGCATGCGGGGCGGCGACGGGCGGTCGCCCGGCTGCCCCAGCTGCCCGCACGCCGCCATCTCATCGTCGCCGCGGCTCTCCCGGATGGTCACGGTCATGCCCTTGCGGACCAGAAAGTCCTGGAACGCCAACATCGTCGCCCGCTCCGACGGGGAAAACTCACTGCCGGCGTGCACGTTAAAGTGGATGAGGTTGATCTTGCATGGCACACCGGCGGTGAGGCGCAGGATCCGCCGCGCGTCGTCGAGACTGTCATTGACGCCACGGAGCATGACGTACTCAAAAAAGACCTTGGCTTGCGTGCGGCCGGCGTTGCCCCGCGGGAACTCCTCGCGGAGCACCCCCATCAGCGACGACAGTGGATACTTGCGGTTGATGGGCATAATCCACGAGCGCACCTCGTCTGTGCTCGCGTTGAGGGACACAGCCAGGTTGGCTTTGGACTCCCGCGCAAAGCGGCGGATTTCGGGCACGAGGCCAGACGTGGACACGGTCACCTTGTTGTGGCTCATGTTGAGCCCGTCCCCATGCAGCAGCGTGTCCACCGCTGGCAGCACCGCGTGGATGTTGTGCAGCGGCTCGCCCATGCCCATAAACACAACGTTGGAGATGTGGGCTTCCGCCTCAAAGTGCCGCCGCGTCTGCACGACCTGGTCAACAATTTCGCCGACCGTCAGGTGGCGGCGGAGGCCCATCTTGGCGGTGAGGCAAAACTGGCAGTTGAGGGCGCAGCCGAGTTGCGACGACACGCAGAGCGTCGTGCGGCCGGGTGCGGGGATGAGCACGCTCTCAATGATCCCCGCCGACGCGCCCGGCTCGTCACCGGGCAGCCGAAAAGTAATCTTGCGCGTCCCGTCCGCCGCCTGGTGCACCCCGTGGATGGCCAGCGCGTCGACGACTGCCTCGTCGGCCAGCGCCGCGCGAAAGGTCTTGGACAAGTCGGTCATCTCCTCAAAGGACGACGCCCACTTGTCCGTCTTGTACAACCACTTCCACAGCTGCCGCGCGCGGAAGCGCGGCTGCCCAATCGACACGACCCACTCCTCCATCTGGGGAAGCGTCATGCACTTGAGCACCGCCCGCCCGGCAGCGTCGCGCACCACGTCGGCGGCGGCGCCCTCGTTGGCGGTGACCACGTCCCCCTTGAGGAGGTGCACGGGGAGCTTGCCGCCGCTACTGTCAGCGACGGCGGCGACGGCGGCGCCGCGGCGGGGGGGCGCCCCGCCAGACGCTGCCACGGCGGCGGCGACGGCGGCGGCGCCCGCGGAGCGGCCGCGGGGAGGCGCTGGCCGGCCGCCCGAATTGGCGCCGCCGTGGAGGCCAGCGGCAGGCCCACGGCGGCCAGGCGCAGGCGAGGCGGCGTGGCGGGGACGGCCACTGGCGTCCCGTCGGGGCGCCGCTGCTGATGCGCTGACGGTTGCCACAGAAGCGAGGGGCGCCGGGGCGCCGCCGAGCGCGCGGCGCCCGGCGCAGGCGGCAAAGGCGCCCGGCGGCAGTTGCCGCGACGCCGTGCGCCACAGCACGTGCGCCGAAGACGCAAACGCCGTGGCAGTCGCGATGCTCCACGGCGGTGGCGCCATGGACATGGCAGGGGCGACGCACAGAGCCGGGTCGAGTCCGGACGGCTGCCGGTCACAAGCGACGGAAGAAGAAAAAAGGTAGCTCCAAGCGGTGCAGTGTGGGAGATGTCAAACAACAATGTCGCTAGCCGTTTGAGGCTGCCAGTGTAGGCAGGTACGGGTGCGCGTAGGCGGGTACGGGCGGGACAGGGAAGCCCAGACGAAGTCGGGACACTGGGCAGCAGCAGCGGAAGCAACGGAAGGAGGCGACACCCACAACGGACGACTGCCCATTTTCATGAGATTCTGAAGCAGGAGATATCACCTTGGCGGCGGCACACTTGTTGTACTTCCACCCTGAGACGTGTTCAAATCATCTTCGGCAGTGAAAATAGCAACTAGATTCTGCTGTCTGAACCAGCACGAGATTACGACAATTTCTCATGCACAAGGAGTAAATCAGGGATGGCACCAATAATTTGCATGCATTAAATTAAATCGGTTTAATACATATTTAATATATAGATTAATCAATTGCCGTTCTCCCGTTTTTTATGTGTTTTTTAACTTAATGCCAGGACTGTTGCCTCGGGTCTCGGCCGCTGCCTTCGGTGCGACGCGCGGGTTGGTAGCTGACGTTGTGGAGGCGGGGTGGTCACTGCGGGGGACAGCGGCAGCTGGGGGCAGCCTCGGCTACAGTGGCGGCTCCTTACTCACCCTCACGTCGCACTGGACGGACAACGGCGACCACCTCGGCCTACCCGCACTTCCCCCCCCCCTCCCCACGATGACCGACGCACCGCTCTGCCACGCTGCGGTCAGATGAAGGATGAACTGCGGTGCCTTCGCGTGTCCATCAACCCCCCCCCTTTTGTGGTCACCACTCTTCCGTCTTTGTTGGTGTCTCCTCTCGACCTTCCCGCCACCGCTCCCCCCCTGCCCTCGCCGTCCATCCCGTGCAGGCAGCCAGAAGTGGGAAGTCCGCTACCGACCGAGGCAAGCGAGCACCCTCGGACACGAAGACGCGGCGGCGACGGCGATGGTCAGCCACAGCCCCCAGCCTAAGTCCGCAGGCAGCAATAAAACCATAGATTGATAATAATAATAAATCGTGATTTAATATATTAATCTATAGATTAATCTATCCGGGATGTAAAAAATCGCGATTTTTTCCATCCCTGCGTTAGAGGCCTCATTTGATGCCCTGTTCCAGTGGAGTGGACATGACCAGTGGTGCCCTGCCCGGGAAGAAATCTTCGTGTCTGGCTGCCGATGCATATCGGCCAGGCACGTCACCCGACGGCGAGCCTCGATCCGCTGATCTTGGGGTGCACACGCACGACGTGGTGTCGATCGTGCACGACCATTGACGCGATTGCGACCGACGCGGTGCACCCCCGCGCCACCCTGACCCTGCCCTGCACACGGAAGGACGGGCCTTCTCGCCGGTCCTCCCTCTCCCTCCCTACCAGGTGGCTTATGGCACCTCGGGCCGCGCCGACTGGCACCGAGTCCAGCCACTGCGGTTGACGACGGTGTGGCTGCGTCGCCCTGCGGTTGTTCCCCCTCCACCCGTCCCGCCCCACCTCCCCCCCCCCGGCGTTGCCCAGCCCACTCTTCCTCCACCCCTGTCGCCCACCGACTCTTCCGCCGCCCCCAATGACGGCGTTTGTGCCGCTCGCCGGTGCTATCGCCGCCGGCGCGGCGGCGGTGGTGCGCGGGCGCTACTGCCCGTGGGCACCCCGGCCGGCGCTCGGGGCGGCGCGGGGCGTGCCGCCCCGCCGCCACCCCCCTTGCCACCCGCCGCCCGTGCGGGCCGACGCGCGGCCGGGTGGCGACGCCGGGAAACAAGTGGTGGCGGCGGCAACGGCGGCGGGGGATGGTGCCCCCGCCCAACCGCCGCCAGCGTCGGTGGCGGTCGGCGCCGCCGCCGGCCCGCCAGGGTCGGCGCCCGCCTCCCCCGGGGGCACCGCGGCGACGACGCCGCACCCAACGTCGGGGGGCTTTGAGATTGGGTACCCCGCGGAGCACCTCCGCTGGTGCCTCCCGACCGTGTCGCCAGACGGCGCCCTGCTCGAGTGCGCCATGGAGATGTGCTCGGTCGACAGTGACGACGGGGAGGCGGCTGGGGAGGGCGATGGCGGCACCACTGCTGAGGCGGCTGGGGAGGGCGGTGGCGGCACCACTGCGGAGGCGGCGGCCGTGGCGGGGGTGGCGCCCGTGGCGCCCGTGGCGCGCCCGGCACCGGACGTACCGCCCGAAGTGCTTCCGGCCCCGACCTTTCAGCCATTGTCTGGCCCCCCCGCCCGGGACTTTACCGGTCTCATCACCGAAACGCGCGTCGACGCGTCTTTTGTGCGCTCCTTCCGCATGTCCTCCCCTTACATCTCAACCCACCGGTCGGCGGTGTTTGTCATCCACATCCCCGGTGCGCTCATCCGGGAGCCCCTCTTCCACTCGGTCATGGAGGACGTGGCGCTCCTCCACGTGGTCGGCGTGCGGCTGGTCCTCGTCTTTGGCGCCCGGGAGCAGATTGACGCGCGCCTCGCGTCGGAAGCGCACCCGTCGATGATGGGGCCGACGGGCGTGCGCATCACCGACGGCCGCACGTTGCAGGTTGCCAAGGAGGCGGCCGGCGCTGTGCGGATTGAGGTGGAGGCCGCCCTCGCGCGCGGCGTCGTCAACACCCCCGAGGGCAATGGGGGCTCCATGAGCGTCATTTGCGGCAACTTTTACGCCGCCCGTCCGGTGGGCGTCATTGCCGGGGAGGACTATGGGTTTACGGGGCGCGTGCGGCGGGTGGAGGTCGACGCCATTCGCCGGCGGCTTGAAGCGGGGGATCTGCTGCTCATCAGCAGCCTCGGGCTGTCGCCGAGCGGGCAGGTCTTCAACTGCCAATCCGAGTCGGTCGCCGCAACGACGGCGGCGCAGTTGAGCGCCGACAAGCTCATCTACTTGACCGCCGGCGAGGCGGTCGTCGACGTGCGCAATGGGTCCATGGTGCAAAACCTGCCGCTGTCGTCGGCGGTTGACTTTTTGGCCGTCCACGGCACGGCGACGGCGACGGCGTCCGTGTCGGACCCGTCCGAGGCGGGCGCTTTGCCCGTCGACGACCTCCCCGACACTTTTCGCCTGTGCCTCACCGAGTCGGTCGGGGCGCTCAAGGCGGGCGTGCGGCGCGCGCACCTCCTCAACCGCTTCATCGATGGGGTCTTGTTGATGGAGATTTTCCACCGGGACGGCGTCGGCTTTATGATCAGCCGCGACCTGTACGAGGGCATCCGCGCGGCGCGCATGGATGACGTTGCCGGCATTGTGGAAGTCATCCGCCCGTTGGAGGAGTCGGGCATACTCGTGCCCCGCTCGCGGGCGTCCCTCGAGGGCGCCATTGGTGACTTTACGGTCGTTGAGCGGGACGGCATGATCATTGCGTGCGTGTCGCTGACCATTGCGGCCGACGAGCCGCAGGCGGCGGAGCTTGGGTGCTTTGCCGTCCGACCTGAGTACCGCAAGCTCGGCAAGGGCGACGCGCTGCTCGGGTTTATCGAGCGCAAGAGCTACGCCCTCGGCGTGCGGCGGCTGTTCATCCTATCGACGCAAAGTTTCCACTGGTTTTTGGAGCGGGGCTTTGAGGAGATCACCGTGGAGAATGTGCCGGAGAGCAAGCGGGTCAAGGTCGACCGGTCGCGCAAGAGCAAGGTCTACCAAAAGCAGCTGCTCGGCGGGCGCGCCGTTGACGAGCAGGAGCTGTTGAAGCACCTTTGAGGTGTTGGGGGGGGGTGGGTGACCAACGGCTGCGTGGGCGGCGGTGTTTCTTGAGGAACGAAAGAAGGATGGGCGACGTGAAAGTGCGCTGCAACGGAGAGAGGTGACCGGCTGCCTTCGCGAACCACCTCTGACAGAAGCGTCAGCAGGCCTGTGCGTTTGTTTCCTGGTGGAATGGGACTGCCACGGGAGTGTGCTGCAAGTGACCTTGTGGGGGGGCCTTTGCCAGATGTGATCTCGTTTCAGCCACTTGGGAGGGGCGCCCGCGATCTGGTCGCGCGTCCGCCGTGGGCCACCCACTCTCCTACAGTCGCCGCCCTTCCGCCCAACGAGCGCCGCGAGCGGCGCCCGCCGCCTGCCGCGGTGCTCAGCCCGCCGCCTCGCCCCTCGGGGACTGCGGGGTCGGCCAGTGCCACCCCACAATGCCGCGGGACGCGTGTCCGCGGCGACCCCCTCTGGACCAACCGGCGGAGCTCCATGGCCCCCGCCGCCTCCCACTGCGGTGTCTGCCGGGCCCCCATGCAGAGAGAGGTGCCGGGCGGGCTTGTCCGCCGCGCTGCGCCCCCCCCCCCCCCCCCCCCCCGCCCCCCCCCCCCC
>ENA-ORXR01003838-ORXR01003838.1-marine-metagenome-genome-assembly--contig:-NODE-3838-length-13125-cov-10.134657_pt1 | contig 13125 bp, 8 predicted proteins | sample MGYA00237866_ERZ511479 | MGnify/ENA metagenome assembly ERZ511479 | reverse complement strand
TCGTGCCGCCGCCCCCCCCGACGCGCGGCGGGGGAGGCGTGCCCCCGCCGCAGCAAAAGGCTGCCGCTGTTTCCGGGGGGCGGCGTCTCGGGGGCGCCCCGTCCTCCCGCCCGCCGCACCCGCGGGAGCGCCGCCCCCGCACGGGCGGCCGAGCACGCGGCGGCGCGACCGGCGAGGTGGGGGTGGGGGTTGGAGTTCTCTACCCACTAGCGTCGCGCTGTTACTACGAGTGTGGGAACGGGGAAGGGGACGTGGTGGGCCAGAAGCCGACGTCATCGAGAACGTCGCGCCGCGCTGGTGGTTACAAAGCGGAGAAGAGGGCAGAAAAAAAGGCAGACAGAAAAGGGTCTTGCTAGTCCCACGGGAACAACGCGTTTTCGAAGTACCTCATCGCTCGTCTCTCATCAAGCGATGCCGTGTGGCGTGCCGGCAGAGCCTTGACGCCCTTGCGCGTCGACAACTCAGCGAAGTCGGGCGCTACGTGAATGATTCGGCGGACACGGGACAGAGGCACCACCGTCAGCGACCAGTCCTCGCTCTCCGACGCCGGAACCGCCCACTTGAGCCGGGTGCACTCCCTCTCGGCCAGCGGGCAGTCCTCCTCCGCATCGACCTCCTCCATGTCGCAAACCACAGCAACGTCCTCCTCATGGTAACGGATGAGCGCGCGCACCTCTCCGTAGTGAACTGGAACCCTGGTCGAGCCGTCGTCGTTGACCACCAGCGGCTCCCCCGCTACGCTGTACACCAACGCGTCCAGCCAAGCCCCCCTGCGGCGGTAGTCCATGGACGACCGCAAGGTCTGTGGCAGGCGGGTGCCGCAGTCGAGCTCGGCCAAAAACTTGACCTCGCCCAGTACCGGCACCTTGACGTTCAGGCTAAGCCCAAGTACGGTCGCCAGGCGGCCGAGTCCCGGCCGTAGCGCTAAGGCACCGACGGCAATGAGGGGCACGCCGCGCACAGAGCGCTTGCCGTCAGCTGTGAGCTTGCCACCACGCGCCCGGGCGCGACGCGCGCGACGGAGCTTGTCATGCTTGATCGTCTCGGCGTCGATCACTGCCATCTTGGAGAGCATCGCCTGCGCGCCTTGGGACTGCCGCGCAATCTGGGCGGTAAATGTGGAGATGGCCTTGTTGGTCCTGCCATAGAACCGCTTGTCCGTCTTGTGCCCTGCTTCATTGGTGCTGGTGTTCCCGTTCTTAAGGTTGCCGTGGAGGCGGATGGCGTCCAGGATATGTCGCAGCAGCTTGTGCACCTTGGGGGTATGCACAGCCCCCAATATAGGCCGTACAAAGTTCTTAATGAAGTGGGCTGCGGCCTCGGACAGCCTCTTAGCCCCCTCCGTCGTCATGGGGGGGGGGGCAGTGGAGGTCGTCCACCCAGCCACGCGGCTGTACAACACAGCGTACTCGGAGAACATGGCCGTCACGGCGTCTTCGTACGGCGTGTCCCCCCACACCTCCTTGTAGGCGTCCCAATCGAACGAAAAACCCTTGGGCAGCTCGTCGTCTGAGTTGTCGCCCTCCTCAAAGGTGACGGCGGGGGCATCGTCGCCATCCAGAGACGAGGACGGCTTGGCCGGCTTGCGGGGCACCTTGCCCTTCTTGCGGGTCGTTGAGCTCTTGCGGTCCTTGATGCTGCCGGTGCCTCTGGCGGCCTTCTTCGCCGCAAGCGCCTCGCCGTCATCCTGCTTGTCGACGTCGCTCACTTCGCTGTCCTCCGCGAGGTCACCGACAGCAAACACCTTAGGAACCGCCAACGGAACGATAAAGACGCCAAGCCGATGTTGTTCGCCGGTAAAGGACGCCTGCAGCTCGTTAGCCGCCACGACGTAACTGTCAAGAGAAACGAAACGCACGCCAAACATTGCACGGAAGAAGGACAGACGTCGGTTAGCCGCGTGCCAAGGAAGGGAGGAGTCAGTATCATCTGGCGGCTATGGGCACGCATATCACTCGTTGGACTGCTAGATGTGGAACCAACGGACAAGGTGAGGAGCTCATCAAACGCACCCCGGGGCTGCCAAGCTGGCTTTGCTCCTCTTGCCCATCTCCTCAATGCGGCGGTTGACCACCCGGCACGCCTCCTTTGTGGCCAGTTTCGGGTCACGGCCTTTGCATGCGTACGGGAAAACACGCACCAGACGATGAACCAGCATGCGGGTAACGCCCAAGTCGAGCACCTACGGCAGCAAGAGGCGGGTTGAGGACAAGCACAAGAGACTCGAACCAAACGCAGTAAAGAGTGGGAACACACAGGCAACCGTGTGAGAGGCATGCACCTGCCACCGACCCAAGGACGGAGGGCGCCAATGCGCATGGAGCAAAAGAGACAGTGAGATGGTCGGCCAACGTACGTGCAGGGCGTCGATTCCAAGCATCTTGTACATGAGGAATGGTGCAGTAGAGAGGCCGGCCATCCCAGCGAGGGCGGGCATCCGACTGTGGGCGCTGTTCTTCTTCTCCAGCATTAAGCGTCTCGAAGGTAGCTCATGGCGGAGGAGCAATCTTGCCGCCTCAATCTGGTCCTCCAGATCCCTCCGGCCGTCCCGGTCAGTCGCGTCCAGTGCCTCTGGTGCCCCCGCGACCGCAACGGACACACGGCACATGGAGCACGGGCGGGGCGTCTTGCCGCCCTTCAAGCATAGGATGGCTTTCTCCTCGGGGCAGTCGCAAATATAAAGTAGCAGCCGCGGGAAGGCCAGCAGGCTTCGGTTTCCAAGTGCGACCTTGACGCCGATGTGGCTTGCGGCGATGGTGGAGCGGAATACAAGGTAGAGAACGCGCTGAAGGATGGCGCTGCGGCGCTGCTGGGCGCGGGCTGCGGCACCCGGCTCCTTGCCCTTACGCACGATGGGAATGTAGGCCACGGTTACCCACTCCTCATCAGTGGTGTCCTCGTTGATGATGCGCATGCGCAATGGGTAAAGGTTGTGTGCTGACGTCGAGCAACCACGACATTCCAACTAAGATAGCGAGAGACATGACAAGGTGGGGTCAGGTTAGCATCGGCCGCCAGAAAAAAGGACAAAGAATGGGTCTGGCGTGCACCAGACACCCTCGTCTCCAACTGTGCGCTTCCAGGCTTCTCCCAACACTGCACTGTCCCATGCTCAAACGTACCTCCTGAGCCCGACAGTTGGCTTGCGTCGCTGAAAGCGTGAAACGCGAGCACAAAACTGTTCTCGTCGTTCTCTGCAATGACCTCCGCCTCGCAGAGTCGAAACGCGTCCCCGTCCATCGGCAACTCCCGCTTGTCGGTCGGCGGTGCGGGGCGGTCACCCCCGCTCCACAGCTTCAGCTTGGTTGCCGCCTTCATTCGCTTCAGGGCAATCTCGAGCGCGGGACGGAATATGGCGTGGAATGTCTCGCCGCCCTCCTTCAGGTCACACTTGAGCCAGCCCTCGTCCTCAACAACATCGTCAATGTCATCCCGGATCGCGTCCTTGAACGCGTTGGTCGACTTAAAGCTGTCGCGGAGACCAAGAAAGTGGCCGCCGTCGGGCGGCTGGCCGGGCTTGGTGCGGTCCCACACATCGAGCATGTTGAACAAGTTTTCTTGGTCCACCAGCGACAGTCCTGCACCGTTGCCGCACTCGAGCACAAACCGCTGCACCATGCGCAACCGGTACGAGTCGAAACGCCCCGGTCTGCAGCCCTTGCGCTTCTTGATGAGGGGCGCCTTGTACTCCCAGTCGTGCAGCTCCTCGTACAGCTGCCGTACCTCCGCCGAGAGCGTGGCGTAGTCGTAGTTCGTGGCCGTCGGTATCGAGCGGCCCTTGACCTGCTTGGCCCGCTTGCGCGCCGGCCCGCCGTCCCCGTCGGCCCGCAACTTGCGCGTCATCTCAATGATGTGATCCATCTCAGCGACCGTGTCGGCGATTGCCGACTCGCCGATGGTGAACTTGTCGGCGGTGGGCGGCGCCGCGGTGTTGGCAGCCGTGCCCCCGTCCGGCGTCAGAGCAGCTGCAGGCGGCACACCGCCGCCACTCGGAGCCAGACCACCGAGCGGTCCCGCCTCACCGCTGCCATTCGCTTCTGCTTGGGCTCCACCAAGTGGTGGCGGAGGCGGCGCGGGGGGTGGCGACGCGGGGGGTGGTGACGGCGAGTTGGAAAGCAGGGGTGACGGTGGCGGGGGCGGCGGCAGTGGGGGGGCGCTTCCGGCGCCGGGACAGCCGCCCCAACCGGCGCCGTGATCAGCCGCCGGTGTGCCGATCGTCGACTGCCCGCTTCCCGGCTGCCACGCAACTGTCTTGTGCTTGGCGAGCCTGTGCCACGTGAGTCCCGCATTCTTGGAGAAGCGTGAGCCGCATATGAGACAGACCAGCTTCTTGAGGGTGGGGGGCGCGTCCGTCATGGCTGGCCTGCAGCAAGTAGAAGATCCGCCAAGTCAGGCCACCAGCCACCAGGGCCGCAGCAGCGGAGGGGCGTAGGGACAAGCACGGAGGAGGAGTGACGCAAGGAGAGCGTAACGGGATGGGGAGCGGCTGCCATAACGGGGTAGGGAGGAGAGGTGCGAGAGCATTGGGGCATCACGAGGACGGAGAGCGACCCGCCGAGTACAGAACAGACGGTCAATGTTAGCGGAGGGCCCTTCGCGGCGTCGGGCGACCGACTTATACCGGCTGTGGACACGGGCGCCGACTCTCTCCACCGTCAGGCAGCTGTGCAGTTCGCCCACAATCGGGAGGGCAGTGTGAAAGCAGCCCAGGGACAGCGCAAAGCCACTCAGGCGCCGTCGGTTACCCGACAATGGCCATCCACAGAAGGCTGCCCCAGCACCCCCTCCTCACCAGGATGGCAGCTGATGAGCCCGAATACGTTGGCTGCCACGACGAGAGAGCCGATGCAAACGTACCAGGTGTGCTGGAGGGCTCCTTCCAGGAGAAACCCGACGCAGGTGTCATGAGACGTCGGGCGGTCAGAGGCTGGGCTTGCGTTAGGGCCTCACGTTGAGCGTTGCGTCACGACCGGCCGGCGCTGACAGCCATGAAAAAACGGCCGGTGACACGGCACCGAAGCGAGGGGAGGCACGGGGGTCAGGCACGTTGGCTGCAGCACGGAAGTACGGCGCCTGGACAGGAAGCCACGAGCGCCACGTGAGGCCTCGTGAACGGATCAGGCGGGCTCTGACCTCGTCCAGACGTCGGTGCCGCGGACTCCGTGACGACACCGATCGGGCAATCAAGCGAATTTCTGGGAGAATTTGTAAACGATCAGACGAGTTAATGGAATACAGGGCCACGCAGCCACTGTACAGGCGCTCTCTTGGGCCAATTCGAAGAGTCCTGCGGATCAATCGACTGTCTGACACCACTGGCGCTCAAGGCGTGTCTCCTCTCCAGCGTTGCCACCCTTGAAGTCTGCTGTCACGTTCGACAAACAGGGGGCACGTCTCCGTGAACGACCCTGCTGCCGCCGACGGCCCCGACCCTCTGAGGGTCGCATCGTGGGTCTCCTTGGACGAGTGGCGATGGCTTCTCCCGTTCTGAAGCCGCTCGAGCGTGAGCGGGCGTACCTGTCCCGCCTGCTCAAAGGGGGCGGCCGAGCGGGCCGCGCGATTGTCTGCCCGCTGAGCGCTGCTGCCGGTACGTTACGAGTGCTATGAGGGGCGGCTGGGAATCCAGGTGGGCCGACGGGGGCGCACCGTGCTGCGTGCTTCCCTTCTGTGTCATCCACACCGTCGAGTAGGGTTAGGTATAGGTTCGAGCGACTCGACTCCCGGTAGCCCCCGACCATGGCCGTAACTGCTCCTCCTTGGCCGCGCAACCGACTCGCATCTGGGGCAGCCGGCGTTGATTCCGCTTGACGTCCCTACTGATGGGTTCTCGGAGCATGGCCGCCGGTTACGCTGCCGCTCGTTTAGCCACCGCGAGAAGCTGACCAAGGCCTTGCGTGCTGCGGTGAGCTGCACCTCTTGTGTTTTTGGCGCGCTGCTGGTCCCGTTCCGCGTTCAAACGCTTGGCGCTCGTTTGCTTTTTTTTCGCGCGCACGCACGCGCGTGCTGGCAACCTCGAGGTGTCCGCAGCCGAGGGAACGCGCACTGCGGGGCCATCCGCAATGCATTGGGCTTTGCGGGGCGGTCCGTGCTCGACCGTGGGCACGGTAGCACTCCCCGCATGGTGGACTGCGCGGGCGGCCGATCTGGAGAATATAAGCACGGGCAGCAGCAGTGAGAGTAGGATCATGTCGGTCTTGCAGAACGGCCATTGCCTGCCCACCGCTCCTTTGGGGAGTCCCCCTGCCCCTCTCCACTTTCTGCCCCCACCCCCACCATTCACCGTCGCTGCGCGCCCTCCACTACTCCCTCTGGGTTCCCTCCCTCTGCCGGCCGCCAACAACATGGCGGGCGCCCGCTTCATTGCGCCGTCAGGCGCAGACCGCGACAACAAGGATGCCCTCCGCGCCTGCGCCTCTGCGGTGGCTAGCTCCTTGCCGTCGGCCCATGCGCCTATTGTCGGTGATGCTGCTGTCGGCTCCGCCCCTCCGCCCTACAACTTCGGCGGCCCCGCTTACTACCCTCAAGATGCAGGCTCGTGCGCGCTGCCCAGTCCGGCGGCCGAGGCTCTTTCGGCTGCCGAGTCTAGCGCGGCTGCCCTGGCCGTTCTCATGGAGGAGGAGGAGACGCTTGTTCCAGCGGAGTCGCATGTTGCTGGGGAGTGGCCCGTCAACGTGGCGGGGGCGGCTGTCGGCCGCATTTCACCCGGCCCCAACGTGCACTTGACGGTGCAACAGGTGGCGCGGGCGGCGGTAGCCGCTCCCCCCGCCGTGGAGGACAAGCGCGCGGGTGTCAAGCAGCGCGCTGTGCTTCAGAAGCCGTCGCGGCGCCCTGCTGCAGGCATCCCACGCCGACCTGCCCCACGCCGCCGCACCAAGCTTGTTGCTCCGTCGCTGTCCTCCGTGCCCGGTCTTGGCTGCGGTACTGCTGCCTCCGGCAGGTCGGCGGCCGGGAAGCAGACCGAGAGCGCTCGGGACGGTGCGCCTGTCGCTGCATCATCGGCGCATCGTGGCGCGGGGGCGAGTCAGGGTGCGCCGGATGCGGTGCGACTCGCTGCCTCGACGGCCGCTGTATCCCCGCTCCGGTCGCTGGGCGTGGCCGCAAAGGCCTCGTCCGCAAAGGGCGCGGAAAGCCATGTGGTGGTCGCACGCTCTGTCGCCGCCCATGCCGAGTCCGACTTGATGGACACGGACGGCGCGATGGAGGGGCTTCTGGCGCTTTCGGGCGGCGCCGGCAAAGCCTGGGCAGGTGCGTCCGGCTCGTGCGACGAGCCGTGCATGCGGGGCCAATCGGTCGGGGCGCTGGCCAAACACGTGCGCCAGATGACTCTCTCTGGTGAGAAGACGAAGTCTCTCCCTGAGAACGAGACCGACAAGAAAGCCGCGGGTGTCGCGGTTGCCGTCGGTGTTTCCGCAGAGCTGGTCACGGCTAAGCGCTTCAAGGGCTCACACACTGGGAAGCCACTTCGCTGGTCTGCTGGGCGGCAGCCCACTTGCGACGAGCAAGCGGCGCTCTTGGCTGCCGCTGCAGTGCCTAAGGCGCCGCCCTCGTCGCCTGTGGAGTCCCTCCCCCCGACGGTTCAGACAAGCATCGATGTCGCTGCCAAGCTGACAAAGAAGCGCATCGACGGCATGGTCATCATGGTGAGGGTACGTTCGAAGCTGACGCCGCTCTTCAAGAAGATCATCGGCTCGGCTACGAGCACGTTCGACGTACTGCCGTCGCCATCCAAGAAGCAGCAAATCATCATCGACACGATCATGGGGCTCACGGGCAAGACGGCGCCTGAGGCCCTTGAGTGGCTGTCAGAGAAAGTCTTCCGCCCAGCCAAGTCGCAGAACGACGGCACCGCCAAGAAGCGCAAGCGCGCAGACGCGGGCGAGGCGAACGTGACGATCAACCACTCGGTCAACCTCGTCCGCGCATCCGGCCCCTTGAACCAGATCCTCTCCCATGTCGTCGCCCACTTTAAGGGCGTGGTGTTTAACACCTGGTGCTCTGTCGTTGTGAAAGTACCGGCGAAGCAACTGCAAGCCGAGACGGCAGGTGGCTGGAAGGAGAACTTCCTTTTCTCCCAGTCAACTATTGGGCGCCAGGGCATCATTGCGGGGGTAGCCAAGGGCTTCAAGTACCTCGGGGCTGGGCACCGCGTGCGACCTGCCGTCGCCTTAGGCGGCGAGGAGCTGACGGACATGTGCCTCGGTCACTTTAGCCTTGGTGCTCTCGTTGTCCACGAGGCGCTTGTTAACATCCACGCAGGTGTGCCTCACGGCTCCAGCGGTCCCGACGTTTACCGCTACCAGAGCTGGGTCAACATGGTGATCGCGCACGACGGCTTCCTGCCCAAGGACAACGCGGCCGACCGGGGCTTAATCGTTGTGGACGGTGCGGATCCACTCCGGGCCGTTTTTGACGCTGAGTTCATGCCGTTGCCGGCCGATGACGACATGGGCCTCGCCACCGACTCGGAGGTGAGCGGCGTAGCGGGCCTACCTGAGCACCATGGAGCAGCTGCAGCAGACGTGCCGGATGCAGCAGCGTCGGAGGCGCCCGATGCGGGGGCGGTGGCGGCTCCCGTGCCGGGGGCGGTGGCGTCAACGATGGCGGCACCTGTGGCGGCTCCCACGGCGGCGCCCGCGGCGGCGACCGCGGCGGCGACTGCGGCGGCGGTGGCATCGGCAGCCGCGGCGGCGCCGGTGGCGGAGGAGGTGGCGGCGCCCTTGGCGGCGGCCGCGTCTGCACCCATGTCGGCGGAGGTGGCGGAGCGCGTGGAGGTTCCCGTAGCGGCGGAGGTGGCGGCGCGCGTGGCGGCGGCCGCGGCTGCACCCGCAGCCGGGGAGGTGGCGGCGAGTGTGGCGGCGGCCGCGGCTCCCCTCGTGCCGGAGGAGGTGGCGGCGCCCATGACGGCGGCCGCGTCTGCACGCATGGCGGAGGAGGTGGCGGCGCGCGTGGCGGTGCCCGTAGCGGCTGCAGTGGGGGCGCCTGCTGCAGCGCCTGTAGCGCCTGCGGTGGGGGCGCCTGCGCCGCCGCCCGTCACAACGGCGGCGGGGACGCCCTCTGAGGCGATGGTGGGGGCGTCCAGCATGACGATGGTTGGGGCGCCCGCCGTGGCGATGGTGGGGGCACCGGTAGCGGCTGTGCATACGGCACCCGTGGCCAACTCGGTGGCCCGGCGGGAGCAGGCAGCCGCTATTCTTTCCGCCGCTCACGCTCAGGTGGCCGCCCTGCTTGATGGTGCCGATTCTGAGGACGATGGTCTTCTCTGAGAATTCGGTGCACAACGAATCGCGGGGGCACAGCTGGGGGGATGCGGCTTTCCTCGACGTGAAGTGGCCGGCGGGATTACACTGAACGCGGTAGGTGCGGCGGACGAGGGGGCGCGTGGGGCTTGGCAGACGCGGCCGGGAGGGGTAGGTGTGGTGGCGCGCCGCGGGGCGCCGAGGGTGCAGCTGCACGCGTCGGTTACGGGGGCACCGGGGCTGCGGTATGTGCACCGAGCTAAGATGCTCTGATATGCGCGTTGGGCGTGCCGCTTTGGGGCTGCGCGTCGGGGCCGTCGTGGAGGGGCGGGGTGCGGCGCGGCCGGGCGGGAGAGCGTCCAGTAGGGGCGCCTGCGATTGTGTGTTTGTTCCTTGGCCGCCTATCGGTCATTACGGTAGTCTTTGTTGTGCGACGCGCCTGCGAGTCATCAAGAACAAGCTTCACTCGCGCATAGTCCGGCGTGGCACCCCGTACGCCCGCTGTGAGCGCCCGAAGAAGCAGAGAAGCGCAGCTAGCGGGCGCCCAGGGGCGCGCCGTGCCGCTGCTGCACGCGGATCCGCCTGGCAACCTGCCCAGCAAATTCGCACAGAACGGACTAGATGCAGATTCTCTTCGAGAAGTTCGATTTCTGTGTCGTCATCGCATTTCGCCCGATTTTAAGGGCCGCTCATCGCGGACTCCCGAGGCGGAAATGTCTATCGCCTGTCCTCGCCGGATTGCCCCAAAAACCTGCATCGCGGTTGGCCCCGATTGCCATCGCCTAACGCCACGCGATGGCGTTTGCATCCAAAGGAGACGATGTTGCATTGTCATGCACACGCCGCACACAACCCGGCTGTACAGCATTGACTCACACGACGGGCACTGGGGAAAACCACCGGCCTCGGCACAGGCCTCCAGGCAGTGGTGGGGGAGGGGCGGTGGTCCGGCTGGCTCTTGCAGCTGACCAGGCCGGCCCAAATCAGATTGCTTCTGCCATGCCATTCCTGCCTCTCATCCAGTGGCCTTGTGGCCCAACCATCAAGACTAGCGAACAGCCAGTCGGCTGGTGGGTAGCGAGTCCCGCCGCGTCGGGGGCTCAGCTGTCGTCTCGCTTCAATTTGTCAGCGCCCGCTGCGGTCCACAGGCCGCGCTCACACCCGCACGCAAGCAGCTCTGCTGCAGCCACACCCTCACCCTTCACCACAACCAGAGCAGTGGCTGGGAGGCGTGGGGGCTTCCGCCGCCGTCCCGGCTGTGAAGCCGCCGCCCGATGAGGTGCCTGGCCCTCCAGCCACTTGCCGCCGCGGCAGCGGCCTGAGGGGTGAGGCGTGGCAGGTCGCGTCACCCCCGCTCATCGGGCGAGGTGGTGCCGTCTGTTGCATCTCCGGGAAGGTCGGCGCGGCGGAGACGCCGGCGGGGGCCACGCCAGCCGCCCTGCGCACGCTGTCGCTGCAGCGGGTCTCCAGTGTGGGCTGAGCGGCTCCCCCCGCCCGTGATGGCATGTATCATGCGGAACGGGCCGTCAGCGGTGCGGCTCCCTCGCGTCGCGTCACGCCCCGTCGGAACGGCGGTCGCCACCGCCGCCGCCGCCGTCGCTGCGAGCACGCGTCACGGCCCTGGCGTCCCCATCGCACCGGCCTGCACCCGTCTGCGCGTCGTCGTCACACCCTAACGCTGCGCGACTGGTGGAGGCTGTCCCTACGTAGGGTGAGCCACGACCCATCGGCACCAAAGCGCACGGATCTGCACACACCTGCGTTTTTGCTCGCGTCCCCCCCCCCCCCCCCCCCCCCCCTGCCCGCTTTTCCGCGGACACGCTATGAGCGGTGCCACCCCCATTGCCGCCGCGGTGCCGACGCCTGCCTCCCACTCTTGTCCCCCGGGGTGGGGTGCGTCCCCCGGCGTGTGTGTGAGCCTGTCGGGCGGCCTCTACCATGGCAGTTCTTGGGGCGGCGGTGACCCGTCGCCGCCACCCGGCAGCGTCACGGGTGTCCCCGCGATGCCGCAGCTGGTCCTCCCGATGGACCACTCGCCGGGCTTGACCCCCCCGGCCGTGGGGGGGGCGAGTGTGTATCGTGCCGTCGGCATCAGCGGCGGCCAGTCTCCCTTTGCAGGGGGTCACCCATCGCAGACCCCGCTATCGTTTTGCCCAAGCCCCGGCTTCTACCAAGGCCGCGCCTTCTCTGGTTTCACTCCTGACGCGGCCGGTGACCTCGTGGATGGACTCTGTGCTGGCAATGTCACGGAGGAGGCCCGAGCCGCTGTTGCCGCCGTTCGGGCGTTCGAGCAGTCGTCGGTGGACGCGAGGAGGGAACCCGCTGGCGGTGTCACTACCCCTCTGTCAAGTGCTGCGGACGAGGAGATGTTGACGGCGGCGCTGGTACTTAGCGGGATCGCCACGTCCCCACCGCCCGGGTCAGCCACCGCCGACGCGCGCAAGGTGCGCGTTGGGTGGCCGACTCGGGAGCGGGGCGGCGAGGCAACCCCCACCACGTCCATGGAGGCGGTCATCGCGTCGAGTCCAGGGTGTGGACCAAGCCCCTCGCCAGTCGTCGAGTCGGCAGCGGCGGCCATGGCATCGTCGATGCTGCCGCGGCCGCCCGCGCCTTCGCCGCCGACGCTGCAGGGGCGGGCGCGCAAGCGCGGCGGTGGCGCGCCGTTGGTGTCCCGCGGTGGCGCGACCGGGGCCCCACGGAAGAAGCGTCGCGGGCCCGGCGGCTCGACTGCCGTCGCGGGGGCGACGATCGCGGCAGCGGCGGGGGCGACCCCACCTTTGCCACCGGGCTGCCGCGCGGCGGCGGCGGCGGCGGCGGCGGCGACAGTGTCTGCTGCGGCGCCCCGCGCACGGCCGGCGGCACGAGGGTCCCTTTCCATTGCGCGGCTACCGCGGGGTGGACGCAGCAGCGTGCCCGCGACCGCGGCCGCCGCAGCATCGGCGGAGGCGCCCACCGCAGCCGTTACGTTTGAGGCGGTCCACCGGGGCGGCAGCCCCCCGGGCACCATTGACCTGCCGATCAGCCCTGTGTCGGGCGGCACGTCGGCCACCGACCGCAGCGGCGACAGCGGTGGCGGCCGTCAGAGTGGGGCCGACGCCACAAGCGGTCGCGGCGGTGCCCTCGCAGCGGCGGCAGCGGCCGCGGCGGCCACAATAGTGGCGGCCTCTGCGACGTCCACGGCCACCTGCCGTGTGTCTCCGTCGATAAAGCCGGCGCAGGCACACTGGGCGGGCGGCTGGCCGGCGGCCGCTGTCGCTCTGTCCACCGACCCGTCGGCCGCGTCGGCTGCCTGGACCGGCGCGGCACGGCCGGCGGCGGCGACCTTCCGCGGCGGCAGCAGCCGCGGCAGCGGCGGCAGCGCCGACGGCGTCGACGCGGACGCGCCCACCGCCGACGATGACGACGCGACGACAGCGGCCAAGGCGGTCGCCGCCGCCTCGTCGGTGGTCCCCCCCGGTTTGGCTCCCGGCGCGGGGGCCCCCCCCGGCGGCGGCGCGCGGCTGTGTGCGCTGGCGCGCGCCAAGGCGCGCGCGCGGATCGCGGCGGACAAGTTTGCCGAGCTCCGCAAAACCGCCAAAGCCGCCGAGTCGGACGCCGCCGTCGCCGCCGTTGCTGCTGCGCGCGCCGACGCCGACGCGGACGGCGGCACGCCCGCGTCGCGCTCCCGGCTCACCTACATGCAGTACCGCCGGCGGTTGCAGCTCAACCAGCAGTCGGCCGCCGTGTCGCGCGTGTTCCGTCAGCGGTATCCGGATGAGCTCGAAGCCGAGGTGCGGGCCGTGGAAGCCGCGCTGGTGGCGGCGGCGGCCACCGCGGCGGCGTTGCGGGCGGACAATAGGCGGCTGCTGGCGGCGGTGGCCGCCGCGGCTGGGGGGGGGGGGGGAGGGAG
>ENA-ORXR01003837-ORXR01003837.1-marine-metagenome-genome-assembly--contig:-NODE-3837-length-13126-cov-90.949192_pt1 | contig 13126 bp, 9 predicted proteins | sample MGYA00237866_ERZ511479 | MGnify/ENA metagenome assembly ERZ511479 | reverse complement strand
GGATTTTTTGGTGAAGAGTCATTTTAAAAGAAATACTCAAAAAAGTAAATAAATTTGTGAAACAGTGTACTTAGTAGGTGCTGATGTGCTGATGTATTTTATTTTCGCTACGCGAAAAAACGTAAACGCATGAAATACGTCAGCACGTCAGCACAACATGTACCTTTTGCCTGGCAGGTTTTTGACCATTCCTTTAAATTCAAGATTGAGTAGAACGGATGAGATAGTGGATGGTGGAAGCCGGGATTCAAAAGTAATTTTATCAATACTCATATCGTCAACATTCTTTAGAATGTTGGCGATTATTTTTTCGTTTTCATTCAAATCGTCAAATGACCTATCGCGGAAGTCGGGATCGGCTGGCTTATCGGTGTCCCATTCGAGTACTTTTGCGATGTCGTCCACGCTTTCCAATAAACGCGCTTTGCCGCTTTTGATGAGCATATTACAGCCTTTAGAATAATCGTCGCGCAGCCGACCTGGTACCGCAAATACAGGTTTTCCGTATTTATTGCCCAATTTGGCAGTGATAATAGAGCCGCCACCAAGCCCCGATTCTACCACAATCAAAGCATCGCACATCGCCGCAATAATGCGATTTCTCATAGGAAAATGCTCGCGTTTGGCTTGCGTTTTGTAACAAAATTCGGTGAGTAAACCGCCGTTTTCGCACATTTCCAAACCTATATTTCTATGTTTGGGCGGGTAAATTTGATCCAAACCATGCCCCAAAACACCGATAGTCGGCACACCCATCTCCACACACTTTTTATGGGCGGTCACATCTATACCATAGGCTAATCCGCTAATAACCAGCACATCATGTTTTTTCAATTCTTCTACGATTTCTTCACAAACTATTTTGCCACGCTCGGTAGGCGTGCGCGTACCCACAATAGCAACCGTACGCAGGGCATTGAGGTCGGTATTGCCTTTGTAAAACAAAACCAAAGGAGCTTCCTCATAAGGACGCAATCGTAAGGGATAGTTATTATCTAGATAAAAAATCGGTTGAATGTCGTGTCGTTCAACCCATTCCAATTCGGCTTCGGCTTCGTGCAACACGGTTTGTGAAAGAATGCTTTCGGCAATGACGGGACCAATGCCCGGCACTTTGAGCAAATCGCGTTTTTTGGCGTTGAATACTTCTTCGGCACCGCCGCAGTAGCTAATCAGGTTTTTGGCAAGTACACCGCCGACCTTCGGAATGCGTGTAATCGCCATTTTGTGGAGCATATCGGACATACATAATGGTTAATAGTTAACGATTAATGGTTAGGGAAGACGAAAAAAATAATCTACCCGTCTGAATTGTTCTTTTTCTCATATGTTTCACTAAATTTTCCTTACGTAGCTCGGCTATGCGCGTCAAATTTAGCCAAACATATGAAAAAAATAACTTCTTCATTTGGGGTAGATTATTTTCTTCTTCTTCCCTTAATCAGTAAATGTAGTGAAAATTCCGAATTTTTTAGCCCAAATTAGCCTTTGAAAAATGTAAAATTTAAAATAATAAATCCCGTCATCCGTCGGGACAAGTTGTAAAATGTAAAGTGGTATGACGCGAGCGAACGTGAATTTTATTTGTATTTAATTGATTTTTAATTTATTAGAAATAAAAAAATAAACACATTTAACTCGCGTACTATCGACACTTTTCAAAACCGTACACCTTTTTTCTTGCGAAATCACTATAAAAAACAGGTTTATATCTCAGGTAAAATTACAAACAAAATCAACAACTTATAGGAGCGTTAGCACCGACCCCATTTGTAACCAAGGTATGCCTCTATCAAATTAAGGAGCGTAGCTTCGTCCCCCTTATGCGTAAGGGTGTCGCAGCTACGCAGCTCAATAAATCTTTCACTAAGAGTTAGTTACAAATGGGGTCGGTGTTAACGCACCTACAAAATCATACACAAAATTAAAGAATATTATTTCAATAGAAGTTTTATTCTAAAATACAACAAGTAAAAGTGTATGGTTTTAAATCGACACCTTTACAATTTGGTTCTTTGACAAATCCAGTGAAGCGAATGAAAATTTGGGCGTATCCCCCTCCTTATCAGTCGGGGGTCGGGCTATCCGGCACTCTCTCCACTCCGCTATCGCTACGTTACGTTCAAACAACACCTACTATCCCTTACGCAAGGGACGAACAATCGCGAGGCAGAAAAACGAATAATCACGGGATTTGTCAAAGAACCTACAATTTAAAAACTCTCTACTCTACTCTCTACTCAAATTAGAAGAAACCCCGTTATTCACGCTCCAATAATTTTTATCGGAGCCATTTGCGTCGCCATTCATATTGAAATCGCCTGCGGTATAGGCACCAAAATTGCCATTTTCAACCGACCATAAACCTTTATCATCGCCATTTATATCAAAGCCTTGCAGGTTTTGCTCGGCTTCTCCGGCAAACATCCCCCAAACGTCTGGTTCGAGTTCTTTCTGACCATTTCCGCCATAAGAATTAGCGATAGTGAAATCGTGTGCCGCTATGCGGTTGCTGACTGTGATAGCCGTTGGGGTGAGTACGCCGATATGATTTCTATGCTCAATCATCACATAAAATGACGCTGGGTGGGCAGTCGTCAGCGGTGAAGTATCGGGGAAAAGTACCCTGCCGTCTTCAAGTACGACTGCGGCGGCTTTTGCAAAATTGGTCGAAGCTAAAAGCCCTGTTCTGAACGTGACCAAGACCCAATCAACGACCTTCGCACCATGCAAAACTGCGAAGTCTTCGTAAGCCCTACCGTCCCAGTCTGCACCTTCCTCACCGTTGTACATCCATGGGGCGGCGAGATAGGGTTGTCCGGCAGGAGTTGGACTAACAATGTTGCTTGTGGGCGTCTGACCGGGTAGTAAGCCCAAATTATTGAGGGTGACTTGCATGGTGCTGAGGAACTGGCTTGCATCGGCAGGGTCAGACAGTGCGCCTTCCAGAAAAACCTTCAATTGCACATCCACAAGACCATCGCCGAGTGTCGTAAAATAAACCGAGCTGGTATAGCCCGAATTGTCACTATCGCAAATAGTTTCGAGTTGAAATTCGTATTGTGTGCCTGCTTCCAAACCCGTCAAAAGCGTATAATTATTTGTCTCAGTTGCTACATTCCAAGCATCGTTTGTACCGCCTTTTCGATAGCGAAGATTGTAACCTGTTGCGCCAGCCATCACAGTCCATACGATACCGTAAGCGGTTTCAGCTTCATTGAAACTTCCCCACGAACTCGGTGTACTACAACCAGCTCCGGCAGTAGGCACGGATACAAAACTACCATCTACCCACTCCGAAACTTCCATGTCAGCACATCGTGTTCGGATGCTGTATTCGTACTGATAGCCCTGCGTTATTTCGGTCAAATCTAAGGGGCTTACTGCTGCGCCGCCATAGGTCCAATTAGCACCCGAAATGCGATAACGTATTTCTGAAATTCCCGAAGCTGCGGGCGTCCATGATAGGGTGATAGCTGTACCAGTGTTATTACTTTCACTCAAATTGGTGGGCGCAGGACAACTCGCCGAAATACAACCTGTATAGCTACGTTGAAAAGCATAATAAGCCATACGGCTGTTTTGTTCTGCCGTAAATGTGGTAGAACATGTGTTTGTTGTGTAGCTCATCGTATTATCTGTATCAGGTATATATACATTGCCACTACAAGTTCCTACCATCCCGTCGGTATAATCACAATTGGAATCAACCACTCCAAAAAGACTGGGACTGGCTTGGGTATCACACAACAAATCGCCCGTTGATTCGCAATTATAACAAGGATCGTTGGCGTTGCGAGTGATGGCTTCTTCCCCATAGCGCGTGTCGTGCGGATGCAGTAGCCCGAAGTAGTGTCCCATCTCATGCGAGAGTGTATTGCTACTCAAAATGCAAGAGTTTCGCAACATGAGGTGGTCCAATCCTATTGGCAAGTAAGCATAACCACATATATCAGAGAGCGTACCATTATTATCTATTTTTACTTGATTAAAGTAATAGAGGTTTATACTGCCTCCTACATTATGCATATCCGTAATTGATTGTTCTTCAGCTTGTTCAAAGTTGTAATAAGTGTCGCTGTCGATATAGTTGATTGCCACACATTGCAAAAACTCAATGCCTGCCCCGACAAAATCTGCGTTGAGTTGGACGATACTTTGATTGGCTTGGGCCGCGGTGATGCCGCCCGTACCATTAGATTGTCGTACAATATGTATTTGTATGGGCATGGTGTAATTTGCGGTGTTTTTTAAGGCAGCATTTTCTTGAATAAATTGATTTACATCACCCAACTGTGACCTCAAATGCTCGGCGGTCGCCTCGTCTATTTGTGTGCCACAGGCAGTTTGTGCGAAGTTTATTTCTGCGAAAAATAAAAACACTAAGAGGCTAATAAGTGATTTGAAGGAAATAGGTGTCATGACAGTATCTTTTTGTATAATAATAAGGTAATATCTCATGCTAATGTATAGCAATGAATTATGGTTTTCTTATTAAATATATTACCAATGTGACACTGTATGAGGGGGGATAATAAAAGTGATATAATTAGGGAGGGAAATGTTGGATAAACTCTGATATATTTTGTGTTCTTATTTTTTTATAAAGGGTTTTTTGTTTGGGATAAGTAACATAAATACAATGTTTGGCTCTTGTTATGGCTACGTAAGCATTATTTCTTTCTTCTGCGAGTTCCTTATTCGTTTTAGCTTTATGGAATGGCAAAACACCTTGATTCATGCCTATCAAAAAGACGATTTCATACTCAAGTCCTTTGGCGGTGTGTATGGTGGAAAGGGTTATTCCTTTTTTATTTTGGTCAATGCTTTTCATGGCTAAGAAATATCTAAAATTAGATAAAGATTGATTATTTGATGTTGTATTCATCAAAAAACCTTCCCATAATTTTTCAAATTCTTCTATATCAAAATGTATAATTGCCTGCTCCTCATCGGTCATTGCAAGTTGATTTATACTTTCTTTTAGATTGTGTAGTGCAATATCCAGCCGTTTGGGATTTTCGTTGATTTGGTTCCAGTTATTAACCAATATATCAATTTCTTCTTTTCTGCTGTCGGAGGGATTTATATGATTAGTTAAAGCTAATAAACTGTCTAAGCGATTTCCTTTTTGTGGTGGCTTTATTTGCAGTAATTGATAAATTTGGTTGAAATGCAATACATCATGAGGATTGACGATAACTCGCAGCCCCCAATTAAATATTTTCATTAATTGCGACTCAGGTTCAAATTTTTCGCTTCCTTTTCGTAAGAAAAATTGATTTTTCAGCGTCTCATCCTTTTCTAATTCAGCAATTAAATCTTTAAAAATATAACGTGCGCGACTCAGTACCGCAATATTTTCGGGGGTTATTGGAATCTCAACATCTTTTTCTTTATAATGACCTTTGTTTAGCCATTTCTTGATTTCTGAAATGACCCATTTTGCTTCTTCTTTTTCGTTGTCGAATGGTCTTATTTCCCGTATTCCATCAAAGTAATTATCGGAAATACCACCATTGGGCTGAATGTGTTGTGCCAATTCCAAGACTTTTGTAGAGGAGCGATAATTGTGTGTAATGGCTTTTCGGGTGGCTTGAAAATCGGCTACAAAATCTTTTTGCATAAAATCAGGGCTTGCTCCATTGAAGGCGTAAATGGCTTGTTTTGGATCGCCAACCATCATGACATTTTTGTGCGTATCTCCACAAATTGCCCTTAAAATTTGATATTGAGCATAGTTCAAATCTTGCGCTTCGTCCACCAAAATATATTCATACAAATTTCGGTAGAGTTCGGCTATACGAGGGCGTTCGACCAAAATACGATAAGCGTATAGCAAAATATCATCGTAATCAATCGCATTTTGGTTTTCTAATTTGTAATTATAGTTTTTGTAAAGGAATGTTCTTTGTTCCGTCCATCCTTCCCACTGTATCATTTCATCAGGAACAATTATTAAATTTCTTTTTGCAGTACTAATGAAATCAACACATTTACGCATTAGGTTTTGCTGTTTTTGGGCGTGTTCTTTATCATTTTGAGCATCAGAGAATTGATAAATATCTTTCAAATTGTCATTCATTAAAAGTACCTCTTCAATGATTTTTTTTCTATCCGTTTCATCAAAGATATGTGGCATTTCTTGCAAGCCGATAGTTTGGCGTTTTGTCCGAATAATACTATTCAGACAAAATTCGTGAAAAGTGCCAATAAAAGTACGTTCCCCTAATTTGGAAATGTCTTTTTGTAGTCGCTCTTTCATTTCATCAGCCGCCTTATTGGTAAAGGTAAGGCACAAAACCGAAAAGAATTTATCGTCTTTTTCCGTCAATAAATGCCTGACTCGCTCGGTCAAAATTCGTGTTTTGCCGCTTCCTGCCGATGCTTCTACCAATATCGCCCCTTTACAGTTATTGAAAAAGGCAATATCTTGTTGTTCTTCAGATAGTATCTGTTTCATTTTCTTCTACTGTTAAAAACCCAAAATCTGCATTAATTTTTTCAAATAACTCTTTGATAATTGTTGGGAATATGACTTCACCATCTGTACTTTTTCTTGTCAAGATAGAGAGAGCGATTTGCTCTGCAAACTCGGTTTTGTTTTCATGCAAACAATCTAAAAGTGCTGTATCAATGCCATCTGGCAGTATATTTCCTTCTGCATCTTTATAGTTTTTTAATTCTTCTCCTTTTCTTTTTTGCCCATGTTGTTCATCTATATAATTGGTAGGAAAATAATTTTCATCTCTCACTTTATTTATTGCATCGCTTAGTTGTGATTGAAAACCTTCATCCAATAAATATTTTTCAAAGTCCGCATTATTGGGTAAAACCTTTAAAGTATCAAAACTATTGTCGAAAAAATCCGTTATTTGCTTTTTGACTTGACTTTCGGTATCCCCGTCTCCGTCACTGAGGATATACCACCGAATATTTAAGAAATTTGCTAATTTCAAAAATGGAGCATAATTATTTTTTCCTCCTACACCAATAAAATTGAGCCCTAAGTCAAATGAATTATAGCCAAAATATTCTTTTGCTAAAATAGGTAATACTTGTTCTTCTGTTTCGCCTTCAAATAATATAATAGCTTTTGAGAATAGCAACTCACCTCTTGTATTCAAAACTTCTCGTTTAATTTTCCTGACATCTTCGCTATTTAGCTTGTTTCTTTTAGAAAGTTTTAAATTATCAATAAGGGGGCGATTTTTTTTGTTTATTTCAGTTGTACTTCCGGCATCCTCTATTTCTTTCAATAATTCTTTAATTCGAGACTCGTCATCATGACTCAATTGAACTTTACTAATCTTAACATTGTCACTAATTTTTCTAAAGGTTCTAAGTTCCCCCAACTCCGCCTGCCCCACCACATAAGGCGAATGTGTACTAATTACCTTCTGCCCATAAATGCCTTTTAATTGCTGATAAAGCGTTCTTTGAGCATTTGGATGTAGGTGTGCTTCGGGTTCTTCTAAGGCTAAAATCGGAAAATAACCCTCTTTACCTTCGTTCTCTTTGGCTTCCCATTTTATAAATGCACCAAAAGATAAAATAGAAGCCCAACTTCGCGTTCCCATGCCATGATATTCCAAGCTAAATACATCTGAACCATTGTCTTGAAAATTGACCTTCATGCCTTTGTGCAAATCTCTGATTTTTAGAGGAAATGGACTTAGTCCGACCCCGTCGCCTGTTGTATTTGTAGTTTGATTGAGTTTAGATAACTCGCCTTTCAGATGCGTCAATACACTTGAGCCGATAGTTGTCTTATTATTGAGGTCTTTCACCAAACCCTCTATTTCAGCAAGTTTATCGGGTTCATAATCCTTTTCCAACTGAACTGCCAAACGCCCAAAATATGAACCTCGCAGCTTGGCATCCTGCTCCAAATCCCGTTGAGCATCCAAAAAATATAATAAAATAGATTGGCGAGCTGTACTTGTTAATTTATCACTTGCTTGTGGGGTAGGATTTTCCCAATTAGTCAAAAAGTAATAATTAGTTTCATATTTATCACCATTATCTTTGAAGGTAACTTCAGTTCTAAAAGCAAAATAAGAGCCTATACCATCCTCCTGTGCATCTTTATTAAAAACACCCATCCACGGCTGTTTGAAATTTGTTGCTCGCGCACCGTCAATCAGAGGAATTATCCGAATATCAATAATGATTGTGTTATTGTCTTGTTTTCCATCCTTATCTATAAATAAATCATCTCTGGTGAGTTGCTTTTTATTGACCCCTAAAGCAATATTTAAAGCCTGTAAAAAGGTAGTTTTCCCTGAATTATTTGCACCAACTAATAAAGTCACGGGTTGAAGGTCAACCTCGATATTTTTGAGTGAACGAAAATTGAGAACCCTGACTTTGTCTATTAGAATGTTCATAGGACATTTATTTTTTCCGTAAAAATACCTATTTTATAACGGATATACTACCTTCATACAAATTTTAGTGTGCTTTAGACAGCTTGAAATGTAAAATACCTACAAAGGAATGATTTTTGCCAACAAAAGCCCTTTTAATTCGTTCTTATTTCATTAAAATAATATTACAACTATGAAAATATACTTGATTCCGATGTGCTGCGTATTTGTGTTGATAGCTGCCTGCGATTTGGAACGTGACATCGACATCAACCTCCCCGAATACGAAAGTGAAATTGTGGTAGAGAGTTATATTCAACCTGGTCAACCGCTTCGCGCTTTGGTTACGGAGAGCCTCAGTTATACCGCTTTGCCCTCGCCGGTGCCGCTTGATGAAAATATACCCGTTACGGTATCGGCTGATGGTCAGGTGTTTACCTTGCCGCTATCGCAGTTGACAAGCATTATTGCGATGGATGGGGATACAACGGCAGCGAATCAATTTTTAGCTTTTAAGGGTACTATCGAATTGCTCGGACTCATCAGCGATGCCAACGTTGTGCTTACTCACAGTGGCACGACACACACGCTCGAAGAAGGCATTTATTTTGATTTTGATAATGGAAAAATTTATAATTACGGCAATCCCTTCATCGTTCCGACAGATTATGCCAATGACTTTTCGATTGAGGTCAATTCGCGTGAGCGCACCGCAATTGCCTTGACAAAATTGTTGCCACCAGTGCCTTTTGACAGCATTGTGTATTCGTTTGATGCTTCGGATACCCTTGCGGCGGTACAGTCGTGGTTTACCGACGATGCTTCGATGGACAATTATTATCGCTTCATGCTCCACGCAGGCGAAATAGGCAGCACCGACCAAGATTTTACGATAAATGACCGCTTTTTTAATGGCGATGACGTTGTTTTTGGGTCTGATTTTCAATTTGGCGTTGGCGATACCGTAATTGCGACCCTTTATCATATCGACGAGAGCTATCACGACTTTGTAGAAACCTATGAAGATGCCTTTTTTGCCAATGGCAATCCCTTCGCCCAATCCGTTCAGATTCTGACAAATGTAGATGGTGGACTTGGTGTTTTTGCAGGTTTGTCGTATACGCGAGATACCTTGGTTATTGAGTAATAGCCCGCAGACGTATTGCATGTGTGGAGGTAAAGTTGTATTTTCACAAAAAAATTACTGATTATGAGTGTAGAAACTAAAGAATTACCGCAAGATTTGAGGGTAGAAAGCCAGTTTGAAACCGATATTGAGCAAGATGGTGTGATTGATGACTCTATAAATGATGTAGTTGAATTTAGATACGCCATAACAAGTTATGGGGCGGATTATCCCGTAGATAGTATTGTGAGCAGAGTGAATAAGGAGACAATTTTTGTTCCTCCTTTTCAAAGAAAGTATGTTTGGAAACTCCCACAAGCCTCAAAATTTATTGAGTCTTTGATATTGGGCTTACCAGTACCTGGTGTATTTTTATCTAAAGAAAGGGAATCTGGTAAGCAGTTAATAGTAGATGGGCAGCAGAGAATATTAACATTACATAAATTTTATGAAGGTATTTTCGAAGGGAAAGAATTTAAGCTGAAAGGTGTACAAGATGATTTAGAAGGTAAAACCTATAAAACGCTTTCTATTAATGACCAAACAAGGTTAGATGATTCAATTATTCATGCGACTATTATTAAGCAGGATGCTCCTACTGACGATGAAAGCAGCATTTATATGGTTTTTGAACGTCTTAATACCGGAGGTACACCATTGAGACCGCAGGAAATCAGAGCTTGTATTTTCTATGGCGAGCTTAATGAATATCTATCAAGATGTACTTTAAGTGAAAGTTGGAGATTAATATTCGGTAAACCTAATACAAGAATGAAAGAAGAGGAACTTATACTTAGGTTTTTCGCGCTTTATTACGAACATCCAAAATATCAAAAACCACTAAAAACCTTTCTTAATTCATTCATGTCTCGCAATAGAAATTTTGGTATTCATGATGAAAATAAATTAAATGATGTCTTTATTCCCACAGTAGAATTTATAGCAAAAACGCTAGGAAAAGATGCCTTTAGACCCGATAGAGCTTTGAATGCTGCGGTATTTGATGCGGTGATGATAGCTACAGCAAGTTATATCGTAGAAAAAATAGATGATTTGAACGCAGAACTTTATAAAAAATCCTATTATCAATTGCTTAAAGATGAAGAATTTAAGGCAAGTGTAACAAGAGGCACATCAGATGAAAATTCTGTCAGCAAAAGAATAGAATTAGCAATCAAATATTTATCAAATCCTCAATGAGACTTAGACTTGACACCCAACAGAGAAGATTAGATGAACTAATCGAATTAATGGATTCATTGGAAGATGATATGGTAAAATCTCACTTTTCTAAGTATCTTTGTGTGAGAGTTTCTGGCTACTTAGAAAATGTGATAAAAACATTGATAGGTAGTTACATTGGTAAATCATGTCCTGCTGCCGTTCAAACTTTTGTCAAAAATAAGATAAAGAATACGACTAATCTCTCTGTTAATAAAATCGTATTGTTTTTAGAAAATTTTGATAAGGAGTGGGCGAGCGAGTTTGAAGCTAAACTCACTGATAAAATGAGTGAGACATTAAATTCAGTAGTATCAAACCGAAATCAGATTGCTCATGGAGGACATGATAATATCACACCAAGAATCATTAAAGGATATTATGAGGATGTCAAAGAAGTAGTGAAAATCTTGCAAGAAATTATAAAAAAATAATTTTGAAATTCGGAAAACTACCCAATATTGATAACGTAGATTTCGCGCTACCGCCCGATGCGTCAGGCACGTCAGAGCTACTGGAAAAACTCCCGCCAAGCAAGCCGCAACTCTACGTTGGCTGTACCGGTTGGGGTATGAAAGAATGGGTCGGCACCGTCTATCCGCCCAAAACAAAGGCGAAAGACTACCTGCACCACTACGCCCGTCAGTTTAGCACTATCGAGCTCAATACCACACACTACCGCATCCCCACGCCCGAAACCGTCATCAAATGGCGCGATACTGCACCTGCCGATTTTCGTTTTTGTCCGAAGATACCGCAGTCGATAAGTCATAGTAGCGACATGGGTATGAACGGCGATAATACGCTACGATTTTGTGAGAATATTAATTTGTTGGAAGAAAAAATGGGTTGTTGCTTTGTACAATTACCGCCGTATTTCGGATTTGATAGACTGAGTTTGTTGACGCGATTTTTGGAAAAATTTCCACGCACGATACCGCTTGCTGTTGAGTTGCGACACGAATCATGGTTTAATAATCCAGCGAATTTTGATACAGCATTTGAAGTGCTTCAAAATTTAAATATTAGCCCCGTCATCACCGACGTAGCCGGGCGGCGCGATGTGTTGCACCAAAGGCTTACCAATCATACGGTGCTTATTCGTTGGGTGGGAAATGCTTTGCATTCAACTGATTATGAGCGTATTGATGCTTGGGTGATGAAATTAAAAACGTGGCTTGAGGCAGGACTTCAACAGGTGTTTTTCTTTCCGCACGAACCGGACAATTTACTCGCGCCGGACATTGCCGCTTATTTTATCCGAAAAATAAATGAAGAGATTGGACTCGACATTTATGTGCCGACATTAGATGGAAAAGCAGTGGAGGACGTGTCGGGGCAGATGAGTTTATTCTAAAGAAAGAGGAAGAAAATAATCTACCCCAAATGAAGAAGTTATTTATTTTCTTTCATTAAGTGAAACATATAAGAAAAAGAACAATTCAGACGGGTAGATTATTTTTTTCGTCTTCCCTAACGTAACGCGAGCTTACAGCTCGTATTACGTTATTGTACAATAGAATCACTCTAATACCGTTATAAAATACTGCGAGATGGAAGCTCGCGTTACGTCACCATGCCATTATTATTTACAAGAAAAATTATCGAACACACGCATATTGCGTTGTGGGAAATTGTGGAGGAGGAGCATTTTTTTACAAAAAAAATGACCTTGACCGAAACGGAAATTGAGCGTTTGAATCAAATCAAAGGCGGTCGCCGACTGGAGTGGTTGGCGGGGCGTTGGTTGTTACATGAAATGAGTGGCACTTCCGAACGCCTGATTTGCGAAGCCGATAGTTACGGTAAACCACACCTGATTCATTCGCCTCTGGAGATGTCATTGAGCCATTCCAACGAAGTGGCGGCGGCGATACTCGCACCTGAATCTGTGGGGATTGATATTCAGAAATTAGTCGCCAAAATAGAGCGCATCGCACACAAATACATGCGCGAAGTAGAGTCAGAAAGCCTCAACGAATATCGTATCGAACACCTCCACGTTTATTGGGGTGCGAAAGAAGCCCTTTATAAAGCCTACGGACGACGCGAGTTGGATTTTAGGAAGCATATTCTTATCGAACCATTTGATTATCAAGAGAATGGGATGACGACAGGACGCATAGCAAAGGGCGATTTTGAAGCGAATTATAAGATTTTTTTTGAAAAAATAGGTGAGTATGTACTTGTTTATGCGATTGAAAATTAGTGTGGGCTAAAAAAGTGTAGGTAGGACGTAATGCCTACCTACTCGGGATAGTAGCTTTTGACAGCCACTTCCATCACAAAGTTAAATATTTTTATCGAATTATCTAATTTTATTTGAATAATAATAGACTTTATTCCAAAATAAGTTGTATTGCATGGAAATTAGGATTTTTTCGCTAATCGAAGCTCATTTCGAGTCGCA
>ENA-ORXR01003836-ORXR01003836.1-marine-metagenome-genome-assembly--contig:-NODE-3836-length-13129-cov-10.921698_pt1 | contig 13129 bp, 20 predicted proteins | sample MGYA00237866_ERZ511479 | MGnify/ENA metagenome assembly ERZ511479 | reverse complement strand
ATCGAATTCCCCTTTCTTCGACGTTGTCATCGGATTCGACGATAAACAGCGGCACATATGACGCTTGACAGGGACGTCGCGATATCACCGCGACTATTTGACACACTTTCCGGGATTCTGTTCAATGGCTGCGGTTCGTAAAGCGCTCATGGGGATCATTTAGCACTCCTTCGCTTTCATGCAAATTTGGTCTACCAGAATGGGGCTACACACAACCCAGCAATACTGACCCCTTTCTGACCATCTCGTGGCTCGTTTCAGACTGGTCGATCCCCAACTGCATCTCGTCTGGCCCCAAAGAGGGTCCCAAGAACGGGCTTTCCACTCAGCGTGCCACACGTTGCGCCTCTAGATTCCCCAATTGGAGAATGGGACCGACGTTGCAGTGTTTGCTCTGAACCCTCATAAGATTGAGGAGCAGCCTTTCTCTGGGTACTTCTCGCCGCCCCTACAAAAATATACAAAGGAGGTGCGAGGCACTCGGCATGCAGAAGATGTCTACTTCCCGCTTGAGTTCGCACTCGATGGCTCATGCGGCCTCTCAGCAATGGTGAAGAACAGCGGACGCCCGCAAAGAGGTACACAGCAGAGAAGAACCAGAAATTAAGCAACGATTGAGATTGATCTGGCTGAATCGATGGGCAACTTCGGACGGAGACTCGGACGGATCTGATGAACCAAATGGATTTCGTACAACTCGACATATGAAACATCCATGGCGGACGGACTGCTTTTCGATGAGGTTGTTCGACGTACGAACTCGGAGCTCTTTAGTCCAAAGTGTGAACATCATATCTGATTGGAGCAAGAGTGTCCCAAAACGTGTCCCAAAACACCAAGTGTCGAATAGGGTGGGATAGACTTCACTGCGTCAGAGAGGGGACGGCGCGCCCGAGACGCGGCAATTGCTGTGATGTTGCGCCCGGCGTCTGCCATCTGGTTTACGGCATGTTGGGGGTCTCTGCCGTGCCACTCCTAGACATCAACGTGCCTCTTCTAGTGCCCGGTCCGCCACTGTGTCCGCTCGGTGGCGCCGCTACATCCGTTTTGCCGAGCGCCAGCCGCGCCGCTGCTCGCGTGATGCGAGCGCGGCCCATCGCCTGTGTGATGGCTCCCAAGAACATAGCCGGCAGGTCGGCCGTCGCTGTCACACTTGCGACGGCCAAGGTGTGGTAGAGAGACGCGGCCGATGCGCCCGGCGTCTTAGTTGCCGACGTCGTCCCAACGGGCGCACCGAGACGCCGGGCTGCCGGTGAAGCCTGCGCTCAGATGTGCACGCGTCTGCCCATCAGGCGGGCGGCCGCCCCATGGAGGGAGCGACGCTTAGAGGCTTGTGCCGTAAACCTCTCCAGACGTCTCGATCGGACTGACAACACGCAGCCACACGCAGCCACATGAGGCCACACGCAGCCTTTGTATCACTGCGAGCACTTTATTATTCTTAGGAGGAGAATTTATATCTTTCTAATTGATTTTTTTTTGTAGGTGCTATGTATTGCTGTCTTTTTTTTAATGTGGGTTATGATGCTTAACGCAAGAACAGATAGCTAAACGCAGCCACACGCAGCCACATGCAGGCAGCGACATGCAGCCACACGCAGCCACATGCAGCCACATGCAACCACACGCAGCCAAATGCAGCCACCGGCCGCCACACGCAGCCGCATGCAGCCACACGCAGCCACACGCAGCCACACGCAGCAGGGCGCCTGGGGGTGGCCTGGGGCTAGCCGGGGGTTGTTGTGTGTGGGTGGGCTTGGTTTCGTGGCGCTGGGTGTGGTTAGGCGTGCTGGACGTGGCTGTGCGGGTCCATGCCACGCCTGGCTGAGTTTGGTGGGTTCACTTGTCTGGACGCATGATCTAGTCCGGCGCCTCACCTGGCCGCACTTAGCTCCATACCCTGTTGTTAGTAGCATCTCTTTTTCTTCTTCCACACGTTTTCCTGACCTTGGCCGCGGTCGCGATGGCATCTCCACCGGGCGGGGCTTCACCGTCGCGAGGCGCCGCTCCGTCCTGTACAGAGATCTGGTGGAACACCCTTTTGGGAAGGAGCGTCGCGCCTCGGACACGCGCGCGTCTGATTGGGTTCCGCCGGATTTCCCACCATTCAATGTCACTGGCCAGCCTTGGTGCGTGCGGGCAGCTTTTGCAGCTGGCGAGGACGCCGTCAACGCTTCTGACAGGCGGCGTGCCTTGTTTTTGTTCTAAATTAAAAACTCTCCAATCCTGACAGTGTTCACATCCGGCATACTCTCGACGTGAGCATGTAACGCTTGCGAGCGCAGGACAAAGCGGGCGACAAAAGAAAGGCGACTGACGGTGGCACGGCGGCCGAAGACGGCAAAGTAGCCGAAGAAGGCCAGGCGAAGGACGACGAAAAAGCGGCCGACGACGAAAAGATGGTCGAAAAAGTCAAGGCGACGAGCGATGGGGAGGCGGAAGACCAAGGCGAGGCGGCCGACGACGACAATACGTCCGAAGACGGCGAGGTGATTGACGGCAGCCAGGCGGCCGACGACGGAAAGGTGGCCAACGATGGAACGGTGGCCGACGAAAACATGCGGCTGGAAACGGCAAGGCAGGCACGGGTCGTTTCTTTCACGGCAATGGGGACCTCATGAACCTTGTCAATGAAAACTGTGTTCCTGTGTCCCCAGAGCCGCTCTCCGGGACACGGCGCTGGTTCTTCATGTAGACGTAGGAGTCGTCCACTAACACATCTAACGTGGTTCGGGCTGGCCCAACGGCGCCATGCTCCTTGCGCAAGGCCATCGAGCAGATTCAAGACCGGGTCTGCCTTATTGTTATGGACGTAGCATCAGAGGCGGTCTCCCTCTCGGCGGCCGTGAGGTTTTCCATGCGGAACCACAAGATCGCCCACATGCCAATGCCAAAAAGAGCCCCGGCACCAAAGAACGCCCCATCGCGCAACAATGTCTGCTCCTTTGACTCATCCATTGCCATTCTCGGCACGCATTCAGACATCGCTTTCCACTGGGACGCCGTGGAGGCCAACGTGCTTGCGCAGCCATTTTTTTTTCGGTTCTAGAGACTAAACAGTCCGGGGGTCGTGGAAGCCAGTATCAGAGGCGTCAACGCTGCGCCTGCGAGGCGAGAGGGGAAGGCGCGGTATGGGTACAGAGGCCGGACGAGACAAGGTAGTTTCTGAACGTTCGCCGTGGGACTGATGGTATCCCATCAAGGGTTCTCCAGACTTCTTCAATCAAGACTGGCCACGTGGATTGGCGCCCGGTGGGCCGATGCCCGACTGGCCCCGGTGGTTGGTGGCTGTTGTTCACAAGGCTTTGTGATTGACGGTTACGCGCCGGTTGCCGAACGACGCGGACATCGAGCCGCTCTCCAACGCCTCCATCGGCGAGATAGGTCGCCTTCTCAGACTTGTCGCGAATCATCCACTGTAGCGGGAGTTAGACAATGTCTAACAGATGCTGCAGTGTGCTCGGACCTACCACTGGGTGTCTGCCAGATCAAGGTTTGCTCCAATGAGGCAGCAGCTGACGGAAGAACTGACGCTTGCTGCTTTAATGCACTACTTCCGTAGACGGAGACAAATGCCTTCTGCCGACGGCGATTGCTGTCACGTGTAAGAGTACTACACGTGGTTCAAGGAGCGCATTTTAGACACCATGTCGATGCTCGGCGCCCACAGGTTCTTCTCGGGAAAGTGGGGATGCGAGGTTATGGATATGCTGGATGACATCTCAGACGATGGCGCCTGTCGCGACGCGATTGCTCGTTGGACGCACGCTTTTCACGTTCACCGTAATTAACAGAGTAGGAAGCGCTCACGCAAGTCGCGGGCGGCAAGACTAAGAACCAAGGACTAAGCGGGTGAGAACGTGAGCGACGAAGACGCCAAGGATGGAGAGTGTGTCGACAACGCCATGGAGGAGTAGAGCGATGACGACGCCGATCATGGGAAGAGTGCTGACGACGCTGAAGAAGAGGAGGGAGACGACGACGCCAAGAACAGAGAGCGCGCCGACAACGCCAAGGAGAAGGAGGACGGCACGGTCGTCCCACGTCGCCTGATGCGTGAGCGCCGACGCACGGGTCGTCTGTATAACCATGCAGACTGCTCGATGTGGACATGGCCGGAGTAGGCGCATGCTTAGTTTCACGTGCGTGGACGCAATCAAGGACAGTACCGCGCCTGCCGCGTGGGTCGCGCCCGTGGTGACCCCGTTGGCGCCCGCCGCTGCCGCGCCAGAGGCCGCTCCGTCTGCGGCCGCCATGGCCGCCGCCTCGCGGACGCTTCCGTTTCTCGCCGCCGCCACGGGCACTGTGTCGCGGACATTACGGTTGCTCGCCGCCGCCGCCTTTTTGGCCGTTGGCGCCCGCTGCTGGCGGGCACCTCAAGCAGCTCATGGGGGGAAAGAAGATTGAACAGGTCGGCCAGAGGGAGCTGCGATGCTCTCTGTGCGGCCTCCAAAGGTATGATTGGGGTGGGAGGACCCATGAAAGCGGTGCTCATCAGCAGCCCCACGAAGAAAACCGGCGCCAAACGTTTCGGCTTTTCGACGTGGCGATCCCACCAGGCGTGGCCGTCAACGCCGACGTTGTGCGTGGCAGCGCCACCACTTCGTCGAAACGGTCGGCGGCGCGGTGTTTGGACGCGTCCTCACGCCCTCCTTGGGTGTGCGGGGGGTGGCTGGCCTCCGCGTCATTGACGTGTCGGCTATCCTGTCCGTCCCAGCGTCATAAGGGCTTCTGGCCACGGTGTACGTGCTTGCCGCGTTGTCCGAAGAGAAGCTGGTGGAGGGAAATGGCCCTTGTGGATTCGTTTTAGGGGACGAATGCGGGGAGAGTGAGGGGGAGAGATTTGTCCCGTGTGCAGGGGGGAAGCGGCAAAAGCGACGCCGATGTGAAGCGTAGGGGGGGAGGGCATCCGCAGAGGCTCAAGGAACGCGGTCGGGGACGTGATGACCACTGTGCTCTCGAATAAAGGCTTGTCCTGCAGCTACGTGTCTCATTAGCGGGACACAGCGGCGCCTTGCTACGACCGTGACAACAAGCTGACGTGGCGTGACCTTCGGCCATCTGAGAGAACGAGGGAGGGAGAGCATCACGCAGGACGCGTGTGCGCTCCTCTGTTGAGGATGGAGTGGAATACGGGTCGCACAAAACCAAGTGGTGAACGGTAGTTCCGTTGACCACCCACCGCCCATTCGGGTGCCCGTGCGGTTTGCCACCGCCGGGGAGGGTGCTTCGCGGCCATCTGCTGTATCCATGGGTGAGAATCACCGGAGGTGGTCCCCCGCCACGCTGGTGCCTCTTCAACTCTCCGACCCGACCCGATATGTTGTTGCAGGGATTCGCCAGCGCGCGTCTTCCCAACATCAAGTGCACTCCCCCACCCAAAGGCTGCCGCCCGAAAAAAACAATTCGTAGCGGCTGTGCGTCATGGAGAGAGGAGGTGTGCTCTGAAACCAGCGAGGGAAACAAACAAAAAATGAGCACCCTAAGGCAACACACTTAAGTCGATTTCACATAGCTAGACCCCTGAGAAGGTCCCCCGACTGCAGCCACACTGCTCGCCTTTCCCTGAACCGTTCGGCGCGCTCATAAGCACATTTTGTAGCACAGTTCACAAGCTTTCATATGCACTGCATGGAAGGCACCCAGCGCCAGCGAGGGTCCGCTGAGATATGTACAAAAAGAAAAAGGAGCTCATATTCTCGCCTTTTTCTGCACGTTTTTGTCTTCAGCAACCAGAGAACATGTTAGAGGCACGCATTGGGCTTCTGGACCGTGTATACGGCAGATAGCATGCCAGGTGCTCATTTTCTGTGCTCTCGCGTGGGCTTTGAACGTGCGGTTGGCCAGTAGTCTTCATACCTTTTACCCCTCGAATACGGGATCAAAACGTCTTCTCCGAGATCCAAACAGCATATTTTGAGTCAAAGAACTGCTCTACAGGAGGGGGCTACCCTAACATAAGTTCTAATAACTACCAAACACTCTCAGACCCCTTTTTCATGCAACGGACCTGCGCCCGCCTTTTCCAGCGCGCGGATCTCAATGTGCCGGGGTCCGGCCCGATAAGTGCGGAATCCGGCCATGCCGATCAGCATGTAAATAATGAGCTCAGAGCGTTGACGCGGGCACTGTCGAAAGAGTCAGTACACTTGCACCCGCCAGGCCCGCCCCTCGTCGCCTCGGGGGCGGTGCACGCAAGCGCGACCGTGCTGTGCACCACACCACAAAATTATGTGCTGGACTGGTATCGAACGTGCGGAGCTTTTTCGAGGGCGAGCATCGTGCTGGGAGATCGACAACACTGCACAACCCTGTTGTGAGGACACACCTGGCCACGGGCCCGAATTCATCTCATGTGAAGCGGGTGCGCAAGGATGAGTAACTTGTCTCGCGCCGGTCTGGGGGGGTTCCTGAGACGCGCTGCTCGAGCGGACGCCGGGTGCCGGCTGATGCGCTTAGCCGCGTGCGCCAAGCCGTTTACAAGCAATACGCGAACAAGTCAATTCCGACTCTCCACACAACTCTGAACTACCTCACGGCTGAGGGCGCCGCGGGATTGCCTGCTGGAAAATTCAAGTGGAGAAGAACCACCTTCTTTCGGTGCATGCAAGATATGGGCGCCACGTTTTCACGTGGTCCATATCATAATGACGTTGCTAGAGAAATTCCGGCTATTGTGGCCCAGCGCAACCAGCTCCTGAGGTAGATCAAGGACTACCGTGGCGCTGGGCGGGCCATTTTCTACACGAAAGAAACTTGGGCGAGCAAGAACATGCCCCGAACCCGAACGTGGAACGACGGAAGTTCGCGTGCGCGGCTGAATGTTCCTTCTGGCAAGGGGGCTAGTATCCTCATCGCGCACGTGGGCTCCCGCAGCGGCGGCTTATTGCACGGGGCGGGATTGGTTTTCGTCGGTAAAAAAATAAGGGGCGACTACCATGGCGAGATGTGCTCCGACATCGGGATGAAGTGGCTGGAAAACCAGGTTCTACCAAAGATTCGAGGAGGCGTGCTGGTGGTCAATCGAGCGCCCTATCATCTCGTACTGACGGACGACACCCGACTAGCGAACAGGAGCATGCGTAAGGCCGTGTTTTCTGATTCGCTGGCTGCCCACGAGGCTGTATCGGAAGATTGGGCCGGGGTCGATTGGCGGCAAGGTCGGACCAGAGCGCAAACGTTGGTAGCTGCCAGACAGAAACTGCCCACCCCCAGATGTCTGGCGCAGGACCTGGCGCGGCAATCTGACGTGGCCATCCTCAGTTCACCGGTAGCTCAACAGGAGCTGAACCCCATCGAAATGGTGTGGGCAACCATCAAGGGTGCCCTTCGTCCGGAATATGTGGACTTGTCCATGTCACGATTGCAAGAGTTGGTGGACCAGGAGTTCAAGCACATTACGGCAGAGGCCTGGTGTCGCTATGAGGACCATGCCATTAATATGGAAGACTACTACCGCGGCCTACAGGAGGTCGCTGCCCAGATTGAGGAGGAGCTGGACGCTGGCGAATTAAAGGAGGGCGATTGGTCCTTCCGGGGCTCGGATGAGAGCGAAGAGGGGAGTGAAGATGAGAGTGAGTGGGATGAGAAGGAGGACAGCGATTGAGCGTCTTGCTCCTTTTTGCCACGGCATTGGTAGTAGTATTGTCTCGTCTGCTGTTTGACACTCGCACGGTTGACTTTGGCGGGACCGCTCGTCCGGGTCCAGAAATCGGGACCAGTTGTCTGGGTCTAGAAACCAGTCTTTTTGATTCGGCGTTGTCATTGCAGGATACAATTCGTTTCATCTCATGCAATTCTGACCAGGGTGACCTCCTTTTTTTTTAAAGTAGCCCCTAATTTCGAGGTGCTCGCACTGGTTTCCTTTCGATTCGAGACGATCAGGGACACGGATGACCTGATCTGGCGGAACGGCACAATGCGAGAGAACGATATGAGCGCAATCCACCTCCCACTCTTACGCGGTGCGTAGCAGCCAGCCTTTTTTTTGCACTGAGGCAACAGCAGCTCTATCAAGCATCCATATGTAAAGTTTGAGACAGAGCCCTTTAGGGGCGAGGCTGCTATAGACGTTTTTCTGGAGCTCAAGTAAAGTGGAATCGATTTGGGGTTGTTTCACGATGGCAAGTCTGGTACGGATCCGGAGCGGATCCGCACCGGAAGAAATCCGTGAACACTTAGACTTTTTGTGTAGAAAACGAACTTCTAACGTTTCACATGAGATTCAACCGCCGGTCAGATGATGGGAGAATCCGAAGTCGTCAAACACCGCCGTCATTCATGACAAGGCCCCCTTGATCCGTCCACCATTGGATTTCCGCTGCTGTAGACGACCCCAGTGCTGGTAGTGTGGATTTCCAAGGGTTCTGAGCAAACAATATCGATTCCCCCCTCACAGGCGCGATCAGGGGTTCTTTCAGCGCTGGCCTGCCTCCGCGCATTCGACGCCGCGCTGCGCTTTCCACTGGGTGCATATACCTGAAAGACCGACGAGGTCGGAACGCTCGCTGCTTCCTTTTCCCACTCCTCCCGACAGCTCGCCCGGCGAAGGGTCGAAAAACCTGCCAATGGTCGCTGTTCTTTTTGACGGTCGTGCCAACCGTCGTCTCTCTCCGCACTTCGACAGAATACGCTATCATATATGTCGCGATAGATCCGGGATTCAAGCATAAAGAGGTTCAGACCTTGCCTGTGACAGCGTTGCACACGACATGCGCATCGGCCCCGGGCTCAACCCAGGCGTCGTCAGTAGCGACAACGCGCGCGCACTCAAGAGGAGGGTCCTCTAACTGGCGGCATATGTTGTGTAGAAATCAGAAAGACACCCCACTCGTCGCGTTGTGAAAGTCGTCTTGTCCGCCCAAGTGTACAGGCAGCTCCCTCAGACTCGAACAGCGCCCCTTGAGAACGCCGATTGCGTTCTCCGCGCGCATTGGCAATATTTCGCAGTCGTGCACTGCGGTCGCAAAAACGGTCCAATGAGCCAAGCAGAGTACTTGATACCTTTTTCACCAAGTACATACTGCTCAGCTGAGAAATAAATGCTGGGAAATCGGTGCCAGATAGCGAGAGTTTGCACGAGTGCGTCAGGCGCCGCCGCAGTGCAACCCTCCACGATATTTATGATATATCGATCCCAGTCGCAAGTAAGCACCGCGTTCAGGATCTACTTGCCTTTGCTGGCGTAATACGTTCATGGGTGCAGAGCAGGCTGGTATGCCAGAGGAAGCGTTTTCCGTCAGTAGCCCCAATACATTCGTCGAATCCAAAAGAGTCACCAACCCACATGGCTTGCTCGGCCCGCTGATGCGCTTTGGGCCAGCGAATGACAAGAAAAGCAACGCACCTCAACCCCCTAATGACCCGATGCGTGCACTTGACGACAGTACCAGAGAACATCCCAAACAAGTCCGCAACGGCTTCCACAGGGCTCTAATTCGCGTATTGACTAAACCTGTACAACACAATAGCTAGCTATTTCTTCAGTGGCAGTTGAGCCGCTCCTCGACGCGGCGACCACGCAGTAGAGAGAGTGCATGATCAAACGTGTACCGGCACATGCGCGAGTGCGAGCGGTACTTGTCTTCAGTCGAGCGCAGCAATACGTTCGTGTACCAATCTGAACACTTGTAACATGTACACCGATGAATGGACAAGTAGCGGCGGTTGGCGAGAGAAAGGAACGTCAGGTCGGACAAAAACCACAGGACGCGAACGGTATGAACCTGGGAAACCCCGGGAGCGCTAAAAAGACCAGAGGCGACGCACCCGTCCCACTCATTGCGATCAGGATCCTGAAAACCATCGCACGTGTGCTTGAACTGACTATGAGGGGTGTGAGCACGGCTCGACCGATGGCAGGCCACAGTGGGTGACGCGCGTTACAAATGCGAGACGGTGCCGCGTGTATCGAGTGCGAGCTGCGCCGTGCGCAACGACGGAGAGCGCTTGCTGCACCGAGGCTGACGGAGAGAGGAAAGAGTGAGTGTGCTCATGTAGGGGCACTGATGGACCTGCGCACACGGGTGCGCATGATTGCGCGCGGACAGGGCTCTCATGTCGCAGGCAATCAGCATTCCGTGCACAAGGGCGCTCCGTCTTTGAATGGTTATGACGCTTGGCAAAAATACTGCTCACGCTCATCGTGAAACGGTCAACGGCGACCGCAAAACGGTCGCACAATTGTCGAGCAATTAACCAACTGCATTGATATGTACTTAAACTCACGTAATTATTAAATGAGTGTAATGTAAATATATGTAATTGCATTCTCGGTGTCTCCTTTTCGTGTCGACGCCGGCTGTCCTTGAACGACTCCGTCATGCCGATAAAGCTCAGAAGCCCCGAGGAACATCCCGTTGTCCGCATGTGCGGCACGCACTGACGGTCCGCTGCCCCCCCCCGCCGAGGGCGACACAGGCGGACCGGAGCTGCCGCTTCCTTGTACCCGCCCCCCGACCGTCGACCACCGACCGCCGCTACTGCCGCCCCCGCCCGCGACATCACCAGCACCATAACTGGCACCACCACCGGCACAAACACCGGCACCACCGCCGGCACCGCTGCCGGCACATCCACCGGCAGCACCGCCAGCACCAACGCTGGCACCACCACCGTCGCCACCACCGGCACCAAGACCGCCGCCGCCACCGGCACCACCACCGGTGCCATCAATACGGCCACCATCGCCACCGCCACCACCACAACCATCGCCATCACCATCACACTCGTCATTGTGATATTAATGACGTTGGTTAACTAACCAGTAGATAGCGACCGACCGTAGACGCACGATAAAGCGAGCACTATCGCCCAAAGGGCGAGGAAGAAGGACTTTTGTTCGTGCAACATCCTATGGGGAGCCGGGGGTGCCAACGACGGCGAGCCCCGGTCCCATGGTGCTTTCATTGTCAGACGGTAAAGGGGCGGAGTCGATCGACCGAGCGATCAAAAGGATCGAACAAACACCCAAAGTAGAGACGATCAAAGAAAGGACAGATATACAACACGGAAATAACCTCCCAAAAGGCGATCCACAAGTCAGTTCAATCCTTTACATGAATACTGACCAGCCAGGGGCGCTGCCGTGCCAAGAATCCCAATATTATGGAGACATGCTACAGTGATCATCACCACCACCGCCGCCGCCACCGAAAACGATGTCGTCGTCTACGCGATTGATCGTCCAGCCCGGTGGAGCGTCGTCCTGGGGGGGGCCCTCGTACGCCGCACTACCACGATGGAAACCGCCCACCAGAGGAAGCGTCTTGCTCAAGACCAAAGCACTGGTCTCCACCTTTTCGGTGGAGCAGCGCCAGTACCCAGCCTCGGCGCTGATGAGCTGCTCAACGTCGTCCGCCGGAGCGCCCGCCGAGACCCCAGTCCCAAGTTGCGCCGTCACGCTCTTCACATTCTTGGCAAACTTGATGGCTGTGTCAATCACACGAGCGATCGACTTCGCCGTGAAGCCCCGTCGCCTCACCCAGTGGCTGTGTGCCACGAGGAACGCAGACACTTTGGCAAGGTGGAGCTTGGATGCCGTCCCGCGTCGCGCGCGTCGCTCCACACGTTTGAAAAGGACATTTCTCCACCGCTGCACTGCGCCGATGCGCACCTCAGGACGGATGACCCCATCCCCAAAAATGGAGGGAAGGGGATCCCTGTCGCTTGTGTCGGACCACCCCGCGTCGCTCCGCTGCCAATCGTCTTCGGCGCGTAGGCGAGCGGTCGACGAAATGGGAGGGCGAGGCGAAGGGGGGCCAACAGAAACGGGAGGGGGGGAAGGGGGGGCCCAACAGATGCGGAAGGGGGGGGGGGCGCTCAGCACAAGCGGGAGACGAGGAGGGCGTGGCACCATCAGAGCGGCGTGCTGGAGAGGTACCACCAGGAGTGGAGCAGGTGGGAGGGGCTCCATCAGGAGAGGGGCGGTGCCGAGCAGAAGCCGGAAAGGTGGGCGGACGAGCAGCGCACGAAAGGCAGGTCGGAGAGGGGGCAGCACCGTTCCCCCCAACATTGGGGGGATGGGACAGGGGAGCGACTGGGCGAGTCTCGTCGCGGAAGCTCCGCCAACCGTAAGTGTGATTGGTCGCTTCGTGAGGCGCGCGCTGAAGTCTTCATAGACGCTTCCCAGGCCGTTGCAACCAGCTTTATCGTGGAAATGGCGCACGACGGTTCACCTGACTGGAAGCTGACCAAGCCCCCCCCCGGCCAGTCCGCTGTTGACTTCTTGCTCTTTTTGATCGACTCCGTGCTTCCCACTATGAACGTAATTGACCCTGACCTCTCCTGGGAGCAGAAACCGCCCAGGCACGCCTTTATTTTAGAAAGCGCGCGCGTGCACGAGGATGTTGCGGTGGCGTTTATGGAGGCCGCGGGATTCCTTGTCCGCTTCTTTCCACCGTACAGCCCAAACTTCAACCCCGTTAAGGATGTCTTCTCAGTTGGGAGCAGCTGGCTGCGTCGCCATGTGACGCCCGAGCAGTTCTTCGCGTGGCCCTTTACATCTTTAACAACCGTTTTTCTGCATGTATCCCGAGCGATGTGCGCTAGTTTTGTCAAAGCAGCCGTCCACCGATACACATCGTACGTGCCCGAGTAAATCCCAGTTCGCCCAAATGAGTATAAAGAACACGCCTACATGTAGCAGCAGAGCATCAAAGCACACAAACCAGGACCAGAACCAAAAAAACACGAGACGCGTGAGCTAACCGCTTCATGCGGAGTACAAAAGCGACGATAAATGGCCTCGCTGTCGACCGTACACAGCGACAACGCCTCTGTCGCCGCCGCGCCGCCCGCAAAGTCAGCCTGCCGTCTGCCGCCGGCACGGATGTCGTCAGCCTCCCGCGGACGGCGCCCCCGCCGACGCCGATGTGGCGGCGGCGGTTGTAGTGGCGGCACGGCGGTGGCGGCGCCGCCGCGGCGGCCTAAAGACGTGGCCGGCCGCGTCACCGCCGCGCGCGCCGCCGCCACGCGCACCCCCCGCCCCCCCCCCGCACACCGGCGCGCCGCCGTTGCCGCCGCCGCCCTTTCCGCCAGCGCGCCGCACCGCCTCTGCTGCCGCCGCCGCCCGCCCTCGCACCGCTTCGCGGAGGGGATCTGGTTGCAAGTTCCCGGCGAGAAAGAGTGG
>ENA-ORXR01003833-ORXR01003833.1-marine-metagenome-genome-assembly--contig:-NODE-3833-length-13137-cov-3.919678_pt1 | contig 13137 bp, 7 predicted proteins | sample MGYA00237866_ERZ511479 | MGnify/ENA metagenome assembly ERZ511479 | reverse complement strand
AGGCCCCTGTGCCGCAAGCCAGCGTAAGCCCCGCGCCGCGCTCCCAGACGCGTAGGCGGATATGATCTTCGGCAATTTTCTGTGCAAAGCCGATATTGGCCTGCTCGGGGAAGAGCGGATAATATTCCAGCATCGGGCCAAGGCGCTCAATGTCTATGGCGGCAATGTCATCGACGAAAAAGACGCAATGCGGATTACCCATATTGACCGCGCCGGGATTGGACAGAACAGGGTCGTCAATCGGCCCGACTTTCACGTCAATATGGTGAGTGTGCATCGCTTCTTTGAGCGGTATATCCTGCCACTCCAAACGCGGCGCGCCCATATCGACAGAGATGGACAGATCGCCGGCCTTGCTGGCCAGCAGCAAATCTGCCGCCGTCTGGATCGCCATCGTGTCTACGCCGCTCTCGCGCATATAGAGCCACGCAGCGCAGCGCGTGGCATTCCCGCAGGCATCCACATGGCCGCCATCTTTGTTCCAAATGTCCATATAGAGCTGCGCGCTGCCATCGGCGATGGGCGGATCAAGCAGGACGATAATCTGATCTGCGCCCTTTGCCCCCAGCGGCCCGCCCGGCGCGCCGATATTGCGGGCAAGCTCCGCCGTCATGGCAAAGCTGCGCCCGCGCGCGTCAAATATCGCAAAGCGGTTTCCCGCGCCGTTCATCACATAGAGTTTCATTTTCTCCCTATATGCCGAAGCCGTGAAAAAGCAAAGCTTGCCGCGCGCGATTGCGTCTCTTATCAAGGGGTAATGAAAATAACCCGAGGGACCACCATGACCTTTAAACACCTAGCGCTTTTGACCACGGCATCCATTATGACTTTGGGTCTGACGGCATGCGGCGGCGATACGGCCAAGACAACGGATAGCGGCGAAATGAGCGTAAATACCGACATACCGAATTATGAAAGCCATCTCTATCTCGAAGAGGTTGAGGGAGAGAAGGCGCTGGCCAAAGTCGGGGAGTGGAACGACGCTTCCGCCGAGAAAATGAAAGGCGCGCTTTACACAGACATTCGAGACGAATTATTAGAGGTTTATAACTCTCCTGAAAAAATTCCTTATGCCTCATTTCGTAAGGGGCAAATCAATAATTTCTGGCAGGACGAGACACATGTGCGCGGCGTATGGCGCAAAACAACGCGCAATAGCTATCTGTCAAAGAAACCAAAATGGACCACGGTTTTAGATATAGATGCGCTGGCTGCGGCCGAGGATAAAAACTGGGTTTATAAAGGCAATAATTGCCTCGCTCCTCTCTACAGGTCCTGCCTCGTTTCACTCTCCGAAGGCGGCAAAGACGCGACGGAAGTTCGTGAATTTAACGCCCAGACGGGCGAATTTGTCGAGGGCGGATTTTTCTTACCGGAGTCCAAAGGCGGGGCGCAGTGGCTGGACGGGAATCATCTGGTCATTGGGCGTGATTTTGGCGAAGGCACGCTGACCGAGTCCGGCTATCCGATGATCTCCAAATTATGGCGGCGCGGCACGCCGATGAGCGAGGCGCGCACATTGATGACCGGCGAGCCCGAAGATGTTGGCGTCTGGTCCGGAACATTTGAAAATGCCGCCGGACGCGACGAGATTTTGGTGACGCGCGCGACAACGTTCTACGATACAGAATATTACTGGATCCCGCGTACAGCCCCGAATAAATTCAAACCGATGAAATTGCCGGTTCCGACAAAGGTCGAGCTGTCCGGTCAGCATGGCGATCAGATGTTGATCCGCCTGCAAGAAGAGTGGATGGGTTATAAATCCGGCGCGCTTTTATCCTTCTCGGTCAAAGACTTTATGGAGAGCGGCGAAATCGGAAAGGTTCACGAAGTCATCTCGCCCAATGCCCGTCAATCGATTGGCGGATTTGGCGTGACCGCAAATGGCGTCTTGCTCAGCCTTTATGATAATGTTGCTGGCTCTGCCCATATGTTCACATTTAGTGACGGCAAGTGGAGCGGTAAAAAACTCGATTTTCCTGAAAACGGAAATATTTCGATTGGCTCCACCAATTCCAAAGAAGATATAGCCTTTATCTCCAGTGAAAGCTTTTTGCAGCCCGACACGCTGTGGATGATCGATACGAAGAGCGGCGAGATTACTCAGGCCAAAACCCTGCCAAGCTGGTTTGACGCAGACAATATGGTTGCCGAGCAATTCTTTGCAACATCAACAGACGGGACCAAAATCCCATATTTCGTTGTGCGCGGAAAAGACATTAAAATGGACGGCAAAAACCCGACGCTGCTTTATGGATATGGCGGGTTTGAGATTTCGATTAACCCATCCTATAGCGCGACAATTGGCAAAGCGTGGCTGGAGCGCGGCGGCGTCTATGTTGTCGCCAACATTCGCGGCGGCGGCGAGTTTGGCCCCGATTGGCATCAGGCGGGCCTGAAAACGAAGCGCCAAGTCATCTATGATGACTTTATCGCGGTGGGCGAAGACTTGGTTGATAAAGATATTACCTCGCCCGAGCATCTGGGCATTCATGGCCGCTCTAATGGGGGCCTCCTCATGGGCGTGATGTTTACCCAGCGTCCTGATCTGTTCAACGCCGTGACCATCGGTGTCCCGCTGCTGGATATGCAGCGCTATCACAAATTGCTCGCCGGCGCGTCGTGGGTTGGCGAATATGGTGACCCGGATGATACGGGCGCGGAAGGACAGTATATCCGCACGCTCTCGCCATATCATAATATCAAGGCGGGCACGCAATATCCTGTGCCTTATATCTATACCTCGACCAAAGATGATCGCGTTCATCCGGGGCATGCCCGTAAATTTGCGGCGCGCCTCGAAGATATGGGACTGCCCTTTTACTATTATGAAAATATTGACGGCGGCCATGCCGGCGCGGCGAATTTGAAAGAAACCGCCAATAGCCAAGCTTTGATCTATAGCTATTTGTGGTCACAGCTGGGCGGTGAAGAATAATGAAGCGCTATTATAGTATTCCGCTTTTATTTCTGGTCATTGGCGCGGCCGTAATTGCGGTTTTGCTTTATATGCTCGGCGCAAGCGGCTTAACCAAGCCGCTAATGGCGGGAGATATTTACCTCACCAAGTCGATAGCCAATCTGGCAAAAGATGCTTTGTTCGTTCCGCTTAAACCCGTCATGTATGCGCTGATTATTTTATCAATTGGCGCGTCTATTGCGACCTCGACAGGCGGGCTTGGCGCGAAATTCATACGCGTTCTAGGCTTCTTTCTAGGCTTCTCCATTATTGGGGCCTTGGTGGCCATCACAGCTTATTCCCTCTTCCCAATCAATATTTTTGAGACGCCCGAGTCTCTCGGTCTGACAGCAAATGAAAATGTTGAAGCCATTCCGTTTTTGAAAAAAATATATGGCGTGGTCACCAGCCCGCTGATGATTTCGATCTATGCCGGTTTGATGCTCGGCCGCGGTATTAAATCACTCGAGCCGTCAAATCCGGGCATTGGTAAACAAACCGATGCCGTCTCGGATATGTTTATTCGCGGCTTCATAAAATTTCTTTGGATTACAATTCCGCTCGCCGTATTTGGCTCTCTGACATTGGCTTTGAACCGCGAGGGCGGCGTGGCCTCGCTGATTCAACTCAGTAAATTATTGCCGATCTATCTTGGGTCCATGGCCATCGTCTGGGCGCTAATGATTTTCATAAGCTCCCGCGTCCTCGGTCACGGTTTAGGATTTATGGGGCGGGCTTTATTCCCTCAAGCTGTTGTCGCCATTGCAACAAGTTCGTCCATGGCTTCATTGCCGGCAACGCGTATTGCATGTGACCAGCTGGGCGCAAATGCGGATGAAGCAACGCCGTTTTATACCATTGGCGCGACGATTAATATGGTCGGCACATTAATGGGGCTTACGCTATTATCGCTTTACGGGATGCAGGCTTTTTCGGGCGAAGTTCCGGCGCTTGCTGACCGTTTCGTCGTTGCTTTCCAATCCATGATTTATTCAACCAGCGCGGCGGGCGTCCCAAGCTCATCTATCGTTTTGCTGCAGGAAATCCTGACCAGCCATAACGTTTCAGGAGAATTTGCGACATATGTCACGGCGATTATTATCACCATGGATACGCTCTTCCTGGACCGGATGCGCACCATGCTGAACACGCAGTCGGACAGTATGAGTACGGCAAACGGGCTCAAGCTCTACTATCGTAAGCCCAAAGTTCTGGCCGATTAATCATGGATGTTACCCGCCGCCATTTTGCGCTGATGTCCGCTTTGGGCCTCGGCGCGGGCGCGGCGGGGTGCAGCGCAAAACCTACGCCAGAGCAGCAAATCGACGCGCAAATTGCGGGCGCAGAAAAACTGCTTGGCGTGGAGTATACCGACGCCGAGCGCGCGCAGCTTCGGGCGCAATTTGAAGGCAATGATGATGCCCGCACGGCTCTGCGCGCATGGGAGAAACCCAACGGCCTCGCCCCCGCCGGACTGTTTGACCCGCGATTGCCAGGGAGGATTTATGAGGTCGATATTTCAGGTCTCGACAGGTCTGGCATTATAACAAATATCCCTGTTATCGAAGACGTCGAAGGTTCAAAGACCTCAGATGCTGACATTGCATTTATGCCTTTGCTTGAATTGGCGCGCAGACTTAAGTCAGGACATTTGACGTCAGCGCGCCTGACGCAGATTTATCTGGATCGCATTGCCAAATACGACCCGCAGCTCGAAGCATTCATCACAGTCACGCCCGATCTCGCGATGAAACAGGCCGAGCAAGCCGATAAAGACATCGCCGCCGGAAACTATCGCGGGCCGCTGCACGGTATTCCTTTTGCGGCAAAAGACCTTCTGGATACGGCGGGCATCAAAACCACTTACGGTGCCATGCCCTATAAAGACCGCGTGCCTGAGAGCGATGCCGCCGTCATTGAGCGGCTTCGCGACGCAGGCGCGGTTATGCTGGGTAAGACGTCGCTGGGCGCGCTGGCTTATGGCGATATCTGGTTTGGCGGGCGCACCAATAATCCGTGGAATACCAATGAGGGCAGCAGCGGGAGCAGCGCGGGATCATGCAGCGCCACAGCCGCAGGGCTTTGCGCCTTTGCCATCGGAACGGAAACCTTGGGCTCTATCATTTCGCCCTCGACGCGCTGCGGGACGACGGGGCTGCGCCCGACCTTTGGCCGCGTCTCGCGCCACGGCGCTATGGCGCTGTGTTGGTCAATGGACAAAATCGGGCCGATTACGCGTTACGCCAATGATACGGCTTTGGTGCTGGGCGCGCTGAACGGCTATGACCCGCGTGATCCCGGCTCGATTGAGATGCCGCTCGGTATTCCATCGCGGAAGAAAACAGTCATCGGCTATGATCCGGCATGGTTTGAAAACGCCTCAATCGCGCAGCAATCCGCGCTTAAAGCTGCGCGCGAGACAGGCGCAGAGATTAGAGAAATTAAATTTGAATTGCCGGGCAATCTTCCGCTCGGCGCGCTGAATACAATCCTGTTTTCGGAAGCCGCCGCCGCCTTTGAGCATTTAACGCTGGACGGCCGCGATGATGATTTGGTCTGGCAAGATGACAATGCCTGGCCGAACAGTTTCCGCGCCGCGCGTTTTATTTCCGCTGTTGATCTTGTGCAGGCCCAACGCCTGCGCCGCGCGGTGATGGAGGCGATGGACACAATTTTCGAAGATGTCGATATGCTGATCAGTCCGCCTTTCGCAGGAGGCCTTTTGACGATTACAAATTACACTGGCCATCCCGCCTTGGTGATACGCGCAGGATTTACCGCGCGCCCAACCCGGACATTATTCGGACAGAGCGAAGAGGGCGGCGAGGAATTTGATGTCCCGGACTCAATTGTGCTGTGGGGGCGTTTATTTGAAGATATCGCGCTGACGCAAATTGGGCAGAAAATTGAAAACAAATTAGGCGTTGCGGGCTGGCGGCCTGACAAGTTTAAAGCCTGATACAATTACTCACCCGCAGGATAAAGGTAATCCGTATATAATCCGCTGATGCCGCGGGCTTTCCACCGGGCTGCAAATTCAGGGGTATTCATAATTGTGTAGGGCGAGCTGTTTTTGCCGCGATGAACCCAGACAGGAATGCCGCGTAATGTCGCCTCGGTGATGAGATGATCTGTGATAGTCTCGACGGGCACGGTCAGGGCCAAGATTTCATTTTGATCCATAAAGGCGATGATTTCATCATCCGGTAATTTACTGCGATAGGCGGTAAATATGATGTCCTTATATCCCATAGCTTTGACAGGCTCATATTCATCCGGATGATAAATTTGCGGAATAATCCGGCTTGTCATGGCGGGATACCGCTCAGTGAGCGTTCTCAAATTTTGAAGGGGGGCATCCTTAAAGTCGGTAATCAAACGGATGTTTGGATTGCTCTCCAGCCACGCCATGAGGTCATCTGCGCTCATTTGAGTGAGACCGCGCCGCATATCTGCATTGAGGAACTTGGCGGCTGTTTCAGCCTGATTAGGCCGCTCCTTTGCCCATCTATCCGGCATAAAATGAAAGCCCGAAAACCATTCATGCCATGCCATATCCCAATTATGGATCAGAACCAGCTCGCCGGATTTGGTTTCGCTAAAATCAGCCTCGACATAGATAAACCCGCGCTGCGCGCTTTGGTCAAAGGCCTCCATGGCATTGCTTTTCATGCCTTGTTTCAACCCGCCTCCGGCATGCGCGATAAGGGTCATGTCAGAGAGCGGAGCAGGTTTAAGTCTGGCGATCGCATAATAATCCAGCGCCAAAATGAACATAAATGGACTAAGCACGATCAGGGCCGCAAGCGCATATAGCCATATTCGAACGCGTTTGGTCATAACTCACACTGCATGATGAACATCACTATGCATGGCCAATCAGTGTTAATATTGCCTAAAGTGTACATTACGGGTTCAAGTCATATGCGCTACTCCTCGGATATGATAAGACATATTATGATAGCTAGATTTCCGACGATTTTGATTTTGGTTTTATTTGCCTTTTTGGGCCCGCAGGCTTGCAATAGCCAAACTTCAATTCCTGAGCCTGTCTCGCTTACAACCTTGACCCTAAATCCGGAAGGGAACGGCTTGCGCCTTACGATAGAGACGGCGGCGCCTGTCACGCAGCTTGCGCTCGAAGATTACGGTCAGGCGCAGCGGCGCGACGGCTGGACGATCATTGGAGACGCGCATAATTTTGACGGCGCGACATTGTCGCGCAAAGATGGCGCGACGTGGAGCAAGGTTGAGTTTTTAATCTCGCCAGAAACCGAGTTTTATAATCGGCGTTATTTCGCGGTGGATCGGATCGGCGATGCGGGGTGGCTATTTTATAAAGCGATATTTGCGCTCGAAGACGGGCCCGTAAATTTTCGCCTCTCCGGCTTTGACGCGCAAATGGTGCGCGACGGCGTGTCGGATGTGACGGGGCAAAATGATTTCGTAATTTTCCCCGAAGACGACACTTTGCTTTATGTCGGCCCGCGCGAGAATTTGCGCGCCGCCAATCCTGATTTCATTGCCGGACCCGAAGTGCCGTCTTGGCTGCGCGCGCAAATGGCGCGGGACATGGCCTCGGCCAGTGAAACGCTAACGCGCAGGCTTGGAGATTCCGGAGAATATAAACCGACGCTCTATGTCAGCTATGCCCAAGATCAGCGGTTTGAAAGTCAGGGCTGGAAGGGCGGCGCAATGAAGCAGGGCGTCATCGCGCTGCGCATTCGCAATATGACATTGGATGAAAATGACGCCGGATTGGTCGACGCCTTTACGGGGCTCATCGGCCATGAAACCACACATATGTGGATTGGGCAGCGTCTGAAAAACCTCCAAAATGAGCAGCAAAGCTGGGCCCATGAAGGGACAACAGAGTATGTCTCGGACCGTATGCGCATGTCCCCCGAAGCCTTTCGCATTGAGGCCGAAGAAACACTTAATCGCTGCATCGCCGAGCAGGGCAAGCGCCCGCTCGATGGGAGTGAAGGCTACGTCCAAGGCTTGCCCGCCTATGATTGCGGATTTGTGGTCAGCCTGTTTGCCGAACTTGGCGCGGTCAATCAGGGCAAAGATATTCTCAATATCTGGGCAGATGTGATCGCCGCTCATGATAATGAATATCAGCCGGAGGACTTTCTGGCCGCGGCGGGCGCGTATAATCCCGAAGGCTTTCCAAATCTTGCGGCGCGTCTGATTAGCGGTAAGGAAGCGGCGCGGTGGACAAATATTGACCAAGACCTTGCGGGACTGCCAATTACATTAGAGGCTGCGGGACAGCCTTCAAACAGCGATCTGTCTTTGAATAATTGGTGGCTGGGTCGCTTAATGCCGGCCAATTGCGGCGGGGCGATTTCGATCTATAGCAATTCTGACCACAAAGGCATGGCGGGCGAGGGGCTTTGCGACGGAAAGTGGAACGCCAATTTTGATCTGGTTGGCGTGAACGGCCTGAATATGTTCGCCGCCCCCCGCGATGTTTATGACGACGTGCGCGCGCGCTGCGCAGCGGGCGAGACGTTGACCTTTAATCTGTTGGACGGGACAGTCCTGACGGATATGCCTTGCGGTCTTACCGATATCCCTGCCGTTCCGCCTTATATTCGTATCGTCAATTTAAAGCTTCCGCCGCTTTAATTCGCCTCGCAATATGGCGCTAAGACTTGCCGCGCCACGCCGGCGGCGTTAAGCGGGCGGGGATGAAACCTTCAACGTCACAAAGCCGTTTGGCGCATGTTCTGATTTTAACGGCGTTAGTGCTGCTGACCGCCTTGCCGGGCATATCGTCTATTCCGGCGATTGATCGCGACGAGGCGCGCTACGCCCAAGCCACTGTGCAGATGATCGAGAGCGGCGACCCGATTGATATTCGCTTCCAAGATGCGCCGCGCTGGAAAAAACCGGCAGGCGCATATTGGGCGCAGGCGGTGAGCGTGACTTTATTTGGCGGGCCGGAGGCGCGCGCCATCTGGAAACACAGACTGCCCAGCGTGTTAGCTGCGCTGATCGCTGTGCTGGCGACCTATTGGGCCGGACGGCGCTTAGTCGGGCGCGAGGCGGCTTTCATAGGCGCCGCTCTTTTCGCCGTCAGTCTGGGTCTTGTCTATGAAGCGCACGCCGCCAAGACCGACGCGCTTTTGGTTGCGTCGACAACAATCTGCTTCGGGGCGCTGGCTCATATACGGCACAACCCCCTGGAGACCCAAAAAACAGCGTCGCTGCTGTTTTGGATGGGGCTGGGCGCGGGGGTGATGCTCAAAGGCCCGATTGCGCCGATGATTGTTGTGCTGGCCATAATCGCCTTGATGATATGGGAGCGCCGCGCCGGATGGGCCAAGCCGCTGCTGTTCTGGCCCGGGCCGATATTATTTCTCCTGATTGTTTTGCCGTGGACGGTTCTCATCTGGCAGAAAACCGATGGCGCATTTTTCACGACAGCCTTTAGCGAAGACCTTGCGCCAAAAATGACGGGCGGGCAGGAAAAACATGGCGGCCTTCCCGGCTATCATTTGGTCTCTGTTTTAGTCATGTTCTTCCCGGCCATTGTGCTGCTGCCCGCAGGAATTGCCTATGCGATCAGAGCGTTGCGTTCAGACGCCGGTAAATATACGCCGCTGAAACGGGCCATGCGTCTGATTATATGTTGGGTTGTTCCGTTTTGGATTGTTCTTGAAATTACCCCGACAAAGCTGCCGCATTATGGATTGCCTTTATATCCGGCGCTGGCTTTGCTGTGCGGGACGGCAGGGGCGCTTCTCCTTCAGATTAAAGAGTTTCCGGTCACGCGCATCATTGGCGGCCTGCTCTACGGGATTTTAGGTATTGCGCTGACGGCGGGCACAGTGTTTGCGCATAGTTTTTACCGATCCGGAAGCGATGTTGATTTTATCGCGATGGGTTTGGGAATTGTGATTTGCCTTTTCTTTCTTGTTGCGGCGGTCTTATTTTTTAAACGGCATCGCCACATGGTCAAAGCTATTATCGGCTCCGGCGCGGCCTTAATGATGATGGTTTTTGGATATTTGATGCCGGGGCTGGAAAAATTTTATGTCTCCGAAAATGTTGCGACCATGATGAATGAGCGCGGAATAAAAACGCCGCTGGACAGAGATATGAATTTGCGCTCCCCGCATTTCACCGAGGCCTCTTTGGTTTATGCGCTGGGCACGCAGATTAAACTTGGCGGGGATTTTGGCGCGGATAATTTGGCTGAAGTTAAAATGGGTGAATATTTGCTGCTCGACATTATGCGCCGCCCACAGATCGATATTGCCGGATCAGGTATTTGTTTCGATACGATAGGGTCAGTTGAGGGGTATAATTATGCCAAAGGCGATGAGTTGATATTGACGCTGCTGCGTCGCCGCGATTGCCCGAACATATCACCGCAATAGGCCATGCAACATGGTCGCGACCATAATAATTGGCGCAGCCATAACCGTTCCGATTTTCCCGAAAACGCCGCTTTGCGTCCAGAAATATCGGACAAAGCCGAGGGTTTTATGTGCGCTGACGAAGAGCGAACTTGTCTGTGACGTTGCGCCGATATGAGCGACTTTTGCCTCTGGAACGCTGATAATATGCCCGCCCATTTTGCGCGCGCGTTTGCAGATATCAATATCCTCAACATGCAGAAAATAGCGCTCATCAAATCCGCCCAGCGCGTCAAAACTTGCGCGCGTCATCATCATCGCTGCGCCGCTGACCGTGCCAACCTCATGCGGGGCTGCGGGCAGGGGCGTTTTGTGTAGATTGAATTTATCGATCCCGATAAGCGCGCCGAAATATTTTAAAAGCGTAATTTCCCCGCGCCGTGATCCGCGCTGCTCTACCCCGGTGTCATCCAGTAATAAGCCGCCTGCAATGGAGGGCGTCGGCGCAAATTTTAGGGCGTCTATCATCGCGGCCAGCGCGCCTTGGCTTGGGCTGGCGTCAGGATTGATAAAAGCGATAAAGTCCCCGCCGCACATCTGCGCGCCGTAATTACAGCCTGCGCCAAATCCAATATTTCCGTGACCTTGAAGCAGGCGGAGCTTGGGCGAATTTATCGACGCTATGTGTTCCCGCATTTCTTTGGGATTGCCATTATCGACGAGAATAATTTCGCCTGCATCGCTGTCAGCAATAAGAGCGTTCAGGCCATCAATCAGAGAAGACCCGGTGTGATAGGAAACGATTATGACGGAAATCATTTTGAGTAACCCCCACCCCTAGCCCCTCCCCACAAGGGGGAGGGGGACTTGATGATAATTATGTTTTTATCGCCTCCCTCCCCCTTGTGGCCAAGCGGTGGTCGGGATGGGATTGAGGGTGGGGGTAAGCCCATCTATCGTCTCAAATCCGGCGCCAGAGCTTCATGAGCTAAATCGCGCGCGGCGTCCTCAAGCGTGACAATATTCTGATCCCGGCTTCCGAGGCGGCGCAGGGCAAGCTTGCCCTCTTCGGCTTCCTTGCGGCCCACAACGGCGATGACCGGAATTTTACGGTCGGCGGACAGCTCGCGGATTTTGTAATTAATCTTCTCATTGCGCAGATCGGTTTCGACGCGAAGCCCGGCCTTGCGCAATGTCGCTGCGGCCTGCTCGGCGTAATCGTCGGCGTCCGACGTGATAGTCGCAATCACAATCTGCGTCGGCGCAAGCCAGAGCGGGAAACGCCCGGCGTAGTTCTCTATGAGAATACCGAGGAAGCGTTCAAACGACCCCAATACGGCGCGGTGCAGCATGACCGGGGCATGTTTATTATCGTCATCGCCAACATATGTCGCGTTTAGCCGTTCCGGCGTATTCGGGTCCAGCTGAATTGTGCCGGCCTGCCATTCGCGGCCAATAGCGTCGCGCAAAACGAAGTCCAGTTTCGGCCCGTAAAATGCGCCATCCCCCTCATTCAGCTCGACCTCAAGGCCCGAAGCATCCGCCGCCTCTTTCAGCGCGGCTTCGGCTTGATCCCAATAGTCGTCCGATCCAACCCGCACATCCGGGCGCGTTGAAAATTTCACTTTGACATCATCAAAGCCAAGATCGGCATAGACGGATTTTAAAAGTTCGGTGAAGGCTTTAACTTCATCCGTGACCTGATCGAGTTTACAGAAAATATGTCCGTCATCTTGCACAAATCCGCGAACGCGCATTAGCCCGTGAAGCGCGCCGCTCGGCTCATAGCGGTGACAGGACCCAAATTCTGCATAGCGTACGGGTAAGTCCCGATAGGATTTTTGCCCCTGATTAAAGACCTGAATATGACACGGACAATTCATCGGCTTTAGCGCGAGGACTTTATCTTCTTCGGCGATCTCGGCGACGAACATATTCTCGCGATATTTCGCCCAATGGCCCGAGGCTTCCCAGAATTTACGATCCATCATTTGCGGCGTTTTGATTTCCTGATAGCCATATTCGCGCTGTCGCCGCGCCATATAATCGCGAAGCGTAGTATATAGCGTCCAGCCACTGGGGTGCCAAAAGGCTTGGCCTTGGGCTTCTTCTTGGAAATGAAATAGCTCCAGCTGTTTGCCGAGGCGGCGGTGATCGCGCGCTTCGGCTTCGGCCAGCATATTTAAATGCGCGTCCAAATCCTCTTGGGTCGCCCATGCCGTGCCATAAATACGTTGCAATTGTTGCTTGCTGCTGTCGCCGCGCCAATAGGCTCCGGCGACTTTCATCAGTTTAAACGCTTTGCCGACTTTGCCGGTTGAGGGCAGATGCGGCCCGCGGCACAGATCAAACCATTTGCCTTGCTTATAAACCGTGATGGTCTCGCTCTCGGGCAGATCAGAAATCAGCTCAGCTTTGAAATCCTCACCCATATCTTTGAACATTTTAATCGCGTCATTGCGGTCCATGACCTGACGTTCAAATTTATCGTTACGATTGATGATAAAGCTCATCTTTTTTTCAATCGCGGCGAAGTCATCTTCGCTCAGCGGCTGCTCGCGGTAAAAATCGTAATAAAATCCGTTTTCAATTGTCGGGCCGATTGTGACCTGCGTTCCGGGGAACAGCTCTTGTACGGCCTCGGCCATAACATGGGCCGCGTCATGGCGGATCAGTTCTAACCCTTCAGGATCTTGCGCCGTGACCAATTCAATTTTGGCATCGCCCTCAATTTCGCGCGCAGCGTCGCGCAACTCGCCATCAATTTTCGCGGCCAGCACTTTTTTCGCCAGGCCCGAGCTGATG
>ENA-ORXR01003831-ORXR01003831.1-marine-metagenome-genome-assembly--contig:-NODE-3831-length-13154-cov-4.233769_pt1 | contig 13154 bp, 8 predicted proteins | sample MGYA00237866_ERZ511479 | MGnify/ENA metagenome assembly ERZ511479 | reverse complement strand
TAACGCAGTCGAGAACTCGACAGTTGCGCCGCGACCTGAAACAAATGAGTACCTCAGAACCAGGACGCGCGGCAACTGCAAGTTACGTCAAATGTTAGCCGTACCAATAAAATACTTTGTTGCGGATTGTACTCACGGAAATGCTCGTCATTCTTCACTTGCAAGCCACCTTGGTATCTCCAAATATTGTTCTTCTATTTCGTTGCGACCAGAGTTATAATTCAATGTAGTGGTGGAGCCCCACCACTGATACTCGGAGTTTTTATGTTGAGGTATTGCACCACCTGCTGAAGGGTTTCCGAGAGGAAACATCCTTAACAGCGGTTGAGTCTGGAAAGCAAATTCAGACCAGCAGCATTGCATTGTCTAGCTTTCGAGTAAATAACATTGAATAAATCCTATATTAGAACCTCTATAGCCAGCGATTTATCCGCTGCAAAAGGAATAATCGACGCCGTCGAGCTGTTTCCACCTGAGTTGTTGGACGGCATGTTCTGTGTCAATTCAGATAACCCTGAGTCAACTGGATTTTGGCTTACCTTTGACGACGGATCACCGGTAGCTATTGCCTACTGTGCGCCAGAGCCTATGGCCGACGGCACATGGAATCTGTTGTTGATTGCCGTAAATCCAAATCGCCAAGGTGAAGGCATAGGGGCTCAGATAATGTTGTATGCTGAAGAGAAACTTGCCGCAGAAGGAGTTCGTGTATTGTTGGTTGAAACATCTGGCACTGAAGACTTCATCAGAACTAGGAATTTCTATTCCCAACTAGGTTATATCGAAGAAGCCTGCATACGGGAATACTACGGCGTCGGAGACGACAAAATAGTGTTCCACAAGTTTTTATAAGACGTGAAATAGAGCAACCCTCCTACGGGCGGGTTGCTTTATAGATGATCCTAATGACGACGCGTGCCAGTCCACTATGGTAATTTCATCGTTACAGATGCACGACATTAGACGGTCGATAATTTTAAGTGTGCTTCAGCAAAGATTGACGGCTAACGAGGCGCATGCGGCAAAAACATGACCCTGCCACAGCTTCCGGCTACGTCACAATCTGCGTCAGCTTCAAGTGTTTCTGATCCGCAATGAATGTTAGCAAGCAGTAGCGAGTTTCCTGAGAAATCATATATGGAGATCATCTTTATTCGTCACGGTCCACCTAGTTTCGACAGCTCACGCTGGTTGCATAACTCGGACTTGGGACAATTGCTTGCAGAATACAAAGGATCCAGAGTAGTAAGCCCAGCGCCTGCTGAATTGCTGGGGATGCTTTTCGCGTTTACTGACAAAAAGGTGTGCTGTAGTGCACTACCACGTTGTGTTGATTCAGTAGCTGCTTTGGGGTTTTCGGGTGCGGCACGAATCTCTGAATTAAACGAGGCTGATCTTCCCAGTCCCAATTGGCTGCAATTACCGATACCCTATCGTCTAGCGATCGTCGGACTGAGGTTAGCGTGGTTCCTAGGCTATAGTGGAGGAGTTGAATCCTACCAATCAACACAGAAACGAGCAGGTGTTGCAGCAGACAAGCTGATTGAAATTGCTAGTGTGCATGGGAGTGTATTGGTTGTGGGTCATGGAATTATGAACCGTCTGGTGAGTCGTAGATTGAGAAAACTTGGTTGGGACGCAGACTCTCGTGATCGATCCGGATGTTGGTCAGCGACCCGACTCACTGTGCTGCTGTCTAACGGGGCGAACGGAGCTGACAGTTGAACCAGCCCCACAACCTGGCTGCGTCAGACCTGGGTCTGCCTCAACTGCGTCTCATGCGCGATATTAGTCGTCAATAGGTATTTTCCCAAAACAACATCGTTTAACTTCTCGCACAGATCAAATATTTTGGGGGTTATCGAAGGTGGGTTTGTGCCTAGACCAACACAAATTAGTGCTGTAGGTCTGTAACCAAGATAAGTCCGCGGATTGTCATGAAGCTAGGTCCGCATTAATTTCGAGAGTTTCATACCGCTCATGCACGCGGGCTTCTGTCGCGGTAACGAATTCTGGCAAATTGCCTTTATGGTTCATAGCCACATGAAGTTAGATGCCGCCTTTGGCTTTGCGGAATAAAGCCCATGGGAACATCGATAGGCATAGGTCTATCGTACCGGCATCTATCGAATACAGTTCATTTTTGAAGCGAAAACCATGGCTTGGCGCTGCTGACTGACAACGCTTGAGTAATGTGGCGAACAACGATGGATAAAGCTCGTGCGGTTTGTTTTCGTTGATTCGAGATAGATTGGAGCGTGAGAGCTTTGCAGATCCCAGATGATAAAGACGCTGCTGCTGAGCCGAGACGTTATCGACTAGGTCACGCAAGCTGCGCCGTCCGGATAGCTGGCCAATTGCTATGGTCACGAATTGGGACTAGCGAGAGGCAGTTCGGAACGTTCGACCATTTTGGTGCATTTCTGGCATCACCTCGAACTCATGTCTCAGAACCAATTTTAGTATTCGGGAGAGGATCGTATTACAATGCGCCATGGCCTGATTCCGCCTCAGCTACTGGTGTTTCTAGATAACTCACATTGTAGCAACTGATTGATTTCAGGCCACCTTTCTCAAGGGCTTAACGGGACAGTAGTGGAAATATACGTTCCTTGAACTTCGGTCATGGCGTGCCTATTCACTGCTTCGATAAGACAAAATCATATGAGCATTGAACTTGATCATATTTTTCTACTGACAGATGTCGGTGCACCCATTGCGGATTGAGTTGTAGCTGCAGGTCTTGTCGAGGGATCCAGCAATATTCATCCCGGACAAGGCACCTCTAATCGTCGTTTCTTTTTCCAAAACACCACGTTGGAATTTTTATTTGTGCATGACAGTGTTGAGACTGACAATGGACCTGCAAGCGGGCTACGACTCAAGGACCGTAGCATGGACTCTGGTGCATCTCCTTTTGGGCTGGTAATGAGACCAATCGAAGGAGATACAGAAATTCCGTTTGAAGGCTGGAGATACTGTCCTGATTACTTTGCGAGTGATATGTGTTTCGTCGTTGGTAATAATTCGAATATCATCAAGGAGCCCATTTGCATTTGTATGCCAGATAAACTGCCGCAGCGAAAGGAAATGCCAATCCCAGAAAACACAGATTTATTGTTAACCGAACTACGTATCAGTATACCTATAGCGACTAAATCTAGACCTTTGAACGAAATTTCAAAGTGCCCTAATATTATCATCGAGCTTAATAAACCCAATTGTTTAGAGCTAACATTCAATCATGGTAAGCAAGAAATTCGAAAAGATTTCAGGTCGAAAATCCCCTTGGTTTTTAATTGGTGAATACAGGGTGAGATGGACTCGTCTTAATATCAATGATTGCATCACTAGGCTTAAGCAAGGCGCTTGAGCCGCAAATAGCAGAGCAATTCATCGTCGGATTTCGTCGTGATGGTAGTGAGTCCAATGATCGAATGATGCGGGCATAACCAGAATCGATTGGCTTGGGTTTGCAGTCGCGCTGCGTTGTAGGGTGGTGCTGTAGATGTGGTTTACTTCTGTCTGAATTCTTGCACAAGCCAATCGCGGAAAAGCCTGTACCTTGGGTGTTCGTTGACGCTATCACTACTGACAATATAATAGCCATAACCATTCAGGCGTACGTCAAACGGCTCATGTAGTAAGCCTGAATCAATCGTGGATTGTATCAACGGATTTGCCAGTATCACACCTTGTGCATCGATAGCGGCCTGTACTCTGACGTTGGGATCCACTATCACTGCCGCGTTAGGTGATAGATCAGGAGCACCTGCCAAATGCAGCTATTCGGCCCAGTAGTCTGTGCTCACCTGATCACGTGGTAACGAGTGATGCTGTAGATCGGCAACTGACTTAAGCGGGTGCTCTCCTTGCAAGATCCTAGGCGAGCACAGGGCAATCATGGGCAGCATGACAAGGGGCTCGGACCGACAGCCTGGCCAATTCCCGTCTCCCCATCTAATAGCAATGTCAGTACTGTCCATCACAAAATCCGGATCGTTCACTGAATGCTGCAGGCAAACATCTAAATCAGTGTTTGAGTGCAGGAAAGTTGCCAGGCGAGACGATAACCAGCGAGTGACAAAATAGGTACTAACTGCCACGTTGAGAGTACACCCTGCTTGGACAGGTACGATATGAGTAACAGTTCTATCAAGTTCTTGAAACATCTTGTGCACGGTCTTAAAGAGCTGTTGTCCGGCGGAGGTAAGTTCCACTTGCCGCACACGGCGGTGGAACAATGATGTGGCAAGTGAATCTTCCAGCTGTTTTATCTGGTAGCTGATCGCACCTGGCGACACGGCCAATTCGTCTGCAGCGGTCGTGAAGCTACTGTGTCGAGCTGCGGATTCAAAGGCGCGCAGGGCTTTCAGAGCGGGCAGGTGTGTAAACATGCCTATAGATTAAATTATTTGATCTATTGTGCAAGCTTATTTAGTTTGTCTACAGCCTGACAGTTCTTTATAACAGTTGTAACTGCGCCAGTACGTCATCTAAAGCCCATAGGCGTCGAAACGTCCAATGAGTCGAAACGTTCAATGAGGATCGTCATGAGTCAGTCAAATCAATTTGAGGCGTCAGCGCCAAAACCGAGTAAACGCCGAGCAACCTGGCAATACAAACCGCCTTTACCCGTCGCCGTTTCACCTTATTTCGGTTGGCCGCCCAATGTACTCGGCATCCTGAAATGGATGATTAACGGATGGTTTCCAGTGTCAGAGCGCCTGATCATCCTGGTACTCGCTGTTATTGTGACGTCGGCTTTTCAGCCAATACTGTCAGAATTTGGAGTGTTGTCGCCCGGTGCCATCTTCACGCTTTTTGTGAGAAACCTGTTTCTCATGTGTCTGGTCGCAGGTGGCTTGCACTGGTATTTCTACATCGCACGCAAACAAGGTGACGAACGACGCTATGACACTCGCCCGTTTGCAACCTCGAGTAAATTATTTACATTTGGCTCGCAAGTACGAGACAACATGTTCTGGACTCTGGCGAGTGGCGTAACTGTCTGGACTGCGTATGAGGCCTTGATGTTGTGTGCACTGGCGAACGGACATGCGCCTGCTTTGAGCATGCCTGAGCAACGGCTGTGGTTGGCTCTGTTCATCTTTCTCTTACCGTTGTGGGAAACCACCCATTTCTTTTTGATCCATCGCCTGATTCACACGACAGAATTGTACAAGCGCATTCATTCGCTGCATCATAGAAACACCAACGTTGGTCCCTGGTCTGGCATGTCCATGCATCCTCTGGAACACCTTATTTACTTGAGCACGATACTCGTGCACTTCATCATTCCATCAACACCCTTGCTCATTGCATTTCATTTAATGTATTTCACATTGTCTGCAGCGACTACGCACACCGGCTACCAAGGAATCTTAATAGGTGGCAAACTAGTACTGCCGCTGGGTACGTTCCACCACCAGCTGCATCATCGGTTTTTTACCTGCAACTACGGTGGTCTGGAAATCCCCTGGGACCAATGGACCGGTAGTTTTCACGATGGCACTAACGAATCGCATGAGGCGTTTCTGGCCAGACGTAAGGGTAAAGTCAATGGGTAGTCTCACTGTTAAACATCTGCTCGAACTCAAGGGCGTCAGGCAAATTGCCTTCGTTCAGGTTGCACGAGAGTCGGAAGCTATTGCGGCATCTGAAGCCGGTATGGACATGATTGGCACTGGCTACCGTACAGAGACTCGTCATTTTGCATCGCTTGTTCCAGAGTCTCATTTTCAGTTTGGGTTGCCGTGGGGTCAACATGCCACAGCGCAAGCTGCGCTACTGACGGCTATGCAAGCCATGGAAGCGGGTGCCCAATCCATCTACTGCGGTATGAGTCCTTCTGTTGTAGAGGTGTTGGCAAGAGAAGGGGTGCCCGTAATTGCACACGTGGGTCTGGTACCACCCAAGGCTACGTGGGTTGGCGGCATGCGTGCAGTAGGGCGCGACGCGAAACAGGCGAGCGAGGTGTATCGGGCCAGTAAGGATTTTGAATCAGCGGGTGCATTTGCCCTAGAAATGGAAGTGGTACCCGCACAAGTTGCAGAAGCCATAACCCGGCGCTTGTCTATTCTCACAATATCCTTGGGGTCAGGCGCTGCTTGCGACGCCACCTATTTATTTTCAGCAGATCTGCTCGGCGAGAATCGAGGCCACATACCCAGACACGCGAAAGTATATCGACAGTTTGCAGCGGAGCGAGACAGGTTGCAGCTGGAACGTATTGCGGCTTATAAGGAATTTATCGGCGACGTACAATAAGCGAACTACCCGGCAGAGCAACAGGATGTTCAGATTGAGGCGGCAGAGTATGAGAAATTTATGTTGGCGATAGATAAGTAGTCAGCTTGCGACAGGGGTCGAACCTGCTCTTCAATCTCTTACTGTGATTGAGCCCTTTCCAGCGCGAATCCCGTCACAACCGCCGGATTCATGAACCCGACGATTGTATTCGCCAAAGTCCAGGCTAGGCAGTCAGTTCTTCCGACGCTGTGGTGCCGGTTTGAGCAAAGTTGCCCGATTGTCCAGGCTCCATGACAAGCGCAAACTCCATCCAGCGAGCGATGGAGTCTATCGGCATGCCGTTCTCGGTTCGTAGCGGGCTGTCCATGGGTCTGAATCGTGTGGACAATGCCGAAGTGGGGTCACTGAGCATCACGCCGATGAAGGTTGAAGCGACAATCCAGCTGCCCAGTTCACCCAGAGATTCACCGTCAGCGGCCTCGGCTTCAGCCAGACAATAGAACCACAGAGGTGTTCGATGGCTGAATCCCGATTGATTGTTCTGAAGAAAAGACTGCAATGCGGGTTTGCTATTGAACAAGGCAGCAACATCTTCAATAGGATCACTGGTTAGTTGACCTTGTTGTTTCAGGTGGCGGTGCAGTGCCTGACCCGTGGGTAGGCGAAGGCTGTATCCGCGACGTAAATTACGCCGAGCCAGATGACGGAACATCTCCCAGATCTCGCTGCCTTCAGAATGATCGCCACCTTCGTTTACCATATTCCCTAATGGCGGTGCGATCTCGGTATCGATACGTCTGGCATTACGTGCCGGCAGGCCATCAGAATTGTCCATCGGGTCTACACCCACAAAACGTCGCCAGTCGATAACCCAGTTCTCTGGCAATTTTTTAAGTCCGAAAAACCCCCCGTTAGCCGTGAACTTGAACATCAAGTCGAACGTGGCTTTGTCCAGTCCTCCCTCTCCTCGGCCAAAGTTGCGATTAAAGTCATACACGTTACGCACCATGGTATGACCGAAGCGAAATGCTGCTCCTGAGAATTCCAGTGGTATCGCATTGCCCATCTGGTGGTCCGGATGACGTTGTTGGTATTCGGTACGGAAGCGATAAAACCCGGCTGCTCTGTCATCGAGTATGCGCTGCACCACCTCGCTCTGGCACACCTTCTTCAGGTAGCCTTCCACAGCCAGCCATTGATAGTGCAGACGCGTGAGCCTCTTTGCAGAATCAAAGTCTGCGATCCACCCGGTTTCATTGTTCTCGAGGTAATCGACCGCCTTATTGTGGAAACGCAGGAAGCTGACATGAAACTGCGCTATGGCCAGATTTTCATCGTTACGCATATCGCCAATCAATGCGCGGGACTCCTGCGAGTCTTTGAACTGTTGAAGTTCATCAGCGCTCATGCCAGTACCGGCAAGCTTGGCTGCAGCCGCGGTCACATTCTCTTCAACCTGCCCGTAGCGGGGAAGGTCGCGGTGCGGGTCCAGATTGTCCGGTAGCGTGTCACTACCATCGGGTTGTGAGGGTATGTCTTGAGCTGTTCCAACTCGCATCTTTGCCGTCAGTATGGGGTGGCGCAACCCGGAGATAACCGTCGCTACTTCTACGGATAAGTCTGGACCGATCGGTGTTCCGCCATACACGCTGTCCAGATCAAACGCGGGTGATCGGGCGTTCTTGAGTGCAGTTTCGATATTGTTGGCGGTATGTGTAGGCGTGGGATCCATGATCGAGGTGATCTCACTGTCCCTATCGGTTCGGGCCGTGAGTTCATGATCCAGGAACTGCCCCCAGTAAGTCAGAACCGGAGGTAATGAAGAGTCTGTAGATGCGTCGAGGGATTCCGGATCTACGTCGGTGTTGACCATGGCATTGCCCAGTGCGTCGAGATCGGCAATGGTGGCATCGCTCTCTGGCAGGTAGTCGTCGGTCTGGCTACTGGGAGGTAGCAAGTAACCGAAGTCAGCGCGTTCATCAACGGCTATATCGTTCTGTGCAGGTAGTGCTGCGCGCGTTTGACGTGATCGAGAACGGATGGGTTTCTCACTACCACCGTGAGATTGAAATCTGATTGTCATCGTAGGTGCTCCTGGGTTGCTGTGATTGAGATCAATGCCAAGCAGAGCTTTGACACTGAGCGGAAACACGCTACAGCAGCACAACAACAGATCACAGTTAGCATCACTGTATGTAGACGAAAGAACAGTCACTATCCGCTCTTGTAACGTTGGTGCCAGACTAGTTTTATATAAAACATAATGCGATGTGACAATCTTCTGACAAGTAACCTGAACAATGGATTAGGCAGACTTTACTTACGCGCACACTCTTGTTAAACCGTGATACCGGTTTACTGTTTGTGGTGCGTGTGAAGGCTGTTATGCGCCACTTCAAATACATGATTTCATAGTGGAGGTGAGTGCCATGCGTACCTTTCTAACTGCAACGCTCAGTGAGTTTCAGGATTTAATTGACGCGTACCCATTCACGCGAAAAATCACTGATATTGATTTACACCATAGTAAAAACCCTCGGCAAACTGCGTACCGAGGTAGTGCGACCATAGAAGCCATGTGGCGTAATCACACGGGTAAGAAAGGCTGGGAAGACATAGCCCAGCATGTGACCATCGCGCCCGATGGTGATATCTGGCTATGTCGCAACTTCAACTGGGTGCCAGCGAGTGCCCGAGGTTTTAACGGTAACCGCACGGCGGGACCCTTCATGATCGTCCTTGTTGGTGACTTTGACCAAGGCATGGACGAGATGCCAATCGAGCAATTGAACGCCACACTGGGTGTCATTCATGCAGTACAAAGGCATTTTGAAATGCGGGCTAATACTGTGCGATTTCATCGGGACATGTCGGCTGTGTCTTGTCCCGGTAGCAATATGGACAAGGACGAATGGATAGAGCGGATTGAAAATTACTCACCGGCGGTGACGCGTTCTCTACATGATCAACCGTTTCCGCAGCGAGCCGGTCGTTATCTCGAGTTGCTGGACGCCATGCAACCCAACGCCCGCCAACGTCATGAGGCATTGGATGCCGAGCACGATTGTGGTGACTCGTCGAACAGTCGCAGCGTGGCAACTGACAGTCAACCGCGTGGACTGACCAACGAAACGCTGGATAGATTGTCGGATCATGTGATTAATCTTGAGCGAGGTCGGTTGTCCACGTCCGGCAGAATCGAGACGACTCAGGCTGATATTGATCGACTGTTTGATGAAGTGCTGGTCAGTAAGATTGATATTGCGCGTGCCGAAGGGCGTAAGTTTCACATCGTGTTTTATGCCCATGGTGGTCTGGTGTCAGAAAAGAACGCACTGATGGGCGCGCTGAATCAACTGGACTTCTGGCTGGATAACGGCGTTTATCCCATCTTCTTCATCTGGGAAACCGGGATGGCGGAGACGATAAAACAACTTGTTCGGGGGTCTGCTGATCGAGCATCAGGACAGCGTGATGGATTGGCAAGAGGCTCATTGAAAGACTCAGCGATTGAGGTTCTGGCGCGTGCGTTAGGTGGCGACACAATCTGGGGAGGTATGCAGTCAAGCGCAGAGCTTGCCAGTGACTCTGATGGAGGCGCTAATTATGTGGCCAGGAAAACGGGGAAACTGGTTAAGCGTTTCTTGTCAGATGTGCAGGTGCATACGGTGGGCCACAGTGCCGGCAGCATCTTTCACACGCACTTCATGGTGGAACTTGCAGCGCACAAAGTGAAGGTGCGTTCCGCACACTTCCTGGCACCTGCTATCCGTAATGACGTGTTTCATCAAACGCTTGGCCCTTTGCTGGGTAACAAGATCAAGCATCTGACTGTGTTCACGATGAACAAACGACGTGAAAAGCGCGACTCGGTGGCAAAGATCTATGGTCAATCATTGCTTTATCTTATTTATGAGGCCCTTGAGCGAAAAAAGAAAACACCGACCCTAGGTCTTGAAGAATCTCTTCGTGGCGATAAAAAGACACGGCAGCTCTTCGGATTGCGCGGCGCTCGATCGGACAGGGCAGAGGTTGTTTTTTCTCCGAGCGATGATACTGGAGGCGGCAGTGCCTCAAACGCCACTACTCATGGCGGATTCGATGAAGATCGAACCACCATGGAAAGTGTTCTGCGACGCATACTGAATAAGCGGCGTGGTGAATCCATTGAAGCGTTCCCGACTAACCAGCACAGAGCTGTTGATACGTTCTGGGAAAATCAGTTCGAGTGGCCTGAAGAGTTGGTGGATACACAGTACGCCACATCATCAACTGCCCACCAAGGCAGCGTAACTGATCGGCCACAGTCAACTGGCAACGCGGCGCAGAGCACGTCCGGACCATCCACGAATGCAGCATCGCCTCCAGACGTAGCAATCCGGCCGAGTAATGGTGACACACCAGCAGGGTCGAACGGTAGCGGTCGAAAAGTAACCGCGCTGTGTATCGGCATTAACGCCTATACAGAATCACCTTTGAGCGGTTGCGTACGCGATGCGCGGCTGTGGGCAACGACACTGAGATCCCTAGGCTTTGAAGCGGACTTATTGTTAGAAGAAGAGGCAACTGGTGATGCCATTCGCGAAGGCCTGACCAAACTGGTGCGGAGCAGCGTACCTGGCGATCATCTGGTGTTTCAGTTTGCCGGGCATGGAACGCAATTTGAAGATTCATCTGGTGATGAATCAGATGATCCGGGCCCGGCGCTTGATGAGTGTCTGTGTGCTATCGACTGCGATAGCTCAGATCAGGGTCTGGTTATTGACGATGAGATACGCGCCATTCTGGATACACTGCCTAATGGGGTGGCGATGACATGCTTCTTTGACTGCTGTCATTCAGGTTCTGCCACTCGCATGTTTCAACGACGAACGACAGCCGATGGTAAGAACGAGGACAGGCGTGCTCGATTCAAGAAACCCACCCCGTTCATGCAAGAGGCTTATCAGCGCCGCCTGAGCGGTGTGCATCAACGCTCATCCCGTGTGGCAGCACTGCGTAAGGAAGTACTGTTCAGTGCGTGTCGGGATATCGAGCTGGCGTTCGAGACCGATGGTCAGGGTGACTTCACCCGTAAAGCTGTGGAGTTGTTGTCTAACAGCGTTGGCCGCATAAGCAATGTGGAGTTTCTAGAACGCGTTGTTGCATCCTTTGGTAGCCAGGCGCGTCAGACGCCCCAGATTGATTGTGAGTTCACTGAGCGATCCAAGAATCTACTCGGTGGTGACCATGCTGACGACGAATTGTCTAATGCTCACACACCAACGCGTGCGCCCACTCCTGATTCAGCTGGAACAACCAGCAACGGCATCGCCGCCGCTGCGGATTCCTCACCATGATCAACACCTGCTTGATTCACTATTTCTTGCCAGTGGCCATAAAAGTAAAACGACGGTGGAACTCCCGGCAATGACTGCGAAATTAGCGGGCAGGCCTGGTACGGCGCGAGGCAAGAATCCGTCAGAGCGGTTTCTGCCACAGTCGTCGTACGCGCTGGGTAATGGCGTGGAGCTGGCAGCGTATACACAGCGCCACGAGCCTGCACTGGATCGGCCGTTGCGGCGCAGACTGCGCGTGTATGCACTCCACCCGGGCGTATCCCGTACGGATCATGGCATTTGCACGGTGACGATAGCGTTTGAGCCATTACAAGCAGGACCGATTGGATCGGTAATTGAGGTGAGTGGTGAGGGCGATGACACAAGTTCGTGGCAGCGCTGTGAGCTGGAGTTGCCCGATGTGATCATGCAAGATGGCTATGCTCCCTCACAATCTGATCCTCGATTTCATCAGCAGATGGTCTATGCCGTTGCGATGAAGACCTACGATCTTTTTCGTACAGCGCTCGGTCGGGATATCACTTGGTCGTTTGATCGGCGACAGGCAGCAGGCAGCGACGGAAACAACCGGCTGTTACTCAGGCCCCACGGGCCGCAAGTGGCTAATGCCTGGTACGATCGCCAACGCGGTGAAATCGTCTTTGGCTACTTCAAGGCGGAACGCTCAACGTCCATGGTTCAGGCGGGAACCGGGCAAGTATTTACGTGTCTGTCGCATGATGTCATCGCCCACGAGATGAGCCATGCATTGATTGATGGACTACGGTCGCATTTCATGGTGCCCAGTCATCCTGACGTGCCTGCGTTTCACGAAGCGTTTGCTGATCTGGTGGCTGTTTTTCAGCACTTCACACTCACCGACATTGTCCGCTCAGCCATAGCAAAAACACGTGGACGTTTAGAGAGCGCTGAGGTGCTGGTTGATGTTGCGCAGGAATTGGGCAGGGCACTGAGCGGGAATGGAAGAGCCTTGCGTACCTTGGCAACGGTTCGGATGCCCGATGATCAGCGGCCGTATTGCCCGGCGTGTAGTGGGCCAACGGGTTCGTCCCTACAAAGCGATTCGGAAAATGCGGACGATAACCCGCACGTACATGGCAATCGCCTGTCGTCAGCGGTGTTCAGTGCTTTTCTGGCTATCTATGAGCGACGTGCTAAACCACTGGTGAAGCTTGCCACCCAGGGTACGGGCCGATTGCCTGCAGGAGAGCTCAGTGCAGATCTGCTTGATGCTTTAACGAATGAAGTGGGCTCGGTTGCGAAGCAGTTTCTGACCATTTGTGTTCGAGCGGTAGACTACTGCCCACCAGTGGATGTTCGTTACGGTGACTTTCTTCGCGCGTTGATCACTGCTGATGTGGACTCGGTGCCAGATGATCGCTTTGGCTATCGGGATGCCATCATCAAGGCCTTTGGGCAGCATGGCATCTACGGCGAGGGTGCACGCTCGATGGGGGAGGACGATTTACTCTGGCATTCGCCGTCTATGCGCATAGAGCCGATCAAGGCGTTGAGCTATGGGCAGATTCAATTTGATGGTGATCCGGCGCGGCCTGTGGATGC
>ENA-ORXR01003830-ORXR01003830.1-marine-metagenome-genome-assembly--contig:-NODE-3830-length-13157-cov-36.099465_pt1 | contig 13157 bp, 17 predicted proteins | sample MGYA00237866_ERZ511479 | MGnify/ENA metagenome assembly ERZ511479 | reverse complement strand
ATTAGCGAAGCTTCTAGTGGGGATCCATTCGCGTTCTCAACGCTCAGGCAGCCACGTTGCATTAAATGGATGGCCCTCATCGGTTTGATGGTCACCCTCTAGGCCATATTATTGGATGATCCCTCTTGTACGCCCAATCAAGCACATCCACGTTTCAGGATTCAATGGCTCACGATCGCTGTGGTCCAGAGGGATTTCACATCACTGTGCGATGGAATACTATCTTCGAGAACGTCTGCCGAACTATCACTTTGAGATCTATAAAAGGTTATCTCGTGAAGTTATTGTCAAACAATTCTGCAAACGATCGTTCCGATAGTCTTGGGATTGCTGGGAGCGTATCCCGAAAACAGTCTGGAAGCGGACTGGGGAATCGTTCGGGGAGCGATTCCGCGGATCGTCTCATGACGACTGCGAGACTACCGCAGGATCGTTGCGAGAATCGTTCTAGGGACAGACTCCGACGACAGTCCAGCGACATTTATCCATCAACAGCTTCAACTCAATGGTTGTGCAATCTCTTTGCTGATGACGGATGGGACAAAATGCACGCATTTCGTTTTCTAAACCAGTTCCCAAGACGGACCCTTCATAAGAACTTGAAGATCATCTGTACGCCTGTCTCTGCGCTGTTCTCTGCCACTGTCTTTTAGTCAATTACGTATAATGGCTTGAGGCGTTCGCCAGGATGCTACTCTGGGTGACTGTTTGCTAATGCGGAAAGGAAAACGAAATGGACGCCTGTCCCACGGTCTATCACGGGTCATTGCTTGTGCGAATATCGTGACATCCTGTCTGTAAGGCAGACCTGAAAATGATCTCATGTCTGTGCGTGGGACAACTCGCCAGCTGGCTTCGCAGCCCGTCTGAAAGCACTACATCAACGTCGGTCCTGGCGCTTATCGGACTGCTCATTTTGCTGCACCTGCTCATAGACTATCTGGAGGGGGATCTGCAGAGTTATCGCGCCGCTCGTCTCTTTGTTCATCGGTCGAATACTCTGATTTTCTGACCCGCAACCAGTCTCTGACTCTGTCTTCGAGAGAGAATCAGAGATGGGATGAGCTGCAGCGCTTCGATTTTTCTGCTCAGTTCTTCAGCGAGATTGCCCTCGGGACTATGAGAAAGAGTAAATGAAATAGAAAAAGAAAGCCCACAGAGAGAAAAATACACAGAAAATGGAGTAAGAAGAGCAACCTCTCAAGCGTATGATGAAAACACGGGCTGTTCTAGTCCTCCTCTTCATCAGCAGACAGGTTGAACTGAGAGGCAGCAATGTCCTTGAGCTCGTCGCAGATGCACTGGACGACTGAATTGCGTACGTCAGCACTGTCCGGACGGAAGAGCTTAGGCATCTCGTTCTTCTCAATGTAGCTCTTGATGTGGTGTGCTCCCGCAGCCCGAGTCCCCGCGGTGATGTCCCCGGGATCGACGCACAAGAACTCAGCAATAATGGACGCAGCAGTCGCCTCCAAGTCCAGGAAGCACGTGGCTCTGGCATCAGAGTCGTCCAAGACCAACTGGTATCGAGTGACCCGGTCCGAGACTGCTGCGCTTGCTGGTGCCAGTTGATCTTCGTTGTCTCGTAGAACTTGAAGAGGCTGTATCGTCGCCTGTGGTACGCCAGCGTCCAAGTAGACGCCAATCTTGCGGTAGATCATCAGACGCGTCGCGTTCCGTCTGCGGTTGCACACGTTACGGAGCTTCCTATTCAGCGCCACCTTGTACTCTTTCTTTTTCCCAATGCGACCGGCCACCGTAAAGTCAACCTTGGACACGGCCTTGTCCACGGCACGCTCCATGGCGGTACGAAGGCATCTTGCGCTGTCCTTCTTGGGCCTTTCTAAGTGACCTTCCGGGCAGATCCACGTCAGGCAGTCGTGCATTGGGGCGTCTTGGTGGTTCTCAATACGTCCAGCATCCATCTTGTTGTAAAAAATGGCCCGCACCATGTTCTGTCCGTACCGCGCAAACTCAGAGCACACAGCTGACTGAAAAAAGAAGAAGGAAATGGAAATCGGAGGCTGAAGACGTTAGTTATCGTACGGAGCGACCCTTGGCAGGGACTTCCTGGCAATTTCCACACAACAAGCATGACTTCACGCATGCACCCCTATTCATCGAGGAGACCCATCCGTGTTTGACTTACTCTATGTTGGGACCATAGCTCATTTTCCAAGGAGGAACTTCTGACCGTAGCGGTCCGCTCAGATGTGGACCCAGGCGTGGAACCCGGTGTCGAGGGGCTGCCTCCCGACACTTCGCTTCCCGACATCGGGATCCGGAAGACCACGCCTGCACCAGAGGTCTTCAAACAGCCAGAGACTCTGCAGTAGTCGGTCGTCGCCAGCTGTGTGGAAAGCAGGTTGCCCGAGCACGAAGCGAGGACCAGCCGTCCAGCGTGCCCCTGCGCAGGAGCAGCCTCTTCCGGAGCAGCCCCCGTAAGCGCCACAGACAGTCAACCGCACCCGTGGGCAGCAGACATGCAATCTGTCAGCAATCGTCCAATGTACCTTCACAGCAGCGCCCAAGTGCGACACGGACCTTTGACGTCTCGGCAGCCGTCGGGTGTCACCAGCCGAGCTCTGACCACTTAGAGAAGGGAAGCACGAGGCACGATGCAAATAGCTGTCAGGAGGAGCGTAGAGCACGTCCCGGCACTGTCACCGCCGCCACCAAGGGCAACACAGGCCGTCGTTGCGGTGACACACGTCCGGCCTCGTTCTATCCAGCATAAATGAGCAGAACCGACAGGAACGGTCTCGCAGTCCTTGGCCGTCGCCCGTGGGAGCCCGAGCATGTAGCGTGCTGAAGCAGAGTTCAGGGCGCCGTCAAACCAGGAACTAATCGCGACACAGACCGTCACCGTCTCTACGGTCGTCGGAGGTTGGCAGCGGAGATCCCAGGTTGTTGTGCGGATGTCGGTAGAGCACAGGAGACCGACGAAGCGTAACACGGACACAGACTCGGCCACTACAGCTCAAGTCGGTCGCACGCACCGTCAACGTCACAAGTGCACAACAGCAGACAGTCAACGCGACAAGTGCGCAACAGTAGACCGTCAACGTCTTGCAGTCTTTGAGCGTCGTTCGTGGGCGGTTCAGCCTCCTTGGCGGTGTAACGAAGGTCCACAACAACAACCCAGAGCGAAATCGGCCGTCAATGTCTCTACGGTCGTCCGTAGTCGGCAGACGAGATCCCACGACGTAGCGTGGGGATGCGGTTGGAGAACAGGAGTCCGACGTAGCGTAACAAGGATACAGACTCGGTCACTACAGCGCAAGTGGGCAACACCGACAATGAACTTCTCGCAGACACCAGGTGTCTCCAATACTGGTCCGATCATGTGGCGCGGGGCAGGCGGTGACGGGAAGCGATCTGGCATCTCTCAGTGCCTCAACCGAGGGGCGACGCGAGATCTACCTGTGCGACCACTGCGATTGTGGCCATCGATCAGACCATGATTGTCACACGGCTGTCTTATGAGGTCACCGAGATCCAGCCCTCAGCAGAGCCCGAAGATCGTCGCGGTGCCCAGGTCGGGCGGAGGATTTTGCCGCATTCTCACACAAATGAAACAAATGAACAAGTGAAGCGCTTCGAAGCGAATCTATCTGGGCGTTACGTTCCTCAAAGAGCGGCGCCGCATGCTTGAACACGGCCATGTGAGGGATCGAGGGGTGTCACGTTTCGAAGGGCGGCAGTTGCCATTCAACTACTGTATTTATATAGGCCCTCGTTCAACCTCGAACATTCGCCAATTGTAGTCGCTCCCTGCAGCTGTCCACGGGACAGCTGGTGGATCAGTGCGATCGATCGAGCACACGATCACAATTCAATGAACCGCCGTCACCGCGAATTGGAAAATTCAGATTGCTGGCCAGGCTGCCCGGGTGGGGCTAAGAGTCGTGCCGTGAGGACGGGCAGCGACGCTTCACATTGTCGGTCCGTGCCCCCGTCGAGAAGCCGTCTTGCTCGACGGCGTCTTCTTCGCGGGGCCGTGCCACGCCACGCCGCGCGCCGCGCACTGCGACCCTGACCGGAGGTGACGCACGCCCCTGGGCTGTGCTCCCTGAGAGCCCCTCGTTGAGCGACGCACCCTGCGGGTCGTGCGGTACGCTCACGAGTGCCTCGGCGTGACGCACCCTTCGGGTTGTGCGCCGCCTTCGCCGCGCGGAGTGCCTGGGCGTGACGCACCCTTTGGGTTGTGCGCCGCCTTGGCCGCGCGGAGTGCCTGGGCGTGACGCACCCTTTGGGTTGTGCGCCGCCTTCCCCGCGCGGAGTGCCTGGGCGTGACGCACTCTTCGTGTGTGCGCTGCCTTCGCCGCGCTAAGTGCCTGGGCGTGACGCACCCTTTGGGTTGTGCGCTGCCTTCGCCGCGCTAAGTGCCTGGGCGTGACGCACCCTTCGGGTTGTGCGCTGTCTTCGCCGCGCTGAGTGCGTGGGCGTGACGCACCCTTCGGGTTGTGCGCTGCCTTCGCCGCGCTGAGTGCGTGGGCGTGACGAATCCTGTGGGTCGTGCCTCCCTCGCGTGCTCACGTCTTGCGTGTGCACGCCGCACTGGGCGCCGGGGTGTGACGCACCCTTCGGGTTGTGCGCCCCTTTTGCGCGCTCGCGCTGGCGCGTGTTCGTCGGGTGCTTTTCAAGGCGGACGTGTGTGCCAGCAAGTCGCGGACCGACAATGAGCGGGCTTGGGGCTACACGGAGGGCCCCATCGGATCGCAAGAGAAAGCAGCCCACGCAGGGAGCGCGATCTGACGAGGACGGCGCATGTGCACCTGCGAGTACTGCGGGGGGAGGGTCCACAGACAGTGCACGTGGACGGGGTGGCCCGGCGCGCGGCGCCGCGGTGGGACGATCACGCGTCCGGCGCGGAGTGCGCCGCGGTTCTCGGAAATCACACGAAGCAGATGTTCCGCCACGTGGCTCGAGCGCGGGCGCCGGTCCGGCTTGGAGCGATCGGCCTGCCGCGGCGGGTGGTGATGCTTGGCCTGGTGATGTCGATTTAGGGGCTGGTGGCATCCCCCCCCCGCCATCCTACCCCTACCACCCACAATATCCTCCCGTTCCACCTGGGCGCCTGCAACAATACGATGGCTACCACGATCCCTACGGCTTTTACTCGGCTGCCACTCCTTCTCTTGCTCCCCCGCCCATGGGGTACACCTCGGTACGGCCCCCGTGTTATCCTGTTGCGCCCTCTTACTACCATCCCACCCCTGCCGCTCCGGCGTCGCGGTTGCCCCGGATGGCGATTCACTCCGCGTATCCTGCTGCCCATCAGCCCCAGACGGCTGTCACTTTGCCTCGGCGCGAGCCGACGCGCCCCGGCTTGGAAGAGCCCCAAGACTGTGGTGATGAGTCGCCAGTTGAGGAGGGGGAACGCTCCTCTAGCCCACCCATTGACTTGTTGGCAACGGTTCTGTTGGACGTCGGGGAGGGGCAAATTGAGCGGAAGGGTGGACCTTGCACACTCGCGGTGGGCAGTGTCATCAGTGCGTTGCGGTTAGTGGCGCCATCGGTAGATTTGGATGCCGTTGCCAAGGCGGCGGAAGGATGTAAGAGCAGCTGTGGAAATGCTCTGCGGCTTGGCAAGGGGCTCTGTGCTGCATCCGGCATGTTGAAGCGCGGCGGCTCAGCCGTCGAAGCCGTGGCTCGGTACGTGGTTTCATCTATGGCTACCAACTGCTGCCAGGGAAACTGCCGAGTTGCACCGCTCGCACCCTCGGCTGTGGACCGCGCTTCGATTCCGTCACGCTCACCACGGCCCGCCTTGTTGCGGGATACCGCGGCACAATCATTGTCCGCACCTTCCTCAGTTCGGCACCCCGCTTCTTCTGACCGCGGCCGTCAACCTGCCCCTGGCTCCCAACGTGCTTGTCGTGAGGATGCATCTCCCTCTCGTGGAACTCGCGGGGTATCAGGTCTCTCTGGCCACCTCGCCCACCGTCACCAGGCGCACGTCGCTTTGCCGGACAATGCGCTTGCTTGGGAGCACCTGTCGCATCACGACACGTCGGCCTTGACCTCTGTGGGGCTTTCCAAACGTGTCTTGCTGTCTGCAAGGGTCATGGACACGTGCACTGCTTGGTTGACCAGAGAGACGGCGGACACGCGCCATCGTACGGCGCTGCATCTGCCGTCCCGGGTGGGGAGTGCGCGTGATGAGAGGCGCGCGGTGGAGTTCTTGTGCGCCGCTTTTCGGTCGCGCAGAGACCCACGAGTTCCTTGTTGGTTCTCTGCGGGTCTGCTGGTCGCACCCATCCGCCACGGCGGGCGGTGGCTTGCCGTTGTCATTGCGGGGCTGGCTCTGGACCTACCGATGCTCTCCAATGTGGAGGAAGGCCACCACCGACGCGACAAGCACACCTGGGCATCCTCATTGCGGGTTCTTGATCCGTGTAGACGACCTCATGACTCGACATCGGCCGACTCATGCGTGTCGTTCCTTTTCCGTGTGCTCAGCAAGGCAATCAGTCGGGGCTTTGTGGAGCACGGCAAAGAGGAGGACAATGCCCGTGTGGTCGAGAAGTCACTGTTGCGCTATGTTACCGTCGCCCGAATGCAGCTGCCGGACCGTCCTCGAGTGGATGGCGGATGTATGTTGTTTTCTTTCTTGTGCTTCTTGACGTGCTCATCCCCTCAACACGCGAGAACGTTGCTGCAAGACGCAACGGAGCTGGATTGGGCCGGAGTGCGAAGCCCTGGTGCGGTGGCATGCAGCATCCTCGACCTCGTTCAAGCAAAGAAGCGGTCTAGTGCAGAGAACCTACGTCGCGCGGCAGCTGCCCGCCGCCTACTTCTCTCTGGCGGCCCGGGGTGTTTCGGCGAGGACACCAGTCACGCCTCTTCCATAATGAAGACTGCGCTGTCGGTTGGTGCAGCGGTCACTCCATTCGCCGGCGCCGTGACTGGTCCATCCCTCTCTGTTAAGCTCGTCGACGGCGGCCGTTCCCGCACTACCGCTACCGCACGCACTCCCAACAAGGATCCCAATGCGTCACCGGGTGATGCGCTTTCCATCCTTGGCGCCCGCCTCAAGCGGTTGAAGCCAATTCTAGAGGCGGGTCGTCGCGACTCTAGCGCTGCAGTGCGGGACCATGAGTACGATTGGCGCGACAGTACACCTGATCAACGGGGCTCAGCTGGACCGGAATTGGTGGAAGGCGGAGCGAGCCGACGACGCACACGAGATCGATCTGCAGCTACTAGCATCGGGCGAGAACATGATGCTGATGCCAGTGGTGCAACGTGCCGTGACGAAGGAGCACCCCTTCGCCGACGGCGGGGTAGAGATGACGATGACAGTGACGTAAACGGAGGTCACGATGATGCCGAACGAGATGCTGATGCCCGCGGTGCACCGTGCCGTGACGAAGGAGCAACCCTTCGCCGACGGCGGGATGGAGATGACGATGACAGTGACCTAAACGGAGGTCACGATGATGCCGAACGAGATGCTGATGGCCGTGGTGCAACGTGCCGTGACGAGGGAGCACCCCTTCGCCGACAGCGGGATGGAGATGACGATGACAGTGACGCGAACGGAGGTCACGGTGATGCCGGAGACGGGCCTTTTGAGAGTGCTGGAGGTGGAAAGGTTCCGGATGGTTCTCGACGTACAAGGGGGACGAGCGGAGACCGCTACCCCGTTCCGCGGCCAGTGCTGCTGACCGGGACGTCGCCTACAGCGACTTTTGCCGGGCCATCCGTGGCGCATCATGTGGTACATCCCGTCCTAGCGCACCTTCCACGGACTGCAGGTTGGCCAGTGGCCACTAGCGAACGCAAGGCGCTACGCAGGTCACGCATGCAGCTGCCAGCATCTACGAAGGAGGGATTACTTGGTGGGAACGTCCCCAGGCGCCGTGGAGCTGCGGACGGCGGTCGTGCTGACCGGGATGGAGGCACTTGTGATGCCTTAGGTGGTTCGTCGGCGTTTCTGGCCTAAGAAATGAAAGGATTCATCAAGACGACCCCTCTGTGCGGCTACCTCTTCCCTTGGGATCTGGCCTGCCTCTAGTCCTTGACGCTGCCGTGCGCGTCATGTCAACGCGGCGATTGTCCAAAGTGGCAGGGGATGATGGAAGAGCAGCCCCAGTGGAGGTGGAGAGGGGCACCCTTGATCGTTCTTCAGAATCATCCGTGCAGGCCTCGAGCTCGGCAGGTTGCAGCACCAGCGGTCGGTCTTCATCGACGCGCAGCCGCTCAAGCGGAAGCACCCGGTCTTCCACGTCAAGTGGCTACCCGTCCGCTCCGGGGAGCCATGGCAGTACCGATAGTGGGGCGGCTCTGCAACCCTCTTCAGACTCCTGCTCCACCTCCGGCTCGCGTCGCATTCTGCCGCCCACACCGCCCACATCTTCCATCAAATACGCGTCCTCGACAGCGTCGGGTGAATCAAGCAGCAGGTCGGGAGGGGATACACGTCACGACGACAGCTCGAAACAAACCCACAGTACGTGGTCCGTGTTGGCCACAGAGCGGGTCAGCATGGTTGGAAAGGACGCCCCTTTTGCAAGAGGTTCCACCAGAGAGATTTCATGCAAGACCACGGTACGCAGGCACACGACTGGGGGAAAAAGCAGCACTACATCAGCCATAAAGGACCGAGAGGCGGAAGCGAGATTGGCTAGTGGTCGACGAGAAGACATTGGCCTGTGTGGTGATCATGAGAGGCGTGGTGTTGCACGCCCTAGTGGTGGCCGAAGCGATTCAAGGGGAGAGGGTGGTCACGGAACAAAGCGCCCGGCACCTGCCAGTGGAGCAGCCCGTGCCCAGCGCCGACGACGTGCCACCACCACGACCGCCGAGCCACTCGCGAATGCGCATGTAGTGCTGGTAAATACTCTCCCAGAGCACGGACTTCCGTACTTGATTCGCCAACAAGCGAAAGTACTCTCCGAGCAGGGCGTGGTAGTTCTCCGCATCAGATCTGCCTTGAAACCTCCTGAATGTGCTCTGCCATCCTGCGGAAAGATTCCGGTGCGGATTCAAAGTTTTCCATCTTATCCCACGATTGTCAGCACGGACATGAGTGGCCCGGACATTTCGGGACTTGAGACGATGGGCATGAGAGACCTGCTTCCCCGATGGAAATCAAAGATGATGACCCTCCAGCAGGTTCGAGTTGCCAGTCGGCTGGGAACGGAAGCTTTGAAGACTGCCTTCCCCGGATTCAGTGAGCAGCGTTTTATGGAGAGCATCAACGAGCCCGGTCTCTTTTGGCACAAAGTCGTTGCGCACGGACCTAGTACAAACAATTCTGGGTCCAGACTCCGGCAAGACGTGGAGTACAACAGACCGGCTGTCCAAGCCGTTGAACTGTTCTATCCTAGCGATGTGCTCCCCAGTCCTGAAGATGGGCTGAGCCGCAGCCCAGGTGATCCGATGTTTGCCTCTCAGACACCGCGCCTACTTCCGTCTAGCCGACTTTCGAGTCCAAGAACCCTCAACCACTTCGGTATGGCGCAAACGTCCACGACGTACGAGGGTATGACAACGAACATGCTCTATCGCGGGTCTCTTGGGACGATGTTTCCGTGGCACATGGAGGACAGCATGCTTCCCTCTGTATCCTACTGCCAATCGGGCAAGGCCAAGGTATGGTGGGTCGTGCCGGCACACCAGCGATCACTTGTCAAAGCTCTCTTGCTGAAGTACATTGATCCGTTCGTGTTGACCGCGGCAGACGGAAACGTCTGGGACGTACTGGCTAGCAAGCGCCTGTTCTTCCCACCGAACTTTTTCCTAGACCACGGTGTTCAAATCACGCGAGCCGAGCAACAAGCAGGTGACTTCATTGTGACCGCGGCTGGGGCACTCCACAGTGGGATGAACCTGGGTGTCAACCTCACGTCGGCTACCAACTTCCCCACCCCCTGCTGGTGGCGCCTGGGGATTGAGCACGGCGAGTGCGCCCGGGCGTTGGGCCGCCACGTGCCCTATCCTCTTGAGAAGATGATTATCCAGTCATCTCAACAACTGGTAGCAGGGAAGTGGTGGTGGGGAGACGCGACCATCCTGGAAGCGTGCAATCCCGAGCACTTTTCCATGGACGTCACAGTGGCCGAGAAGTTTGTCTCGAAGTGCGTGGACACCATTGCAGTCTTTGTCAACTCCCGAGACGGGAAGGTGTCGGTGGTGCCTCACAGTGGCGTATCGGAAGCCGTGCGCAAGTTCCTCTGGATGGCCCGAACACCTCCGTCCCTGGACCCAAACGATATGCGCGTCGACCACTCCAGGGACGGCGCCCTTTGCAAAGACTGCAATGCCCTTTGCTGGGTCGCCGCCGTAGTGTGCCCTACGTGCATTAAGTACTTCGGGGCAAGAGCGCAGGTGGAAGCTCCTCTGTCATGCTGGCGCTGTGTCTCAACCACCTATGACGAGTGGCACCGGGAGGAAGTGGGCAAGAACACCATGGTAGTCGTGAAAGGTTCCCACGATCCTTTGGTGGTGTCTCGTCTGTGTGGGGATGCTGGGACGGAGCTTGTTCGTGGACTGAGGAGACTGCTTCGGCGGGTGGCATGAAATGCAGTCACTCTTGATTATGATTTTTGGATCTCTTTTTCAATATTATATATCTGTCTGAAAAACGATCTTATTTTCAATCTTCGCAGAGCTCTCCTTCCCATACGGTGGGCTACTCCGGGCCCAAGATAGAAATAAGGCGAGATTATGTTCAGGCAGCTGAGCAGTTCAGAGTGCAGCGCACACATATCGACTTTTCAAATACCTACCAACAACTGGGGTTTCGCAAAAAGCTGTACCACAAATTTCGCGTTGTTTCGATGTGCATGAAGGGCTTGGTAACCACATGTGAAAGTATGACGGATGTTTTGAAGTTCGAAACAGGGAAATCAATAAAGCAGATTACACTCATTACGTTGGTACACGGAATCAACCACATTTGAATGGAAAGCCGGAGCGCTTGGAGAACAATCGGAAAGTCGACCCAGTTGGAACAGCGAGCGCGAGCTCCTTCACGTTCTCGCAGGCTACGATGCACCGTCTCGCCGGGTCTTCAAGTTCTACCAATGATGGTCCGCCGTCGGCGGCTGCCGATGCAGTCTGGGAAGAGCCAATGTTGCCGACCGAGTGATGTACCCGAGGCAGCCACCGCTGGCATGATATGAAAACCTGTTGCTCAATCGTAGCAACATCGACCACCTTGTAGAAATGCAATTCGGGCACAGTTTCGGGCACAGGTTGTGCCGAGCTGGATTCGGTCCGCGTCGGAAGGGTCTGCAACACGGAAACAGTAGCGCCTTCATGCACTTTGAAGAGATGACGGTTGCTCTTCGCACTCTTCCAGAAGCTCAATACCCTACCAGCAGCGTGTTCGGTCCATAAAGCTCCGACTTGCGAACACTGCTTCGCTCCTCGTGTCGACCATGCCTCGGTACGCTTGTCGGGAAACCAAGAGCCAAATCCGAGCTTGTGCTGAACCACAGCTTCAGTTTCCTGTCCGTCAGGACCTCTTAACCACTCCTGTGGAATTCCGTGCTTCTCAGGAGCAGCAACGACCCTGGAAAGCACCTCAACATCGCGCCATCTCTGCATTGAGAAGCCAGCAGGATCTTGACTGTTGCTCCGCGCGATTTCTCTCTTTGAGACTTGGTGGAACTTCTCGAAGAGCAGCTCGCATATGGCTGGCCCAATTTGCACCAGCGGCAGGGTCCGATAGAGAAGTTCGAGGAGTCTGTGCACGCTTGGCTTTTCCCAATTGATCCCTTTCCTTGTGAGGGAGCCGAGCTCGGTGAGCAGAGCACATCCCAACAGCTGTAGCGTTTGAACGGTTGGCTTGTTGCGGACGGCATGTTCCCCATCGTTCCGAATTGTTGGGCGGAAGAACAACGCGTTCGTAAAGGCACGTAGAGCTTTGAGCGTCACAAGAACAGACGCTGCCAGTGTTGGTAGCACCGTTCGTGAGTGCATGTCATCCAGCACTGTCGGAGCAATAGTGAGAAGAACAGCATAGTCGGACATGGACAGCGTCGTGCCACCCATCTTCTCAGGCTCAAACGCCTTGAGGACGGTATGTCGGGGCATATGCTGGGAACACGAACGCATGTTCATCACAAATTCGTCCCTTTGGAGGACTGACAGCGCATTGTACACCTGTTGAAGGAGCGGGCTGGCTAGGTTGAAGAATATCAGATGGGATGGCGCCACTACGACGTGCTCGTGGACGTCGAAAGACCCCGCCCCGCGGGCCTCGGCCAAACCCATGAACTGGTCACCTGGACCTTTCTGAATCCCGTTCAGCAAAAGCGCTGCTTTGATGGTTCCCTCAGAACTCAGGCCAGCACCAACGACCGCGCGCTGTACAGCAACAGTACGTTCTTGGAAGCGAGCATACCGTGCGTCTCTGACGTCAAAAACCGTCGCGCTGCTCATCGCGCGGTCCTTTCTTTCGGAAGTCGTTTTTAGACCGACAATGTCGCAACTAGTACAGTGCTCCACACCCGTAGCGCCAATTGTGTTGGAAAGCTTCGCCGCCATTGGAGAGTCGAAGATGCCGGCGGCAGGATAAATGTGCACCAGTGCATTTCTCCGGGTAAAAGCGTCATACACTGTAATCCCAGTTTTGGAGGCGTGGCATAGGTCCTTGACTACGGCGGCTATCAATGGCGCACAAGCAGCGCCAGGCGGAAGATAAAACAGCGGACGCACAGTGGAACTCCTGAAAGCAAGAGAGACAGATGTGTAGGCACCGTAGTGCCCCTCAACATCACCACGTCGACGCTTCATGGTGCCGTACTGGTCTCCATACCACGAGACATAGATCTTGTACGGATCCTTCGGCACGAGCTGCGCTCCTTCCCTGACAACAGCCACGTCCACCTTCATAATAGACACGGAGGATACAGCGTTCCAAGCTGTAGGCGCTCCCCGCTGGCAACCCAGAACGCGCATCGCATGTATGGTCCCGCACCTGGTGAATCGCGCCGTAAAAGTCCCGTTTCCCGTCAAGCATGAGGATAACAGCGCCGGTCGAGCCGAGTCTGCTGTCAGCATAAGCGTGGCAGTCAAGTCTCCGACCCGCAGAGCGTCACCGGAGGCATACTCTGATGGCGACAAAGACACTTCGCCGTCTGTTGCTATCTCCGTACTCTGTAGCACGGCCTTGAGCCTCACCGACGCCGATATTGCCA